>LNFM01002651.1_pt1 | contig 34927 bp, 32 predicted proteins | sample 596031 | NCBI WGS metagenome assembly LNFM01 (sample SAMN04254537, study PRJNA301005) | activated carbon metagenome | isolation source: dual media filters at the Ann Arbor, Michigan drinking water treatment plant | place: USA: Ann Arbor
TGGCGGAGGGAGTGGGATTCGAACCCACGGTGAGCTTGCACCCACGCCGGTTTTCAAGACCGGTGCCTTAAACCACTCGACCATCCCTCCGGTGGGCCCCCCTATACGCGCCACCGCCCCCCGCCTCAAGCCGGACTTTTCACGCCCTCTCCCACCAATTTACCCGATCCTAAGCATAATTCGCCACGATCCCGCCGAAGCCCGGCCGCGGCGATCTGCAAAGGATCGGCCGGATCGGACGTTTGCTGGCAGTTGGGGCCGGCTCAGTGGGAATTCTGTCGTGCGTACCCTCTCACCTCAAGCTGCCGCCCGCGCGGCGCTCCCCGCCGTGTTGGCAGCGGCTCTTCTCAGTGCCTGCTCATCCGGCGGTCCCGACCCAAAATGGGGTGTCAGCTCCAGCCAGCGCGTGTACGGGCCGAACGACACAATTCCCAAGGGCGGTGGTCACTACAAGTTGGGCAAACCGTATGTGATCGGCGGCCGCTGGTACACGCCGCGCGAGCAACCCGGCCTCGACGAAGTCGGCATCGCCTCATGGTATGGCGACGACTTCCACGGCCGCAAAACGGCCAATGGCGAGATCTACGACATGGACCGGTTGTCCGCCGCCCATCCCACGCTGCCGCTGCCGACTTACGTCTACGTCACGAATCTCGAAAACAACCGCACGGTCCTCCTCCGCGTCAACGATCGGGGCCCCTATGTCGGCAATCGTGTCATCGATCTGTCCCGCGCTGCAGCCAATGCGCTGGGCACCAAGGGGAAGGGACTGGGCCGCGTGCGCGTTCGCTATGCCGGCAAGGCCCCGATGAACGGCGACGATCGCCGTGAACGCCAATTCCTGGCGAGCCAACCTTGGTCAAGCGGAAATCGCGTGGCGACAAACGCCGGATCGGCCTACGCACCGCTGCCTCCGCGCCGCCAAGCTCCTGATCCCACGGACGGCGACTGGTCATTCATGGATCACCGCCGCTCGAGCCTGGGCGGCGAACCCTAACGTCACAATCCTCGCCCGCGCACACGCAGCAGTTGTCCACATCGTGCCCGAACGCGGTTGACCACCCGTCCGCCGCCTTCCATAAAGCTGCACAACAGTTTCGCGTTTATCTGCACACGACGTCCGTCTCGGGGAGCAAAACGCGTGGGGCTCACGGCAACACGATCACTGGTCCGGCTGGCGGCGCTCATCCTGGTCGCGGTCGCGGCCGTTGCGATTGAGACCCTGACATTCGCCACCCCCGCCTTGGCGCAGGCCTCCGGGGAATTCATCACGCGCGCCAAGCGCGCCATTCTGATGGACGCCGACAGCGGCGCCGTTCTCTATCAGCAGAATGCCGACGAACTGGCCCCGCCCGCCAGCATGAGCAAGCTCATGACACTGGAAGTGCTGTTCCAGGCGATGAAGCAGGGCAAGGTCAAACCCGAAGACGAATTCCTGATGAGCGAATATGCGTGGCGCACCGGCGGCGCGCCGTCCGGCACATCGGCGATGTTCGTTCCCATCAATACGAAAGCTCGCGTCGACGAACTGATCCAGGGCATCATCGTGCAGTCGGGCAACGACGCCTCCATCGCGGTTGCCGAAGCACTCGGCGGCACGGAACAGGGCTTTGCCAAGATGATGGAAGAGGAGGCCCGCCGCATCGGGCTCTCCAAGTCCACGTTCCGCAACGCCACCGGGCTGCACGATGCCGAACACCTGATGACGGCGCGCGAACTGGCCATCCTTGCCCGCCACATCATCCGCGAGCATCCCGAACATTATAAAATCTTCGCCCAGCGCGAGTTCCCCTATCGCAAACACAAATTCTTCAACCGCAATCCTCTCCTCGGCGACGATGCGCTCGGCGTAGATGGTCTCAAAACCGGCCACACCAAGGAAGCAGGATACGGGATCGTCGTATCGTCGGTCAGCGAAGGCCGCCGCCTCATTGGCGTCGTCATGGGCCTCGCCGATGAAAAGGAACGCCGCGAAGAAGCCCGCCGGCTGCTCGAGTGGGGCCAGCGCAGCTTCGCCAAGTTCACCCTCTTTGACGCCGACGAGGAAGTCGGCCACGCCCGCATCTGGGGCGGCACCCAGTTCTACGTCCCCCTCAGCGCCAAAGGCGGAGGGCCATTGAACGTCGTCCTGCCGCGCTTCCCGGCCAACCAGAAGCTGCGCGCCGAAATCGTCTACAACGGCCCCCTCAAGCCGCCGGTCAAAAAAGGCGACGAAATCGCCCGCCTGCGGGTCACGAGTTCCTCAAACGCCTCCACCGAAGTCCCCCTCGTCGCCACTGAGGACGTGGAACCCGCCAACCTGTGGCGGCGCGGAATGGACAGTCTGGTTTTTCTGGCGCTGCGCTGGGCCAACCTCTAAAACGCCCTTTGGGGCTGTCATAACGCGCCCCGGGTCCGTCGCGGCCCGCAGAAAGGGGCGCAATGACGGCCGGTTGGTTCATCACATTTGAAGGCGGCGAAGGCTCAGGCAAGTCCACCCAGGCCAAACGCCTCGCCGACCGTCTGACCGCCGCCGGCCATGACGTCACCGTCACCAGGGAACCTGGCGGCTCGCCGTTCGCCGAGCGCTTGCGCGCCATCATCCTGGATCCGAATCTGGAGAAGCATTCGCCGCTGGCCGAAGCGTTGCTCTTTGCCTCCGCCCGCGCCGATCATCTCGAACAGGTGATCCGCCCCGCGCTCGCCGCCGGCCACGTGGTCATCTGCGATCGCTTTTCCGATTCAACCCGCGTCTATCAGGGTTACGCCGGCCGCGTCGAACCCCGCCTCCTCGAAGCCCTCGAACTCATCATCGTGCAACAAACCAAACCTGACCTCACCATCGTCGTCGATATCCCCGCCGAAATCGGCCTCGCCCGGGCCGCACTGCGTCTCAACGCGCCCACCGCCCAGGCTCCCAGCGAGAGAACCGCCAAACAGCCCCGCAGCCTGCTCGCCGACCGCTTCGAATCCCGCGGCCTCGACTTTCATAAAAAGCTCCGCGAAGGCTTCCTCGAAATCGCCCGCCTCGAACCCCAGCGCTGCGTCATCGTCGATGGCCAGAGATCGCCCGACGATGTCGCGCGCGACGTCTGGGCCGCCGTCGAAAGCCGCCTGCTCACCGAGGCGCGCTAAGCCATGGCCCGCGCCACCGCCCTTGCAGCCGAAACGGAACTGTTGCCCGAACCCGACAAGCTCGATGGCTTTCCCTCGCCGCGCCATACCGAACGGCTCTATGGCCAAACGGTCGCCGAACAGGGCTTCCTCGATGCCTTCAACTCCGGCCGTCTGCACCACGCCTGGATCGTCACCGGTCCGCCGGGCATCGGCAAAGCGACGCTCGCCTATCGCATCGCGCGTTTTCTGTTCGCAGGCGACAGCGAGCGCGACATGTTCGGTGGTTCGCTCGATATCGATCCCGCCACCACCGCCGCCCGCCTTGTTGCCAACCTCGCCCACCCCGAATTGCTGGTCCTGCGCCGCCCATACGACTTCAAAACCAAAAAGTTGAAATCGGAAATCACCGTCGACGAGGTCCGGCGCCTGAAGGGCTTTCTCGGCATGGGGGCAGGGGAGGGCTGGCGCGTCGTCATCGTCGATCCCGTCGACGAACTGAACGCCAACGCGGCCAACGCGCTTCTCAAATCTCTCGAAGAGCCGCCCAAGCGCACCGTCTTTCTGCTGATCTCGTCCGCACCCGACCGCCTGTTGCCGACCATCCGCTCCCGCTGCCGCACGCTCGCTTGCACGCCGCTGTCCGATGACGCGTTGCGCAAGGCCGTGGCCCAGGCGCTCAACGCGGCCGACGACGCCGGCGCCGAAGCGGCTCTCCCAGCGGGAGAAGAATGGCAAACGTTGGCACGCCTGTCCGAAGGCAGCGTCCGCCGCTTCCTCCTGTTGCACACCGCCAAGGGTCTCGACCTTCACCGCAAGATTGCGGGCGCCGTCGCGCTGTTGCCTCGGATCGACTGGCTGCCCATCCATACGCTCGGCGACGAACTGGCATCCAACGCCGCCGAAGCCAAATACGAGCTCTTCTTCGAATTGCTGTTAGGGCTCCTCGCCCGTCTCATCCGCGCCGCCGCCACCGGGGAAGGGGATCCCGCCGAGGTCAAGCTGGCCACCCGCCTGATGCCGGAGGACCAGCTTGCGGCATGGGCCCAACTGTGGGAAACCACGGTCGCCGAAAAGGCCAGCACTGAGATCTACAACCTGGATCGCAAATCGCTGATCCTGTTGACCTTCCAACGGCTCGTGCAGACCTCCCGCGGCGCGGCTCCGGCCTGACGCGCTATTCCGTAGTCTAGACAGCCCTGAGAGGGGCGGGCTCGTGCGGCTCTGGTTTGGATCGGAGCGCCTAGCTGAGGTGAGACCATGAGCACACGCTTCTACATCACGACGGCGATCTCCTACCCCAACGGCGTGCCGCATATCGGCCACGCCTATGAGGCCATCGCAACCGACGCGATCGCCCGCTTCGAGCGCCTCGACGGCAAGGATGTCTTCTTCCTAACCGGCACCGACGAGCACGGCTTGAAGATGAAGCAGACCGCCACCAAGGACGGCGTCACCCCGCGTGAACTGGCCGACCGCAATTCGGCCCGCTTCCGCGAAATGGCCGGCATGCTCAATCTCTCCAACGATGATTTTATCCGCACCACCGAACCGCGCCACTATGAGAGCTGCCAGGAACTCTGGCGCCGCATGGAGGCCGCCGGCGACATCTATCTCAAAAAATACGGTGGCTGGTACTCGGTTCGCGACGAGACCTATTACAAAGAAGCCGAAACCGAAGTCCGCGACGACGGCCAGCGCTACGCCACGCCCACCGGCACTGAAGTGACGTGGCAGGAGGAGGAGACGTTTTTCTTCCGCCTCTCAAAGTATCAGGAGCCGCTGCTCGCGCACATCGAGGCCAACCCCGATTTCATTCTGCCCGCCGAGCGCCGCAACGAGGTCGTGAGTTTCATCCGCTCTGGCCTTGAAGATCTGTCCATCTCGCGCACCACACTCGACTGGGGCATCCCCGTCCCCGGCCATCCCGGCCACGTCATGTATGTCTGGGTCGATGCGCTCAACAACTACTGCACTGCGACCGGCATCTTCGGCGGCGGCGAGCAGCGGCAAGAGTTCTGGCCCTGCAACGTCCACGTCATCGGTAAGGATATCGTCCGCTTCCACGCCATTTACTGGCCGGCCTTCCTGATGAGTGCCGGCGTCGCCTTGCCCGGCCGCGTCTTCGGCCACGGCTTCTTGTTCAACAAGGGCGAGAAGATGTCGAAGTCGGTCGGCAACGTCGTCGATCCCTTCGCGCTCGTGGAGCACTACGGCCTCGATCAGGTCCGCTACTACTTCCTGCGCGAAGTCGTCTTTGGCTCCGACGGCAGCTATTCGCCCGAAACGATTGCCGCCCGCATCAATGCCGACCTCGCCAATGGCTTGGGCAACCTTGCCCAGCGCTGCCTCTCCATGTTCTGGAAGGGTTTTGGCGGCGTCGTCCCCACGCCTGTCGATCTGACAGACGCCGATAGGGCCCTCCTCGCGAAAGCCGACGGCCTCTATGCCATCGCCCGCGAAGCCATGGACAAGCAAGCCATCAAAACCTGGCTCGATGCCGTCTGGGATGTCGTCGGCGAAGGCGACCGCTACTTCGCCAGCGAAAAGCCCTTCGATAAAGCGCTGACCGAAGAGCGCAAGGGCACGATCCTCTACGTCACCGCCGAAGTCGTCCGCCAACTCGCTATCCTCGTACAGCCGGTGATGCCAGCGTCCGCCGACAAACTCCTCGGCCTACTCGCTCTCACCGATCCCGCCCAGCGCATCTTCGCAGCGCTGGGCCCCGCAGGCCGCCTCAAGCCTGGGACGCAACTGCCCGAACCCCATGGCGTCTTCCCGCGTTACGTCGATCCATCAGCCGCCGACGCCAAGAAGAGCGGCTCCATGTCGGCTGAAGAGCAGGAAGCCGCCAAGGCCGCTAAAAAGGCAAAGAAGGAAGCTAACCGGCAGAAGTCCAAATCCGAGGACGCCACTTAAGATGCTCCTCGTCGATCACCACTGCCACATCGACCGCCCCGAATTCGCCCGCGACCTCGACGGCGTCGTCGCCCGCGCGCATTCGGCCGGCGTCGGCCTGATGGTCAACATCTCAACCCGCGTCGCCAAGTTCCCCCACCTGATCTCGGTCGTCGATCGCTACGACACGGTGTACGGCACGGTCGGCACTCACCCCCACTATGCCCACGAAGAGTTAGACGTCACCGCCGTTGATCTCGCCCGCTACGCCGAGCACCCCAAGATCGTCGGCATTGGCGAAGCCGGCCTCGATTATTTTTACAAGCACTCCACACCCGAAGCCCAGGCGCAGGGCTTCCGCACCCACATTGCAGCCGCCCGCATGACCGGCCTGCCGCTCGAAATCCACACCCGCGACGCCGACGCGGATACGATTGCCATCCTGGAGGACGAGTACGCCAAAGGCCCGTTCCCCGCTGTGCTGCATTGCTTCACCGGCGGCCGCGACCTCGCCATGCGCGCTGTCGAACTAGGGCTCTACGTGTCCTTCTCCGGCGTCGTCAGCTTCAAGAAAAATGAGGAGCTGCGCGCCATCGCCAACGCCGTTCCCTTGGATCGCGTCCTCGTCGAAACCGACGCGCCCTACCTCGCGCCCGAACCCTACCGCGGCAAGCAGAACGAACCCGCCTACGTCGTCCACACCGCCTGCGCACTCGCCGCCGCACGCGGCCTAGCCTTCGAAGACTTCGCTGCGGCCACGACCGACAACTTCTTCCGCCTCTATCAGAAGGTTCCCCGTCCCGGAGCCGCAGCATGACAATCCGCCTGACGATTCTGGGCTGCGGCTCGTCTGGCGGCGTGCCCCGCCTCGGCCCTATCTGGGGCGCCTGCGATCCTGCCAATCCAAAAAACCGCCGCCGCCGCTGCGCGGTGCTCGCCGAAAAAATCGTCCCCGGCGGCTTCACCAATGTCCTCGTCGACACCCCCGCCGACCTGCGCGAACAGCTTCTCGACGCCCGCGTGACGCATCTCGATGGCGTCCTCTACACGCACGATCATGCCGACCACACGCATGGCATCGACGATCTGCGCATGGTCGCGTACGCCATGAAATCGAAAGTCACCTGCCACTTCGATGCGCCAACGCGCGATAGCATCGTCGGCCGTTTCAACTACTGCTTCGAGCAGCAGCCGGGCTCGGGCTATCACCCGATCCTGAAGCCCGCCGGCATTCCTGCCGATGGCAAAATCCGGATCCCGGGCGTCAACTCCGCCTTTGACATCCAAGCCGTTCCGCAAATCCACGGCGACATCGCCTCGCTCGGCTTCCGTTTCGGCTCCATCGCCTATTCGCCCGACATCTCCGACCTGCCGGAAACATCGATCCCGCTCCTGGAAGGCCTCGATGTCTGGATCGTCGATGCGCTGCGCTACACCCGGCACGAGAGCCACTTCAGCGTCTCCGACGCGCTCGCCTGGATCGAACGCCTGAAACCCAAGCGCGCCATCCTCACCCACATGACGAGCGACCTCGATTACGCCAAACTCGCAGCCGAACTCCCACCCAACGTTGAGCCCGCCTACGATGGCATGGTCATCGAGGTGAAAGGATAACCCGCGCTACGTCGCTGCCGCCGCCGTCGCCTGCGCTGCGATCCACTCGCGGTAGCGCACGATCTCCCCGTGCACGGTGCTCTCGGGCCGCGCCAGCTCCATAAACAGCGGCGCCACATCCTCCGGTGCCGGCAGCGTCATTGGGTCCTCGCCCGGAAACGCCTTCGCCCGCATCGCGGTCCGCGTGGCACCAGGATTGACTATCGAAACGCGCACGGACGAATTCTCGCACTCGGCCGCGTACATCTTCCCCATGCACTCAACGCCGGCTTTCGAGACAGCGTACGGTCCCCAATAGGCATAACGCCCCTCGGCTGCCCCAGACGACACGAGGATCACCCGCCCCGCATCCGAGAGCTTCAAAAGCGGATCGAGTGTCCGGATGAGCCGCCAGTTCGCCGTGAGGTTCACATCAATCACGTGCTGCCAAGCGTCCGCCGTGACATGCGGCAGTGGCGACAACGGCCCCAGCATAGCGGCGTTGCCGACAAAGATGTCGAGCTTGCCCCAGCGCTCGTAAATCGTCGGGCCCAATCCGTCGATCTTGTCGCCCTTGCGCAAATCGAGCGTCAGCAGCGTCGCAGGCTCGCCGACCTTCTGGATCTCGTCGTCGAGTTCCTCCAGCGCCCCTTGCGTGCGCCCGACGGCAATCACATGCGCACCGGCCTTCGCATACGAAATCGCAATCGCCCGGCCGAGGCCGCGCGTCGCGCCGGTGACGAGGGCAAGGCGCCCTTTAAGAGGAGGCTGAGCAGCAGTCACGGGGGAGGGTGCCTCACGTTAGGCCGGCGGCAACCCCGCAACGGCATTGCGGATGGTTTTAGACGACCTCGGCGAGGAGTGACAACTGCCGGAAGCCGGTCCCGTTCTGATCAACGAGTTCAGTCGGATACTCGCCAGTGAAGCAATGATCGGTGAATTGCGGCGCGCGCGCATCGCGCTGATCGAACCCGACCGACCGATAGATGCCATCCACCGACAGGAACGCAAGACTATCCGCACCCATGAACTGGCGCATGCCTTCAACGTCCATGTTCGCCGCCAGCAGATCCTTCTTCCGCGGCGTATCGATGCCGTAGTAGTCGGGGTGCGTAATAGGCGGCGAGGAAATGCGCATGTGCACTTCTTTCGCCCCCGCTTCATACATCAACTGCACGATCTTCTTCGACGTCGTCCCGCGCACCACACTATCGTCGATGAGAACGATGCGCTTACCGCGAATGACACCAGCATTGGCCGAGTGTTTCAGCTTCACGCCGAGCGCCCGAATACGCTGTTCGGGCTCGATGAAGGTGCGCCCCACATAGTGGTTGCGGATAATGCCGAGCTCGAAAGGAATGCCCGATTGCTGCGAGAACCCGATCGCCGCCGGCACGCCCGAATCCGGGATCGGCACGATGACGTCCGCGCCGGGTGTTGACTCGATGGCGAGCTGCACGCCCATCTGCTTGCGGATGTCATAGACGGAACGCCCGCCGATCACGCTGTCGGGCCGCGAGAAGTAGATGTATTCGAAAATGCACGGCCGTGCCGGACGCCGCGGGAAGGGACGATGGCTCTCGATTCCATCCTTGGTGACGACGATCACTTCGCCGTTCTCCACTTCGCGCACGAACTCCGCGCCGACCATGTCCAAAGCGCACGTCTCGGAGGCAAAGATCGTCGCCCCGTCGAGACGGCCCAGCACCAGCGGCCGGATGCCAATCGGATCGCGCGCCGCGATCATCATGTCATTGGTCAGCGCCACCAGCGCATAAGCGCCCTCGATCTGCCGGATCGCCTCGATGAAGCGATCGACCATACGCCGCTTCTTGGAGCGCGACAGCAGATGCAGGATGACTTCCGTGTCCGATGTCGAAGGAAAGATTGCGCCCGACGAAATCAACTCGCGGCGGAGCGTCAGAGCATTGGTGAGGTTGCCGTTATGCCCAACTGCAAATCCGCCGGTGTCGATATCGGCATAAAGCGGCTGCACGTTCTTAAGCGCGGGCTCGCCGGTGGTCGAATAGCGGTTATGCCCGACGGCCATGTGGCCCTTGAGCCGCCCGATCACACCCGCATCGTTGAAATTGTCGCCGACCAGACCGAGCCGCCGCTCCGAATGGAACTGCTGCCCGTCGTAGGCGACGATGCCCGCCGCCTCTTGACCGCGATGCTGGAGCGCATGCAAGCCCAGCGCCGTCAGCGCCGCCGCATCCGCATGCCCGAATACGCCGAAGACGCCGCACTCCTCCCGGAGCCGGTCATCGCCGAATTTGGAGTACCCGAAGTCGCCAAGCGTCGTACCGGCATCGTCTTGAAGCGCCATGGGTTGCCTCCCGCTCAAGCATCCGTTGCGCGAAACCGGCGAGGTGAGGGCGCCGGTGCTGTCCGGCCCGTCTTTAGCACTACTTTCCCGTCCCGCGCCATGGCCCGACGCCGCACTGTCACAATTGCGGCACCGCAAAACAGTTATCCCGGCATTAACGCAGGGGAGTACTGAGCCCGGGGGCCCGGTTAACCGGGCGGCGGTTCGGCAGGGCTTGGGGGCGCTGGCTGGGGATTGGTCAGGCTCGACGGCATATGGGTCTCAAGAATGGACCTGATCGAATCGCCCGTGGACTTGATGTAGGGCAGCGACGCCGAATCCCGGACCCACGGCTGCTGATTGGCCGGGTCCGGAATAAACGACTCGTAGAACATGTAGGGGATCACGACGAGGATGAAGCCCCGCACCACCCCGAACAGGAAACCTAAAACGCGGTCGATCATCCCGACCGAGCTATCCAGAATGATATCCGAGATGCGCGACGTGACCAGATGCACGATGATGAGCACGATCAGGAAGATGACTGCACCGATGGCGATCTGAGCAATCGCCACCTGCGTGCCCATCTGTGCGGCCAAATCCTCAGCAAATTTCTTGTAATTCAGAACGAAATACAAAACGGCCAACGCCGCCACGGCCCACGACACAATCGACAGCAATTCCCGCGTCAGCCCGCGATACATGGCGAGCAGGCCCGAGATCAGCGCCACCGCGATCAGCGCGGCGTCGAGATAAGTCAGCGGTCCAATCATGTCAGGCACTCCCCCAAAGACACTGGCCCCCAAGTCATGGGCTTGCACTGCTGTGCAAACGGCCCCAGCCAGGCCCACGCCGTGATACAGCGTGTGTAGTTTTGCCGCTCAGTCGCACGGGCGCAACGGGTCTGCAAGGTCTTTGAGATGCTGAAGCCGCGTCAGTGACATGTTAGACGCGTCTCCGCCCGTCTCCCCCCCGGCGGGGATCATCGCTTCGATGAACCCCAGCTTCTTGGCCTCTTTCAGGCGCAAGGCGGTATGCGCGCTCGTCCGGACCGCCCCCGACAGCGAAATCTCGCCGAACGACACCCGTTGCACAGGCAGGGCAATGCCCGAAAACGACGATAGAAGGGCCGATGCCACAGCCAGATCGGCGGCCGGCTCCGTAATCTTCAAGCCTCCTGCCACATTCAGATAGACGTCATGCTGCGCCAGCGAAATCCCGCACCGCGCTTCCAGCACAGCAAGGATCATCGACAGCCGGTTACTGTCCCAACCCACGACCGCGCGCCGTGGCGTCCCGAGTTGAGAGGGCGCGACCAGCGCCTGAATTTCGACCAAGATCGGCCGCGTGCCCTCCATTCCGGCAAACACAGCCGCACCCGGGACTGACGATTCCCGGTCGCCGAGGAACAGCTCGGACGGGTTCGCCACCTCGCGCAAGCCCTGCTGCACCATCTCGAACACGCCGATTTCGTCGGTCGCCCCGAACCGGTTTTTGGTCGCCCGCAGGATCCGGAACGGATGCCCCCGGTCGCCCTCGAACGAGAGCACACAGTCGACCATGTGCTCGACGACCTTCGGACCCGCGATCTGCCCGTCCTTGGTTACGTGCCCCACGAGCAGCAGCGCGGCACCTTCAAGTTTCGCATACCGGATGAGGGATTGCGTCGCCGCGCGGACCTGGCTCACGGTGCCGGGCGCCGCATCGAGTTCATCCGACCACAGCGTCTGAATGGAATCGACGACGACGAGATCCGGCTTGGCTCCCGCATCCAGCGTCGCCAGAATATTCGCCAGATTGGTCTCGGCGGCCAACGCAACAGGTGCCGCCGCCAATCCCAGCCGTTCTGCCCTGAGCCGCACCTGCGCCGTGGCTTCTTCACCTGAGAAATAGATCGCCCGCCGCCCTGCCCTCGCCAGCGATGCGGAGAGCTGCAACAGCAGTGTCGATTTGCCGATGCCAGGTTCGCCACCGATCAACAGCGCCGATCCCGGCACGATGCCCCCGCCCGTAACGCGATCGAGTTCCGCCATGCCCGTCGTGAAGCGCGGCGCCTCATCCGCGCCGCCCGCCAACGTCCCGAGCTTGACCGCCTTGCCCTTCGACGCCCGCGTGATCCCAGACCCCGGTGGCGGCCCCGCGTCGGTCTCCTCAGCTAGCGTATTCCACTCGCCGCACCCCGGACATTTCCCTGCCCAGCGTGGCGAGGATGCCCCGCACGCCTGACACACGTAGAGCGACTTTGACGCTTTCGCCATTAAGCGCCGCCTCCGGCATAAACCCGCTGCATCCGCCGCCCCAGGCGCGTCAGCACCTCATAGCCGATGGTCCGCGCATCAGCCCCAACGGCCTCCAACGTCAGCGTTTGGCCGATCACCTCCGCCACGTCCCCGCGCGCGACCGTCACCGGGCAGTCCGTGACATCGACCGTGATCAGATCCATTGACACGCGCCCGACAATCGGCATCCGCGCGCCATGAATGATGACCGATCCGCCGGAAGCTCCCGTTGGCGCACTGGCCGCGCGACCCAGACCATCAGCATATCCCACGGCCAACGTCGCTATCCGGCTTGCGCGCGGTGCTCGCCACGATCCCGAATATCCCACGGCCCCGCCGGGCTGAACGTCGCGCACCTGCAGCACACGCGCATAGACCGAAACAACCGGCGACACCGGCGCCCGCGCACCGCGAAACGCCTGCCCGCCGTAGAGCGCATACCCCGGCCGCACCAGATCGAAATGAAAGTCCGGTCCAAGCATCAGTCCATCGGATGCCGCCAGCGACGCAGGCGCTCTTGGCAAAAGATGACGCAGCAGCGTGAAGGCTTCCAATTGTGCCGCATTGGCCGGATCGGCCGGATCATCCGCCGCCGCGAGATGACTCATCACGAGCACCACATCGAGCGATTCCAGAAGTTCTGGCCGCGCCGCCAGCCGCTGCACCTCGTCCAATGGCAGACCCAAACGATGGAGACCGCTATCGACGTGCAGCGCGCATGCGAGCCGCGCTCCGATCCGCCGCGCATGCGCAGCCCATTCCTCAACTTCCGCCAGACCGGCAAGACACGGAAGTGCAGCGGCTGCGAGAATGTCATCGGCCGCCCCCGGAAAGAGCCCATCGAGCACAAAAATGCGCGCGCGCCCGTCCAGCGCCCGCGCTTCGGCCGCTTCGCGCGGCGTGGCCACAAAAAACGTCTGGCATCCGGCCATCGCCAACGCGGGCAGCACCCGTCCAATGCCAAGGCCATATGCGTCGGCTTTCACCACGGCCCCGCACTCAGCCGGAGCAACCCGCCGCGCCAACGCCCGCCAATTGTTGACCAGCGCATCAAGGTCGATGTGCAGAACACCCGTTTCCGCCCCGGCAACAGACACCGTGTCGGCAGGGAAGGGGGGGGATTTAATTTCGGGCCGCGTGGTCATACCCGCTCTTTCGCACACCAAGGCGGCCCAGGCGAGGCCACCCGTGCCACACGCCGCAGCCCCGTGTTCCAAATCGCGGCTATTCCATCCGCTCCGGCAGCCATGCATCGCGCGCCAAATTGCCGAACCGCGTGAACTGGCTCTCGAACGCCAGCGGCACCGTGCCGACCGGACCATGACGCTGCTTGCCGATGATGACCTCGGCCTTGCCCGAGACCTGCATCATCTTCTGCTGCCATTCCTGGAACTTCGGATCGCTCTCGGCGGGCTTCAGGCGCTCGACGTAATATTCCTCGCGGAAGACGAACATCACAACGTCGGCGTCCTGCTCGATCGATCCCGATTCACGCAAGTCCGACAGCTGCGGGCGCTTGTCCTCGCGTTGCTCCACCGCACGCGACAGCTGTGACAGCGCGATGATGGGCACCTGCAATTCCTTCGCCAGCGCCTTCAGCCCCGTCGTGATCTCCGTGATTTCCTGCACGCGGTTCGCACTTGAAGACTTCGACGATCCCGCCAGCAGCTGCAAGTAGTCAATGATCAGAAGCCCAAGACCGTGCTGCCGCTTCAGCTTACGCGCCCGCGCGGCCAGCTGCGCCACCGTGATGCCGCCCGTTTGGTCGATAAACAGCGGCGCCCGGCTCATCTCCTGCGAGACGACAACGAGCTTGTTGAACTCGTCCTGAGTGATCATGCCGCGACGGATCTTCTCCGACGGGATCTCGGCCTGTTCCGACAGAATACGTGTGGCGAGCTGTTCGGCCGACATTTCCAGCGAGAAGAACCCGACCTTGGCCCCCTCAACGGCTTTCTCCTCGCCGTTAGCCTGGATTTCCGCCCGATACGCCTTGGCGACATTATAGGCGATGTTGGTCACCAGCGCCGTCTTCCCCATCGACGGACGGCCGGCGAGAATAATGAGGTCCGACGACTGCAACCCGCCGAGCTTGGAATCAAGATCGGTCAGCCCCGTCGAGATGCCCGACAAATGACCGTCGCGCTCGTAGGCCAGATTGGCCATCTCGATCGCGTGTGTCAGCGCCGTGCCGAACGACAGGAATCCCTGCCCGTATTTGCCCTTTTCCGCGAGCGCATAGAGCTTGCCTTCGACCTCGGCGATCTGGTCATCCGGCGAATGATCGACGGCACTATCAAACGCCGTGTTGACCAGATCCTCGCCGATCACGATCAGATTGCGGCGGATCGCCAGATCGTAAATCGTCTGCCCATAATCGTGCGCGTTGATGATCGTCGTGGCGCTCGCCGCCAGCCGGCCGAGATACTGCGGCACGGTCATGTTCGGCCCGATCGGCTCGGCGTTCTCAAAGAACGTCTTGAGCGTTACGGGGGTTGCCTGCTTGCCGGCTTGAATCAGCTTCGTCGCTGTCTCGTAGATCTCGGCATGCAGCGGATCATAGAAGTGGACCGGATCGAGAAAGTCGGTCACCCGGTCCAGCGCTTCATTGTTGACGAGGATCGCACCCAGCAAAGCCTGCTCGGCCTCGATGTTGTGCGGCACCTGACGGAAATTGACCGGCTCCGTAGCGTTCGCCACGGCGCGCAGTTTTTCGGAGGGGAGAAATGCGGGTTCAGCCATGCCGAAAGTGCTACCGCGAGTCCCTCACCCTCCGCCGATCCGAATCGCATCGGATCTGCCCGTCAACTGGAAGCTATCCTACTTTTCCACAATCGGGGGAGAGACAACTCTAGCTCACGGTAGCGGCAGTGTCCGCATCAGTCACGAGCGGCGAGGATCAGCACTTTGCAACAGGTGGAGCTTGATTCATTTTCGAGCAAGCAGAAGGCGACGACGTTCAGGCCGTCGAACTCTGTTTCAAGCTAGGCGTCCGGAAGGACGTTCTCCATGTCGACATCGGCGTGGAACCACCCCGGCTCAACCGTATGAACGGGGGTTTAGCTTCTGCGGGGCGGAATGGATGCCGTTGCACCGCCAGGACCGCAGCGTTGGTTTGCAAGGGTGCCGAGATACTCGTTGCGCTGCGAAAGAGCCCGGCCTTCTTTGCCGGCGGCATCTTGAAAGTCCATTCCGAACCAAACCGGCCAGATGACCAACCCCACCACTCCAGCAGCGACGTTCTGCGTTACCTTCCACCCTTCTTCGCGGGCGAGATCGGTGATGCGATCGTTGTTGATCTTGGCTTCCGCGATGATCTGCTCACACGTGAGGTGCGGATCGTTGACCTGCACGATCGGAACCATGTCAGGAGCACGCCCGGCGCAGCCAACCAGCGCGAAAGCCAATAAGAGTGGTGAAAATCGCATGTCCCTGACCTCAAAATATCGGGTCGGAGACTAAGTCTATGCCCTCGCGACGCAAGTAGGACTTCACTATAATCTGTGTGCAGAGGCAAATCTGTCACGATGCTCGCGAAATCTTCCTAATCCCTCACGCCGCATCCGCCGTCAGGCTGATCACGGCGCTTTCGAAAATGCGCCGCCCGTCGGTGCCGCCCAGCGCCGCTTCATAAAGCCGTTCCGGATGCGGCATCATCCCCAGAATGCGCCCCGTCGAATCGGTGATGCCGGCGATATTGCGCTGGGCACCGTTGGGCGATGTCGCATCGCTCACTACACCCGCCTCATCGCAATACCGGAACGCGACGCGACCTTCGCCTTCAAGCCGGTCGAGTGTGTCGGTGTCGGCAAAGTAATTGCCCTCCGCATGCGCAATGGGAACCTTGATCACCTCGCCTTTGCGGTAGCAGCGCGAGAAGAACGTATCGTCCCGCTCGACCCTCAAATGCACGTCCTTGCAGATGAATTTGAGCGAGCGGTTGCGCATCAGCACGCCCGGCAGCAGCCCGGATTCGCACAGCACCTGAAAGCCGTTGCAGATGCCCAATACCGGCGTCCCGGCTTTCGCCTTGCTGATCACGTCCTTCATGATCGGCGAGTGCGCCGCCATGGCCCCGCAGCGCAGATAATCGCCGTAGGAAAACCCGCCCGGCAGAACGATCAAATCAGACGCCGGCACGCTGGCGTCTCCGTGCCAAATCATGGCCGGCGCGACACCCGTGATCCGCTCGATCGCAACCTTCACGTCGCGATCGCAGTTGGACCCGGGAAAAACGATGACGGAAGCTCTGATCATGATCCGGTCCTGCATGAACCCTCTTCGAGGGACTCGATTTCTTTGCCGCTGAACGTCGTTGCGCGCAAGTCGAGGGTCTTGGATTTCACCACCGCAAGCAGCAGCATCTCGCCTTCTTTCAACTCTGTGATGGACTTGGGCGCGGGCGACCACAACTCGATGTTACCGTCGGCGCCGACCGACAGTGGACACGCCTCCGCGCAGACTTTGGCCTCCCTGAGACCGAGCGATCCCGCATGTGCGTCCGCCACCGATACGATCCGCCATGCCCCAGACGGCGGCTTTGTCGCCTCGTTCTTCAGGACTAACGAAATTTTCAGCTCACCCGTCGTGGCATTGGCGGCGTCCGTCTTCACCACCACGGATTTGGTCCTGCACGTCAGTTCCACGGGCTTGGCGACAACCAGCGTCAACGCGGGTAGTGCGGGAGCATCAGCCGCCTGCGCTGCACCTGGCAGCAAAATCATCAGGGCGGTAGCCAGCCTCGCCATGCCAGTCCTCGCCATGTTAGTCCGGAAAGGTGAAGAGGACGATGGCAGCCGCCACCAGCACCGGCAAAACCGCGAACAGCGCAAACTTCACCGCCATGAACACCACCGCGCGGCGTGCATCGTCGCCGCCATGAGACCGGTCGCCCGCGCCATCGCTTGGGCTCATGGCACCAGATCGTAAGCGTAGTTTTCGATCACCGTATTGGCGAGCAGGTCTTTGCACATCTGTTCGACAATCGCCCGAGCCTTGGCCTGATCGGTCTCGTTCAACTGAACTTCGATGAACTTGCCCTGACGGACATCCCCGACATTGGAGATCCCGAGGCCGCGCACCGCGCCCTCGATGGCCTTACCTTGCGGATCAAGCACGCCGTTTTTGAGTGTGATGCGAATGAGCGCCTTCATATCGGTCTCCGGCAGCCGGCGATCGGCAACCGCGCACCCCAACCGAACGGCGTCGGTTGCCGGCTGCCGGTTGCCCGATGCCGCAAATCAGTTGGGTTTCCCCGTGGGATTGGACGCAACAAGCACCGGACCCGATCCCTTCGGGCGCGGGTTTTCCGTCAGCACGCCAAGCCGGCGCGCGACTTCCTGATAGGCTTCGAGCACCCCGCCCAAATCGCGGCGGAAGCGGTCCTTGTCGAGCTTGTCGCCCGACGTAATGTCCCACAAGCGGCAGCAATCCGGGCTGATCTCGTCGGCCAGCACGATCCGCACCTGCTCATTGTCCCACAGCCGGCCAAACTCGACCTTGAAGTCGATGAGCCGGATACCGATGCCGAGAAACAGGCCGACGAGGAAGTCGTTGATGCGCAGCGCCAGCTGCATGATCTCGTCGATTTCCTGAGGCGTCGCCCAGCCAAAAGCCGTAATGTGCTCTTCCGAAACCATCGGGTCGTTCAGCGCATCGGCCTTGTAGTAGAACTCGATGATCGAGCGCGGCAGTGCCGTGCCCTCTTCCAGGCCGAGACGCGTGGCCAGCGATCCAGCCGCCACGTTGCGCACCACAACTTCGAGCGGCACGATCTCAACTTCGCGGATCAACTGCTCGCGCATGTTCAGCCGCTTGATGAAATGGGTCGGCACACCGATCTCACCGAGCCGCGAGAAGATGTACTCTGAAATGCGATTGTTGAGCACGCCCTTGCCTTCGATGAGGGCATGCTTCTTCGCATTGAACGCGGTCGCGTCATCCTTGAAGTGCTGGATCAGAGTGCCGGGCTCGGGACCCTCATACAGGACCTTGGCCTTGCCCTCGTAAATCCGCCGCCGCTTGCTCATCGATCCTGGTCCTTTGACGATCACGCTCATGCTCACTCAACACAACGGCAACACGCGCCACCAATGCCACTGCCCTTTGATGTTGCAGGTTTATTCTGCTTCTTGTGGGGGTAGGGTTCGGCCGCGCCAGTCTTCAAATGCGACTGCAGGGACCCTAGCCGAACCGGGGGGGAGAAACAATCTTAACGACGCCGCACCGCCCCCCATCCCGGCTCAATGGTTCACGTCATCCACAAGCCGTTGATTTGTCATGTGGGACCGGTTAGGCAGCAGGCAACGGGCGTCACGGGAGATTGAGATACAACCGACGTCGACACCCGAACAATTCAGGAACAGTCCCTTGGGAGAGCCCGAATGACCACCTTCAACGAACGCGAAAAGGCCTTCGAGAGCAAATTCGCCCGCGATGGCGAACTCAAGTTCAAAGCCGAATCGCGGCGCAACAAGGCCCTGGCCGAATGGGCCGGCGGCCTGATGGGCCTCAACGGTTCCGCCCTTGAGGACTACATCAAGGACGTGCGCAAGGCCGACCTCGCTGAAAAAGGCGATGACGATGTCTTCCGCAAGGTCAAGGCCGACCTCGCCGCCAAAGGCCTTTCGGTCGCCGATGAGGACATCCGCAAGGTCATGTACGAGTCGTTGGCGAAGGCCGTGAACGATCTCGAAAAGCCGGCCTGATCCCCGGCCCGCATCGACAGTTACCCCTGCGTCACTAATGTCACGCGTCCGGTGTGCGTTTCAACGCCACCGGCGCGGCTGACAAGCGTTGCATGAAAATGCCGAACGCCAAGAGACCGTCCGGCCAGGGGCCATGTCCACTGGCCACATTAAGGTGGCCGACTTCGCCGCTCTCGATCACCGTTGATCCCCAAGATCCAGCCATCCCGCGCGCCCGCTCGAGTGTGCAGTAGGGGTCATTCGCCGACGCAACGACAACCGATGGAAACGGCAGGATCGCGCGCGGCACGGGAGCAAAGCCCGACTCCATCCCCGCGCCGAAGGTCTCTCCCGCCGTCACAGGCCAATCGCCCGCGTTGTCGACATCCGCGGGTGCCACCAGAAAAGCCCCAACTGGCGGCGCCGGCAGCCGCGCCAACTTGGCGCCCGCATGCGCCACCGCGATCGTACCCAAGCTATGGGCAACGAGCACCACCGGCCGCACGGACTGCGCCGCCGCTTCGACGATCCGCGCCACCCACGCATCCCGGTCAGGCCGAATCCAGTCGTCTTGCTCCACGCGCCGCGCGGTCTTGAGGTTCTTCTCCCACCGCGTCTGCCAGTGGTCCGCCCCGGAACTCGACCAGCCCGGGATGATGAGAATATCGGCTTCGGATGTCTTCATAAGCTCTGTGTATCTGGCCCGCCTCGCGCACCCGGACCCGTGTCCGCAGCCTCTGCTGTCTGCCACACCTGCATAAAACTGAACAGCACCGTTACCGCAATGATGAGCGTGCTCCCACTGATGAACGGCGGCAAGCCGAGGGAAGCAAATGCAAGATCAGGCAGCACCGCGATGCCTGCCAGCAGCACACCCGACTTGAAGCCCAGCGACGAATAGCCCGCGAGCGCCCCATACCGCCAGGATACCAACACGATCAGGCCAGCAATGATCGCTTCAAACACGGGGTGCCCCGCCTGCACAAAGGTCGAGGTGCCGTCCGCTGAGACCACGCGCATGCTGACGAAAGCGAGGACCCAGCCCGCCAACACGGCACCGAGCAAAGGCGGCCACACGACTGCGGAATGATCCTTGAGCCCTAGCACGGTGCGCTGCCGGAGGAGGGCCACCGCCAGCACTGCGGCAGCGATGGTGACAAGTGGAGTGACGAGCAGTGTCGCTGCCGAATATGCACCCGTCCTAACGCCCGCTAATAGAAAAGTGGCCGTAGCAGGCAAGCCAAACAGACTTTGCGACAGGAACACGAGCCAAAAGCCGCTTCCGATCCCCTCGCGCGTGATGAGATTGGCCATGAGCATCGCCAGCATGCTCGCAGCGAACAGTGTGATAGCGGCCGGCCACACAAAGCCATCACCGGGCAGCAAAACAAGTCCGTCGAACTGATCGAGCGCGACGGCCACACCATAGGCCTGCACGGCAGCAAAAATTACCGCGAGGAACATGACGCTGCGCTCGTAAGCAGCGCCGTTGTCTGACCGCCAGCGCCGCACTGCCGGAATGAAAAGCCACACCAACTCGCCCACGATCAACGCGTTGAACCATGGCATGACGCCCAACGCCAACACCGACAACCGTTGTCCGCTCCCGCTCCAGGCGTCAAACTGTTGCCCCGACAGGGCCTGCGGGTCGAGCCCAGGCACAGGCAGCCGCGTCCCAACGAACAGCACGGCCAGCACAGCGAGCGTAACGGCGACACGCTGCGCGGACATGCGCCCGGATCCATGAGTCAATGATGTGGCCGACGGCATGACGAACCATCTCCTGCGGGTCCAATCTCCCGCAAGTACGAATAGCGCCATCTCATCAGACCGCAGTTCCTGAGGGAACGGCTGGCTGCGGGCGTCGTTAACTCTTCCCGAACACCCGGTCGAAGATCGTGTCGACGTGTTTGAAGTGGTAGCCGAGATCGAACATGTCTTCGAGATCCCGGGCGGGAACCTTGGCCGTAACCTCACTATCCGCCTTCAATTCGGTGAGGAAATCCTTGCCTTCTTCCCACGTCTTCATCGCATTTCGCTGCACCATCGCATAGGCATCCTCGCGCGACACGCCCGCCTGCGTCAGCGCCAGCAGCACGCGCTGGGAGTTATGCAAGCCACCCAGCTTGTCGAGGTTCCTTTTCATGTTCTCCGGATAGATGACGAGCTTTTCGATCACGCCAGCTAGCCGGTTGAGCGCGAAATCAAGCGTCACCGTCGCGTCGGGCCCGATCATGCGCTCCACCGACGAATGCGAGATATCGCGCTCGTGCCACAGCGCCACGTTCTCCATTGCCGGCACTGCATAGCCGCGCACGATGCGCGCCAAACCAGTCAAGTTCTCCGCCAGCACCGGATTGCGCTTGTGCGGCATCGCCGACGACCCCTTCTGTCCCGGCGAGAAATACTCCTCAGCCTCCAGCACCTCGGTCCGCTGCAAATGCCGGACCTCTGTTGCCAGCCGCTCAACCGATGAAGCGACCACCGCGAGCGTCGCAAAATACATCGCATGCCGGTCGCGCGGCACCACCTGCGTCGACACCGGCTCCGGCTTCAACCCCATCCGCTCGGCGACGAAGGCTTCCACGCGCGGATCGATATTGGCGAACGTTCCAACCGCCCCTGAAATGGCGCATGTGCGCACATCCTCCCGCGCCGCCACGAGCCGCTCCCGGGCCCGCTCGAACTCTGCATACCCACACGCCAGCTTCAGCCCGAACGTTGTCGGCTCAGCGTGGATGCCGTGGCTCCGGCCGATGGTGGGCGTCAGGCGGTGTTCGAACGCGCGCAGCTTCAATGCCTCGAGCAGCCGGTCGATGTCGGCGATGAGAATGTCGGCCGCCCGCACGAGCTGAACGTTGAGCGTCGTATCGAGCACATCCGACGACGTCATGCCCTGGTGTACGAACCGCGCTTCCGGTCCCACGATCTCCGCCAGATGCGTCAGGAATGCAATCACGTCGTGCTTCGTCACCTGCTCGATGGCATCGATACGCGCCACCTCGAATCGCGCCTGCGACCCCTTCTTCCAGATGACGTCGGCAGCCTCTTTGGGAATGATGCCGAGATTGGCCATGGCCGTCGCCGCGTGGCTCTCGATCTCAAACCAGATGCGGTAGCGTGTATCGGGCTCCCAAATGCGCACCATCTCGGGCCGGGAGTAGCGGGGAATCATGACGTCCTCGTCGGGTCAGTGGAAGGGGGGAGAGCCGGATTACGCCCGGCCGCAAGATGCCGGTGGCGTAACACCCTCGCCGCCCGCCAGCAACGTGCCCTCTCGCACAAATACGAACCGCCCCCGGACAGCCCCGGCACCGAATCGCTCCAGGGCACAAAGCCGGCCAGCCCCGAATGAGCCCGAACCAAACGCCATCCAAGCCCCCCCTGCGTCAATTCTCACCAATCAAATAATCCCCCGCGATTTCTGAATGAACGTTCATCTCGCACATGCGAAATCCGTCGCCGCCGGAGCCGCCAAGTCCCGCATGCTGCTCTGCAAAATCCGTGCGCTCGCCTGTCTGCCACTCATCCCCCGGAATGTCCCGATTTCACGAGAATATTGCGCGCTGTTTCGCGCCAGCAACGCTCTGCTGCACAGCGAAAAAACACGCCGCTTTGGAGCCATATTTCGATGGCGTATCGGCCCCGGATCGCGGCATCGCCATTCACGAACGCTTCAGGTCCAATGTTGAAAACAAGACACGGCACTTAACGCAGTGACCACAAGCCCCTTGTAACCCGAGGGCGCCGACGCAACTCTACAGTAACGTCATCGGCGTTAGAGTAGCCGGGATGAAGAGCGACGACGAATAGGCACGCCTTTGGGGAAGACGCAGTTTTGGCCCGCGCAAAAAGCCCGGACCAGTCCTGAAAAGAACAGACGAGAGAAATTTATGTCCGAGCAGATGCAGAGCGAAATCGCCGAACTCAATAATCGTTTTGATGAGCTTGACGATCCTCGCGCCCAGTACGCTCTCTTGAAAGAGCGGATCAACACCTATCGCTCCCGCGGTGCCTCCGTTCCCGAAGCGCTCCAGCGCATGGAACGGGTGCTCATGCAGGAGTGCCTGTCTGAATCACAGGGTCGTTAGTCGGTTCTCGAACCTGAAATGGATCGCGGCGCCAGCGAGGTCACTCGCTGGCGTTTGCGCTTTTGGACCATCGTCCCGCAACGAGCGGCACAGCAACGAATGAAGGTACGCGCGCGTCACCTTTAGCGTCGAACGGCGACGCACGTCCGCTGCCATCGCCACTCATGAAAGTCGCTGGGTCGCCGGAGCCACGCGCCGCTCGCCAGATGGCCACAGCCCGCGCCGCCGCGTCGTCAAGGTCGCCGGGATCGAGGCCACCCGAACCAGCCCCACGCACCATCACCTTAACTTGGCTAAGCGATCCCTCGGCCGCCTTGGCGAAGTCGTCCGTCGCGTTCGCGTCCGATGCAATCACAGCCGCGCCGAGGCGTGCCTTGCGCAGACTGCGCAATACAACTGCCGCCTCCGAAGGATAACCGGCAAAGAAGATGACGTCAGGCGGAAGCCCCGACAGCTTGGCCAACTCCCCGTCGTAGTCCCGCCGCCCCGCAACGATAGGCACCACAACCGGCGGCATTCCTTTCGCAGCAGCAATCGCCGCTGTTACCGCAGCCGTGAGACCGCGCGCGTAAGCGGTCCGGTCCTGAACGATCGCGATCCGCCCGCTGGGGGCCATGGCCATCAAATCCGATGCCGCGGCCGCACCTTGCAGATCGTCCCGCCCCGCCAATCGAAAGATCGTTGGTCCGGCCCGTTTATCGGTCAGCTCAGGATGCCGCACGCCCAGCGCGATAAAGACGACGCCAGCGTCGGCGTAAACCCGAGACGCCGCAATCGCTGCAGCCGGGCAGGGGTGGCCAATCACCAAATCAGGCTTGTTCGAGACGATCTCTCGCGCGGCGCCCGCAGCTCGCGCCGCGTCGCAGCCGTCGTCCACCTCGTCGATCGAAAGCTCGGACCCGGCTGCCCCGCGACGAGCCCCCGCCATCATGGCGGGCAGCGTCTCGGCATGACGGCCCGTCGCCGGTCCCGCCACCACAATTCGCTGCGCGGCCTCAGCCACGGCGGAATCGCGTGAGCCGGCCGCCAGCACAAGAGTCAGTCCGATCCAGAACCGGAGATGGCGCAAGGAAAGTGCCCGCATAACGTCCACGATAACTGACTGACCGGCCGGCTCAACTTTTGGCTCGCAGCCCGATCTTGCGTCGCACACCGGGGCTGGCCTAGGGTACCGCGATGTTGAAACAGCGTAACTATCGGCGATGCCGGGGGCATCACGATGGCGGCGCGGCGGCCGGGGGGCACGACATGCCGGGATTGACACCACGGGGAGCGACCGCGCGCCGTTGGACTGGCCCGGGCATACTCCTGGGCGCGATCACAGGTTTGATTGCCGCGACGCCGGCCCTAGCTGGCGCTGATACACCCCAAGCCCTCACCCTTGACCAGAGCATCAACGAAACGGTCGGCACCCTGTCCGCCCCCTTCGTCGCCTTCATCTTCTCGCCGCTACCCGGCACGGCTTTTCCCTGGATCGTCCTCTGGCTGATCGCCGCCGCCGTGATCTTCACCGTCTACTTCGGCCTCATCCAGATCCGCGGCTTCGGCCACGCGCTCGCCCTCGTCAGTGGCAAATACGATAACGCCAAGGACCCCGGTGAGGTCAGTCACTTCCAAGCCCTCTCCACTGCACTCTCCGGAACCGTCGGTCTCGGCAATATCGCTGGCGTCGCCGTGGCCGTCTCCGTCGGCGGCCCGGGTGCCACGTTCTGGATGATCCTCGCCGGCCTTCTTGGCATGGCGACCAAGTTCACCGAGTGCACGCTCGGCGTCAAATACCGCAACGAGTTCGCCGATGGACACGTCTCCGGCGGCCCCATGTACTATCTCTCGAAAGGCCTCGCCGCACGCGGCCTCGCCGTCCCCGGCCGCATCATGGCCGCCATCTTTGCGGTCTTCTGCGTTCTGGGGTCCTTCGGCGCCGGCAATATGTTCCAGGCCAATCAGGTCCACGCCCAACTCGTCAACGTCACCGGCGGCGATGCCAGCTTCCTCGCCGGACAGGGTTGGCTGACGGGATTGGTCCTCGCCGTGATCGTGTTCGCCGTCATCGTCGGCGGCATCAAGTCTATCGCCACGTTCGCCGAGTTCATCGTTCCGATCATGGCCGTCATCTACTGCGGCACGGCCCTTTTCATCATCGGCATGAACATCGAGAAGCTTCCCTGGGCCATCGGCCAGATCGTGTCCGGCGCCTTCACAGGGGCCGGCGTCGCCGGCGGCATGCTCGGCGCCATCATCCAAGGCTTCCGCCGCGCATCCTTCTCCAACGAAGCCGGCCTTGGATCGGCAGCCATTGCCCACTCCGCCGTCAAGACCAAGCACCCCGTCACCGAAGGCCTCGTCGCCCTCCTGGAACCCTTCATCGACACCGTCGTGATCTGCACCTGCACCGCCCTCGTCATCGTCATGACCGGCGTCCTTCAAATCGATCCCGCGACCGGACTATACGTCTGGAACGCCGAAGCCGGCCGTATCGCGACCCAAGGCAACCTCACGGGCGTCGAATTGACCTCCGCTGCCTTCGAAAGTTCGATTTCCTGGTTTCCATACGTGTTGGCACTAGCCGTCGTACTCTTCGCGTTTTCGACGCTGATCTCGTGGTCCTACTACGGCCTGAAAGCCTGGACCTATCTCGTCGGCGAAGGCCGCGCGCGCGAAATCACCTTCAACACCATCTACTGCGGCATGGTCGTGGTTGGCGCCGCGATCAACCTGAACCACGTCATCGATTTCGCCGACGCCGCCATCTTTTCCATGGCGCTCGTCAACATCACCGGCCTCTACATCCTGATGCCGGAGGTGAAAAAGGACCTTGCCGACTACTTCGCCAAATTAAAAAGCGGTGAGATCAAACCCGCAGCGTGAGCGGTCAACCGTTCGCTCACGCGGCCTTGGCATTGGCCAGATTGAGGGTCGCCAAACGCACGCCCGCATCCTCTGGGTCGTCGCTGATGGCAAACCCAAGCCGCGCGCAAAAATCGAGCATGGTCTGGTTCTCGGCCAGCACCGTGCCCGATAGTTCGCTGAGGCCCTCCGCCCGAGCGTAAGCGATCAGATGCTGCATCAAGCGCTTGCCGAGCCCCTTGCCCTTCAAGTGCGACGCCACGAGAACGGCAAACTCGGCCTTCTGGTAGTCCGATCCGGCCATCATCCGCGCAACGCCCAACAGCGTTCCTGTCGCCTTCTCGATGGCCACGAACGCCATCTCGCGCCCATAGTCGATCTGCGTCAGCCGCGCGATGGTCGCGTGGTTGAGTGACTTCGCCGCCATGAAAAAGCGCATCCGCATGTCATGCGGCGTCACCTGCTTGAAGAAATCGTCGTAACGCAATTCGTCGTCGGGCCGGATCGGACGGATCAGCAACTCCTGGTTTCCGCCCAGCAGAAAATCGGTCTCCCACCGCGACGGATACGGCCGAATGCTCATGGGCACCCGCGGATTGAGAACGGGATCGGCGATGACGATGCGCGCGTCGAGCGCCACCACATCGTGGTCGTCGGCCAGCAATGGATTGATATCGATCTCCCGAATTTCGGGATGCTCGGCGACAAGATAGCTGAGGCGCACGAGAACCATGGCAATCCGGTCGAGGTCGGCGGCTGGCCGGTCCCGATAGCCGGCCAGCAGCCGCGACACCCGCGTCTGCGCCATCAGATCGTGCGCCAAACCGAGATCGAGCGGCGGCAACGCCTCCGCCGTATCCCGCATCACTTCCACGCCCGTCCCGCCGGCACCAAACACGATCAGCGGCCCAAATGTCTGGTCGGTGCTAACGCCTGCAAACAGCTCGTGCGCAGCCTTCTTGCGGATCATCGGCTGCACGGTGAAGCCCTCGATGACCGCATCAGGCTTGAGCCGCTTGATCCGGCTCAGCATCGCCTCCGCAGCGTCCGCGCAATCCTCAGGTGTGGTGAGATCGAGCCGTACGCCCCCGACATCTGATTTATGCGTGATGTCGGGCGAGCGGATTTTCAACGCAACGGCCTTGCTGGAGGCCAGCAACTCGGTGGCAACCGCCCGCGCCTCTTCCGGCGTCGCTGCCGTCCGCGTCGGCACCGTCTTGATGCCATAAGCCGCCAGAACATCCTTCGACGGGGCTTCCCCCAGAACCGTCTCCCCGCGCTTCAGTGCGTCCTTCAGCGCCCGGTTCACGTATTGGGGATCAAGCCCCATCTCGTCCGGCAGTGACGGCGGCGTCCGCATCAAAAGATCCTGCGCCCGCCGGTGCCGAACCAATTGCATGAAACCGTTGATCGCATCGTCGGGGCTCTCGAACGACGGATGCCCCGCCGCACGAAACGCCGCTCGCCCCGGTTCAGCCGTGCCGTTTCCAAGCCACACGCTGAGGAGTGGCCGCCGCCGCCCATCCGGCTTGTGCGCCCTCACCGCCTCAATGACGGCCTCAGCCGCCTTCGTGCTGTCTGCCAAAGCCGTCGGGCAATTCATAACGAGGATAGCATCCGTCCCCTTGTCGTTCAGAACGGCCTCAACCGCCGCCGTGTATCGCTCCGGTGAGGCATCCCCAATGATGTCGACTGGATTTGCATGCGACCACGTCGGCGGTAGCGCGGCGTTGAGTGCAGCGATCGTCGGCGCATCGAGAGTCGCCAGCGAGCCGCCCCAATCCGACAGCCGGTCCACGGCCAAAACGCCGGCCCCCCCGCCGTTGGTGATGATCGTCAACCGTTCGCCGCTGATGCGCCCCACCCGCGACAGCGTTTCGGCCGCATCGAACAACTGTTCGATCTCGCGCACGCGCAACACGCCGGCGCGCCGGAACGCCGCCTCATATGCCTTGTCCGAGCCTGCCAACGCGCCCGTGTGCGACAGGGCCGCCTTAGCACCCGCAGAATGCCGCCCCGACTTAATGACGATCACAGGCTTCGCGCGCGCCGCTCGCCGCGCCGCCGACATAAACTTCGGCGCATTCGTAATGTTCTCGATATAGAGAAGAATGGCCCGGCTCGAGGTGTCCGCCGCCAGATAATCAAGCAGGTCCCCGAAATCGACATCCAGCATATCGCCCAGTGACACCACGTGGCTGAACCCGATGCCGCGCGAAGCAGCCCAGTCGACGATGCTCGTCACCAGCGCACCCGACTGAGACAAAAACGCGAGATCGCCTTTCAACGGCGCGATGTGAGAAAAACTGGCATCCAATCCGATTTGCGGCAGCATCAGGCCAAGGCAATTGGGACCCTGCACCCGCAGGCACGTCGGCCGCGCCGCCTTCAGAACAGCTGCCTTTTGGTCGGCGCTGAGCCCCGCCGTGATCACCACCGCCGCCCGCACACCCTTGGCGCCCAGCTCAGCAATGATGCTGGGCACCGTATCGGGCGGCGTCGCAATGACCGCCAGATCCGGCACACCCTCCAACTCGCGCACCGATGTGACGCAAGCCTGTTCCTCGACATGGCGATGCTTCGGATTGACGAACTGAATCCGCCCAGTGAACCCAGCGCGCAGAAGATTGCGCGCGACCACGTTCCCCACCGAATTCGGTGTCGGGCTGGCCCCGATCAGCGCCACGGACCGCGGCGTCAAAAGAGAGTCGAGATTTCGCGTTGTCATGGTGGGCCGATGCTCGCATGCAAATGTGACATTGCCGTGCAGAGCGTTTCCTCAGGAGTCCCGCTGGCGTCGAGTCGCGTCCATTCGAGCTGCCCCAGATCGTAGGACATTTGCCGTTCGACAACCTGCGGCGTGGCGTCCGAGGCATCATTTTTGCGTGCACCAACCCGTTGCAGCAACACGTGACGCGGCGCTTCGAGCCAGAATGCCACGAACCGCGCACCCGCGCGCTGGGCCAGCGCCGCCATTTCGGCGCGTTCGGACGGATGGGCATGAACCGCATCGGCAACCACCGAATGACCCGCGCGCAATGCCGCTTCGCTCTTCGCCAGGAGGCGTGCATAGACACGCGCCGTCACGTCCGCGCCATAAGCAGCGTCCGGCAACCGCTCCAAGTCCCCGGCACCAAACAGCGCCTTGCGTTCCAGATCGCTGCGCACATGCACCGCACCGGGTGCGCGCCCGAGCATCGGCGCCAACGCGGCGGCCAACGTCGACTTGCCCGATCCCGACAATCCCGCCGTGACAACGAGATGAGGCCGTCCCTCATCCAGATACGACAAAGCCCGCTTGAGATAGGCCCGCGCCTCCGCCAGCCCCTCATCCGTTGACGCGGCCCGTTGGGCGCCCACCATGGCCCGGATCGCCGCGCGCAGCGCCAGAAACACCGGCAACGCGGCAAGCCCCTCCAGATCGGTGTCGTCTTGCCGCCGCCAGATGTAACGGTTGAAAACCGCATTCGCCGCTGCCCGGTGTCCGCGGTGATCGAGATCCATCAGCAGGAATGCCAGATCGAAGAGTACATCGACCGTCGCCAACGCCTCATCGAATTCCAGAGCATCGAACAGCATCGGAGCCCCGCCGATGAAAACGACATTGCCCAGATGCAAGTCGCCATGGCACCGCCGCACGGACCCAGCCCGCGCGCGCTGTTTGAACAGAGGAGCAAGCGTTGATAGGCGCAGCGATAGGGCATCGGTGAGGCCCAGCACATCGCCGTCATCGCCACCGAAAAGACCCGGCAATGCCGCCAAAACATCGTGAGCAATGGACGCGATCGCCGCCCGCTCCGGCGGTTCAACAACAACCTGAGCGGCGCCATGCGAGGCAACGACGGCATCCGCCAGCGCCTTGGCCTCATCCCCCGTAAGAGCCGTCTGTACCACGCGGTTGACGAGCACATCCTCTTCCGCGAAGCGGGCCATATGAACGGCCCATTCGACAGGCTCTCCCGCGCCGTTGAGCGCCAATCGCCCATCGGCTTCACGCGTGATCGCCACCAGACCTTTGTACACGGCCGGCGCATGCGGCGCATTGATCTCCACCTCGCGCGCACACGCGGCCCGCCGTTTCGCGAGTGAGGAAAAATCCATGTACGGATAGCGCACCGCGCGTTTGATCTTGTAGACGTCGTGCGCGCCGATGAAGACGTGCGCGCCATGCGTATCGATCCGGTGCACAGCCTCCGCTTGCCGCCCTTCCCAACCGGCACCCGCCAGAAACGCGACCACGTCGCGCTGACAATCGCTGATGTCGGAATCCTCGTTCACGTTGGCTTCCAGGGTCTTGCGGACAACACTTGCAGCCTGCGCGCACAAAAAGGCCGCCGTCAACCGCGCAACAACCCGCCCATTCCTTAAGCGTGAACCAGACCTTGCGCCCGTTGCGCGAGCGCTGCCATATCGGCCACCTTCAAACCCCGGCGCCGGCCGGTTGTGATGATGCCTTCAGCCTTCAGCGCTGCAAATTGGCGGCTGACAGTTTCGAGCCGCAGCCCCAGACACTCGGCGATTTCCGTTCGCGATAACGGAAGATTGAATTCCAGTCCCGCGGCGTCTTGCCCAGCATCACGCGCCTTACCGCTGAACTTGCCGGCAATCAGCATGAGCAGGCTCGCCACCCGCTCTTCCGCCGTCTTGCGCGCGATCATCGACATCCACTGCCGCGCGGAGTCGAGATCATCCAGCGTCCGCTTGAAAATCGTCCGCTCCAGATCCGCATGCGTCTGCATGAGGCTTTCAAATGCGCTGCCGGAAAACGCGCACACTTCAAGATCGGTCGCCGCTTCTGCCACGAGTGGGGCGCCCTCAACGAATGGCCGGCCCACAAACTCCGATGGGAACTGCAACCCGACGATCTGGTTGCTTCCATCCGGCTGCACATTGACGAGTTTCACCACGCCCTCGACGATAATTGAGAACGTCTTCGCCCTGTTCGTTCCGCCGTAGAGAACCTGTCCGGCCGGGATCCGGCGGCGATGTACGATCCGCGCAAGCTCATCGGCGGTCGCCGCCGTGAGCGCGCTGCACGGCGCGTTAGTTCGCACCGAACAATGCTGGCATCTGATACGAAGCGTCACGGCCCACCTCGACGCGATTGCAACCGGCGGCGGACAATCCGGCCCCGGGTGCAAACCTGTGTACGCCCCACTGCGCCGGTGCGAATTGATGGAAATCAAACGAAACAAGGGGTTATTTATCGGTCCCCCGCGCGAGCTGTATTGGCACGCCTGGAGCCCGCGGTTGCAGCCGCGGCCGCCACGTCACCCTGCCGCATCCCCGACAACGCTCCTGAATGATGTTTACCATGTTCGCAGCCAACTTTAGGGTGCGGCGAGGCCAGCGATTGGAGTACCAAGCCGCATGACCGCGCCCACCCACCGTTTCTCAGTCGCCCCCATGATGGATTGGACCGACCGGCACTGCCGGTTCTTCCATCGCGGCCTGACGCGCCATGCGCTGCTCTACACTGAGATGGTGACGGCGGAGGCCATCCTCCACGGCAATCGCGAACGCCTTTTGGGCTTCGATCCCGCCGAACACCCCGTGGCCCTGCAACTTGGTGGCTCCGATCCGTCCAAGCTCGCCGCGGCTGCCCGCATCGGCGAAGACATGGGCTACAGCGAAATCAATCTCAATGTCGGCTGCCCCTCCGACCGCGTGCAGGAGGGCCGCTTCGGCGCCTGCCTCATGGCCGAGCCCGAACTCGTCGCCCGCTGCGTGTCCGCGATGACGGACGCAGTCGCCATCCCCGTCACCGTGAAATGCCGCATCGGCATCGACGACCAGGACGCCGAGGAAGATTTCTGCCGCTTCATCGACACGGTTGCCGCCGGTGGCTGCCGCCTGTTCATCGTCCACGCCCGCAAAGCCTGGCTGCAAGGTCTCTCGCCGAAAGAAAACCGCGAGATCCCCCCGCTCGACTACGCCCGTGTCTATCGCCTCAAGGCCGAGCGCCCCGATCTCACCATCGTCATCAACGGCGGCATCGACAGCCTGGAGGCTTGCGACGAACACCTGCGCCACGTTGATGGCGTCATGCTCGGCCGCGCCGCCTACCACGATCCCTACATCCTGGCCGGCGTTGACCGCCGCTTCTTCGGCGCGACGTCAGAGCCCGTCACTCGCCGTGCCGCGCTCGAACGACTGATCCCCGCCATCGAACGCCAGATTTCCAAAGGCGGCCGCCTCAACAACATCACCCGCCATGTACTGGGCATCTACCACGGCCGCCCGCGCGGACGCCTCTTCCGCCGCATCTTGAGCGAAGAGGGCCAACGTCCCGGTGCCGGAGCCGAAGTTCTGATGAAGGCCATCGCCGCCGCCGAAGGAGACAGCGCCATCGTCCTGTCGCCAGCAGCCGAGTAATCATACCCCCTGATGTCAGACCTCCCCACCCAACTCATCACCTACGCCCCGATGATCGCAGCCCTCGCCGTGGCCGGCATGGCGGCGGGATTTCTCTCTGGGCTATTCGGCATCGGCGGCGGGTCGGTCCTTGTTCCCGTTCTCTATGCGGCCATGGGCGCCGCCGGCGTATCGGAAGACGTCCGCATGCAGGTCACGCTCGGCACGTCGTTCGCGGTCATCGGTCCCACGGGGCTGCGGTCCTTCCTCGCCCAGCGCGCGCGCAATGCCGTCGACATGTCGGCCCTCAAACGTCTTGCGCCAGCCGTGCTTCTCGGCGTGATCGTGGGTGTAGCACTCGCCAGCGTTTCCTCCAGCGAAACACTGCGCTGGGTCTGGGTGGTCGCCGCTATTGTGATGAGCCTCAAACTCGCGCTCGGCCGCGACGACTGGCGCCTCGGCGGCGCATTGCCATCGACACGCGCGCTCGAAGCCGCAGCCTTCGCCATCGGCGTCCTCTCCGCCTTGATGAGCATCGGCGGCGGGCTGTTCATGGTCTCACTGCTGATGCTGTTTGGCTATCCGGTGCTAGCGGCCGTGGCGACCTCATCAGGCTTCGGCCCGCTCATCGCCGTCACGGGCGGTCTTGGCTACATTTGGGCGGGCTGGGGCGCCACTGGCCTGCCGCCAGGATCATTGGGCTACGTCAATATCCCCGCAGCTCTCGTGATGTTGCCGACGAGTCTCGCCTTCGCACCGTTAGGCGTTCGCGCCGCGCATGGCCTACCCAAACGCGCACTGGAATTGGCGTTCGCAGCCTTTCTGGCGCTTGTGGCCATCAAGTTCTTGTGGAGCCTCTACGGCTGAGCATCCGGACCCTTGAGAATGGCCCGCGACTGCGAAAAGAAGTCGCGACGCGTGAGGATGAGCACCACCCACGATGCCGCGACGATAAACGCCACCGGATGGAAGAACCACATCAGACCGGCGATCGTGTAGTAAAACGACCGCAGCCCCAAGTTCGAATGCCAGCCGACGAGCCCGAGCAACTCCGCCGTCCGCTCTGCATGGCTGCGCCGCGCCGCGCCATCGGGATGATCGTGCGGTGGCGTCGCCCCCATCATCATCACCGTGTAGTGCGACAGCCGGAACGCCCAAGCGAATTTGAAGAACGCATAGATCATGATCATCATCAGAAAGATGACCTTGATCTCCCACAGCGTCGCCGTTGAGGCCGCCGCGTACGGTAGGGATTCCACAATCTCGCGCGCTTTCTCCCCGTACGACAACAGCGCCGCCAGACCGCCGATCACGATCACAGTGGTAGAAGCGAAAAACGCGTTCGCGTTCACCAGCCAGCCGAGCAACTGACCATCGACGATGCGGCTATCCCGCTCTGCCATTTCCATCATCCACCCGCGCCGGTGGGTCTGGACATAATAGGCGATCGACTTGGCGTAGATGCTGGGCCGCGTCGCGATGAACTCGTAGGCCGCGATGATCCCCACGAACCAGCAGACGGCAGCCAAGTCGAGGACGGAAATCTGATCGAAAATCAAGGGAGCAACCTGAAGGCTGGAGGGAGGCATCGTGCGAGTGTGAACCGTATCCTGTGACCCCTATCACCGTGGACACGCCGCGAACAGAGAGCGGCCCTCGCTTGATTCCCGCGTTTTCAGACCTAGATCAAGGCCACAACGCCCCAGCAGCACCAGAAATATGCCATGACCGATCTAGCCACGTTCGCCCTCGGTGCCCTCGCGCTGCTCGCAACGCCCGGACCGACGAATACGCTTCTGGCTACAGCTGGCGCGACCCGGGGCATAAAAGCATCGCTGCCGCTGCTTTTGGCCGAAGCCGCCGGCTATGTCCTGGCGATCATTGGCCTGCGCTCACTCGTCGGCCCATTGATGGCAACTGAACCGGTCCTCGCAAATGTGCTCAGCGCCCTCGTGTGCGTGTATCTGATGTATCTGTCATGGAAGCTATGGCGCGCGAGTTCGCTGCCCGTCTCCACCACCACTGACTTCGGCTTCGTCAGTGTTTTCGTGACGACGCTTTTGAACCCGAAGGCAATCGTCTTCGCCTTCACGCTCCTACCGGCCAACGTGTCCGCTGCGGCCCTGGCACCTTGGTTCTCTGCTCTGGTTGTGCTTATCGCACTGTGCGGCGGCGCCTGGATCAGCTTTGGCGCAGCGCTGACAACGCAGACGGGCTCGCCCCCGCGCTTTGGCTACCGCGCCGGCGCCGCGGCGCTCTTTACGCTCGCCCTGTTACTCGGCTCCCGCGCCGCCGGCATGACCTGACCCGGCATCACCGAATGATGACGCCGGGCGAGCGCCTCCCGTGCGCGCTTACTTCGCGCGCACGCTGACTGAGATGCGCCGGTTCTTTGCGCGGCCTTCCGGCGTGGCGTTGTCCGCGATCGCGAACTGATCGCCATAGCCCTCCGCCTCAAGCCGGTCGGCCGCGATGCCAAGACCAACGAGGGCCTCCATCACCGCCTTCGCGCGGCTATCGGAAAGCTTGAGGTTGTTCTCGGGCTTGCCGGTGTTGTCCGTGTAGCCGCCGATCTTGATCTTCACCGCCGGATACGCCTTCAGAATGGCCGCCATGTTGTCGACTTGCGCCTTGGAGTCGGCGGTCAGCTTGGCAGAGCCTGTCTCGAAATTCAGACGGTCAAAATCAAACCACTTGGTCTTGTCGATCTGCGCATTCGCATCGTTGATGAACCCGAGGAGCTGGCTTTCCACCCCCGTTCCCGATGCTTCGATCGCA
>LNFM01002919.1_pt1 | contig 34926 bp, 35 predicted proteins | sample 596031 | NCBI WGS metagenome assembly LNFM01 (sample SAMN04254537, study PRJNA301005) | activated carbon metagenome | isolation source: dual media filters at the Ann Arbor, Michigan drinking water treatment plant | place: USA: Ann Arbor
ACCGCGCGCTCATCGTCACCGCCAACGACTTCGACTCGATCTTCGCGATGAACCGCATCGTGCAGGCCATCGGCGCGAAGGCGAAGAACTACAACGTGCGCCTGGGTGGCGTCATCGCCAACCGCAGTGCCGCCACCGACCAGATCGACAAATACAACGACAAGATCGGCCTGAAGCTGGCCGCCCACTTCCCGGATCTCGACGTCATCCGCCGCAGCCGCCTGAAGAAGAGCACGCTGTTCGAGATGGAGACCTCACCCGAGCTGGAAGCGGTGAAGAAGGAATACATGCGCCTGGCCGCCGCCCTGTGGCTGGGTTCGGAGCCGCTGAGCGCGGTGCCGATGAAGGACCGCGACATCTTCGACCTGCTGGGCTTCGATTGAACCGCGACAAGCCCATGAACAACCCCACCTACACCACCCGCCGCGGCGAACTGGAACAGTACTTCGACCGCACTGCGGCGCAGGCCTGGGCCCGGCTCACGTCCACCGCGCCAGTGGGCCGTGTGCGCGCCACCGTGCGCGAAGGCCGCGACCGCATGCGCAACACACTGCTGTCCTGGCTGCCCGAAGACCTGCGCGGTCGTCGCGTCCTCGACGCCGGCTGCGGCACGGGTGCGTTGGCAGTGGAAGCCGCCCGCCGCGGTGCCGAGGTCGTGGCCATCGACCTGTCGCCCACGCTGGTGGGGCTGGCGCGTGAACGCCTGCCTGAATCGCTGGGCGCGGGCTCGATCGATTTCCGCAGCGGCGACATGCTCGACCCGGCGCTGGGCGAATTCGACCACGTGGTCGCGATGGACTCGCTCATTCACTACCGTGCCAGCGACATCGTCGCGGCCCTCTCTCGGCTGGCGTCGCGCACCCGCCATTCCATCGTTTACACCGCAGCGCCGCGCACCCCGGCGACGATGCTGATGCTGGGCGTGGGCCGACTGTTCCCGCGCGGCGACCGCTCCCCCGCCATCGAGCCCGTGGCGCCCGAGACCCTGCAGCAGCTGATGGTGGCCGACCCGTCGCTTGCGCACTGGCAGACCGGTCGATTCGAGCTGATCACCGGCGGCTTCTACAAGTCGCAGGCGCTGGAGTGGAAGCGCCCGTGAAGCCCCTGGCCAGCAGCCGCATCCGCAGCCCGATGTCCCCGGGGCTGGAAGCGCTGGCGCGGCAGTGGGTGCCACGCCTGCTGCCGTTTGCCGACGCCGCGAGTGCCGACCTGCCTTTGGGCCGCCTGCTGCGCCTGAGCCTGTTCCAGGTGTCGGTGGGCATGGCCGCGGCGCTCATGGTGGGCACGCTGAATCGCGTGATGATCGTCGAGCTGCACATGGCCGCCTGGCTGGTGGCCCTGATGGTGGCGCTGCCGCTGCTGGCCGCACCCTTCCGCGCCTTCATCGGTTTCCGCAGCGACCACCACGCCTCGGTGCTGGGCTGGAAGCGCGTGCCCTATCTGTGGATGGGCACGCTGCTGCAGTTCGGCGGGCTGGCGATCATGCCGTTTGCGCTGCTGGTGCTCACGGGCGAAGGCCAGCTGGGCATGGCCTGGCTGGGCCATCTGGCCGCCGGCCTGGCCTTCCTGCTGGTCGGCGCCGGTCTGCAGACCACGCAGACCGCCGGCCTGGCGCTGGCCACCGACCTGTCCAGCGAAGAAGCGCGGCCGCGCGTCGTGGCCCTGATGTACGTGATGCTGCTGGTGGGCATGGTGGCCGGCGGCTTCGTCGCCTCGGCCCTGCTGGCCGACTTCAGCGACAAGAAGCTGGTGCAGGTGGTGCAGGGCGCCGCGCTGCTGACGGTGGTGCTGAACCTGTTCGCGGCCTGGAAGCAGGAACCGCGCAACAAGACGCGGCGCCTGAAGGGCGACCCCCAGCCTGCCTTTCTGCCGCAGTGGCGCGCATTCATCGCACAGCCCCGTGCCCGCCGCTTCCTGTGGGCCACGGGTCTGGGCACGGCGGCGTTCAACATGCAGGACATCGTGCTCGAACCCTACGGCGGCGAGATCCTGGGCCTGAGCGTCAGCGCCACCAGCGCGCTGACCGCGGTGATGGCCTGCGGCGCGCTGCTGGCCTTCGCGTTGTCGGCCCGCTTTCTGATGCGCGGTGCCGACCCCATCCGCGTGGCGGCCTTCGGCGCGGTCATCGGCCTGCCGGCGTTTTCCGCCGTCATCTTCGCGGCGCCGGCGGAAGCCGCCTGGATGTTCCGCACCGGCACCTTCTTCATCGGTTTCGGCAGCGGTCTGTTTGCCGTCGGCACGCTCACGGCGGCCATGGCCCTGGAAAGCAAGCGCCACATCGGCATGGCCCTGGGCGCCTGGGGTGCGGTGCAGGCCAGCGCCGCAGGCCTGGCCGTGCTGACGGGCGGCGCACTGCGCGACGCCGTCGACCACCTGGCCATGAGCGGCTGGCTCGGTTCGGTGCTGCAGACCCCGGTCACCGGCTACGGCACGGTGTACCACCTGGAAATGTTGATGTTGTTTGCAGCCCTGGTGGCGATCGGACCGTTGGTGAGGCGCCAGTCGCCGCAGCGGGCCGCCATCCACACGGGCAATCGTTTCGGCCTGGCCGATCTACCCGGCTAGATCCATCCAGCCGTTTTCAAGGAGAAAATTCATGGGCACTGGTGCCATCACCCAATACGTCGACGTCGCGCAGCTGGTGCTGTACGCGTTCTGGATCTTCTTTTTCGGGATCATCTATTACCTCGTGCGCGAAGGTCACCGCGAGGGCTACCCGATGGAGACCGAATCCGGTCGCGGCCAGATCACCGGCTGGCCCATGCCCCAGCCAAAGACCTACTTGCTGCCCGACGGCAGCGAGTTCTCGGTTCCCAACGACAAGGTCAGCCCGCAGAAGCTGATGGCCGAGCCGTCGCATGGCTGGATCGGCGCACCGATGCAACCGGTCAACGCCAACCCGATGCTCGACGGCGTGGGCCCGGGCGCATGGGCCGACCGCGCCGACGTTCCGGACATGACCAGCCATGGTCACCCCCGCCTGCAACCCCTGCGCTTTTCCCCCGACTTCACCGTCAACGCCAAGAACAGCGACCCACGCGGCGTGCCGGTGATCGGCGCCGATGGCGTGGTGGGTGGCACGGTCAGCGACCTCTGGATCGACCACAGCGAAAGCCAGTTCCGCTACCTGGAAGTGAAGCTGCCCGACGGTTCGCGCAGCGTGATGCTGCCGGTCAACTTCGCGCGCATCAAGTCGGATGTCGTGCAGGTGCGGTCGATCATGGGCCACCAGTTCGCCCAGGTGCCGGGCCTCAAGCGCGAAGACCAGATCACCTTCCTCGAAGAGGAAAAGGTCATGGCGTACTACGGCGCCGGAACCCTGTACGCCGACCCGCAGCGTGCCGAGCCGCTGATCTGACCCCGACCCCCAGCAACGCGCGCTTATCAAGGAGTACCGCATGAAAGCCGTCCGCAAGCCCAGCCCCGGCCACCGCCACAGCCTGGGACATGAACACGAATTCGAACCCCAGCATGGCCTTCCAGAACTGCTGCCACCCGGCGAAAAGCTGCTCTGGCAAGGATCGCCAGAGTGGAAGGCGTTGGCGGTGGAGGTCTTCCACGCGCGCAAGCTGGCGTTCTACTTCGCCATCATCCTGGTGCTGCGCGCCGTGTTCGTGGTGGCCGACGGTGGCGGTCTGCTCGACGTCGTGAAGAGCTGGGCCTGGCTCGCCCCGATGGCCGGCATTGCCCTCGGCATCATGCTGGTGCTGGCCCGTCTGGCCGCAGGCACGACGGTCTACACCATCACCGACCGCCGCGTCATCATGCGCATCGGCATCGTGCTCACGGTGGCCTACAACCTGCCCTTCAAGCGCATGGAGGCTGCCGGCCTGCTGTTGCGCGGGAAGGACGGCCACGGCGACCTGCCGATCACCCTGAAGAAGGGCGAGCGCATCGCGATTCTCCAGCTGTGGCCGCATGCCCGGCCCTGGCATCTGGCTCGGCCGCAGCCCATGCTGCGCGGTCTGAAGGACGCCCGTCAGGTGGGCCAGGTGCTGGCCGCCGCGTGGCAGGCCGCGCAGGACGAACTGGAGCTGCCAGCCGCGGTTCGTGCCGATCAGCGCCCGGAACAGCGCAGCGAGCCCCGCGGCGCCTCGGCCGGCCTGCCCCGCGCCCAGGCGGCCTGAGTACCGGGCTCACTGCCATGTCTGCCCTGATGAACAAGTCCGCACCCGAAGCCCTGCCGCGCAAGGCCGTGATGGGGCTGGGCCTGCTGCTGCTGGCCACCCTGGTCAGCGTGGCGGCCGTGCGCCTGTCCGGGACCGAGATCCGCGCTCCTGACGCCCCGACCGCCGCGCAACGCAGCCTGCGTTTCGAAGACGGCGTGGACGGCAGCGTCAAGGTGCTCGACGCCCGTACCGGTGCGCACATCGACAGCGTCGCTGGCGAGGCCGGCTTCCTGCGCGGTTCGCTGCGCGCACTGGTGCGCGAACGCAAGCTGCGCGGCATCGGTTCCGGGCCGGCCTTCGAGCTGATCGCCCGCACTGACGGCCGCCTGACCTTGCTGGACCCTGCCACCGGAGAACGCCTGGACCTGGAGTCCTTCGGCCCGACCAATTCCGCCGTATACCGCCGCTGGCTCCAGCCCAGCCCGGTCACATCACCCGTTTCGCAGTAAGGAAACCGCCATGAACACAGCCACCCTGGACACCATCAAGTCGTCGGAAGACGCGGCCCGCAAGGCCAAGACCGAGACGATGCTGACCCCGCGCTTCTACACCACCGACTTCAAGGCCATGGACGCCTTGAACGTCGAGCCCGTGCGTGCCGACTGGGACGCCATGATGGCCGAGTACGAAGGCGACAACAACCACGACCACTTCCAGCGCACGCCAGAGTTCGCCACCGAAGTGGAAGAAGTGTTCAGCAAGGTCAGCCCGGAACTGCGACAGGAATTCCTGGAATTCCTGATCAGCAGCGTGACCAGCGAATTCAGCGGCTGCATCCTCTACAACGAGATCCAGAAGAACATCAGCAACCCCGACATCAAGGCCCTGATGCGCTACATGGCGCGCGACGAATCACGCCACGCCGGCTTCATCAACCAGAGCCTGAAGGACTTCGGCATCGGCCTCGATCTGGGCGACCTGAAGCGCACGAAGAAGTACACCTACTTCAAGCCGAAGTACATCTTCTACGCCACCTACCTGTCGGAAAAGATCGGCTACGCGCGCTACATCACCATCTTCCGCCAGCTCGAACGCCATCCGGAAAAGCGCTTCCACCCGATCTTTCGCTGGTTCGAGCGCTGGTGCAACGACGAATTTCGCCACGGCGAGAGCTTCGCGCTGATGATGCGGGCGCAACCGCACCTGCTGCGCGGCGGCAACCTGCTGTGGATCCGCTTCTTCCTGCTGGCGGTGTACGCCACGATGTACGTGCGTGACCACACCCGGCCGATGTTGAAGGCCGCGATGGGCCTGGACCCGACCAGCTACGACTACGAGGTCTTCCGCATCACCACGGAAATCAGCAAACAGGTCTTCCCGATCTCGCTGGACACCGACGCCCCGGCCTTCCGCGCCGGGCTGGACCGGCTGTTCCAGCTGCAGCTGCGGATCGACGCTGCCAAGGCCCGGGGTGGCGTGATGGGCAAGCTGGCCCAGGCCGGCCTGGCCGCCCAGGCCGCGCTGACCTTCGGCCGCCTGTTCTTCATGCCGGTGAAGCGCCACGACCTGCCCGTGCAGGTCCGCGTGGCCCCGGCCTGGTGAATGCGGCCCCCGTGACAGCGTGATTGAAGCGATGAGCAGTCCCTGGGTCGCGATCGGCTTTGCCGTGTTCATGTGGTGGTTCTGCACCGGCATCGTGCTGTTGCTGGACAACCTGCCCCGCACCACCTTCCGCTGGAGCCTGTTCCTGTCGTCCGTGCTGGGCGTGGCGGCCCTGTTCGGGCTGGCCCATACCGCCGACCAGACCAGCCTGGCCGGGGCCTACTGCGCCTTCACCTGCGCGCTGCTGGTCTGGGGCTGGCATGAACTGAGCTTCCTCACCGGCTGGATCACCGGCCCGCGGCGCACGCCATTGGCGGCCGGGGTCGACGGCTGGCCGCGCCTGCGTGCGGCGGTGGCGGCCATCCTGTGGCACGAAATTGCCATCCTGGCGGTGGGGGTGCTGATCGTGGCCATCACCTGGGGGCAGCCCAACCAGGTCGGCACCCTCACCTTCGTGCTGCTGTGGGTGATGCGGGTCAGCGCCAAGTTCAACCTGTTCCTGGGCGTGCGCAACCTCAGCGAAGAATTCCTGCCGGCGCACCTGGCTTACATGGGGAGTTTCTTCCGCCGCCGGAACATGAACGCGCTGCTGCCCTGGTCGGTCATTGGCGGCATCGCCTGGTTCGCGCTGCTGCTGGTCGGCCTGCAGGCGCCCGGCGTCAGCGCCGCCGAAGTCGTCGGCACCACGCTGGTGGCCACGCTGCTGGTGATGGCGGTGGTGGAACACCTGTTGCTGGTCCTGCCGCTGCCCTCCACTGCCCTTTGGCGCTGGGCCATGCGGCGCCCCGCCACGGCACCCGACAGCCTGCCAGGCGCGGCGCTGCCGGAAGCCGCACCGATCCCCGCTCGCTGAGAACAAGGCAACGCCCATGAATCAACTCGCCAGCCTGCTGAGCCGCACTTCATCGTCCGCCCTCGGCGCGTCATCGGTTCCTGCGAACCATGACCTGCAGGCCCACGACCGCCTGCGCGTGCTGATGCGCGGCGGCTCCAAGTCCTTCTTCGCCGCCTCGCTGATGCTGCCGGCCCGTGTGCGGGCGCCGGCCACTGCCCTGTATGCCTTCTGCCGGCTGGCCGACGATGCCATCGACCTGGGCACCGACCCGGCGGCCGCGATGACCGACCTCGTGCACCGGCTCGACGCGATCTACGACGGCCGGCCACGCGCCATCGATGCCGACATCGCCCTGGCCGGCGTGGTGCACCGCCACGCCATTCCTCGTGCCCTGCCCGACGCCCTGCTCGAAGGCTTCCTTTGGGACACCCAGCAGCGCTGCTGTGAAACCCTGGCCGACACCGAAGCCTATGCCGCCCGCGTGGCGGCCACGGTCGGCGCGATGATGTCGCTGGTGATGGGTGCCGCCAGCCCGACCGCACTGGCCCGCGCCTGCGACCTGGGCGTGGCCATGCAGCTGACGAACATCGCCCGCGACGTGGGTGAAGACGCCCGCGCCGGCCGCCTTTACCTGCCGCGCCAGTGGCTGCGCGAAGCCGGCGTCGACATCACCGGCTGGATGGCCCGGCCCGCATTCAACACCGCCATCGCCAGTGTCGTCGAACGTCTGCTGGACCACGCCGACATGTTGTACCAGCGGTCGGAACACGGCATTGCCGAACTGCCACGCGACTGCCGCCCGGCAATCCGCGCCGCTCGCCTGGTCTACGCCGAGATCGGCGACCAGCTGCGCCGCGAAGGCCTGGATTCGATCAACCGGCGTGTCGTCGTCAGCAAGCAGCGCAAGCTGGCGCTGATGGCCCGCGCCGCAGGTGCCGCCATGTCCAGCAGCGGCCAGGCCGGGGCGACACTGCCCGTATTGCCAGCAGTCCAGTTCCTGGTCGATGCGGCCGCCTGCACGCCCAAGCCGCTACCGGGTAGCCGCCGTCCGCTGGGCGAGCGCCTGGGCTGGGTGATTGCGCTGCACGAGCGCGAGGCCATCGCCCGCCAGGAAGCCCGTGGCTTGCTGAACTGAGCCCGCGCGGCCGCCCGCGTGTCGGACAACCTGCCCATCATCCTGATCGAGTTGGTGCTGGTCTTCGGCGGCGTGCTGGCGTTCGGCTGGTGGCAACTGCGCTCGGTGCGGCGCGATCGCGAACAGGCAGCAGCCCGGCGCGAAAGCGAGCGGGCGCTGCAAGCCAAATCCGACACGGGTGCCCCCGACGACGACGAGCGGCGCCCCTGAAACCTGCCGACACAGCTACCATTCCAGCCATGGCGGAGACAATCCTTGCACTGACGGGCGCAGCAGTCTGCTTGGGCTTGCTCGTGCACATGTTCCTGCCCCCGGTGTGGCGCAACCGGGTCGACGCCGGTGCCCGTCGCTTCTGGACGCGCCTGCGCACCCGCCGCGGTGGCGCACCTCGCCCTGCCCGCCGGAGCGACCTGCGTGCGGCCAACAAGCCCCGCATCGAGGAACGCCGCGGCGAGCGCAAGACTGAACGCGAGGTCCTGCAAGCAGCCGAACTCGAAGCCCAGGACGTGATCGAGCGGGCTCGCCGCCAGGCGCGCGAGGGTAAACCCGTTGCACGCGACGGCAACGTCTACCGGCCCGACGCCTTCAAACCCCGCCCGCCGCACGACAAGCTGCACTGAGCCGCCAGGCCTGGCCGGCTGGCGACTGCAGGAACTAGCTGCGCCGGGGCATGCGCCAGGGCAGCATGCAACGCACTGGCAGGGACACCAGCCGGGGCACGTTCAAGGTTTCGTGGACCGAGGTCACTTGCTCTCCGAAAAGGCTGCTTTGCAGCACCGAGCGCACGTAAAAGGGCGTGTCCTCGAGCGTCTGCGTCACCCGGGCAGGCGCACCAGGGTCGCTGCGCATGGTCCGGCCGATGCGCCAGGCCGTGCGCGGCAGGGCCTGGCGCGGTGGCGGCTCGAAGGATTCGCTGCGGCCGTCGGGGTGGAAACGCTGGGTGATGACGCGGTCGCCGCCCTGCTTCTGGCGCACGTCGTAGATCACCGCGGTGCTGCCGTCGGCCAGCAGGCCGCGCGACCAGTCCCATTCGGTGAAAGGCCGGTCGATGGGCTCGTCGCCTTCGTTGCTGTCCAGGTAGCCGTCGCCCGACCAACTCAAGCCGGGACGATCCAGCTTCACCTCGACCCGCGAACAGGGCGCGATCGGGCCCCAGCGGTGGCGCCCACCGTCGTCCAGCGGGGCATTGAACCGGCTCAGCGCCCGCGGCCAGACACGTACCGTGCCGTCCACCCGCTGCGGCAGCGGCACGCCCACTTCGTGCAGGTCGAAGACCAGGCTCTGGCCGTCCCAGCGCAGGCTGCTCGGGCCCACCGTGAAGCTGCTGGCCGTCCGCTGCACGTGTCGCTGGCCGCGCTCGGTCATCGTCCAGCGGCGAACGCCGCGGCCGTACAGGGCCACATTGATGCTGCAGAAGTTGTCGGCCACAGCCGGCGCCCCCCCACGCGCCTGGCGGCGCTGGGCCCAGGCGTAGTAGCTGGAAAAGACACTGCCGACGAAGGCGATGATCGTCAGGCCATGGGCACCGTCGTCGCTGAGGGCGTCGAGATACCACCAGAGATATGCACCCGGCGCGACCGGCTGGTCGAATCGAGGTGCGCCAGCAGCGTCGCGGCCGCCAGTCGCCCCGACATCGCCGCCATCGGCACGCCCGGCCCCGGGTGCACGCTGCCCCCCGCCAGGAACAGGCCCGGAATCGCGCTGGCCGCCGAGGGGCGGCTGAACGAGGACATCCAGCCGTGGGTCGCTCGCCCGTACAGGGCCCCGCCCGTGGCCGGGAACAGCGTGTTGAAGCCCTGCGGCGTCGTGCGCACCGCCTGGTGTGGTTCCCACTGCAGGTTCAAGCCGCATTGGCGCAGCAGCGCCAGGCTCCGTTGTTCGCATGGGTCGGTCTCCAGGGGATCGAAGCTGCGCGCGCCGGCGCCGGCCGGCTGGTCGCCGTCGGCCGGGGCGTTGACCAGGCACAGCAGGCGCTCCGGTGCGCCGTCGCCACCGGCGGCCCGGGCGATTTCGTCGCGGTCTTGCGCGCAGACATACACCGTGCCCTGCCGCGGCAGCCTTTGCTGACGAAAGATGTCGTCGAATTCGCTGCGATAGTCCGCATCGAAGAATACGTTGTGGCGTACCAGCGGAAATCCGCTGCTGCGCGCCCGCAGCGCCCAGGTCACGGCCGACAGCGACCGATCCTTGCGGGCCGTAGGCGGCGTGGCCGGCCGTGCGGCTTCGCCCAGCAGGCCGCTGGCCAGCGCATGGGCGTCGCCATTGAAGACCACCGAATCGGCGGCCAGGGCCTGCCCGTCGGCCAGACGCACACCGCAGACACGGCCCTGGCGCACCAGGATTTCCTGCACCGCCTGGCCGCAGCGCATGTCCACGCCCTTGCGCTGCGCCAGACCGGCCAGCGCCAGGGCCACGGCATGCATGCCGCCTTCGACAGCCCAGACCCCGTCGAGCTCGACCTGGGCCACCAGCATCAGCGTGGCGGGCGCAGCCCAGGGTGACGCGCCACAGTAGGTGGCGTAGCGCCCGAACAACTGCTGCAGCCGCGCGTCGTGAAAGTGCCGACCCAGTGAGCGCCACAGGCTGGCGAACGGGCCCAGTCCGGCGAGCACGCCCAGCCCGCGCGGGCCCAGGTCCAGGCCCATGCTCAGCAGGCTGGGGCGTCCGGAACGAATGTACGGGCCTTCGAGCGTCTGGTAGACCTTCTTGGCCTGTGCGCAAAAGCCCAGGAAGCGCCTGGCCTCGGCCGGGCTGCTGAACCGGGCGATGGCGTCAGCGCTGCGCTGAAGATCGGCGAACAGGTCCAGCGTCTGAGCCTGGCCGCGCCAGGCGTGGCGCGCCAGCACCGACAGCGGCGCCAGTCGCAACTGGTCTTCCAGCTTCACACCGGCTTCGGCCAGGATCTGGTCGAACACCCAGCGCATCGTGAAGACGGTGGGGCCGGCGTCGATGGCGGCACCGTCCACCATCACCTGGCGCATCTTGCCGCCGGGGGCCGGGGCCGCGTCGACCAGCGTCACCGGCAGTCCGCGGCAAGCCAGCAACAAGGCGCTGACCAGGCCACCGATGCCCGCACCGACGACAACGACCCGGTGGTCCGACGGAAGGGCAGTGCCCGTCATGGCCCTTCGTACACCGTACCGTTCCAGCAACCGTACAGGGCCACGGGCACAAAACGCGCGAACATCGATTCCGAGAAGTAGCCCTCGCGCATTGCCGCACGGATGGCATCGAGGTGAGCACCGCTGCGCGCATAAGCGTCCATCGCACCCACGCTTTCCCACACGCTGAAGGTCGCCTGGCGCAACAGCGGCGCCTCACCCAGCCCCACTGCCAGCCAGCAGCCTGGCGCCTGCGCCAGCGACTGCTGCGCCGGCGGCGCCTTGCGCCAGAAGGCCAGGGCACGCCGCGGCTGAATGGAAGCGCGTGTCAATGCAGCAACCGGTACAGCACCCTGCGATGCCATGGGCGCGGGCGCGCTGGGCTGCAGCGTCTGGCCGCTCCATGCGCCACGGCTGGACCAGGCGCGCAGCTTGGCCACGCACAGTTCGGTGCTGCGTGCTCGAAAAGCCGCGAGCGTGGGCGACTTGGCGATGAAGCGGTCGGCTGCGGCCTCGTTGTCGAAGACTGCGAATACACCCTGCCGCGAGCGGCTGGGCCGCAGACCGAAACCGCCCTCGAAGCCGCTGCCCAGGGCCTTGGCGAAACGCAGCCCGGGAACACTGCGGAAGCTCTGGCCACCACGCATGATGCGCCACCAACCCCAGAGCCGCCACGCCGGTGCGACATCGGCAAGCAACAGCACCACGACTTCGTCACCGACCTGCGGCTCGGGGTTGCCGCTGACTCCGGTGGGCAGAGCCGCTGCAGCTGACACGCCAGGCGGAACCTCGGCCGCCTGGCTGACGCGGTAGGTCATGGCTTGCAACGACCCGACCGCACGGCGTCGGCTTACTTCAGCGTGACTTCGACGCGCCGCGCCACCGGATCTTCACCGGCGATGTTGGCTTCGGCCTGCAAAGGCTTGTCGAGCACGACGCGTTCGGCGGCAATGCCGGCAGCGGTGAGTGAATCGCGGACGTTCAGGGCACGGTTCTTGGCCAGTTCCTGGTTGCTTGCCAGGTCGCCAGAGGCCGAGTGATAGCCCGAGATCGTGACCTTGGTCGCCGGCTGCGCTGTCATCGTGGCCACCAGCTGGACCAGGCCCTTGGCCTGCTCGCCTTCAAGCGTGGCACTGCCGACGTTGAAGTACAGCACTGAACGCGTGGCCTCCGAAAGCGGCGGCGGCAGGCCATCGCCAGGCTTGGCATAGGACAGCAGTTCCGGGAAATCCTTGGCCATGGGCGCGCCATACAGCGGCTTGAAGGCTCCCTGGTGGCAACTGGCGCAGTTCACTTTCGCCACGTCACCGGTGGGGCCCTTGCGGTGCGCCGGGAAGACATCGGTCAGGCCGACCAGGTAGTCGTTGTTGACTTCGCGCACCATGCGGATGCCATGCCAGGCCGTCACCAGCTGCGGCGGGTTGCCGTCCCATTCGCCACCGATCTGCCGCGTGTTGTGACAGTAGGTGCAGTTCACACCCAGCGAAGTGCTGAAGTGCGTCATCAGGCCGAAGGTGTGCTCGGCCTGCTGGATGCTGCTGCGGTTGCCGGTGGGCAGGGCGGTGTTGCCATTGACGCGGATGGGTTTGGCCTCGAGCAAGTAGGGCGTGAACGGATCATTGGGCAGCGAACTGAGCGCCACCGTGCGGGCAGGCGTGTTCTGGCCGTTCAGGTTGCCGATGAAGTTCGACTTGCGGTCGGTCGTGTCGGCCGTGAACCAGATCTGCGCCGGCACCGGCTTGCCGCGGTGGCATGTGTAGCAGGTGACACCCGTGGCCGCCACGTGGGGCTTCCAGTCGGCGTTGATCTTCTGCGTCATCTGCAGCATGCGCCGCGCCACCACCTTCGTGTAGAGACTGTCATCGGCGAAGTTCTGCACGTTGTGGCAATAGGCGCAACCCTGCTCGGGCGAAACCCAGGCGGTGATGCTGGCCATGTGGCGGTTGAAGTTGGCCACGCTCAGGTCGCCCAGCACCTTGACGTTCTGGTACACCTGCCCGGCTTTCGGACCGTCATTGGATGCCAAGGGCCCAGGCGGGGCCGGCGGCTGGTTCTTCGGCACCTGTTCGGCCACGGTACGGGGGTTGTAGACCACCTCCATGCCGGTCCCCCTGTAACCGCGCTGAACGGGGTCGACGGGGGGACGTTCACAACCGGCCAGCAACAAGACAACTGCCGCCAAGGCTGCCGTGGTGAATCGTGTAATTCGGCTCATGTCACTTGGCTCCCTGGATCAGCGTGGCCGGATCGACCACCGTCGGGTAAAGGTCTGGATACGGGGGAGCAACGCCATGCTTGACAGCCCAGAGGTACCAGTTGTCGACCACCGTGCCGGTCAGCAGGATGCCAATGCCACCTGCCAGCGGACAGAGCACGGCAAACCACCAGGCCCAGCGGTGCACCGATTCCATCGTGGCGTTGAAGCCCATCGTCCAGCGCCAGAACAGGGCGGCACGCTCGCTTGCGGTACCGCGGTCGGTGATCTGCTCGATCTCGCGGTCACCGCCGTAGCGGCTGACGGCCAGGATCGTGGCGCCGTGCATCGCAAACAGCAGGGCTGAACCGTACAGGAAGGCGATGGAAAGCGCGTGGAAAGGGTTGTAGAACAGGTTGCCGTAACGCAGCGAGAAAGCGGCAGTCCAGTCCAGGTGCGGGAAGACGCCGAAGGGCACGGCCTCGCTCCAGCTGCCCATCAGCACCGGCCGGAAGAACCCGAGCACCAGGAACAGCCAGATGGCCGCAGCGAAGGCCCAGGCCACGTGCGTGCCCAGGCCGAGCGCACGGGCCCGGGTGTACATGCGCGTCCACCACAACAGGATCGACGTCGTCAGCAGCGCACCCGACAGCAGCCACCAGCCGCCTTCGTTCATCGGGGGGAAGCTCAGGCCGTAGGCCGGTGAAGGCGGGTCCAGCGACAGCCAGAACAGCTGGCGCACGAACTGCACCACGTCCCAGTTGACCTGGGCCAACATGTTGAAGCCCATGATATTGACGGCCAGGGTGCCCAGGATCAGCGAGGCCAGCCCCAGTCCGCCCAGATAGATCGGGCCGATCTGGGCGTTGCCGAAGCGGCCGATCCAGTGGATGTGCATCGGCTCCTTGCCGGTGCGCGGGCTGTTGCCGGGGCCCAGGGCGATGCCGGCCTCGGCCGGCCCGCTGGCCTGTACGGCGGTAAAGAGGTTTTGATATTCAACCATCATGATTGTTTGCTCCGGTGTTCTTGGTGCGTCACTGCAGAGGCCACTGCGACCAGATCGGCAGGTTCAGCCACCAGCCCCACCATTCCGGCCAGCTGCGGGTCCAGAACGGGCCGCTGATGACGATGCACACGGCACTGAAGAAGACCGCGGCCAGCGCCAGGAACAGGCCCAGGCGGTGAATGCCCAGCGAGCCAACCGAGTAGCCGATCGCGTCGCGGAAAAACGTGTCCTCGTGCTCAGGCGTCTTGACCAGTTCGCCCTTCTTGGGGTTGGTCGCCGAGAGGATCAGACCCCCGTGCATCGACAGGGCCAGCGTCGTCGTGAAGAAGAACGTGATGGCCAGCATGTGCGCCGGGTTGTAGTGGAAGTGCAGGTACTGATAACCGACGTTCGACACCCAGTCGAGGTGGCTGAAGATGCCGTAGGGGAAGCCGTGGCCCCAGGCACCGAGCAGCACCGGCCGGATCACCACCAGCGTGAAATAGGCAAAGATGGCGAAACAGAACGCCACCGGCACGTGGTAACCCATGCCCAGTTTTCGACAGATTTCAACTTCGCGCAGTGCCCAGGAGCCGAAGGCGCCGAGTGCACACACGGTAATGACCTGCCAGAGCCCGCCCTCGGCCAGCGGCGCGAGTCCCAGGCCATACGAGAGATCGGGTGGCGCAATATTGATCTGCCACAGATTCCAGGTCGGGCCCAGGGCCGCGCCCCACAAGATCAGGGCCGTGCCCAGCAGCGTGAAGAACAGCGTCGTGACGCCGAAAAATCCCACGTAAAACGGTCCGACCCAGAAGTCGAAGAGATCACCTCCGACCAGAGTACCCCCGCGGACGCGGTATTTTCTTTCAAAGCTCAGCATGGCCATGTCAATTCCTCCAACCCCGAAGCGCCGTCAGTCCGAGGCCTCGTGGCGAGTGTGTATTCGCTCAAATCTGCAATGGATTCTTCGGGACGGCGGGGTGGGCTTTTGGGGCCCAGCCCCGCGTACCGAATATCACCGGTACTGCTTTTCGAACAACTGTTACTTCGCAGCCGAACTCACTGCCGTGGGCAGTGGTGCGTTGGCGGAGGCAACTGCCGCTGTGCGCGGGCCGTCCATCCAGTTGAACTTGTTCGTGCTCAGCAAGATGAGGTGAATCATCGCCGCGAGACCGAACAGAAAAATACCTTGGGCGACCATCGTGCGCAACGGGTCGAACAAACGCCAGATTCTCCACATGTTTCCATGCTCCTAAGTTAGATGCGACATAAAGGTGTATACCGCTGCCTTCACACCGCCAAAAATGGACTTCACACCTTCGGCACCCGGCAACCAGGTTCGCCAATGCCAGCCCAGCAACTGCCCGAAGAGGGCAATGGCCAGAAACACCGTGAATCCCAGCGTGAAGATGAACCAGAAACTTCTGGACTCACCCACCATCAGGGGCCTGGGTATTGCTGTTTGGACTTGAGACATTTGGTTTCCCCTAGACTGGGTTTAAATCTTCAGGCGATCAGAGCCAGGGACGCCACACCCACACCAGGATGTGTGCAACGACGGCAATTGCCGTGAAGCCCACAAAACCCTGGATGTAGTAGGTGTGAAACTCTTGGGCCTCGTCGTCAGTGAGGCCCGAAATGGAGCCTTTTCTTTCAGCCATGGCTAATTTCCTTCCAAACCGGTCTTGCGACCGCGTGCGCACTAAGAGCCCGCGCACCATGGGCAGCCGCGGCGAGGTGCCGTGACGTTGGGGTGATGGAGCCACGCGCGTTCATGCGGGCTCCTTCTGAGTTGTTGGCGATCTGACGCCCAGGGACTTGAGAACCCGTTGCACCGTGACGCGGGCTTCTCCAGCGGCACGTGCATCGCGTTCTGTCTGGTCGCGCAATTGCTTGGCGGCCGAGATCTGCACCAGCACCGGTTGCTGCTGCACGTGTTCCTGCAGCGCGGCCTGTGCTTCGTCGTCCCAGGGCCGGGCATCGTTCTCGGTGCGATGGCCATGGGCTGCCGGTGTGGCCTCGACCTTGTCGAGCTCGGTGCCCAGCGGCAGGATGAAGAACAGCGCGTCGAACAGCGCGTTGCAGAATTCCTGCACGATGTAGGTGGCGCCGGCATAACCCATGAACGGCGTGCCTGTGTGCCGGCGGATGATCGCGCCTGGAAACGATGCTGCAATGAAGGTGGGCTTGGGCCCGTGTCCACCGCCTTGCGCCGACTTCTCGGCCAGGTACATGCGTTCGTTGTAGCTGCCGAACATCACCAGCGGGGTGTTCGTGTGCGTCATCTGGCGCACGCTTTCGCTGTCGGTCTTGTTGCCGGCCACGCGCGACACCGCGAAGTTGCAGGGCAAGCCCAGTTCGTCTTCCAGGAAGTGGCGGATGCCGCGGGCGTAGGTCTCGCCGGCCACCACCGCGAAGTTCGCGGTGCCGAAGAAGTCCTGCGTGACGCTGCGCCACAGGTCCCAGATCGGCTTGATCGTGGTGTGCTTCTCGCGTTCGATGAAGGGTTCGGGGTCCAGGTGCAGCAGTTCGCCCAGCTGGCGCAGGAAGGCCGTGGTGCTGTGCAGGCCGATGGGCGCCTGCAGGTACGGGCGTTCCAGCGCTTCGCACAACATGCGGCCGAACTCGCGGTACATGCAGATGTTGGCGTCGGCTTCGACCAGGCGGGAGACATCGGCCAGGTGGCTGCCCAACGGGAACACCATGTTGACTTCGGCGCCGATGCCCTGCACCAGGCGACGGATCTCGGCCAGGTCGCTGGGGCCGTTGAAGACGCCGTAGCTGGGGCCGATGATGTTCACGCGCGGCTTTTCACCGGCGGGGCGTTCGGCAAACGGCGTGCGCTGAGGCACCTTCTTCAGGCCGTAGCTGGTCCACAGCCAGTACATGGCGCGGTTGGCGCACTGCCACTGGTCTTCGTCGATGGTGCGCGGCAGGAAGCGGGCAATCGTCGTGCCTTCGGGCGTGACGCCGCCACCGATCATTTCCGAGATCGAGCCCGTCACCACCACGCTGGGCAGGTCGGGGTCGAGCGCGGCATGGGCACGCTTCATCGAACCCTCGGTGCCTTCGCGGCCCAGCTGTTCCTCGCCCAGGCCGGTGACGACGATGGGCAGTTCGTGCGGGGGCAGCGCGTCGGTGTAGTGCAGCACGCTGGTCACCGGCAGGTTCTCGCAGCCCACCGGGCCGTCGATGATGACCTGCAGGCCCTTGATCGCGGTGAAGACGTAGACCGCGCCCCAGTAACCGCCGGCGCGGTCGTGGTCGATGACGTAGGTTGGCTGGCTGGCCATCAGATCATCTCCTCGGCTTTACGCTTCTTGAGCATCTTGATGACCTGCCGCTTCGTTTCGGCACGGAACTCCGGCCGTTCGACAGGCTTTCCTTCCCAGACGCCGGCGCGGTCGCCGCTGCCGACGTCGCCGAAGAATTCGCGCATCTTGTTGAAGCGCTCGCGGTTGCCGATGGCCGCATTGATCACCTGGGCCAGCGATCCGGCGCCCATCGGGCCCATCAGCGGCCGGGCCGAGATCAGGTTGGTGAAGTACAGCGACGGGATCGCCGCTTCCTTCGCGGCCTGCACCACGGGCGTGGTGCCGATGGCGAGGTCGGGCTTGAACTCGCGGATGGCCTGGATGTCCTGCTCCAGGCTGGCGCGGTACTGCACATGCACGCCGCGGGCCTGCAGCCAGGCCAGGTCGGGCGCGCTCCAGGGCGTCTTCGGGCAGGCGGTGCCCACGTAAGGCACCTCGGCGCCGCTTTCGATCAGCAGGCGCGCCACCAGCAGTTCGCTGCCTTCGTAGCCGCTCACCGTGACTCGGCCCTTGATGGGGGTGCGCGCCAGCGCGGCCTTGATGGCGGGAAGCCACTTGTTCTTCGACGCATCGATCAGCGCCTGCGGCACGTTCGTGGCTTCGCCCACGGCCTGCAGCCAGGCTTCGGTGCCGTCGTAGCCCACCGGGGCCGACGCGACGATCTTGCGGCCGGCAGCGACGAACTCGCGCACGCTGGCGGTGTAGAACGGGTGGATGGCGGCCACCGCCGCGCAGTCCAGCGCGGCGTACAGCTCGCGCCATTCACGCGTGGGCACCACCGGGCCGGCGGCCAGGCCCATGGGCTCGAGCAGCATGCCGATGCCCACCGGGTCGGCCGGGAACATCTCGCCCAGCAGGGTGATGGTGGGCTTGGTCGACACGCCGGTACGCGGTGCGGCCACCGGGCCGGCTTCGGCTTCGGCCCGCGCCACCTTCAGCATCGCACCGGCCAGCACGTCCTTGGCCTCGGCATGCGTGGGTACGCCAAAGCCGGGCACGTCGATGCCGATGATGCGCACGCCGTTGATCTGGCTGGGCAACAGCTGCAGCGGCACGCCGCTGGCGGTGGGCACGCACAGGTTGATGATGACGATGGTGTCGTAGAGCGCCGGATCGGCCTGCTTGTAGACGTTGTCGCGGATGTCCTCGAACAGCTTGCCGGTGACCAGGCTCTCGCTGTTGAAGGGCACGTAGCCCACGCTGCGGCGAGCGCCGTAGAAATGGCTGGTGAACGTGAGGCCGTAGACGCAGCAGGCGCTGCCCGACAGGATGGTGTGCGTGCGCCGCATGCGCAAACCCACGCGCAGGCTGCCGAAGGCCGGGCACATGCTCTGCGGCTGGTCGTGCGGGCCTGCGCCTTCGGGCAGCGGGTAGTCACGGGCGTACTGGGTCAGCACCTCGCTCTTGCCGGCGGCCTTGGCGGCCGACAGCATCGCGTCCTTGCCGGAATGGCAGCCATGACCGTCTTCGGCCGCGGCAGCGGCCAGGACGCCTTCAAGCGGCAGCCGCGGATCCGGCTCTGCCGGGCCGCTGGGTGCGCCCCCCTGGGGGGGAGCGACGAAGTCGCTACGGGGGGGATTCATGATCATCAGGCCGCGTCGTAGACGACTTCGAGGGTCGGCTTGACGATCTCGTTCTTGCCCACCATGTCGAACAGCGTGGCCGGTTCCATCTTGAAATCGCGGCCGGTCACCTCGGCGCTGAACAGGCCCAGCAGTTCGTCCTGCGTCTGGGGCTTCGGGCGCACCGGCGGGGCGATGGCGACGTTGGTGGCCAGTTCCTCGAACAGCGGCGCCCACTGCGTGCCGGGGCGGCCGATGATTTCGTAGCTGGCGCTCTTGCGACGGATGTCGTCGTTGGCCGGGATGGTGGCCAGCACGGGGATGCCCACGTTCTCGGCAAACAGCTTGGCTTCGCCCGTGCCGTCGTCGCGGTTGATGACGATGCCGGCCACGCCGACGTTGCCACCCAGCTTGCGGAAGTACTCGACCGCGCTGCAGACGTTGTTGGCCACGTACAGGGACTGCAGGTCGTTGCTGGCCACGACGATGACCTTCTGGCACATGTCGCGTGCAATCGGAAGGCCGAAGCCGCCGCAGACCACGTCGCCCAGGAAGTCGAGCAGCACGTAGTCGAAGCCCCAGTCGTGGAAGCCCAGCTTCTCCAGGGTCTCGAAGCCGTGGATGATGCCCCGCCCGCCGCAGCCGCGGCCCACCTCGGGCCCGCCCAGCTCCATGGCGTAGACGCCGTCGCGCTTGAAGCACACGTCGCCGATGGCCACCGCCTCGCCGGCCAGCTTCTTCTTGCTGCTGGTCTCGATGATGGTGGGGCAGGCCTTGCCGCCAAACAGCAGGCTGGTGGTGTCGCTCTTGGGGTCGCAGCCGATCAGCAGCACCTTCTTGCCCTGCTGGGCCATCATGTAGCTCAGGTTGGCCAGCGTGAAGCTCTTGCCGATCCCGCCCTTGCCGTAGATGGCAATGATCTGGGTCGTCTTGGCCGCCGGCGAGGTCGAGACCGGATCGGGTTCGATCGCGGCTTCGGCCTTCAGGCGCTCGTCCCGCATGAACATCACGGTGTTGGTGGGCGCATTCATTGGCAACTTCTCCAGTCGAGGACCATCTTCAGGCAGTCGGAATCGCCGAACGCGGTGCGGTAGGCACTGTCGGCGTGCATCGGTTCACCCTGGTGGGTGATCAGGCCGTCCAGCGACAGCCGGCCGGACTCGGTCAGCTCCTTCACCGCCAGCAGGTCCGGGCGCTGCCATTCGGCGGCGCAGCGGAAGGTGGCTTCGCGCATGAAGGCGGGTGCAAAGGCGAAGTTGATGGGGTCGGTGTAGAAACCGGCCAGCACCACTTCACCACCGGGCGCCAGGCGCTGCACCAGACGGTCGAGGATCTGTGAGTCACCGCTGACGTCGTAGATGGCGTGGTAATCGCGCCGCGAGTCTTCATCGGGGTGGACGACGGCGTAGCCCTCGCCGCCCAGGGCGCGGCGTGCGTTGGTTTCCCAGACCGTGGGCGGCGCGAAGCCGGCCACCACCGTCATGCGGGCCAACAGGCGCCCCAGCACGCCGTGGCCGACGATCAGGTCGGGGGCGACGATCTTTTCGCGCTTGCCGCCCACCGCCACCGCGTGATATGCCGTCGCGGCCAAGGCCAGCAGGACGGCTTCCTGGCCCAGTTGTTCTGACACCGGCACCACGCGCGCATCGGCCACCACCACCTTGGAAGCTGCACCGCCGAACAGGCCGCGTACTTCGCCATAGCAGCGGGCGCCGGGGACGAACACCCGCTCGCCAACACTGTGGCGCGCATTCGGGCCAGCCTGCACGACGCGGCCCACCGATTCATAGCCCGGCACCAGCGGGTAGCCCATGCCCGGGAACTTGGGCATGCGCCCGTTCCAGAGCAGCTTCTCGGTGCCGGTGCTGATGCCGCTGAATTCGATGTCGACGACCACGTCGTCGGCTCCGGGCGGCGTCAGGTCGAGGCTGCTGAACGCGATGTGCTCGGGTTCCTCGAGCACGATGGCCATGGTCTTCATGCGGTCCTCCTGACAGCGGGGGCTCCGGCAGCGACGGAGCGCAGCGGATTCGTGGGGGGCAGTGGGTTCAGGGACTGGGACATGGACAGGTGCAGTGACAGCGTCAGTTTAAGGTGACGCTCCAAAGTGTCAATAGAAATGGACACTTTTGTTTTCGAGGGTTTACGCTGCACGACACCGTGCGACGAGGACGCTGGTCTGCAGCGGCTGATGCGTGGGCACCACGCGAGCCGGTTCGAAGCCGGCCTGTTCCATCAGCGCCGAGAGTTGTGCGGCGGTCCGCGGCCGCCCCCGGCCCATGGCCAACAGGTAGAAACCGAAATAGGCGTCACCCATGGCTTCGACCCCAGGCACCTGGGCCATCGGTTCTGCCAGCAGCAGCGTGCCGTCGTCGGGCAAGGCGCGGCGCACGCGCTGCAGCAGGCGCAGCACACGTTCGTCGGGGTGGTCGAAGGCCACGCGCACCAGGCTGACGATGTCAGCGCCGCGCGGCAGCTCGTCGTTGAAGAAGTCTCCGCCATGGGTGCTGGCACGTTGCCCGAGACCGTTGGCGGCAAGGCGCACCCGGGCGCGTTCAGCGACGGCGGGCAGGTCGAACAGCATCAGCTGCAATTGCGGCGCCTGGGCGGCCACGGCAGTGATGAAACTGCCTTCCCCGCCACCCACGTCGAGCAGACGGCGATGGCGGTCGAAGCGGTAGGCCGCGACGACCTCGCGCGTGACCAGGGGCTGCGAAGCCGACATCAGGGCCGAGTACTCGGCCACCCTTTCGGGCAACAGTGCTGCAGGTGATTCCAGCTGCGAAGAGGCCGCAGCCTCATATGGCCAGTAGCCGGCCATCGCGGGCCGCCCTTCGCGCCGCAGCAGGGCCACGGGGTCGCTCAGGTCGGCGTAGAGCGTAGCGTGGTGTTCCACCATGGACGCGATGGCCCGGTTACCCACCATCGGCGCGCCCAGGCGGCCCAGGGCCACGCGGCCGCCGCTGCGGCGTTCCAGCAGTTCGATGGCCACCGCCGCCGCCACCAGGCGTTCGGCGCCCTCGACGCCCAGCCCCAGACGTTCGGCCAGATCCGCGGCGGCCATCGGCCCGGGAGCGAGCAGGTCGAAGATGTTCAGACGCACGCAGGCCAGCAAGACCTGCGAGTAGACGAAGCCCGCGACCAGGTCGAACAAGGCCATGGCCTCGCGCCGCGCCACCGGGCGCGTGAGCGGGAAGGCGGCAGCCCAGCGCTGGAAGCCAGGCCTGGCCACCGTGCGGTGACGCCAGTCGCGCAGCCGCTCCAGCCAGGTGCCACGCGCCGCCGCGCCGGGTTCGGCCGGGCCTGGCACAACGGGCATCGGCCGGGGTTGCGCCTGGTCCACGCCGGTGCCGCTCAAGGCAGGCTGGGGGTGATGGCCGGTGCCTGCCCGGAGGCTGCCACTCGCGGCTTGCGGGGAGCGCGCGGCGGGGCCTTGGGCAGCGCCGCGCGTTGCAGGCCTTCGACCTGATCGCACCAGCTCTTGGGCACCAGGCGCTCCGACTCCAGCCGCACCAGCTGCCGCAACTGGGCAGATCCGCGGCAAGGCGGAATGGCCTCGATGGCGCAGGCCACCAGCCGGTCGAAGTGCTGGATGGCACCGGACAGGCCATGCTCGCTGGCCGAACTGGGCCGGCCCAGCGCCACGTCGCGACCCACCGGCTTGCCCAGGGCAATCGGGTCGGCCATCACGTCGCGCACATCGTCGGCCACCTGATAGGCCTCGCCCAGCCATTCGCCCAGGGCCCGCCAGGTGTTGCCGTCCATGCCGGCGGCTTCTGCGCCTGCACAGGTGGCTGCCGCAAACAGGGCGCCGGTCTTGGCGCGCTGGTAGTCGCCCAGGGCGACCCGCGGCTCACATTCCCAGGCCTGGCCGGCAGTGATGCCGAAGGGCATGCCCACGCCGTGGCTGATGGTGGACATCAGCCGCGCCAGCCGCGCCGGCGACCGGCCCGAAGCCACGGCCAGTGCCTGGAAGGCCAACACGATGAGGCCGTCTCCGGCCAGCACCGCCAGGCGCTCGCCATAGGCAAGGTGCACGGAAGGCTGGCCGCGGCGCGTGGGCGCGTCGTCGAAGCAGGGCAGATCGTCGTGAACCAGCGATGCGCAGTGCAGCAGTTCGATGGCAGCCGCCGCGGCGTTGGACAGCCCCGGGTCGTCGTCGCCGCAAGCGCGGGCCACGGACAGGCACAACATCGGTCGGATCCGGGCGCCGCCAGGGAAGACAGCGTGCCGCATGGCGGCCGCCAGTCTGGGCGGACAGCCCGGCGCCTCGGTCGTGGTGATGGCCGCAGCCAGCGCCTCTTCGATTCTTGCCAGGGTTTCCATGCGTGACCTCGATTCGTGCACCAGTTTGGTGCCATCGCAATGTCATAGACCGCTGACATCTCAATGTGTCACGAAGAATAGACACTTGCGCCACTGCCGTCAATCCGGAGTGACGCCTGGCGTTTCGGAAAGCGTGTCTCAGCGCCCCGACAAAGCTTCAGTCGGCTGCAGCGGCCCGAACCACGCGCGACAAAGCCTGGGCCCCGGCATGCGGCAAGGGCAGATAGGTGGCTGCCGCGGCCTCGGCCACGCGCGCAGCTTGGGCGCTGGGCTGCGGCGCCGTGTCAATCACCAGGACCGCCGCCCCCAGCGCGCGCAAGCGCCGCGCCGCGGCCAGGGCGTCGGCCTCGGCGCGGGCGCGGCCGCCGGTGCCGTCCAGTGCCACGTTGGCACGGCCGTCGGTCAGCACCACGACAACGGGCGTATCGCCACGGCGGCGGGCCGCTGCAGCCAGTGCGGCCAGCGCGTCCAGCGCCGCAGCCAACGGCGTGCCACCCCCGCCGGGCAGCCCCGACAGCGCACGCTTGGCGCGCACCAGAGAACGGGTCGGCGGCAGCAGCAGCTCGGCAGCGCGCCCACGAAAGGCCAGGACCGCCACCTTGTCGCGGCGCACGTAGCAGTCTGCCAGCAGCAACTCGACTGCACCTTTGGCCTCGGCCAGGCGCTGCAACGCCGCCGAACCCGAAGCGTCGACGGCGAACAGCGTGGTCGTCTCGCGGCGCTGACGCAACCGCGTCACGTGAAAATCGTCTGCGCGGACTTCGACACGGCGCGGGCCGCCAGGCCCTTCGACGCCCGCAGCCGTGGTGACACCCGGCTTGCGGCGCAGCTTTTGCCAGGGCACGGCGGCGCGCAAGGTCTCGATCACGTTCAGGCGCTGGCCGGCACGGGGCTCGCCGCGGCGCACACCCACCGGGCGACCGCGGCGCGCGGCTTTCTGCATGGCGCCAGACACGCCGGCGGCGCGGCTGGCCTCGCGTCCGGCCTGGCCAGCCTCCAGGCGCGCCAGCAGATCGGGCGGCAGCGCGGCCAAGGCCGCCTGAAGCACCAGGTCGTCGATGGCGCCGGGCGGCAACTCGGGCTCGTCGTCTGCCGGCGGTGGCGGCTTTTCGGCATCCCCCGCCGGCGGTGGCGGCGGTGGCGGTGGGGCCTCGGTTTGGGCGGCGCCTGGGTCCTGCGGCGGCGCTTCTGGCGGGTCCTGCTGCTCAGGCGGCGCCGGCATGCGGGTGGCGCGCGGCGCCAGCACCAGGCGGGCAGCCAGCGCGGCGTCCTCGTCCTGGACTTCATCGTGGCCCTGCAGCGCTGCATGCGCACGCGCCACGTGCAGGGCCTGAAGCACGGCACGAAAGGAATCGACACCCAGCGCCGCAGCAGCATGGCACAGCGCCTGCAGCAGTTCGTCGGGCACCTGCAGTTCGGCGAAACGAAGCCGGGCTGCGGTCAACTCGGCGGGCGCCAGCAGCAAGGCGTCGTCGGTGTCCGCGGCCAGCCGGGGCGGCACCGCCGACAGGTTCAGCCGAAAAGCCAGTCGGTCACGCAGCGGCGCGGGCAGGGCTTCCTCGGAACCCGCGACGGGGGCACCCGGCGGACCTGGCGGCGGGTCTTCGCTTTCGTCCAGCGCCACGACGCCGAAGCGCGCCGGGTGGGACAAGGCCACGCCATCGCGCTCGGCCACGACTTCACCACGGTCGATGGCCGCAGCCAGGCGCGCGGCGGTGCCGGCATCCAGCCGCTCGGCCATGGCCAGCAGCAGCACGCCTCCGTGGCTGTCGGCGAGCAGACCGCGCTGCGCCACGGCGCGGCCGGCTTGCAGGGTGGCGGCCAGGTCCAGGCCGCCGAGCAGGCGGTCGTCACGGATGTGCAGCGGCAGCCGCCGCACCGGCATCTCGCCCAGTTGCAGACGCAGCAGGCCGAGCCAGCGGTCGCGCACCGGGCCGGCTGCGGCGTGCAGTTCGACGCCGGTGCCCGGCGGGTCGATGGCAAACAGCAGCGCCGCCAGCACGGCGTCGGCCCAGGCGTCACTGCCGGCGTCACTGCCGGCGTCTTCGCTGGCCTGGGCCGCCAGGGCTGCCGCCGGGCCCGGAGCAACCATCAGGCGGCGGCGCGGATGGGCGTGGCGCCAGGCGCTGCTTCGGGCGCGGTTGCCGGACCCGGCGCGAACAGCTCTGCCATCGCCCTTTCGACCCGGGCGCTGGAGCCGGTGTCGTCCAGCGGGTTGCGGCGCAGGCGATGGCGCAGGGCCGGCGCCGCCACGCGCTGCAGGTGCACGCTGGTGACGAGGCTGTCACCGTCCAGCGCCGCCAGCGCACGCGCCGCGCGCATCAGCGTCAGTTCGCCACGAAGGCCGTCGGTACCCAGCGCCAGGCACAGGGCCGAGGCCTGGGCCAACACCTCATCGGGCAGCACGACATCGGGCAGGCGCTTCTTCGCGGCCACCAGCCGCTTGCGCACACGTTCGTCTTCGGCGTGCCAGGCGCGGGTGAAAGCCTCGGGGTCACGCTCGAAGGCGTCGCGGCGCTTGACCACTTCGATGCGGGTGGGCACGTCGTTCGGCGTCTTCACCTCGACGCTGAGGCCGAAGCGGTCGAGCAGCTGCGGCCGCAGTTCGCCTTCCTCGGGGTTGCCACTGCCCACCAGCACAAAACGCGCGGGGTGGCGCACGCTCAGGCCTTCGCGCTCGACCACGTTCTCACCCGAGGCCGCGACGTCGATGAGCAGGTCGACCAGGTGATCTTCGAGCAGGTTGACTTCGTCGATGTACAGGAAGCCGCGGTGGGCCCGCGCCAGCAGCCCGGGTTCGAAAGCCTTCACGCCCTGTGACAGGGCGCGCTCCAGGTCGAGCGCGCCGACGACGCGGTCTTCGGTGGCCCCCAGCGGCAGGTCGACCACCGGCACCGGCACGAGCTCGGTCTTCGGCTTCTTGCCGGCCGGCTTCAGGCTGGGGCATTGCTCGCAGGCGCCGGCACCGCCTTCGGGTGCGCAGTGGTAGCGGCAGCCGACGACGGCGCGCATCGGCGGCAGCAGCGCGGCCAGGCCGCGCACGGCGGTGCTCTTGCCGGTGCCACGGTCGCCGAAGACGAGTACGCCGCCAACGCTGGGGTCGACGGCCGCCACCAGGATGGCGAGCTTCATCTCGTCCTGGCCGACGATGGCAGAAAAGGGGAAGGTCAGTGGCATCGGGTTCGCTCTTCGGTTGGGCTGCAGTGGCGCCGCTTCAGCCCATGACGGCGGCGCGTTCGCGCGCCTCGGCGTCTTGGATGCGGCGCCGCGCGCGCCGGATGGCCAGCAGTGCTGCCACCGCCACCAGCGGCACGGCGATGCCCACGACCAGGTCGGCATCGACCGGCGCGCCAGCCGCTTTCGCCGCCTTGGCAAGGTAGCCCACCAGGCCGGCAACGTAGTAGCTGATGGCCGCCACCGACAGCCCTTCCACCGTCTGCTGCAGGCGCAGCTGCAGCTTGGCGCGGCGGTCCATGCTCGTCAGCAGGGCCTGGCTCTGCTTTTCGCGGGCAATGCCCACGCGCGTGGCCAGCAGGCCGCTGGCCTGGGCCACACGCTCTGACAGGTCGTGCAGGCGCTGCGACACCGTCTGGCAGGTGGTCACTGCCGGGGCAAAGCGACGGGCCATGAATTCCTCGATCGTCTGCAGACCGGGGATACGCTGCTCGCGCAGCTCGGAAATCCGCGTTCGCACCAGGTCGCTGTAGGCGCGGCAGGCGCCGAAGCGGAACTGGCTGGCGGCCAGGCCGCTTTCGACCTCGGCGGCCAGCCGCGTCAGCTCGTGCAGCAAGGCCTCGTCGGCGCCGTCTTCGCGGGCAATGCCGTCGGTCAGCTGGGTAAGGCTCTTTTCGATGTCGACGATGCGCGGGCTCTGGCGGCGGGCGATGGGCAGCGCCAGCAAGGCCAGCATGCGGTAGGCGTCGATCTCGAAGAGGCGCTGCAGCATGCGCCCGGCCTGGTTCGGCGTGAAGCCGTTGTCCAGCAACACGAAGCGCGCGCGGCCGTCGGCGTGAATGCGGAAATCGGTGAAGGCGTGCCCTGCCCCACCGCCGATGGTCGCGCCGACCACCGTGTTGCCGTTGAAGTAGCGCGCCAGGGTTGCGGCCTCGGGCGGTTGCGACTGGCCCCGGAGCAGAAGACCGTGAGCCGCGGCCACGGTGCGCCCAGGCAGGCCCTCAAGCCAGCCCTCGGGCATGAGGCTGGCTGCGGATTCGTCGAAGCTGTCCTCGCCTTTGCCAGGCGCGAACATGGTGTAGCCGGAAAACTCGCCATGCCGCTCCCACTTCAGCCGCACCGGGCCGAGCTGGGCGCGAAACTGGGTGGTGCCGGCAACAGGGGCCGGTACACCGAACTGGCTGCACAGGCTGGCGAGATGGCCCAGTTCCAACACCCTTTCATCGGCGTCCATCAGCACGGCCACATAGCTGGCGTGCATGGGTGTCTGCAAGGGCTCGGGGGGCCGTGCGTGCACCTCGTCGGCCAGGGAGAGGCGGTCGGGGTGGTCTGACGGCAGCGTCGGCATGGGCACATGGGCTGCGGCAACGCGGCAGCGGGGCTTGAACAGGCCCCGAAGTATGTCATCGCCCTGCCGGGTCGTACGCTCTGGGGGGGGGCCGGGCCTGGCCCGGGTACGAAGCGTTCTGAACTCTGGGACAATACTTGCTTCGCGTTGATCGGGGTGCTTCCCTCCCTGCCTGCCAGCCGCCATGACCACACGCCGCACCAACACCCAAGCCGCTGCTTCTCCCACCACCCCGGCAGCCTCCGCGCCGACCGCCGCCTCAGGGCCCAAGCTTCGCCAGACTCAGGCCGAGTACACCGCTGCACGGCCGAATGCCGAGCCCGGCGTCAAGCCCATGATGTCCAGCTCGAAGATGTACGTGTGCATCAAGTGCCACGCCAACTTCAAGACCGGCGACGGCAAGCCCGACCCGCGACTGCGCGGACTGGGCCGCTGCAACAACTGCCTGGGCGTGGCAGCAGGCACCAGCGCACCGACCAGCACCACGCCCACGGCCTGACCCGGCCCGGCCACAAGCCAGCAAGACGGCCCTTCGGGGCCGTCGTCGTTAGCGGACGCCGCGCGACGGAAAGAGGCGTCCCTTCCGGGCCCTGAACCCGTCAGTGCGCCGCGAGCGCACGCAACAGCCCCAGCGCCGAGGCCGCCGTCATGGCGTGCGGTTCGAAGCGGCCATGACCGCCAAAGCGAAGGAACAGCTCCCGCCCCTGGGCGTCGGCGGCTGCGAAACCCATCGACCAGCGCGAAAACAGGCGCTCGTCCACGGGCACCACATCCATCAGCAGCACGCGCCGATGGCGGCTGTCGCGGGCAATGCGGCAAAAGGTCTCGCTGACCGCTTCGCGTCGGCCCTCCAGCACCTGCAGGAAAGCAGAGCTGTCGAAAACGAGCATCCCGGTGAGCTGGCTGCGTTCGTTGGCCATGCTCGCGTGGTCGACGATGGTCTGGACCGACTCAGGGGCCAGCGGCTGGCTGGGTTCACTGGCATAGATCAGGCGGGTGAGCATGGCATGTCTCCAGGGGACAAAACAGGACAGCGGCCACAGAACGGGCCGCTGCCGGCAGGGTAGGCGCACCGGGGCCGGCCCGACTGCCCGATAGGCCAGGGAATTCCAGCGGTGATCGTGACTTCAGTTTGTAAGCGGTTTTCCGATACTGCAGAAGTCAAGCCTCTGACAGCCCCGGAACCGAAACATTTGTCATGGACAAAGACTGGACAGCGAGGGAATCCACGACCATCGGGTCGGCCGGCAGCCTCCGTCAGGCACTGCCGCTGGCAAGCGCCGGCCTGCTCTGGGCCACGGCTGCGGGCGCAGCCCTGGCGGGCCATGGCGTGCTGGCGGGCTGCGCCTGGGCTGCCATGGCAGCCGTGCCTGCCTGGGCGGCGTGGCAGAAGCGGCGCAGCGGCAGGGTTGGCGCCAGCGGCGCACGCAGCCAGACGCCGGCTGAAACAACCACCGCGCTGTTGCAGCGCCTGGACGAGGCTGCCCGCACCTGGACCAGCCACCTGGGCACTGCCCAGACGCAGATGCGCGAAGCCACGGACCAGCTTCTGCAGGGCTTCGCCCAGATCCTGGACCAGCTCGACACCATCGTCAGCCCGGGCGACAACGCCGGCCACGACAACATCGACGCCCGCGCTGCCGTGCTCGAACAGTGCGAAACGCAGTTGCGCGGCCTGATCGAGCGCTTCCACGACTTCGTGCGCTCCCGTGAGGACATGATGGGCTCGGTGCGCTCGCTGTCGGGCGCGTCGTCGGGTCTGCGCGACATGGCCGAAGACGTGGCCAAGCTCGCACGCCAGACCAACCTGCTGTCGATCAACGCCGCCATCGAGGCTGCACGCGCCGGCCCCAGTGGCCGCGGCTTTGCCGTCGTCGCCACGGAAGTGCGGCGCCTGTCGGCCTAGTCGGGCGACACCGGCAGGCGCATCGGCGAACGGGTCAACGACTTCGGCGCCCACATGCAGACTGCTCTGGACCAGGCCGCCCAGCACAACGAACACGACGCCAAGGTCATCCACGAAAGCGAAGCCACCATCCACCGCGTGGTGGGCCAGGTGGACGAGGCGGTCGGCGCCCTGAACCAGCGCGCCGCCGAACTGAGCGAACGCGGCAGCCTCGTCAAGGCCCAGGTCGAACAGCTGATGGTGGCCTTCCAGTTCCAGGACCGCGTGCACCAGATCGTCGACCAGGTGAATGGCTCGATCCACTCGGCCGTGGCTCGCCTGAGCGAGGCCCTGCCCCAGGGCCAGACCCCCGCCGCGGACGAGTGGCAGGCGCTGCTGAGCGCGGGCTACACCACGGACGAGCAACGCGCCATTGCAAGCGGCGCGGCTCCGAAGACGGCGCCACAGGCCACCACCGAAACCACCTTCTTCTGAACCGGAACACGCCGCAGCGCCATGCCCAAGACCATCCTGATCGTCGACGACTCCAGTTCCCTGCGCACCGTGGTGAAGATGGCCCTGGTGCGAGCCGGCTACGACGTTGTCGAAGCCGGCGACGGCCGCGAAGGCCTGGCCGCGCTGGAAAAAGCCGGCAAGGTGAACCTGATCGTCAGCGACGTGAACATGCCCAACATGGACGGCATCACCTTCGTCACCCAGGTCAAGCAGCACCCGCGCCACAAGTTCGTGCCCGTGATCATGCTCACCACCGAAGGGCAAGACGCGAAGAAGCAGGAAGGCCGGGCTGCAGGCGCCAAGGCCTGGATCGTCAAGCCCTTCAACCCGCCGCAATTGCTGGATGCGGTGTCCAAGCTGATCCTGCCTTGAACCGGCTGTGACGGAAGCAACCCAGAGAGGTCTCCATGGCCAAGCGCAGTAAAGCCAACACCCCGGCCACCACCCCAGCCGCAAGCCCGCCGCTGGCGCTGCCGGCAGAACTGACGATCTACACCGTCGGCGAATTGCATCCCCAGTGGCTGGGCTGGCTGCAGCAGGACGGCGTGGCGGTCGAGGCCGCTGCCGTCGATCAGGTGGACGGCGCCGGTCTGCAGATGCTGCTGTCGCTGTCGCACGCGCTCGATCGGCGAGGCCGCCAGCTGCAGTTGCATGCGCCCAGCCCGGCGCTGCGCGAAGGCTGCCAGGCCCTGGGCCTGCAGGACTGGCTGGCCAGCCGCAGCACCCCAGCCGCCGCAGGAGCCTCCGCATGAAAAAGACACCAACCGCCGCGGCCACAGGCGCTTCCGACGCCGACCTGGACTTCATCCGCGCCGCCCTGCCGGCCTTCATCAGCGAAGCCCAGGAACAGATCGAAACCCTGGAGCAGTTGCTGCTGCAGCTGGAAGACGCTCCGGGCGACATGGAACTGCTGAATGCGCTGTTCCGCTGCGCCCACACCGTGAAGGGCTCGGCCGGCATCTTCGGCCTGGACCGGGTCGTGGCCTTCACCCACCATGTCGAGACCTTGCTCGACCTGCTGCGCGAAGGCCGGTTGGCGCTGACCCCGGACTTGAGCACCCTGCTGCTGCAGTGCAACGACCAGATTCGCAACCTGATCGCCCAGGCCCGGGGCGACGATGCCGACGAGAGCCCGGAACTGCAGGCCGAGCGCGCCGCCCTCGTCGAACGGCTGCAGCAGGCCGCTGGGAGTCGGGAGTCATTGGCGACAGCAGCCGCGCCTGCGACGATGGCTGCACCCAGCGCCACGTCGGCAGGCAGCGAGCTGCAGGCCGCTGCGCCAGCCCCCGAGGCCCCCTGCCGCGCCTGGCACGTGTCGGCCGCCTTCGGCAAGGACACCTTCCGCAACGGCATGGACCCGCTGGCGCTGCTGAACTATCTGCGCGGCATGGGCGAGATGCCCTGTCTGGCCTGCGACGCCCCGGCCGTGCCGCCTCTGGACCAGCTGGATCCAGAGAGCTGCCATCTGGCCTTCGAACTGCGCCTGCAGACCGAGGCCACCCGCGACGAGATCGAAGGCGCCTTCAGCTTCGTGCGCGACGACTGCCAGTTGCAGGTGCTGGAGCCCGGTGCCACCGCCGAAGACTATGTGCGCCTGATCGAAGCCCAGCCCGGCAACCCGCGGCTGGGCGAGATCCTGGTGAGCTGCGGCGCGATCAGCCGCGCCCAGCTGCAACAGGGCCTGCGCGCCCAGGCGACGTCCAAGGCCGCCGGCGCCGCCCCGACACCGCTGGGTGAAGTGCTGCAGGCCACCGCCGGCATCAGCCCGCTGGTCGTGAGCGCGGCGCTGGAAAAGCAGCAACGCGCCCGACCCGCCGCCACGCGTGACGCCGCTGCCGCCGGAGCGGCCGGCGATGAAGGCCGCTTCATCCGGGTACAGGCCGACCGGCTGGACGATGTCATCAACCTGCTCGGCGAACTCGTCATCGCCGGTGCCGGCGCAGCGCTGCTGGCCCGGCAGACGCGCCAGAGTGGATTGATCGAGGCCAACGGTCAGATCAGCCGGCTGATCGAGGAAATCCGAAACGGCACCCTGCAGCTGCGCATGGTGCCCATCGGCGAAACCTTCTCGCGCTTTCGACGCGTGGTGCGCGACACCGCCAGCGAACTGGGCAAGGACGTGCACCTGGACATCGTCGGCGGTGACACCGAGCTCGACAAGAGCGTGGTCGAACGCATCGCCGACCCGCTGATGCACCTGGTGCGCAATGCCCTGGACCATGGACTGGAAACACCGGGGCAGCGCCAGGCCATCGGCAAGCCTGCCCAAGGCCGGCTGACGCTTTCGGCATGCCATGAATCAGGCAGCATCCTGATCCGCATCGACGACGACGGCCGCGGCATCCAGCGCGACAAGGTGCTCGAACGCGCCTGGGACCGCGGCCTGGTCGAACGCGGCGTGGTGCCGGCCGACGAGGACATCGATCGCCTGATCTTCGAGCCCGGCTTCAGCACCGCCGAGAAGGTCACCAACCTGTCAGGCCGCGGCGTCGGCATGGATGTCGTGCGCCGCAACATCGAAGCGCTGCGCGGCAGCGTCACGCTGTCCAGCACGCCTGGCGCGGGCTCGCGCATCGAGATCCGTCTGCCACTGACCCTGGCCATCATCGACGGCTTCCTCGTCGGCGTGGGCAGCTCGAAGTTCATCTTCCCGCTCGACGCCGTGGTCGAGGTGATCGAGGACCGCGACACCACCGGCAGCCTGGACGCACACGGCCGCCGCCTGGTGGAACTGCGCGGCCAGGTGCTGCCCGTGGTCTGTCTGCGCACCCTGTATGCGCTCGATTCACCCCCTCCGGCACGCAGCAGCGTCGTCGTCATCCAGACCGGCGGCCGCCGCTTCGGCGTGCTGGTGGACCAGCTGCTGGGCCAGCACCAGACCGTCATCAAGCCCCTGGGTCGCATGTTCCGCAGCCTTCGTGGCATGAGCGGCTCGTCGATCCTGGGCAACGGCGAAGTCGCCCTGATCTTCGACGTGCATTCCCTCAGCCAGCTGGCTGCAGAACCCGCGGGCGCAGTCGCCCCCACACCCCGAGCCTCTACCGAAGGACACACCTCATGAACACGCCGCAACTCTCCTGGCTTGGCCGTCTCTTCGCAGGCCAGGTGCTGGACGACACCGTCCAGGCCATGACCGCCACCCTGAACCAGGCCGCCAGCGCGCATGCCGCCGCCGAGGCCGCCCGAGCCGACAGCGAAGCCACGCTGGCCCAGGTGAAACAACGCCTGGATTCGGTGGAGGCCGAACTGAAGGTACGCACCGACATCATGAACCTCACGAGCATCGTCTCCGAGGCCGACAAGAAGGGCGACATCCTCTGCGTCAACGAGAAGTTCCTGGAGGTGTCGAAATACCCAAAGAGCGAGCTCATCGGGCACGGCCACAACACCACGCGCCACCCCGACATGCCCAAGGAGGTGTTCAAGCAGATGTGGTCGACCATCGGCCGCGGCGACATCTTCCGCGGCAAGGTGAAGAACCGCGCAAAGGACGGCACACCCTACTATGTCGACGCGGTGATCGCCCCCATCCTGGGCGAGAACGGCAAGCCCATGAAGTACCTGGGCGTGCGCTACGACATCACCGAAGCAGAGCTGGAACGTCACAACGCCAAGGGCATCCTCGACGCCATCGACCAGAGCTATGCCTTCATCGAGTTCGATCTGGGCGGACATGTCCTCCATGCGAACAAGAATTTCCTGGCGACCCTGGGCTACGGGCTGGACGAGATCAAGGGGCGCCACCACCGCACCTTCGTCGACGCCGCCTACGCGAATTCGAGCGAATACGCCCAATTCTGGCGAGACCTGAACGCCGGAACGCCGAAGAACAGCACCTTCAGGCGCATCACCAAGTCCGGCAGCGAGATCTGGATCCAGGCCGTCTATGCGCCGGTGAAGGACGAGATGGGCCGCGTCGCCAAGATCATCAAGATCGCCACCGACGTGACGGCCCAGGTGCAGGCCCGCCAGATGCTCGAGCAGGCCGTCGAACAAGCCCAGGCCGTGACCACCGCAGCCAAGCACGGCGACCTGTCGCAGCGCATTCCGCTGGAAGGCAAGAGCGGCCCGATCAAGCTGCTGTGCGAAGGCGTCAACGGCCTGGTGGAGACGACTTCGGTGATCTTCGACGACGTCGGGCGTGCCCTGGGCGGCCTGTCTTCCGGCGACCTGAGCCAGCGCATCACCCGCGACTACGAAGGCGTGTTCGCCCAGGTCAAGAACGACGCCAACGCCACCAGCGAGAAGCTCGCAGCCATCATCGAAGACGTCGGCCGTGTGCTCAGCGGCATGGCCAGCGGCGACCTGACGCAGCGCATCACCCGCGACGCCGAAGGTGTGTTCGACCAGGTCAAGACCGATGCCAACAGCACCGGCGACAAGCTCGTGGCCATCATCGAGGAAGTGCGCGCTGCCGCCGACGCCCTCACGGGCGCTGCCAACCAGGTCAGCGCCACCGCCCAGAGTCTGAGCCAGAGCGCCAGCGAACAGGCCAGCTCGGTCGAGGAGACCACGGCGTCGATCGACATGATGAGTGCTTCCATCACCCAGAACAGCGACAACGCCAAGGTCACCGACGGCATGGCCACCAAGGCCAGCAAGGAAGCCAGCGACGGCGGCGCGGCGGTGACGCAGACGGTGCAGGCCATGAAGCAGATCGCGCAGAAGATCAGCATCGTCGACGACATCGCCTACCAGACCAACCTGCTGGCCCTGAACGCAGCCATCGAGGCCGCCCGCGCCGGCGAACACGGCAAGGGCTTCGCGGTGGTGGCCGCCGAGGTGCGCAAGCTGGCCGAACGCAGCCAGGAAGCGGCCAAGGAAATCGGCGACCTGG
>LNFM01002920.1_pt1 | contig 34919 bp, 38 predicted proteins | sample 596031 | NCBI WGS metagenome assembly LNFM01 (sample SAMN04254537, study PRJNA301005) | activated carbon metagenome | isolation source: dual media filters at the Ann Arbor, Michigan drinking water treatment plant | place: USA: Ann Arbor
CGGAGGAGGAGAAGAAGTAGCGCTCGACGCCGAACTGGTGCGCGGCCATCAGCAGATGGGTGTTGATCAGCACCGTGAGCATGCACTCGGCTTTATGGGTCTCGATGAACCCCATGCCGCCCATGTCGGCGGCGAGGTTATAGACCTGGTGCGCGCCCTTCACGGCTGCGAAGGCCGCCTCGCGCTTGCTCATGTCGAGCTGCAGGTTCTCAACCCCGTCGTGCCGCTGATACCACTCTTCGAGGGGCTTGATGTCGACGGCGCGAATCCGGCTCACGCCACAGGCCGAGCGCAGATGCTCGACCAAGTGGCCGCCGATGAAACCGCCGGCGCCGGCTACCAGGACTAAGGGTGCGGAATCCTTGGACATTCAGCTCGGTCTCGTTCGCTACGTTGCAGGCCTATACTAACTCAGTGGCTACCGGTCCACAGAACTCTCGCCGGCCAAACGTGGGTTGATCCAGGTCTGGACGCCGTCATTGAACTCGATCCAGCCGAACTCGGTTCGGTTCCAGCGCAGGCATGGATAGGCGCGCAGGCAGCGCCATCCGGCGGCACCAAGCACGCGCGGCAGGCTCGCGTCGATCTCCCGGCTGTGCGTGCCGATATGCAACCGCCTGACCTTGCGAGTCAGGATGTCGACCGAGGCTTCGATGACCTTGCCTTCCACGCCCTGAATGTCGAAGTCGGCGAGGTCGACGACGTCAAAAGGACGCAGCACCTCTTCAAGAGGAACGATCTCCACCTCGACGCCGCCCCACTGGTCCGGCAGTTCCAGCAGCGGCTTGCCGTAATACATGCGCTGCGGCTTGTCCGACTCCAGTGGATTGTCCCAGGCTAGAGCCTGACCGTACCAATCCTTTGGATTGTTGCCGGGTCGATCGGGCGGCATATCAACCACGAAGACCGTCCGGCCGCGCGTCGTGCCAACCGCCACTTCGAAGAACATCGCATCCGCGGCCGGCACCTTATTGAACGCGAGATGGGACTTCGCCCACACCATGTGCTGTGGATCGGCTTCCACGATGCCAAGGCGCACATCCAGGCCACGGCGGCACGCCGCGGCCCAGCCACGAACGGCCCAGCGTGCATACCCAGCTCCGACCTCAAGCATCGTGAACGTCCCGCGCGCCTCGCTAACTGACTCCAGAATATCGATCCACTCGAAGTATTCCTCGTCGAAGCGCGGCGGCGGCGGCTGATCGGAGAAGACAGGCGAGACCCAATGGGGCGGCAGCATGTGACTCTGGGTCATCACCCCCAGATAATCCGTATCGATGGACAGGCCCGACGCTGGCGTCGGCGCAAAGTTCGCAAAGATAGGATGGTGCTCCGGCCGCTGCCAGGGTGGCAGCAACCCACGCGCGGCACTCCAGTTCACTGCCGTCTCGGCGAAACTCCTCAAGCTAGCCACTTGAACCCCGCCGCCAGCACCGTCGCCGGTCATCGTTTCGTTTGAAGATATGCATAGGCCCTAGTCTCGTTAGTGCGAACCCGTACCACAACTGCCGCAACCTGACGGTGCCAAAAACGCCGGTCCGGTGCGCATCGGGCAGCGACGCATTGACGATCAGCAGCACCGGTCGGCCATCCCTTTTCGCTCGTACTCCCTGCGCGTATTCGGCGCAGTGTCGCCCGACCGGTTGTGCGATCGACGTCATGCGCAAGCGATTTGGGGGAACTAGAGTTCAAGAATGTCGGCCGGCAGTCGGACTGCGAGAAGAAGTTCATCGCCATAGGCCAACAGCGCGCGGTCTGCCCGTCTTCCTTCAAGCTGGCGCCCGCCGGCGGCGGTACGTCGAGATGCGCCGCACGTTCGAAGAGCGTGTCCACCGCCCAGCAGGCCGATGGTAGATTGAGGCTTCAAAGCCTAGCGCATTCTGCGCAGCTGTACCACTCCCGCGACCAGTTGCTACTTGGCCCAGTTTCTCCACGCTAGTCGGGCGGCAACATGAAAACGTGGCACTTGTAGGCGACGAAGGCGGCCGCGTATCGGAAACCGGCGGCCGCACATCGTTCAGTCGCCGGATCTGGTCAATCAAGGGAGGCGAAACCGACGCCGGCAAGATGTTTGCCGAATGGAACCGCAAAGCATCGATGCCCCTACATCCGACCTCGATGCTTACAAGTAGAGTGGCTACCAGATCTGGCCTAAAGAACAACGCAAACAGGTGCGGCGCGGCGGGTTTTATGGGGCTGCCATCGCCAGAATATAGGTGCGCTTACCTTTCCGCTCCAAGAAACCGTCGCCCAGTCCTCAATGGTCTTCATGTACTCGGTCAGCGCGACATCACCTTTAGTACACTAAACGAAGATATCTTGCCTTTCCAACTCAAGTCGATCTGCTGCTCGACTTGAGCCGCGAGTTCAATGCTCGCGATGGCTTCCATTGCCAACGGTATCGCATCCGGCGCCGATGACAACACGATGATGCGCATTCCCGGCTCGATGATGGACTTTCCGCCAAATGGATGGCGAGTGGACGGAAAGCTATTACTAATCAACCGGTAACCGTACAAATTCGCCGAGGTGAGCGCCCGGCCGAACACTCCAACCTCTGCGTCGGAATGATTATACCAAAACTGGAGGTCGAAGTTCGGGTTCGCATCCCGGACCAAACGTATGCCGCGGACCACATCGAGATACTGGCGTTGGGCGGCGCCCTTGCTGGACCACTGGAAGACGTCCGGGTGAAAGGAAACGGCGAACACGATCGACAAGCACCCCAAGACCAGCGCGCATCCTGTGACCTTCCACTTGAGCCATGTCGCACCCTTCATGATGGGCCGCAGAATCCCTGTTGCCGCGACCACAAGCGCAAGAACGAGCGCGGCTTGGAAGCCACCAGCCATGGTGCTGAACCCCAAACAGGCGCTGGGAGAGCACGCCCCTCCAGCCAGCTTCACGTGATTGAGGGTCTCCCACAGCGTCGCCACGACACCAGCCAGGATCAGCGCTGGCGCCCAAGCGTGCGCCGACGAGTTCGTGGCTTCCTCGTCCACGCCGTGAAACCACAGGGCAATGAGGAGAACGATCGAGGTCGAGTTTAGATACACGGCAGCGAAGTGCCACTGGAGCGGCGCCGAGCCGGACCACTCGAAAGCCACGAACGTCAGGGCAGCAACCAGCTGAGCGAGACAGAGCCAGAGCAACCGGGCATCGCGTCTCGGCGCCTCCGTGCCGGCCAGACGGCGTATGAGGACTCGCAGCGCAAATATACCGGCGGATACGGTGGCGGCGGCGGGGAGCAACAACCAGCTTGCTTCGGCGACCCAGTCATAGGTCGCCGCTTTCCATGCCCCCCTGGCGGCGTAGACGGCAAAGGCCGCGTCGACCAGTGGTGCAAAGTAAAAGAACCTGCCGCCCATCATGATCGAAACAACGCACGTGAGCGCGACTCCGACAGCGAAGCCGGCAATCACCGCGAGTGCAAGGCGGAGCAGCGCTTTCGGAATTATGGGAGTTCCGGCGGCGATCCCGATCAATAGAACGGCCGGCGCGAGCGTCGCTACGAGCAAGTGGGTAGACACCGCCAGCGCATAGAATGCACCGGCCAGGCCGGCGATGACGTATGATCGACGCGCAGCAGCGACGCTTATCGCGCCCAAGGACGCAAGAAGGTACGCCAGCGCCGCTCCGTCCACATAGTCCCAGCCAATCGCCCACAAGACATATGGGTTGACCAGGGCGAGCACGATTGCCGTCCTGGGTGCAGCTTTGCCGGGCACAAAGACTCGAACCGCCGAGGCGACTCCAAGCGCAAGCACAAGCCCGTAGAAAAATCGAAGCACGACGGTGGCCAGCAACGGATCTGTAATCACCGAACGCATGAACCAGCCGGGCGCGATCGCGGGAATCCGAGTGGTATAGTAAAGGTCCTTGAATACACTGATTTGGTGGGAGCCGTTGATCGTGTAGCCCAAGTATATGTATGGATCAATCCCGTCAGGGGTAGAGATGAAAAGCCACGAGGAATTCAGCGAATACAGAACGCCAAGTAATACCAGGCAAATAGTCACAAACTCCGCGAAAGCACCCCACTTGATGGAAGGCATTGCCCTTCTTCCTCATACATTGGCAGGCAAATCTCGCTCCGCGGATCGCCAATCCGTTGTCGCACAGCTCGGGCGATGATGCGTCGCTCACGGCGGCGGCAGCCTGCGCCTCACCGATACTCTTCAAGCTTGCCACCCGGACCTCGGCGCCAGTCACCGACTCGTCCGAGAACCGGCATAGGCTCTTGCTTCGTCGGCCCGAACCCGTACCACAACGGTCGCAACTAGTCGGCTATTGATTCGGCTATGGATCATGTCCGCCCGATTCACTGCGACAAGAGCTCGTCGGTGATCGTCGGCAGCGGACGAAGATCGGCCGCCCTGCGCAGGCGCTGCCGACAGGCGGCGCGAACGCCTCGATTGGTTTCCCCATCGGCGCCAAACGCGCGCAAATCGAAAGGCCGTGCGGCGGCGCTGGCGTTGACGCTCGTTCAAGCGCTGATCGATGATGTCGATCTGGTATGGGGCTGCCGGCAACCCTGCGCTGGGTATATCATTGTTGGCGCGCGCCCCGATACGCCAGATGCAACCAGTTGTGGTCGCCGGATGAGTTCAAGATCTTAAGCCGGCAACAGAATGGAGCTAAGCGCGAGGACACCCAAATCGCGGTTAGCGAAAAAGCAGCCCTCTACAGGAGACGGCCTCCAAACGAAGCTGTGGACCCTCGTGAAAGCTCCGCAGGCCGAAGGACTCGATCGCGAAGCACGCGCAGTAGCCCTTGGCCACGCCGGTGATGCCGCCATGAGCGCGAGGGAAATCGCCGAGTTGCATCCGATCGTGCACTCGCGGCATTGGATCGCCACCCAGCAGCGTCGAGCGCCAAGGCGCAGAACGCCTGATGAACCTGATTCGTCCGACTCAAGCTGGAAACCGGGCCAACTTGGTTAGAAATCGAGACGATCGATCACTAAGCCCTTGAAAAGGAATGGTGCCCAGGGGCGGAATTGAACCACCGACACTGCGATTTTCAGTCGCATGCTCTACCAACTGAGCTACCTGGGCCCACGCGCGGCGATGACGGGCATCGACGCCGGAGGGCAAACGGCCGGGGGCCATCCGCCTTGGTTCGCGGCTTATAGGAAACCGGTTCCAGCTTGTCCAGCGCACCCTTGAGGCGGCCGGATTGAGGGGGTGTCGGGGCCCGCCTATAGTTCGATGCGCTGGACCGGGGGGGACGGCATGTGGTTCCTCAAACATTTGCCGATGCTGACGACGGTAGCGCTGACCCTCCTGCTCACCCTTGTCCTGCCGCAAATCATGCGTCGCTTCCGGGTGCCCGGCGTGGTCGGCAGGATCCTGGCCGGCATCCTGCTCGGCCCGCATCTCAGCGGCGTGCTGCGCGTCGAAGGGGAGTTCGTGGCCATCTTCGCGGAGATCGGCAAGCTGATGCTGATGTTCTTCGCCGGGTTCGAGATCGATTTCCGCGAGTTCAACCGCACCAAGCGGCAGTCGGCGATCTTCGGCGCCTTGACCTTCTCGCTGCCGTTCCTGGGCCGGCGCGGCCGTGGCACTGACCGCGGGCTATGGCTGGAACACCTGCCTGGTCGTGGGCGCGATCCTCGCCTCCGCATACGCGTCTGGGCCTGCCAATCTTCAAGGATGCCGGGCTGATGGGCCGCGAGGCCGTGGTCGTGGCAGTGGGCGCTAGGGTCTTCACCGACACGCTCTCGATCCTCATGCTGGCGATCTGCCTGCCGATCCATCTCGCCGGCCTTTCGGCCGCCCGCCTATGCGGCGCGATCGTCGGTTATCCGGCCGCCGACCGGGGCGCGATGTGCGCGCTGCCGGTGCCGCAGGTCGCCGCCACCCTGGCGGTGGCCCTGGTAGCCTACGGCGCCAGAAACACCACCGGAGAGCACCTCATCGACCAGGCGATTGCGAACGCCGCCATCGTCCTGGCGGTGGTGACGTCGTTGGGTGGCCTGCTGCCGGCCGGCCGGGCGGCGGCGGCGATGAGTGGCCCGCAGCCCGCAGCGCCCAAGACGCCGACCACTGGTCAGATGGCCATGTGGCCGCTGCGCCGCCACGTCGTTCCTGATATGGAGTTGCCATGACCCTGCAGCGCGCGGCCCTCTGGACGATCGTCATCGCCGCCACTGTCTACCTACTGATCGTCGGTCGCAGCCTGTTGCTGCCCTTCGTCCTGGCGCTGGTGCTCTGGTACATGGTCGACGCGCTGGCCGACGTCATTGAGCGGCCGGGGAAGCTCAAGATCAGGATCCCGCGCCTGATCGCCCTGCCCGCCGCCATCCTGGCGATGGGTGGGCTGCTCTGGGTGCTAGGTCGCACGATCACCACAAACGTCACCGCCGTGATCGCCGCGGCGCCCAACTACCAGGTGCGGCTGCAGAAGCTGATCGGCCAGGCGTGGAGCCTCGCCACCGACGAGCCGGCGCCCACCCTGGCCGAGTTGTTCAGCCGTGTCAGCCTCGCCGACACGCTGGGCGATGTGGCCACGGCAGTGGCGGCCCTGGTCAGCGTCGCCGGCATCGTGCTGGTCTACACCGGCTTCCTGTTCGTCGAAGCGGGCCATTTCCGGCGCAAGCTCACCCTGATGTTCACCGACCCGGCGCAGGAGGCGCGCATGCTGTCGGTGCTCGATCGCATCAGCCGGGACATCCGCGTCTACATCCGCATCAAGACCACGCTGGCCGCCTTCACCTCGGCCGTCGCCTATGTCCTGATGGCCGCCGTCGGCGTCGACTTCGCGGGCTTCTGGGCGGTGATGATGTTCTTCTTCTATTTCATCCCCACCATCGGCTCGATCCTGGCGATCATCGCGCCGACCCTGCTCACCCTGGTCCAGTTCGACAGCCTCACCCCGTTCCTGATCGTGCTGTTCACCGTCGGGCCGCTGCAGATCATCATGGCCAATGTCGTCGAGCCGGCGATGCTCGGCCGCTCGCTGAACCTCTCGGCCCTGGTGGTGATCATCTCCCTGATGGTCTGGGGCACGATCTGGGGCGTGGTCGGCATGTTCCTGTGCGTGCCGATCATGGTGGTGATGTTGATCGTGCTGTCGAACTTCGAGAGCACGCGCCCCGTGGCGGTGCTGCTGTCGGCCGACGGACGGCTGCCCTCCGAACACGCCTGATATGTCCGTATCGCGGTCCGGGCGGGTTTACAGCCCGCCCTGAACGGGCGGATCATCCCATCAACAGCAAGCGAATACCGAGGAAGCGTCATGACCAAGCGGCCGATCTCCGCCGATTCGCACATCACCGAACCGCCCAATTGTTACATCGACTTCATCGACCCGGCGTTTCGCGACCGCGCGCCGCATTTGCAGCGCGGCACCGAGAAGGGCGACGTGTTCATGATCCCCGGCATGGGCACGCCGATGCCGGTGTCGTTGGCCTCCGGCGCCGGCGTGCCGCCCGAGGAGCTGAGCATGATCGGCGCCGATTTCGACAAGCTGCATCGCGGCGGCTGGGATCCCATGGCGCGTCTGGTCGACATGGATCGCGACGGCGTCGCCGCCGAGATGATCTATCCCTCGGTCGGCATGGTGCTCTGCAACCACAAGGACCTCGACTACAAGCGCGCCTGCATGGAGGCCTATAACCGGTGGCTGCAGACCTACTGCGCCGGCGCGCCGGATCGCATCTATGGCCTGGGCCAGACGGCGATGCGCACGGTCGAGGAAGGTATCGAGGATCTGCGACGCATGAAGGCGATGGGCTTCAAGGGCGCCATGCTGCCCGGCGATCCCGGCGTCGAGGACTACGACAGCCGCATCTACGACCCGTTCTGGGAAGCGGCTATCGACATGAAGATGCCGCTGTCGTTCCACATCCTCACGTCACGCAGCGACGGCATCAAGAAGCACCGCGGACCACGCGTGAACTCGTTCATGTCGATCATCCGCGGCAACCAGGACATCATGGGGATGCTGGTATTCTCCGGCGTCTTCGACCGGCATCCCAAGCTGAAGATCGTCTGCGTCGAGGCCGATGCCGGCTGGGCGCCGCATTTCATGTACCGCATGGACCACGCCTACAAGCGGCACCGGCACTGGATGCGCGGCAGCGAGTTGCCCAGGATGCCCAGCGAGTACTTCCGCGAGAACATCTACATGACGTTCCAGGACGACTGGACCGCGTTCAAGTTCGCCGGCGACATGAACCACCATCGCCTGATGTGGGCCAGCGACTTCCCGCACAGCGATTCGACTTGGCCCAACAGCCAGCGGGTGATCGCCGAGCAGACCGCGCATATGAGCGCCGACATGCGCGACGCGATCCTGCATGACAACGTCGCAGAGCTCTATGGGCTTGCCGTAGCCTAGGTTCGATCAACGCCGCGCGGATCGCCCATGGCTGGTTTGCCAACCATGGGCGAATGGGTTAAGGCTGCCCGCATGGCAGGCTCGGTAGACCCGTCGCTTGGGCAGGCGATGCATGACACCAACGGAAGTGCCGTCGTAGCCGCGCAACATGGTTTTTTCGCCGCAGGCCGGCAGCACCCGCGCTGCACGTCGCCGTTGAAGAGCCTGTCCGTCGTCATACCCTGCTACAACGAGGCTGACAGCCTCCCGGAGATGCTGCGACGGACCTCGGCCGCCTGCCGCCGCGTCGTGGGCGACGACTACGAGATCGTGATCGTCAACGATGGCTCTACCGACCGTACATGGGACGCGATCGTCGAGCTCTCGCAGCAATACCCGATGATCGTCGGCATCGACCTCGCCCGCAATCATGGCCACCAGCTCGCCCTGACGGCGGGATTCTCGATGGCGAGGGGACATCGCATCTTCGTCATCGACGCCGATCTCCAGGATCCCCCCGAGCTCCTGCCGGACATGATGGCGATCATCGACGCCGGCGCCGATGTCGCCTACGGCCAACGGCTGCAGCGAGCCGGCGAGACCTGGTTCAAGAGAAGCACGGCGGCGCTTTTCTACCGCGTTCTCCAGCGCCTCACGGATGCTCCTATCCCGGCTGATACAGGCGACTTTCGCCTGATGACCCGTCGCGTTCTCGAGGTGATCCTGAGCATGCCCGAACAGCACCGTTTCGTGCGCGGCATGGTCGCCTGGGTCGGGTTTCGTCAGGTTGCGGTCCCCTATCAACGGCAGCCGCGATTCGCCGGCGCGACGAAGTACCCGCTGAAGAAAATGATCAAGTTCGCGGCCGATGCGATCACGGGCTTCTCCATCGCACCCCTGCGAATCAGCCTCTACCTGGGGCTGGGCTCAGTGCTCGCCGCGATCGCACTTACCGCCTTCACCCTGTGGTCTTGGCTCGCCCGGGACGCCACCGTGGGCTGGACCAGCACGGCGATTTTCGTGCTCGCCTTCGGCGGCATGCAGATGTTTTGCCTGGCGATCATGGGCGAGTATATCGGCAGGATCTACATCCAGGCCAAGCAACGCCCGCTGTTCATCATCCGATCGATCCACGAACGGCCGACCACGTGAACGACGTCCCGGAATACCATCGATGACCGCGTCCAGCCCGGCCTATAGCGATCGATTCTTCGACTACATCTCCGCAGGCTCCACGCGCTCCGCCGCGGTCGTCGTGCCGCTGGTTCTCCAGCACTTTCCGGTCACGTCGCTTGCCGACATCGGTTGCGGCCGCGGCGCGTGGCTGGCGCAATGGAAACTATCCGGCGTCACCGACTACGTCGGCGTCGACGGCAACTACGTCGATCGCGCGACTCTCCTGATTCCAAGCGACAGGTTCATCGAGCGCGACCTGTCGAAGCCCTTCGATCTGGATCGACGCTTCGACTTGATCGTTTCACTGGAAGTTGCCGAGCACATCCGACCCGATGCCGCCGAGGTGTTTGTCGACAATCTGTGTCGGCATGCCGATGCCATCCTCTTCTCCGCGGCGACGCCTGGACAGGGCGGCCTGCACCACGTCAATGAACGCGACTACGGGTTCTGGCGGGACCGGTTCGCGGCACGGGGATATCGACTGTTCGACTTCGTTCGCCCGGCGATCGTCGGCATGACCGAGGTCGAGCCGTGGTACCGATACAACAGCCTCTTCTTTGCACGAGGCGACGCGGTCACGCGGCTCAGCGGCATCGCCGCCGGGACGGAGATCGGTACCCACGAGAGCGTTCCCCACTGCTCGCCGTTGAACTGGCGATTGCGCAACGCGCTCCTGGACAAGATGCCGGCAAGCTGGGTTCAGGGGTTGGTCGGCCTGAAGCACTGGTACACGACGATGCGCAGCCGCTGACGGGCCATAGCGATGCCAAGACTGGTCCTTGCCGCCCTGATCGCCGGCTCGATATGCGCATCGGCTGGAACCGTCATGCTCAAGATCGGCGCCACCGGCCGACTGACGCTTTGGGCATTCCTCAATGTCTGGATTGTCGTCGGCCTGGCGCTGTACGGGCTGGGCGCGGCGTTCTGGATCTACGGCATGTCCAAGCTGGACCTGATCGCGGTCTATCCCTTCACGGTCCTCAGCTTCGTGCTCGTGTACTGCGCCGGGATCTTCCTGCTGGGAGAAACTCCGACCAAGACCGCCCTCGCCGGCGTGGTCCTCGTGCTGCTCGGCCTCTACCTTGTCGCCCGCGGCAGCGCGTGACGGTGAACCGATGCTGAGCTTGGCCAAGCGCGTCCTCAGCGTGCCCGCGCTTTTCGACAGCTACCAGTCCTTGATCGGCGCGCCGCGCTGCCACGAGCGCTTCATCATCGAAATGCTGAACCCCGCGCCGGGCACGCGGGTTCTCGACATCGGCTGCGGCGTCGGCGCGAGCGTGGGATACGTCCCGCCCTCGGTCCGCTACACCGGCATCGACATCAGCGAGGCCTATATCGAGGAAGCCCGCAAGCGATACGGCGTACGCGGCGACTTTCACTGTCTGAGCGTCTCCGACGCCGACGCCGCAAAGCTCGGACGGTTCGAAAACATCTTCGCATTCGGCGTTCTGCATCACCTGCCGGATGAGACCATTCGCGAAACGGTCGAACTCGTCCGTCGCGTCGCGGTCCGCGGGGCGCGGTTCGTCACGATCGATCCCTGTTATGTGCCGGGACAGCACTGGTTAGCCCGACTGCTGATCAAGAACGACCGCGGCCAGCACGTCCGCGATGTCGAGGGCTTTCGTCGCCTGCTATCGCCGCTTGGCGATGTCGAGTCGGTCGTCCATCACGATTTGCTGCGAGTTCCCTACACGCAGCTGGTGATGTCGGTGCGTGTTCTCTAGAGCGTGCCCGGTGGCTTTCTCCATCTTCGGCGGTCGCCGCTACCAGAAAAAAATGACCGAGACGAAACAAAGTAAAATTCCTTCCGTCAAATGGAGCCCATTTGCGGACTGTGTAGCCGCCAGCACTCTTTTACTTGTTGTTCTGTACTGTGTGAATTCTTCGTGGCTATTCCTTGCGCCCGGACCCTGGATCGATCCATTCATATACACGGGCTACATGATCTACGGCCCCCTCCATGTCCATGCATTCAAGGATCTCTACTACACCAGCCGGATTCCGGCGATAGCCCTCGGCTGGTTCGCGCATTCGGCGGCTTCGGATCCGTCGATGGCCTCTATCATGCTCCGATTCACGTACGGACTCGTGCTCGCGCTTGGCGCGGCCGCGGGAGCTCGGGCCTTTTCGGCCAGTAGAGCCGCGCCCAAGATGGCAATCGCCCTTGCGCTGCTCAATCCATATGTCCTGTGGGCGATCGGCTGGGATTATGTCGACGGCGCAGCGCTGGCGTATCTCTCCGCGACGCTGGGCGCGGCGAGTCTCGCCGCCGCACGCCGCTCCTGGATCATCGCCAGCGTAGCCGGTGCGTGCTACGCGCTCGCGGTATCCACCTACTTCATGCTGGTGCTGTTCGCACCCATTCTTGTGCTGATCGGGATATCCGCTGGACTTCCTTTCAGCCTGAGATCAGCGCTTCGCATTGGACTTGCGGCAACGGGCGGTTTTGCCCTGGCGATCGCGCTCACGGGCGTCCTGTCGAGCCTGATGGGCGGCAGGTTTCTCTATGTCTTGCCGCAGATCAATGCGGCTTTCAGCATCAGCGCCAATAGGGCAGCGTGGAAGGCGCCAACCTATGACTGGATCGAGCATGCAAGCTGGCTATTGATCCCGGGTGCCGCCACACTCGCCGCTGGCATATTTGCGCTGTATGCCTTGGTACGCCTTCTGTCCCGCACCCGGGACATTCAGTTGCTCTTGCTCTGCGTCGGCCAACTGCTTGTCGCCTCGATGTTCCTCGCCTTCGAGCTGTCCGGCTATTGGCTGCTCCAGTTCAGCTACAACGCGGTGTATCTGAATGCGATCTCGGTCGTATCGCTGATCGCGCTGTGGTCTCGTGACGCGGAGGAGGATGGTGCGGCCCCCCATGCCCGTACTTGGCTGCCTATGTTGGTCTTCGTCGGCGTCATCCTGGCAACATGGGGAGCCGTCGATCATGCCAACCGGATGGGAGGAGCGTGCTCTCCGTCTTCCTGCCTGTGGTTCAGCACCAGGGCGGGCGGCTACCAGGCCGCGCTCGTTCTTGCGCTCGTGGTTGCGGCGGTGGGGATTCTGCGGCCTGTCACAAGAGGCCTGGTGCGGCTCTGGTGGAAGGCCGCCGCATCGGCGCTCGTCTTGGGATGCTTGTCGATCGTGTTCGCGCTTTCCTTTCCTTCAACCATCTTCCAGTGGCCAAATACTGGCGCCTACCAACGCCAGTACCTCGATCTGGTTCACGCCGTGCGCGTGATCCGGGACGTGAACCCCAACCTCGATCTCTATTTCTGGTACAACGACTCCGACGCAGAGCTTGGAGGCTTCGGCCGGGCGCTCGCGTCGGCGCATGTGTATGGCGACAGGCTGATCAGCAGCAACTTTCCGTCCACGCGTCATCCGTGGGTTGAAAAGTTAATGATCCAGCCAGGAACACGCATCATCGTGTTGTCGCAAGCTCCGGACGCCATGCGGCTTGCGAACGAAGCCATCGCCAGCCTCAACCTCGCCGCTCAAGTCGAGCGGCAAGTTGGTTTGCCATGGAAAGGCAAGACCATCCCGTTCAGCGTGGTGCGGGTGATATCGCGCTAACCGCTGCCCTCGGGCGAGCGAGACATGCCGGCCAACGCTGCGGTTTCATCCTGCACGACAACGTCGCCGAACTCTATTCATTGACCGTTCAGAAGATCGCGCCGATCCTGTCAACCGCCCGTCATCGTCGAACGGGCATAATCCCCGGGGCGCACCGCTTCCGGTGCCGCTGTCTTTTCCTGGAGGTCGTCCATGCGCATTCGTCTTGTCGCCGCCTCGCTCGCGGTTTCGCTGCTATCCTTGCCCGCGCTGGCGCAGGACAAGGTCGGCGTCGCCGCCTGCGACGACTTCCTCGAGAAGTACGAGGCCTGCGTGGCGAAGATGCCGGCGGCGTCGCAACAGGCGGTGAAGGACTCGATCGTGCAGATGCGCACGGCCTGGAAGGCCTCGGCCACCGACGCCAACAGCCGGACGGCCTTGGAGTCGGCCTGCAAGAGCACAGCGACGTCGATGAACCAGTCGATGTCCGCCTACGGCTGCAAGTTCTGAGGCTGTTGAAAAAATGAGCGTGCGCTCGCTCAAGAAATAATGCATAGTGCGGGTTGCCCACGATGGGAGCCCGCCATGCGCTGCCTCGCCGCTGTCGCTGTCGCGATCATGATCGCCACGTTCCCTGCCGCCGCGCAGGACCGCACGGGCATTCGCGACTGCGACGATTTCATGGTCTGGTTCGCGTCCTGCATGCGGGCGGCCGCCGTGCCGCCTGAGATGATGCCGGTGCTGCAAGCGGCGCTCGACCAGATGCGGTCGGGCTGGCGGTCGATGGCCGACAGCGGCGACGGCCGGGCAGCGCTGGCCCGCTCCTGCCGCGACTATGGCGGGCAGATGCGCCAGCAGCTCGCCGGCTTCGGCTGCCACCCCTGACCTACCGCTCCTCCGGATCGCGCTCGCCGGGCGCCTCGTCGGTCTTGACGCGATAGTCCTCCTTGAACCAGCGGCCGAGGTCGATATCGGCGCAGCGCTTGGAACAGAAGGGCTGGTACTTGGCGTCAGCCGGCTTGCCGCAGATCGTGCAGACGGCATTGGCGCCGACAACGCGCAGGCGCGGCCGTTCGCGGCTCATCGTCCTTCCCCCTCGAGCATGCCGGCCTCGGCCAGCGCCCGCGCGAGCGGCGCCCCGCGCCGCGCCCGCGTGATCTCCATCAGCCCCAGGCGCGTCATGCCCACCACTTGGGTCGGCACGGGGTCCTCGGCGAGCCGCGCCGCCATCGCGCCCTGCAGCTGGTTGCGATCGTGCGGCCCGCGCATGTCGATGAAATCGACGATGACGATGCCGCCGATATTGCGCAGCCGCAGCTGGCGCGCGATCTCGTCGACCGCCTCGAGATTGGCCTGCAGCGGCGAGCGCGGCCCCTGCCCCTGCCGTGTTCCCGCCGCGCCGGTGTCGACATCGATGGCGCACAGCGTCTGGCCCGGCTCAAACAGCAGCTCGACGCCCGAAGCCAGCGCGATACGCGGCGCCAGCGCCGTCTCGATCTGGCCGGCGATGTCGAAGGAATCGAGCACCGCGCCGTCGGCGCCGTCGACGACACGCAGGCTGGTGCGGTCGCCGGCGGAATCGATCGCCTGACGCAGGCGCAGGCCGAGATTGCGATCGTCGACGACGATCTCGGCCAGGCTGCTGCCATGGTCGCGCTGCACACGCAACAGGGGATGAGGCTCCGCGTGCAGGGTCGCCGGCGGCGTCGAGGCTAGTGCCCGCGCGCGCAGCGACTCCCAGCGCGCCGTCAGCCCCTGTGCCTCCCGAGCCACCGCCTCGGGCGCAACCGTCGCAGCCACGGTCCGCACCGTGAAGCCACCCTCTTCGCCGGCGCCGGCTGCGGTCATCGCCGCTGCGAGCCGACCGCGCACGTCGGGATCCTCGATACGCCGCGAAAAGCTAACCTCCTGCTCGTGCGGCTTGAAGACGACGTAGCGGCCGACCAGGCCCAGGTTCATCGTCAGTCGGGCGCCCTTATCGACGGTAGGATCGCGCGAGACCTGGACCAGCAGCGGCATTCCCGCCGGCGGCGCGCGACCGTCCTCGAAGCCCACCATGTCGAGCCGGCGAAGGAAGCCGCCGCGCGCCTGGCCGACGTCTATGAAGGCTGCGTCGAGCTCGGGCGAGAAGCGTTCGACTCGTCCCAGGATGATCGTGCCTTCGAAATCCTGATGACCGCGCGGCCGCACGCTTACGTCGAGCAAGCGGGCGCCGGACAGCGAGGCGATGATGGTCGCCGCCTCGCTCTCATGGCAGACCACGCGGTCGATCCCGCTCATCTCAGCCACCCACCGGCGCGCAGCATCTGCGTGACCTCGAACAGCGGCAAGCCAACGACGTTGCTGTAGGAACCCGACAGAAACGACACGAAACCCGCCGCGCGTCCCTGGATGGCGTAGCCGCCGGCCTTGCCGTTCCATTCATTCGATGACAGGTAGGCCTCGATCTCCGCCGCGTCCAGCCGCTTGAAGCGCACCACGCTCACCACCAGCCGCTCGCGCCGCGCGCCATCCGCACCGACGATACACACCGCGCCCAGCACGCGATGGCGGCGACCCGACAGCAGGTCGAGACAGGCGCGCGCCTCCGCGACCGTGCCGGCCTTGGGCAGAATGCGCCGGCCGCAGGCGACCACGGTATCGGCGGCCAGCACGATATCGCCCCGGCTCGCGACCGCCGCCGCCTTGGCCCGCGCCATGCGACGCGCATAGGCGATCGCCAACTCGCGCTTCGCCGGCGTCTCATCGATATCGGCCGGCGCGACGCGCGCGGGCTCGATGCCGATCTGGCGCAGCAGGTCGAGGCGACGCGGCGAGGCGGACGCCAGCACCAGGGGACAGGACAAAGACATGCGCGCCATCCCTACAGCGCGCCGGCCTCACTTGAAACGGAAAACGATCCGGCCCCTGGTAAGATCGTAGGGGGTCATCTCGACCTGAACGCGATCGCCCGTGAGCACACGGATGCGGTTCTTGCGCATCTTGCCCGAGGTATGGGCAAGGATCTCATGGTCGTTGTCGAGCTTCACGCGAAACGTCGCGTTAGGCAGCAGCTCGCTCACCGTGCCGGCGAATTCGATCAGGTCTTCCTTGGCCATTCAGTAGTCCGGGCAAGCAATCGATCGCGCGAAAAATTGCAACCTCGATGGCGCCAAGTCAAGACGGTGAAGGCTAGACCTCAACGCCGCCGGTGGCACCGAAGCGGGCGCGCATGCGCAGCATCAGGGCGTCGCGCATGGCGCGATAGGCGTGCAACCTGGTCTCGCGGCCACCCTCGACCGCGCTGGGGTCCGGCGTCGGCCAGTACTCGACCGCCGTGGCGACATCGCGGGTCAGCTCGAGCGCGGCGTGATGCGCTTCGGGCGACAGCGTGATGATCAGGTCGAACTCCCCCGGGTCGACGTCCTCCAGGACCTTGACCCGGTGGCGGTGCAGGTCGACGCCCATCTCGTCGAGAACCGCCAGCACGAACGAATCGACCTCGCCGGCGTTCACCCCGGCCGAGTCGAAATAGGCCCTCGTCCCGTAGAGCCGCTTGGCCAGCGCCTCGGCCATCGGCGAACGCACGGCGTTGTGGGTACAAGCGAAGAGCACGCTGTCGGGAAGCTCGCCCCTCATCATCCGCGGCCTCAGGCCCTGACGTGCAGCGCGCAGATCAACGTGAACAGCCGGCGCGCCGTATCATGATCAACGTCGATCTTGCCGGCGAGGCGGTCACGCAGCAGCTCGGAACCCTCGTTGTGCAAGCCGCGCCGCCCCATATCGAGCGCCTCGATCTGCGAAGGGCTGAGCCGCTTGATGGCGTCGTAGTAGCTCTCGCAGATCATGAAGTAGTCCTTCATGACCTTGCGGAACGGTGTCAGCGATAGGACGATGTCGCGCAGCTTGCCGCTGTCCTTCGCGGCGCGCACGTCGAGCAGCAGACGATTTTCGTGAATCGCCAAACGCAAGCGATAGGGGCCATCGGCGCCGACGAGCCGGAACGTATTGTCCTCCAGCAGGTCGAAGATCGCGACCTTGCGCTCGTGCTCGGCCTCGGCGGAGCGGTACTGGATCGACTCGTCGTCGAGCTCGACGTCGACGACCAGGTCGGTACGCGAGTCGCTCACTATGCACCCCGTCGTCCTGAGCGCAGCGAAGGACCTCGCGGTATCGCGGCCATGTCCTGCACTGTATCTGATCGCACCACCGCAAGGTCCTTCGCTGCGCTCAGGACGACGAGGAGCGGTTGGTGCGGATCGACACCGACCGACCATGCGCGGGCAAGCCCTCGGCCTCAGCCAGGGTTATCGCCGCCGGCGCAAGACGCGCGAGCGACGCCGCGTCGCACGAAACGATCGAGGTGCGCTTGAGGAAGTCCGATACGCCCAGGCCGGACGAGAAGCGCGCCGTGCGCGAGGTCGGCAGAACGTGGTTGGTGCCGGCGACGTAATCGCCAATGGCCTCCGGCGTATGACGACCCACAAAGATCGCGCCGGCATGGCGAATGCGCTTCAGCAGCGCGGCCGCCGCATCGGGTTCTACGCAGAGCTCGATGTGCTCGGCCGCGATGCGGTCGGCCAGAGGCGCGCTGTCGAGCAACGAAGGCACGAGAATGATGGCGCCGTTACCGGTCCAGCTGGCGCGCGCGCGCGAAGCCGTAGCCAGCGACTTCAGCTCGCTCTCGACGGCACGGCACACCGCCTCGGCGAAGGCGGCATCGTCGGTGATCAGGATCGACTGCGCCGCCTCGTCGTGCTCGGCCTGCGACAGCAGGTCGGCGGCGATCCAGCCCGGATCGTTCTGGCCATCGGCGATCACCAGGATCTCCGACGGACCGGCGATCAGATCGATGCCGACCTTGCCGAAGACCTGCCGCTTGGCCGCCGCGACATAGGCATTACCGGGGCCGACGATCTTGTCGACCGGCGCGATGCTCGCCGTGCCCCAGGCCAGCGCCGCCACTGCCTGCGCGCCGCCAACACGGTAGATTTCGTCGATGCCCGCGGCCTCGGCGGCGCACAGCACCAGCGGGTCGATCGCGCCGTCGGGCGTCGGCACGACCATGGCGATGCGCGGTACGCCCGCGACCTTGGCCGGCACGGCGTTCATCAGCACCGACGAGGGATAGGCCGCCTTGCCGCCCGGTACATAGAGGCCAACCGCGTCGATCGACGTGAAGCGCGCGCCCAGCCGCACGCCGGCCTCATCGACGAAGTCGATATCCTCAGGCAGCAGCTTGCGGTGATAGGCCTCGATGCGCTTGGCCGCGAAGGTGATCGCCTCGCGCCGCGCCGCCGGCACACCCTTCACCGCTTGCGCGATCTCCTGCGCGGAGAAACGCAGGGTCCGCGGCGTCAAGGTCAGACGATCGAAGCGCTGAGTGTACTCGATCACCGCCTGATCGCCGCGACGGCGCACATCGGCGATGATGTCGCGTACGACGCCGTCGACATCGGCGCCACTGTCGCGGTCCTTGGCGAGGAAGGCGGCGAAGGCGGTCTCGAAGTCCGCCGCCCGCGCGTCGAGCCGCAGCGGGCCCGCCGCCTCAGGCCGCGACGGCGACATCGCGGAAGCGCTCGATCCAGTGGCTGACGCGCTCCGGCCGCGTCTTCAGCGCGGCGCGGTTGACGACGAAGCGCGAGGTGACGTCGGCGATGTGCTCGATCTCGACCAGGCCGTTGTCGCGCAGGGTCTTGCCGCTGGCGACCAAGTCGACGATGCGGTGGCTGAGTCCGAGGCTCGGCGCCAGCTCCATCGCACCGCTGAGCTTGATGCATTCCGCTTGCACGCCGCGCGCCGCGAAGTGGCGCTGGGTCACCTCGGGATACTTGGTGGCGATGCGGATATGGCTCCATCTCCTGGGATCGTCCGAGCCGGCCATCTCCACCGGCTCGGCGACGGCCAGCCGGCACTTGCCGATACCGAGGTCGACGGGCGCGTAGATCTCCGGGAAGTCGAACTCCATCAGCACATCCGATCCGCAGATGCCCAGATGCGCCGCGCCGAAGGCGACGAAGGTCGCGACGTCGAAGCTGCGCACCCGGATGACGTCGAGATCGTCGATATTCGTGGTGAAACGGAGCAGGCGCGACTCGGGGTCGTCGAAGGCGGGCTCGGGATGGATGCCGGCGGCACGCAGCAAGGGAGCCGCCTCGCCGAGGATGCGTCCCTTCGGCAAGGCCAGGATCAGCTTGTCATTGGCGGGGGCGGCAAAGCTCCCGGTCTGCGTGTCCACGTCCGAACTCCTTGGCGGCCGGGCGGTTTCGCACATGCGAAGGGCGCCGACAAGGGTGGGACCGACGCCCCTCCTTCCCCCGGAGGGGGAAGGTGCCCGAAGGGCGGAAGGGGGATGTCGAAAACAGACGAAGGAGTTGTTGAGATATCCCCCATCCGTCAGCGCTACGCGCTGCCACCTTCCCCCTCCGGGGGAAGGTAAACGCCGGTTACGGCGCCGAATCGGCTAACGGGTGATCCGGTCGGAACCGCGTCGGCCACGGCTCGCCGACATCCTCGATGTGGCAGAGCAGGCGCGGCGCTTCGAGGCGGATCATGCGGCCGTCGGCGAAGCGCAGGCGAACGATGACGCCGCCGCCTTCAGCCTCCTCGCTCTCGATCGCCAGCAGGCCAAGGATGCGGTCGGGCTCGGAGAGCGGCATGTCCGCGTGGCGCACGGCGGCGACCTCGGCGAAACCCAGGACGCTGTGGCAGCGCGACCAGGCGCCGTTCTTGTCAGGCGGTGTCTCCCAGCGGAAGCGGTTGGCGACCAGGAGGAATCGCTTCTCCTCGGCCACCCAGGCGATGTCGCGTATCGCCACGAGCGAGTCCTGCAGGGCGGCGGAGATGACCTGGAGATCCTCGCTGTCGAGCGCCTTGAGCTTGAGTCGGGTCATTTCACACGCTCGATGTCGGCGCCGCAAGCGGCGAGCTTCTCCTCGAGCCGCTCATAGCCGCGGTCGAGGTGGTAGACGCGGTGCAGCACCGTGTCACCGGTGGCCGACAGCGCGGCGATGGCGAGGGAAACCGAGGCGCGCAGGTCGGTGGCCATGACTTCCGCGCCGCGCAGCTTGGACACGCCACGCACCATGGCCGAGGCGCCATGGATGTTGATGTTGGCGCCCATGCGGGTGAGCTCGGGCACGTGCATGAAACGGTTCTCAAAGATCGTCTCGGTGATCATCGAGGCGCCTTCGCCGCGTGTCATGAGCGCCATGAACTGGGCCTGGAGGTCGGTGGGAAAGCCGGGATAGGGTTCTGTCATCACGTCGACACCATGCAACGCCCCATTGCACCGCGCGACCCTGAATCCGCTTGCCGTTTGCGTGAACTCGATCCCGGCCTCGCGCAGCTTGGCCACCGCGCTGTCGAGCAGGTCGATTCGGCCGTTGATCAGCTCCACATCGCCCGCCGTCACCGCCACGGCCATGGCGTAGGTGCCGGTCTCGATGCGATCGGGGATCACCGAATGCTCGGCGGGGCGCAGACGGTCGACGCCCTCGATACGCAGGGTCTCGGTGCCGATACCAGTGATGTTCGCGCCCATCGCCGCCAGGCACTCGGCGAGGTCGGTGATCTCGGGCTCGCGCGCGGCGTTGTCGAGGGTGGTGACGCCCTTGGCCAGGCACGCGGCCATCAGCAGGTTCTCGGTCGCGCCGACCGAGACTTTGGGGAACACGTATTTGGCGCCGCGCAGGCCGTTGGGGGCGCGGGCGACGATGTAGCCGCCATCGAGCTCGATGGTGGCACCCATCGCCTGCAGGCCGGCGATGTGCAGGTCGACCGGCCGCGTGCCGATGGCGCAGCCGCCCGGCAACGAGACCCGCGCCTCGCCGCAGCGCGCGACCAGCGGGCCGAGCACGAGGACCGAGGCGCGCATCTTGCGCACGATGTCGTAGGGCGCCGTGGTCGAGGCGATATCACGCGTGGTGAGCTTGAGCGTCGTCGAACGGCTGTGGCCGTTCTCGCCTGGCGCGCAGCTCACCTCGGTGCCGTGCTGCTCCAGGAGCTTGATCATCGTGTCGATGTCGGCCAGCCGCGGGACGTTCTTGAGCGTCAGCGGCTGGTCGGTCAGCAGCGAGGCGACCATCAGCGGCAACGAGGCGTTCTTCGAGCCGGAGACGCGGATGCTGCCCTTGAGCTGGGCGCCGCCACGGATGCGGATGCGGTCCATATCTGCCTCCGCCTCAGATGCGCGGCAGGGTCACGCCGCGCTGGCCCTGGTACTTGCCGGCGCGATCGCGATAGGAGGTCTCGCAGGGCTCGTTGCCCTGCAGGAAGAGGAACTGCGCCGCGCCCTCGTTGGCGTAGATGCGCGCCGGCAGCGGCGTGGTGTTGGAGAACTCCAGCGTCACATGGCCCTCCCACTCCGGCTCCAGCGGCGTGACGTTGACGATGATGCCGCAGCGCGCATAGGTCGACTTGCCGACACAGATCACCAGCGTGTCTCTGGGGATGCGGAAGTACTCCACCGTGCGCGCCAGGGCGAAGGAGTTGGGCGGGATGACACAGATGTCGGTCGTGCGATCGACGAAGCTGGCGTCGCTGAACTCCTTCGGATCGACCACCGCGGAGTTGACGTTGGTGAAGATCTTGAACTCGGGCCCGACGCGCGCGTCGTAGCCGTAGGACGACAGCCCGAAGGAGATCACGCCGGCGCGCTTCTGCGAGTCGACGAACGGCTCGATCATGCCGTGCTCGGTCGCCATGCGGCGGATCCACCGATCCGACATGATCGCCATGTCACACTCCGTTTGACCGTGCGGGAGGGGTTCGCCCGGTGGGGGCGTTCTAACCTACCTTCCCCCGGAGGGGGAAGGTGCCCGGAGGGCGGATGGGGGATGTCTCAACGACACCGCCGTCCGTCTTCAACATCCCCCTTCCGTCGCTGCGCGCCACCTTCCCCCTCCGGGGGAAGGTAAGGGTTACGTCTTCGGCTTCTCCGCCGGTGGCTCGGCCGTCGCCTCTTCCCGCGCCCGGGCCTGCGCTTTGCGCCGCCTGAGGTTCTGGCGCAGGGCGTCGGCCAGGCGCTTATCGCGCTCGCTGCGCTCCGTGGACTTCACCGGCGGTTTGGCCATAGTGGCCTGACTTGTAAGCGCTTTCTGGCTGAGGAACCACATGCAAGCCGCCCTGCGTACGCCCGATGCCCGCTTCGCCAACCTGCCCGGCTATGCCTTCACGCCGCGCTACCTCGAGATCGACGGCTTGCGCCTGCACTACCTCGACGAAGGCCCGCGCGACGCCGCCACCACCTTCCTCTGCCTGCACGGCCAGCCGAGCTGGAGCTACCTCTATCGCCGAATGATCCCTGTCTTCGCCGCCGCCGGCCATCGCGTCGTGGGACCCGACCTGTTCGGCTTCGGTCGCTCCGACAAGCCGACCGACGAGGCGACCTACACCTTCAGCTTCCACCGCGCCTCGCTGGCGGCCTTCATCGAGCGCCTCGATCTCCGAAACCTGGTGCTGGTCTGCCAGGACTGGGGTGGCCTGTTGGGCCTTACCCTGCCGCCCGACATGCCCCAGCGCTTCACCCGGTTGTTGGCCATGAACACCATGCTGGCGACCGGCGACGAGCCACTGCCCCAGGCGTTCCTCGACTGGCGCGCCTTCAACAACAGCCGACCGGATATGGCCATCGGCGCCTTGTTCAAGCGCGGCTGCCCGCATCTCAGCGACACCGAGGCGGCCGCCTACGACGCGCCCTTCCCCGATGCGACCTACAAGGCCGGCGTGCGGCGCTTCCCCAATCTGGTCTGCGACCGCCCCGACGCGGACGGCGCGGCCCTCTCGCGCCGGGCCAGGCAGTGGTGGTCGACCGAGTGGGCCGGCGAGACGTTCATGGCCGTGGGCATGAAGGACCCGGTGCTGGGTCCCGCGGTCATGGCCAAGCTGCGCCAGTCGATCCGCTTCTGCCCGCCGCCGATGGAGGTCGCCGAGGGCGGCCATTTCGTCCAGGAGTGGGGGGAATCGATCGCTACGGCGGCGCTCAAGGCGTTCAGGCTCGCGTAGAACACGAAGTTGCGGCAAACTGCACGCATGCTGCACTACATCAACAAGCCCCCCGAACCGCCCCGCAAGAGCCGCGTCGTCGAGGTCGGCTGGCTGCTCAAGGCGCAGCAGGCCGGCTTCATTTGGGAAGAGCCGCGCCAGTTTCGCCGCGCCGACAACCAGGACCCGCGCACCGCCAAGGCGGTGCAGAACTGCCCGGCCGTCGTCGACTACGAGAGCCGGCACTTCGTCGTGCCCTGTCCGATCGACCTGTCGATCCGCCTTGTGCGCGACAAGGAGGGCAAGCCGGCGCTGCAGAACCTCGACGGCCCGCAAAGCGCCATCACCGGCCAGCACTTGTCCAAGCTGGTGCACCTGAACGGTGCCGGCCAGTGGCGCCACCCGCAGCGCCCGCTGATCCAGATCTCGACGCCCTACTACTTCGTGGCCGACGAGGTGTGCTGGATGAACCAGCTGCCGCCCTACCTCACCTACCGCGACCCGCCGATCCCCGGCGTCTTCATCGGCGGGCGGCTCCCGATCCATATCTGGCCGCGCGTGATGATGTGGGCCTTCGAGTGGTGGGACACGACCAAGCCGCTGATCCTCAAGCGCGGCGAGCCGTGGTTCATGCTGCGTTTCGAGACCGACGATCCGACGCGGCCCGTGCGACTGGTCGAGGCGGAATGGACGCCCGAACTCAACGCGTTCGCCAACGGCGCCGAAGCGGTCACCAACTACGTCCGCCGCACCTTCTCGCTGTTCAAGACGGCGGAGAAGCGTCGGCCCGAGAAGCTGATCAAGCGCGTCGAGCGCAAGGCCGTCGCCCGCGAGAGCGAGGGCGTCTGATCGAACGCCGGTCTGCGTCCCCCGCTCCGCTTGCGGAGCGAGCGAGCGAGCAAACGGCACGGAAATCGCTTGGGGTGCGGCGGGAGGATCTGATGGCCGAATACGATCTTGTTATCCGCAACACCACCATCGCCACCGCGGCCGATGTCGTGAAGGGTGACATCGGCGTTGTCGCCGGCCGTATCGTGGCGCTGGGCGAGCGGCTCGACAAAGGCAAGCGCGAGATCGACGCGACCGGCCTGATCGCGGTCCCCGGCGGCATCGACGCCCATGTCCATTTCGACCAGGACACCGCCGACGGCTCTGTTTTTTGCGACAATTTCGAAAGTGGCAGCCGCGCGGCGGCGGCCGGCGGCACGACGACGATCATTCCTTTCGCCTATCAAAACAAGGGCCAGTCGCTGCGGGACGCGGTTGACAAGTATCATAAGCGCGCCAACGGCCAGTCGCTGATCGACTACGCCTTCCACGTCATCCTGTCCGATCCGGCGGTGAAGACGATGGGGCAGGATTTCCCGGCGCTCGTGGCCGATGGCTACACCTCGTACAAGATCTACATGACCTATGACGACGTGAAGCTCACGGATCGTCAGATGCTCGATGCGCTCGCCGCCGCGCGCCGCGAGCAGGCGATGCTGATGATCCACGCGGAGAATTCCGACTGCATCGGCTGGCTCACCGAGCGGCTCGAGCTCAAGGGCATGACCGCCGCGAAGTTCCACGCCACCTCGCGGCCCTTCGTGGTCGAGCGCGAAGCGACGCACCGCGCCATCTCGCTCGCCGAGATGCTCGATGTGCCGATGCTGCTGGTGCACGTCTCGGCCAAGGAGGCGATGCACGAGATCCAGCGCGCCCAGGCGCGCGGCCTGCGCGTCTATGGCGAGACCTGCCCGCAATACCTGTTCCTGAGCGAGGAGGATTTCGAGAAGCCGGGCGACGAGGGCAGCAAATGCGTGTGCTCGCCGCCGCCGCGCGGCACCGACAACCAGGAGCATATCTGGACCGGCCTGTCGGCCAACACCTTCCAGGTCCTGTCGTCGGATCACGCCGCCTTCAAGTACGACGACATCCGCGGCAAGAAGCTTCCGGGCGCCGCGCAGAGCTTCCGCAAGATCCCCAACGGCGTGCCCGGCGTCGAGACGCGCCTGCCGCTGCTATTCTCCGAGGGCGTCAACAAGGGGCGCATCACCTTGCAGCAATTCGTGGCGCTGTCCTCGACCAACGCCGCCAAGATCTACGGCCTGCATCCGCGCAAGGGCACAATCGCCGTCGGCGCCGATGCCGACATCGTGCTGTGGGACCCCACGCGCAAGGTCAGCCTGACCAACGCCATCCTCCATCACAATTGCGACTACACGCCCTACGAGGGCCGCGAGCTCACGGGCTATCCCGTGCTGACCCTGTCGCGCGGCGAAGTGGTGATGGAAGAAGGCCGCATGAGCGGCTCCGCCGGCCGCGGACTCTTCCAGCGCTGCGACCGCCCCGAACCGGCGCGGCCACGCGGCAAGCCGCTGATCGATCCGTCGATCTTCAACTAGAGTCAGTTCACCGGCTGGTACTGCTCCAGATACGCCAGCACCTCGACGACCGGCAGCACGTCGGCGTATTTCAGGCTGAGATCGTAGAGGTTCGCGAAGTGCGGGCTCTCGTGCTTGTCGGCGACGCATTCCTGCGGAACGATCGTGCGGAAGCTGCGGGACAGGCTGTCGACGGCGGTGGCGCGCACGCAGCCCGAGGTCGAGCCGCCGGTCACGATCACCGTGTCGATGCGGTGATAGGTCAGCAACGAGGCGAGGTTGGTCTCGAAGAAGGCCGAAGCCATCCGCTTGTGGATCACGATGTCGCGCGCGCGGTCGACCTCGCAGCGATCGTCGAGCGCGGCGCGGCGCGAGTTCGCCTTGATGTTCTGCAGCGAGTCCGGCGTGTCGGTGCGCGTGCCCCACACCCCGCAATCCTCGCCCGAGTCGAGATAGGACACGTAGGTCCACACCACCGGCAGGCCGTGACGCCGGCACAGCCGGGCCAGCGCATTCACGTGTTCGATCTGGCGCGGATCGGTTTCGTAGGCGGTGACGAACTCCGCCGGCCGCGTATAGGCGTTCTGCAGGTCGACGTTGATCAGCACCGGCTTGCGACCAAAGCCGAACAGGCGGCGCTTGGGATCGGCCTGCACCTCGGCGAACAGCTCGCGTGCCGACTTGTTCGACAGTTCCATGCTCAGCTCCGGAGGGCGCGGTCGAGGAAGTCCAGCAGGATGCTATTGAAAAGCTCAGGCTGCGTCACGTTGACCGCATGCGCGCCCCACGGCGCGACATGCAGCGCCGAGCCGGCGATCGCCGTCGCCAATTGCACCGACGTCGCACTGGGCACCAGCACGTCGTCGCGCGCCGCGAAGAGCAGGCTGGGCGTACGCAGGACGGAAAGCCACGCCGTGGCGTCGAAGGCGAGCAGCGCCGCGATGCGCCGCCGCAGCGTGTCGGCGCCTTGGAAGGCCTGCAGTCCATGCGCTTCCTCACGCTCCATGCGCGGCGCGTTTTGCGCCAGCCAATCGGCGGGATAGAGGAAGATCGGTTGCGCGCGCACATATGCCTGCGGCCCGCCATGAGCCAGCAGCATCAGCCGCGCCTCGAAGCAGCGGCGGGTATGCGCGTGCGCCGCCGCCCAGCCGTTCACCACGGTCAACGACAGCAAGCGATCGGCATGCCGCGCGGCGAGGTCCAGGCCCACCAGCCCGCCCAGCGCATGGCCGACGAAATGACACGCGCCTGTCGCGCTCGCGTCGAGCACGGCGAGCGCCTCATCGGCCATGGTGGCGATGCTGTAGTCGGCCGGCAGCTTGTGCTTGTCACGGCCCGTGCCCGCCTGGTCGTAGGCCACCACGCGATAGCGGGTACGCAGCGCGGCGAGTTGCGGCGCCCAATAGCCCGCCGCGCCGCCCAGCCCGGCCGACAGCAGCACCGTCTCGGCCTCGGCCCGCGGGCCGTCGAGCACGTCGAAGTACATGATGTGAGGCGGCGATCAGGCCTTGCGGCCGACATGCGCGATGGTGGCGATCTCGACCAGCGCCTCCTTTTTCACCAGGCCGCACTGGATGCAGTAGCGCGCCGGCTTGTCGCCCGGGAAGTACTTCGCGTAGACGCTGTTGATCGCCGCGTAGTGCGCCCAGTCGGTGAGAAAGATCTGGTTGAAGGTGACATCGGCCATGGTGCCGCCGGCGGTCTCGATCACCGACTGGATGGTCTTCAGCACGTAGTCGGTCTGCGCCGCCGCGTCGCCGACATGCACGACATTGGTGTCGGCATCGAGCGCCAGGGTGCCCGCGACATAGACGACGCCATCGGCCATAGCGCCAGGCGAGTACGGCGCCAGGGTCTTGCCGGTACCCGGCGGAATGATCGGGATCATCGGCATCAGGCATCTCCCTTGTTTGTTGGCGGATGGGGCGCCAGCGGATTGGCATTGGCCTTGAGCGCTTTGGTGAATTCCTCGGTCGACGAGACCCAGCCGAAGAAACTCTCGATGTTGTAGAGCGAGGCCTTCTGGATGAAGTCGGGCCCGGCGTGGTGCGTGGCGTCGTGCAGCACGACACCGAAATACTCGAGAAAGAAGCCGTCGCGCAGCGTCGACTCGACGCAGACATTGGTGGCGACGCCGGTGAAGACCAGCGTGCGGATGCCGCGGGCGCGCAGGATGCTGTCGAGGTTGGTGTTGAAGAAGGCGCTGTAGCGCGGCTTAGGCACGACAATGTCGCCGGGCTGCGGCGGCAGCGCCTCGACCAGCTCGTAATCCCAGCCGCCCTTGGCCAGCAGCTTGCCCATCAGCTCCGGCCGTTTGCGCATGGTCTTCAGCGCGTTCGACTTGTGCCAGTTGGGCGAGCCCGGCCCGCCGGCCTCGACATAGTCCTTGTCCCAGCCGTTCTGGAAGAAGATCACCGGCATGCCGACCGCGCGCGCCGCCTTGGCCGCCTCGTCGATCCTTTCGATCGCCGGCGCGGCGCCGGAGATGTCGAAGCCGGCGAGGTCGAGATAGCCGCCCGGCGAGGCATAGGCGTTCTGCATGTCGACGATGATCAGGGCCGTTTCGGCCGGGCGGATCATCATCGGCTCCGGCTTCGCCTGCAGCAGGCGCGCCGCGGGATCCTCGGGCGGGAAATAGCTGACGGGATTGGTCATTCGGCGGCCTGTGCGAAAGGTGTGACGTGGCGGCGGCATTGCATCAGCGGCTGGATGCGCTCGCCGAAGATCCGCGTACCGCTGATGAACTCGTCGAAGGTCAGCAGCACGCCGGCCAGGCCGGGAATGGTCGCGACCTCGTCGAGCAACCGCGCGACCTTGGCGTGCGAGCCCAGCAACAGGCCGATGTTGAGGTTTACCATCGACTTCGGATCGACGACGTGTCGTACGTTGCTGCCACCGGCCGGGTTCTTGTCGGCGGTCGCCTGCTCGACCAACCAGGACAGCGCCTGCAGATCGGCGCCGTCGCGATAGAGCCGCCACTTGGCTTCGGCTTCCTCGTCGGTCTCACCCGTGATCACCATGAAGAGCGCGTAGCTCGCCACCGTGCGGCCGGCCTTGCCGGCGAAGGACTGCATGCGCTCGACAAGGTCAGTGCACGCCGTGGGCGTGTTGATGCCCTTGCCGAAGCAGAAATTGTAATCGGCGTACCTCGCCGTGAACTCCATACCGGGATCGCTGGTGCCGGCGCAGATCACCTTCATGTCGGCTTTGGGCCGCGGGCTCAGCTTACAGTCGCGCATGGTGAAGAATTCACCCCGCAGATCCGACACGCCGCGCTCCCACAAGTCGCGCAACACCTGCACATATTCGGCCGCGTAGCGGTAGCGGTGCGCAAAGTAGTCGTCGCCCGGCCACAAGCCCATCTGCGAATACTCCGGCCGTTGCCAGCCCGTAATCACGTTCAGCCCGAACCGACCGTTGGAAATCGAATCGATGGTCGAGGCCATTCTGGCGGCGATTGCCGGCGGAACAGCCAGAGTCGGCACCGTTGCATACAAACGAATGCGTGACGTCACGGCGGCGAGGCCGGCCATCAGCGTGAACGAGTCGAGATTGTGATCCCAAAATTCACTCGTGCCGCCAAAACCGCGCAGCTTGATCATCGACAGCACAAAATCGAGGCCATAGCGCTCCGCGCTGAGCGTCACATCGCGGTTCAGCTCGAAGCTGGGCCTGTATCGCGGCGACGTCGTCGAGATCAGCCAGCCGTTGCTGCCGATGGGAATGAAGACGCCGATCTCCATGGACACCGACTCCTGCAACACGAGCGCTGTGGGCCCATGTGCAAGTCCTGGACCACGACACACGGAAGTTGCTGGCACGGATCTTGCGGAAACAGCCACGACCCAACGCGGGATCGACGTTGAATGGAGGTGGCAGATGACTCGTGGCGCTTCTGAAGCCGGCAAGTTCTCCGGCACCAACAACAAGCTCGGCCGACGAACCCTTCTCAAGGGCGCCGCGGCAGGCGGCGCCGCTGCCGCGACGGTCTCGATGGGCTTTCCCACGGTGTGGGCGCAGAACATCAAGGACATCACGCTCATCCACGCCGGCGGCTCGTACGCCGCGATCAAGGAGATCGCCGAGCAAGCGAGCAAGGATCTCGGTTTCAAGATCACGATGCAGGCGATCACTGACGACGTGCAGCTCAACCGGTCGCTGACCCAACCGAACACGATCGACATCAACAACATCGACAGCACTAAGCTGCCCTATCTCGTGGGCAAGGGCGTGCTGGCGCCGATCCCGGTGGCGAAATACAAGCTGTGGGGCGAGACCGTGCCGCTCTTCACCAAGGGCAGCTATCCCAACGGCAAGATGGCCACCACGCAGGGCCTCGCGCCGATCGAGGCGATGTTCTACGAGGCGGCGGACGGCAAGAAGCTCGCGTCCAAGCCGACCGAGTTCCTGACGATGCTGCCGACGATCTACAACGCCGACACGCTCGGCATCCGGCCGGACCTCGTGGGCGGTCGCGACAAGGTCACGAGCTGGAAGGACCTGCTCGATCCCAAGTACAAAGGCAAGACGGCGCTGGTCGACTTCGGGCCGGTCGGCGTGATGGACGTCGCCATGGCGCTCGAAGCGCGCGGCGACTTCAAGTACGCCGACAAGGGCAACATGACCAAGGACGAGATCGACAGGACGATCAAGATCATGATCGATCTCAAGAAGGGCGGCCATTTCCGCTCGTTCTGGAGCACCTTTGACCAGTCGGTGAACCTGATGGCCTCGGGCGAGGTGGTCATACAGTCGATGTGGTCGCCGGCGGTGACGGCGGTGCGCTCGCGCGGCATCGACTGCTACTACGTGCCGCTCAAGGAAGGCTATCGCGGCTGGTTCGTCGGCCTGGCGCCAATGGCGCATCTCAGCGGCCTGAAGCTCGACTGCGCCTATGAGTACATGAACTGGTACAACGCGGGCTGGCAGGGCGGCTTCATCGCCAAGCAGGGCTACTACTCGGCGGTGCCATCGACCGCCAAGAAATTCCTCACGCCGGAGGAATGGGACTACTGGTACGACGGCAAGCCCGCCGCGGTCGACATCAAAGATCCCTACGGTGCGTTGATGGAGAAGAAGGGCACCGTGCGCGACGGCGGCGCGATCTGGGACCGCATGGGCAACATCGCGTGCTGGAACACCGTGATGGACGAGGACCGTCACCTGACGCGACGCTGGAACGAGTTCGTCTCGTCCTGAGCATCATGCCGTCGCGACATGGCCATTCTTGATCCGGCGGCGGGCGGGCTGAACGGCTCGGCCGCCACCGCTGCGGCAGCGGCGGGCGACGACAGCGGCGAGCGCGCCTCCTGGTTCCAGGTGGCGCCGATGGTCATCGTGCTGGCGCTGTTCTTCGGCCTGCCGATGCTGGTGGTGGTCGCGGTCAGCTTCTTCGATTACAGCCGCGCCGACATCATCCCCGCCTTCATCTTCGACAACTACGCCGAGCTGTTCCGCTCGGAAGTCACGCTGCGGCTCTACGCCAGCTCGATCAAGTTCGCCGTCATCGTCTGGGCCATCACGTTCCTGCTCGGCTTCAACGTCGCCTATTTCCTGGTCTTCCATGTGCGCGGCACGCTGTGGCAGGTGGCGCTCTTTCTGCTCTGCACCGTGCCGTTCCTGACCTCGAACATCATCCGCATGATCTCGTGGATCCCGTTCCTCGGTCGCAACGGCATCTTCAACCAGATGCTGATCAATTCCGGCGCGACCTCGGAGCCGCTCGAGTTCCTGCTGTTCTCCGACTTCGCGGTGATCGTCGCCTACGTGCACCTGTTCACGCTGTTCATGGTGGTGCCGATCTTCAACTCCATGGCGCGCATCGACAGAAGCCTGCTCGAAGCCGCCCACGACGCCGGCGCCAGCCGCTGGCGGGTGATGACCGAGGTCGTGCTGCCGCTGAGCAAGAGCGGCATCGCGCTGGGCTCGATCTTCGTCGTCACCCTGGTCATGGGCGACTCCTTCGTCGTGCGCACGCTCAGCGGCGGCCAGAGCGCCTCCGTCGTCTCGGCGCTGCAAAACGAAGTCGCGGCCCTGCAGTATCCGCCGGCGGCGGCCAGCGCCGTCATCATGGTCATCATCGTCACCCTGATGGTGGCGGGCATCCTGCGCCTGGTCGATGTGCGCAAGGAACTGGCGCGCTAGGGAGGCACCATGCAGACCGCCGACAGCCGCCGCCCCTGGACCTTCTACGCCTACGCGGCCTTCTTCACGCTGTTCGTCGTCTTCCTCTATGGGCCGATGACGGTGATCTACATCCTGTCGTTCCAGGGCCCCAGCGGCGGCATGACGTTTCCGATGAACGGCGTCTCGCTGCACTGGTTCGACGCGCTGTTCTCGCAGAAGCGGGTCGGCGACATCGCCGGCTCGTTCACGCGCTCGATCGGGCTCGCCGCGATTGTCGCCGTCATCACCGTCGTGCTGTCGGTGGTCGCGGGATTAGGCTTCCGCCGGCGCTTCCGCGGCTCGGCCACCGCCTTCTACCTGGTGATCGCCAGCCTGATCATGCCGGGACTCTTCGTCGGCCTGGGCATCGCGCTGACCTTCCGCCTGCTCGGGCTGCAGACCAACTGGCTGACCTCGGGCCTCGGCGCGCAGCTCACCTGGACGCTGCCCTTCGGCCTGCTGATCATGTTCGCCGTGCTGGGCCGCTTCAACCGCTCCTACGAGGAGGCCGCGACCGACCTTGGCGCGACCAACTGGCAGCGGCTCAAGGAAGTGACGATCCCGATGCTGCTGCCCGGCATCATCGGCGTCGCGCTGTTCGGCTTCACGCTGTCTTACGACGAGATCGCCCGCACATCGATCACGGCAGGCAGCCAGAACACCTTGCCGCTCGAAATCTGGGCAATGACGACCAACGTGACCTCGCCGGCGCTCTACGCCGTCGGCGCCGTCACCACGATCGTATCGTTCGTCGTGATCGTCCTCGCCCTGGCGTCGATCGCGGCGATCCAGCGACGGCGGGCGCGCGGCGCCCGCCAGGCCACCATGACAGCGGCGGAGTAGTTTCATGGCGGAGTCCGATCGCAGCGGCGAAGTGGAAGTCGTCGGAGTCACCAAGCGCTTTGGCGAGACCACGGCGATCCGCGACCTCAGTCTGACGATCCCCCATGGCTCCTATTGCTGCCTTCTGGGGCCCAGCGGCTGCGGCAAGACCACGATCCTGCGCATGATCGCGGGCCACGAGACCCCGACATCGGGCGACGTCCGTATCGGCGGCGAGTCGGTGATCGGGCTGCCGCAGATCCGGCGCGGCACGGCGATGATGTTCCAGAGCTACGCCCTGTTCCCGCACCGAAGCGTGCTCGACAACGTGGCCTTCGCGCTCAAGATGCGCGGAGTCGGCCAGTCGGAACGCCACGCCAAGGCACGGGAGCTGCTGGCGAAAGTACAGCTCGAGACGTTCGCCGACCGGCTGCCGGCCCAGCTCTCCGGCGGCCAGCAGCAGCGCGTCGCGCTGGCCCGCGCGCTGATCACCAATCCGCGCGTGCTGCTGCTCGACGAGCCGCTGTCGGCGCTCGACGAGTATCTGCGCCTGCGCATGCGTGGCGAGCTGCGCCGCGTGCAGCGGGAACTCGGCATCACCTTCGTGCACGTCACGCACACCCAGCTCGAGGCGATCGCCGTGGCCGACACGGTCGTAGTGATGGCGCAGGGCCGCATCGAGCAGGCGGCCAGCGCGCGGGATATCTTCGTCGCGCCGCGCAACGCCTACGTCGCCCGCTTCGTCGGTGGGCAGAATGTGCTCAGCGGCACGGTCGAAAGCGTGCTGAACGGCACCGCCGCCGTCGTCGCCGAGAGTGGCGCGCGTTTCGCGATCCCGGTCGGCGATATCCGGCCAGCGCGGGGCGCCAAGCTCTGGGGCTCCATCCGTCGCGACCGGATCACCATCGAGAAAGTGCCGCCAGGCACCAAGCCGACGGTCGGCCTCAACGCGGTGCTGAGCGAGGTGCATACCCTGGAGAACCAGGGCTCCTACGTGAAGGTCACGCTCGAGTCGGCTGATGGTGAGGAATTCGTCGCCAACATCCTGGACGAGTACTTCTTCGCCGATCCGATCGACATCGGCGATAAAGTAGTCGCGCGCTGGTCGGCGTCCGAGGTCAAGCTGCTGGACGACGGAGCCGGTGCGCGCGAGGCGCAGCCGGCTCTCGCCGCTGTCGGCTGAAGACCGTCAGGCGACGGCCTTCAGCTTCTCCTGGCGGGTTTTCATCAGCGGCTGGATGCGTTGGCCGAACTGCTCCAGGCCGATCAGGAAATCGTCGAAGGTCAGCATGATGCCCTTGGTCGCGACGACCGTCGCGCACTCGTCGAGCATGCGCGCCACGGAGGCATAGGAGCCGACCAGGGTGCCCATGTTGAAGTTGATCGCCCCCTCCGGCGCGGAGATCGCCTTGGCCGTACCGCCCTCGGGCGCGTTGGGATCGGAATTGGCCTGACCCGACATCCACGCCAGGGCGCCCATATCTGCGCCCTCATTGTAGTGCCGCCACTTGGCCATGGCGGCTTCGTCGGTCTCGTCGGCGATGACCATCATCAGCACATAGTTGCCGACATCGCGGCCGGTCTTGGCCGCCGCCTGCCCCATCGCCTCGTTCAGCGGGGCGTGCGCCGTAGGCGTGTTCACGCCCTTGCCCAGCGTGAAGTTGTAATTGCAGTAGGTGGCACCGAACTCCATGCCGCGCGGGCTTTGGCCGGCGCAGACGATCTTCATGTCCGCCTTAGGCTGCGGGCTGAGCTTGCAATCCGTCATCTGGAAGTAGGTGCCCTTGAAGTCGGAGCTGCCTTTCTCCCAGAGGTCGCGCAGGACCGTGACGTACTCCGTGCTGTAGTCGTAGCGGATACCGAAATACTTCTCGCCCGGCCACAACCCCATCTGCTCGTACTCGTCCTTGGCCCAACCCGACACGATATTGATGCCGAAGCGGCCGCCCGAGATCGAATCGATCGTCGAGGCCATGCGCGCGACGATCGCTGGTGGGATGGTCAGTACCGCGACCGAGGCATAGAGCTGGATGCGGGTGGTCACCGCGGCTAGCCCGGCCATGAGCGTGAACGATTCGAGATTGTGATCCCAGAATTCGCTCTTGCCGCCGAATCCGCGCAGCTTGATCATCGACAGCGCAAAATCCAGGCCGTAGCGCTCGGCTTTCTGGACGATCTGCTTGTTCAGCTCGAACGTCGGCATGTATTGCGGCGACGCCGTCGAGATCAACCAGCCATTGTTGCCGATCGGAATGAACACGCCGATATCCATGAGGCCTCCATTGAACGCGAGACGAGCGTTTGCCGGAAGCCGGAGCAAGCAACGTGCCAGCGTGGCGCTACCCTTCCGGGCTTACCTTCCCCCGGAGGGGGAAGGTGGCGCGCGAAGCGCGACGGATGGGGGATGTTTCAGCACACTCGGTGTCCGTCTTCGACATCCCCCTTCCGCCCTCCGGGGGAAGGTAATACCAACCCACCTAAAGACTGACGCATGCCCATGATCGATGACCGATGGATCGGATGCGCAGGGGATCGTCGGTGAGAAAGCGCCATGCGATG
>LNFM01002923.1_pt1 | contig 34884 bp, 30 predicted proteins | sample 596031 | NCBI WGS metagenome assembly LNFM01 (sample SAMN04254537, study PRJNA301005) | activated carbon metagenome | isolation source: dual media filters at the Ann Arbor, Michigan drinking water treatment plant | place: USA: Ann Arbor
TCGAACTTGCGACCCCTGCAGTGTGAATGCAGTGCTCTACCCCTGAGCTAACCGCCCTGTCGGTCAGCCTCAGATTATAGCGGTTTTCTCAGGCACTCTCGAGCACACGCCAGACTGTTTTCCCTTTGCTGGCCTTGTCGATGTCTGCCAGCAGCGCTTCGTGAGCCGCCGTCTCCTGGTCATTGGCCAGCAGCAGCGGCAAATCGAATCCACTCAGGTCCATCACGGTGATGGTGCCGCCTTCTCCGGCGGTGCTGCCTGCATCCATCACCAGTGCGTTCTGGCCCCGGGTCAGGTTGATGTACACATCGGCCAGCAATTCGGCATCGAGCAAGGCGCCGTGCAAGGTCCGTCCGGAATTGTCGACTTCGAGCCGGTCGCACAAGGCGTCGAGCGAGTTGCGCTTTCCGGGAAACAGTTCCTTGGCCATCATCAGGCTGTCGGTGACCTTGGCGACGCACTCGGTGACAGGCGCCCGGCCCAGCAGCTCCAGCTCCTTGTTCAGGAAACCGATGTCGAAAGGCGCGTTGTGGATGATGACCTCGGCGCCCTGCAGGTAGGCCAGCAGTTCATCGGCAATCGCCGAGAACTTCGGCTTGTCGCGCAGGAACTCATTGCTGATGCCGTGAACCTTCAGAGCGTCCTCGTGACTGTCGCGCTCCGGGTTCAGGTAGAAATGTTTGTTGTTGCCGGTGAGCTTGCGCCCCAGCAGCTCCACACAACCGATTTCGATGATGCGGTCGCCGTTTTCCGCGGACAGACCGGTGGTTTCAGTGTCAAGGACAATTTGGCGCATGGCCCAGATGATAGCCGCGTCCGGAGTGGATGTTTCCCGTGCTGACGTCCCAAGGAAAAAGCCTCCCTGGGGGCAGAGAGTCACCCCAGGCTACGCGCGGGTTCAATGGACCTCTTTGGCGTGATTGATCGAGTACTTGGGTATCTCGACGGTCACGTCGCTCTGGGCCAGCAAGGCCTGGCAACTCAGGCGCGAGTTGGGCTCCAGCCCCCAGGCACGGTCCAGCAGGTCTTCCTCGGTTTCATCGGGCTCGTTGAGCGATGAAAAACCTTCGCGCACGATCACATGGCAGGTGGTGCAGGCCGCACTCATGTCACATGCGTGTTCAATGTTGATCTTGTTGTCAAGCAGCGCTTCGCAGATCGAGGTGCCGGCAGGTGCGGTGACTTCGGCGCCATTGGGGCAGTACTCGGGATGGGGCAGTATCTTGATGATGGGCATGGTGGTGCGGTCCTTCAGACCGTGGCGATGTTCTTGCCGGCCAGGGCCTGGCGGATGCCGCGGTTCATGCGCTGCGCGGCGAAGTTTTCGGTGCCCGCGGCCAGCGCCTTGACCGCGGCTTCGATCTGCGCGGCATTGCCCTGCTGGCGTGTCTGCGCCAGTTCTGCCATCAGGCGGTCTATGTCGGCCTTTTCGGCCGCTTCCAGCAAATCAGCATCGGCAGCCAGCGCGCTCTGCGTAGCGAGCAACATGCGGTCGGCATCGACCTGGGCCTCGGCCAGCGCACGCGCCTGCATGTCCTGCTGGGCCGTGGAAAAACTCTCCTGCAGCATGCGGGCGATGTCGTCGTCGGACAGGCCGTAGGACGGTTTCACGTCGATGCGTGCTTCGACGCCGCTGCCCTGCTCTTTGGCGTTGACGCTCAGCAGGCCATCGGCATCGACGGTGAAGGTCACGCGAATGCGCGCCGCACCGGCTGCCATGGGCGGAATGCCGCGCAGCTCGAAGCGCGCCAGGCTGCGGCAGTCGGCCACCAGGTCGCGCTCGCCCTGCACCACGTGCAATGCCAGCGCGGTCTGGCCGTCCTGGTAGGTCGTGAAGTCCTGTGCCATCGCCGTCGGGATGGTCTGGTTGCGCGGCACGATGCGCTCGACCAGGCCGCCCATGGTTTCCAGTCCCAGAGACAGCGGAATCACGTCGAGCAGCAGCAGCTCGCTGCCGGCGGCATTGCCGGCCAGCTGGTTGGCGGAAACCGCCGCACCGAGGGCCACCACTTCGTCGGGATTCAGGTTGGTCAGCGGCTCGCGGCCGAAAAAGCTGGCGACGGCGCGGCGCACCTGGGGCATGCGGGTGGATCCTCCCACCAGCACCACCCCCTGCACATCGTCCTTGCCCAGCTCCGCGTCGCGCAGGGCCTTGCGCACGGCCGTCAGCGTGCGCTGCGTCAAGGACGCGGTGGCCGCTTCGAAGTCCGCCGCTTTCAGGTCAAATTGCACGTTAGCCCTTGTCAGACGGGCGGAGAATGCTACGGAATCTGTAGCGGACAAGGCCTCCTTGCAGGCGCGCGCTGTCTGCAGCAAGGCCGCCTTGTCGCCTGGCGTCAGCGTGTCGGCCGCCACACCGGCCTTGTCCAGCACCCACTGCACCAGCGCGCGGTCGTAGTCGTCGCCACCCAGCGCCGAATCACCGCCGGTGGAGACGACTTCAAACACCCCCTGGCTCAGGCGCAGGATGGAAATGTCGAAGGTGCCGCCGCCGAGGTCGTAGATCGCATAAATACCTTCGCTGGCGTTGTCGAGGCCGTAGGCAATCGCCGCCGCTGTCGGTTCGTTGATCAGGCGCAGCACATGGATGCCGGCCAGTTGCGCCGCGTCCTTGGTCGCCTGCCGCTGCGCATCGTCGAAATAGGCCGGGACCGTGATCACCGCGCCGAACACATCGTCGTCGAAGGTGTCTTCGGCCCGGTAACGCAGGGTCGCCAGGATCTCGGCACTGATCTCGACCGGGCTTTTTTCACCGGCCACGGTCAGCACCGCCACCATGCCGGGCTTTTCAATCAGTTCGTAAGGAAGCTGCGTGCGGCTGCCGATGTCCGCGATGCCGCGACCCATGAGCCGCTTGACCGAACTGATGGTGTTTTTGGGATCCTCCACCTGCGCCGCCAAAGCCTCGAAGCCGATCTGGCGGGTGGCGGCGCCCGTACTGTCCACACCGTAACGCACCACACTGGGCAGGATGACCCGGCCCTGCGCATCGGGCAGGCATTCGGCGACACCGTTGCGCACGCTGGCCACCAGCGAATGGGTGGTGCCCAGGTCAATGCCGATGGCGATGCGCCGCTGGTGCGGATCCGGTGTCTGGCCGGGTTCGGAGATTTGCAGTAAAGCCATGGGTCTGGGGTCGCGTTGTATTTGTTATGAAGGCCTATTGTCCCAGCGCGTCGATGCGTGCATCGACCTCGGCGGCAAAACGCTCAATAAACATAAGGCCTCTCACCTGCCTGGCCGCCGCCGGGAAGTCCTTCGCACGGTCCAGCAGCTGCTCTATTTTTGATAGCTGCTCCCCCTTGCTGGACAGGGCCTGGGCAGCGATTTCTTCAATATTTTTGATGCCATCAGCGTCTTCCAGCGCTTCGCGCCACTGCATCTGCTGCATCAGAAAATCGGCTGGCATGGCGGTATTGCTTTCCGCCTCGACAGGCGCGCCGTGTATTTCACACAGGTAGGTGGCCCGCTTGAGCGGATTTTTCAGCCGCCGGTAAGCCTCGTTGATGCGCACCGACCACTGCATGGCCAGCCGCTGCGCGGCAGCGCCCTGCGCCGCAAACTTGTCCGGGTGCGCCTCGCGCTGCAACTCTTTCCAGCGGGCATCGAGCACGGCGCTGTCCTGCGCGAATTGCACAGGCAGGTCAAACAGTTCGAAGTCGTTGGATTGGAGGCTTGGCACGAGAAGCGGCTTTTCGGGATGGGAAGCGTAGCGAGCGGGCGTCAGCGAGGTGCGGCCAGCGCGGAGACACCGGAACGTACTGTGGGTACGTGAGGATGGCGAGCACTGCCCGCGCCTCGATCACGCCCGCGCAGTAGCTTCAAACCCGAAAAGACTCGCCGCAGCCACACCTGTCGCGTTCATTCGGATTGATGAACTTGAAACCTTCGTTCAGGCCCTCGCGCACGAAGTCGAGCTGGGTGCCGTCGATGTAGGCCATGCTTTTGGGATCGACCAGCACCTTGACGCCGTTGTCCTCGAAGACCACGTCTTCGGGTGCAATTTCATCGGCGTATTCAATCTTGTAGGCCAGGCCGGAGCAGCCGGTGGTTCGCACGCCCAGCCGCACGCCCACGCCTTTGCCGCGCTTGCTCATGTAGCGGGTGACGTGCCGTGCTGCGGCGTCGGTAAGGGTAACGGACATGGTTCGCTGGGCTGTGGATTGTTAGTGGGCGTGCTTGAGCTTGTAGTCGCTGACGGCGGCCTTGATCGCGTCTTCCGCCAGGATGGAGCAATGGATCTTCACCGGCGGCAGGGCCAGCTCTTCGGCAATAGCGCTGTTCTTGATGCTGGCCGCTTCGTCCAGGGTCTTGCCCTTGACCCACTCGGTGACCAGCGAGCTCGACGCAATCGCCGAGCCGCAGCCGTAGGTCTTGAAGCGTGCGTCCTCGATCACGCCGGTCAGCGGATTGACCTTGATCTGCAGCTTCATCACGTCGCCGCAAGCCGGCGCGCCGACCATGCCGGTGCCTATCGTGTCGTCGCCCTTTTCGAAGGAGCCGACGTTGCGGGGGTTTTCATAGTGGTCCACCACTTTTTCGCTGTATGCCATTTTGTTTACCTCTTTAAGCCTTTGACGCCGCGCTCAGTGCGCAGCCCACTGGATGGTGGACAGATCCACACCATCCTTGAACATTTCCCAGAGCGGTGACAGCTCGCGCAGCTTGGCCACGTTTTCCTTGATGGTTGCCACCGCGTAGTCAATTTCTTCCTCGGTGCTCCAGCGGCCGATCGTCATGCGCAGGCTGCTGTGGGCGAGTTCGTCGCTGCGGCCCAGGGCACGCAACACATAGCTGGGCTCCAGGCTGGCCGAGGTACAGGCCGAGCCACTGGACACGGCCAGACCCTTGATGCCCATGATCAGCGATTCGCCCTCGACAAAATTGAAACTCATGTTGAGGTTGTGCGGCACGCGCTTGTCGGCGTGGCCGTTGAGGAACACCTCTTCCACATCCTTCAGACCGGCAAGCATGCGTTCATGCAGGGCACGGATGCGCTTGTTTTCCTCATGCATCTCGGCCCTGGCAATCCGGTAGGCCTCGCCCATGCCCACGATCTGGTGCGTCGGCAAGGTGCCCGAGCGCATGCCGCGCTCATGCCCGCCACCGTGCATCTGGGCTTCCAGGCGCACCCGCGGCTTGCGGCGCACGTACAGCGCGCCTATGCCCTTGGGGCCGTAGGTCTTGTGCGAGGTCAGGCTCATCAGGTCCACCGGCAGGCTGGCCAGGTCGATGTCGACCCGCCCGGTCGCCTGCGCGGCGTCGACGTGAAAAATCACGCCTTTCTCGCGGCACAGGGCGCCGATCGCGGCGATGTCCTGGATCACACCGATCTCGTTGTTGACGAACATCACGCTCGCCAGAATCGTGTCGGGCCGGATCGCCGCTTTCAGCACCTCGAGATCGAGCAAGCCGTCAGCCTGCACATCGAGGTAAGTCACTTCAAAACCCTGGCGTTCCAGCTCGCGGCAGGTGTCCAGCACCGCCTTGTGCTCGGTCTTGACCGTGATCAGGTGTTTGCCGCGGCTCTTGTAAAAATGCGCCGCACCCTTGATCGCGAGGTTGTTGGACTCGGTGGCACCGCTGGTCCAGACAATTTCGCGCGGATCGGCGCCTATCAGTTCGGCCACCTGTTCACGGGCTTTTTCGACAGCGGCTTCCGCCTCCCATCCCCAGGCGTGGCTGCGCGAGGCAGGGTTGCCGAAATGTTCGCGCAACCAGGGGATCATGGCGTCCACCACCCGCGGATCGCAGGGATTCGTGGCGCTGTAGTCCATGTAAATCGGGAAGTGAGGCGTATCCATATGGCTGGCTTTTTAGTTCATGGCTGGCGTGCAGCATCAAAAAAAGTCGGCAGTCCGCCGCCGGCGTTTCACCGGCAGCGTCCGACCGGATCAGGATTTCGAGAAAGCGTTGCCGAGGGCAAACACCGAATTCGGTGCGTTGACCCGCATCGGCTTGGCCACCGGCGCAGTGAAAATCGCTTTCTTCACCATCGGCGTGTTTTCAACCACCACACCCTTGGCCAGCTGGTCGTCAACCAGCTTTTGCAGGGTCACGGAGTCGAGGAACTCCACCATGCGGCTGTTCAGCGAGGCCCACAGCTCGTGGGTCATGCAGCGGCCGCCGTCACCCAGGCAGTTTTCCTTGCCGCCACACTGGGTGGAGTCGATCGGCTCATCCACCGACACGATGATGTCGGCGACGGTGATTTCGGCAGCCTTGCGGCCCAGCGTATAACCGCCGCCGGGGCCACGGGTGGACTCCACCAGTTCATGGCGGCGCAGCTTGCCGAACAGCTGTTCCAGGTAAGACAGCGAAATTTGCTGGCGCTGGCTGATCGCAGCCAGGGTAACAGGGCCGTTGTTCTGGCGCAGGGCCAGGTCAATCATGGCTGTGACCGCGAAGCGGCCTTTGGTCGTGAGGCGCATTTTCAAGCTCCTTAAAAAGTTGGCTTGACTGTCGTTTGGCTCACCTTGCAAAGCTTGTGGCCCGCAAGGAACTCTTCTCCACCCACCCCGGCCGAATGGCCTTTTCAGCCCGGAGCTTGTTTGTTGTTGACTATTTTGATCAAGTATAACACAGCTGACGTCTTCTTACAGGGGCCCGGTGGCTCGGGAAAGCCCCGGGCCCTGTCCGAAAACGCCGCTTTCCCCGCTTTTTGGAGTGGGTCTTTGGCCGGCAGTTCCCGAGAATTGTGAAAGGTTATTCAGGCGGCGCCTGATCCGGTGCCCGGGAAGGGCAGCACATTGTCGGCGCCCGGTGCGCCAAAGGCCTGTGCCTTGAGCGCGTGCAGCTGGTCGCGCACCCTGGCGGCCTTTTCGAACTCCAGGTTTTTGGCGTGTTCGACCATCAGTTTTTCGAGGCGCTTGATCTCGCGCGCGATGTCTTTCTCGCTCATGTCCTCGACCATGGCCTTCTGGAGTTCCAGCTTCTCGGCTTCCTTGCCGGATTTCTCGCTGTAAACCCCGTCGATCAGGTCCTTGATGCGTTTGACGATGCTCTTGGGCGTGATGCCGTGCTCGAGGTTGAAGGCGATCTGCTTGTTGCGGCGCCGCTCGGTCTCGTCCATGGCCTTTTTCATGGAATCCGTGATGCGGTCGGCATACAGGATGGCCCGGCCGTTCAGGTTGCGGGCGGCCCGGCCTATGGTCTGGATCAGGCTGCGTTCGGCGCGCAAAAAACCCTCCTTGTCGGCGTCCAGGATGGCCACCAGGCTGACCTCGGGAATGTCCAGGCCCTCGCGCAACAAATTGATGCCGACCAGCACGTCGAAGGCACCCAGGCGCAGGTCGCGCAGGATTTCCACCCGTTCCACGGTGTCCACGTCACTGTGCAGGTAACGCACCTTGACGCCGTTGTCGGTCAGGTAATCGGTCAGCTGCTCGGCCATGCGTTTGGTCAGGGTGGTGATCAGCACGCGCTCGTTCTTGTCGACACGGATGCGGATTTCCTGCAGCACATCGTCGACCTGGTGCGTCGCGGGACGCACCTCGACCTCGGGGTCGACCAGCCCGGTGGGACGCACCACCTGCTCGACCACCTTGCCGGCATGCTGCTGTTCGTAGGCGGCGGGCGTGGCAGAGACAAAAATCGCCTGGCGCATCTTGGACTCGAATTCCTCGAACTTCAGCGGCCGGTTGTCCAGCGCGCTTGGCAGCCGAAAGCCATACTCGACCAGCGTGGTCTTGCGCGCGCGGTCGCCGTTGTACATGGCATTGAGCTGGCCGATCATGACGTGGCTCTCGTCGAGGAACATCACCGCGTCTTTGGGCAGGTAGTCGCACAGGGTCGACGGCGGCGAACCCGGCGGCGCGCCGCTCAGGTGGCGCGTGTAGTTTTCGATGCCCTTGCAGTGGCCGATCTCGCTGAGCATTTCGAGGTCGAAACGTGTGCGCTGCTCGATGCGCTGGGCCTCGACCAGCTTGCCGTCGCCCACAAACTGCTTGACGCGCTCGGACAGCTCGAGCTTGATGGTTTCGACCGCGGTCATGACCTTGTCGCGCGGCGTCACGTAGTGGCTTTTCGGGTAAACCACAAAACGCGGCACCTTCTGGCGGATGCGTCCGGTCAGCGGGTCGAACAGCGACAGCGTCTCGATCTCGTCGTCGAACAGCTCGATGCGGATAGCCAGTTCGGAATGTTCGGCCGGGAACACGTCGATCACGTCGCCGCGCACACGGAAGGTGCCGCGCGCAAAGTCCTGGTCGTTGCGCGCGTACTGCATGCGGATCAGGCGCGAGATCACGTCGCGCTGGTTCAGCTTGTCGCCGGTGCGCGCGATGAAACGCATCTGGGTGTAATCCTCGGGCGCGCCAATGCCGTAAATGGCGCTGACCGTCGCGACGATGATGGTGTCGCGTCGCTCGAGCACGCTTTTGGTGGCCGACAGCCGCATCTGCTCGATGTGTTCGTTGATCGCCGAGTCTTTTTCAATGAACAAGTCGCGCTGGGGCACATAGGCCTCGGGCTGGTAGTAGTCGTAATAACTGACGAAATACTCGACCGCGTTTTTCGGAAAAAACTCGCGGAATTCGCTGTAAAGCTGCGCCGCCAGCGTCTTGTTGGGCGCAAACACAATCGCCGGCCGGCCCAGCCGGGCAATCACATTGGCCATGGTGAAGGTCTTGCCGGATCCGGTCACGCCCAACAGGGTCTGGAACACTTCGCCGTCGTTGATGCCCTCGACCAGTTGTTCGATGGCGACCGGCTGGTCGCCGGCCGGCGGGTAAGGCATGAAGAGCTCGAACGGCGAGTCCGGAAAGCGCACAAATTCGCCAGTGGCAGGCGCTTCGCTCGAGGCGGGAATAACTTCAATCACTTCTGGCATAAAAACCTAATCCTGGCCCGCTAAAATCCGGGGCAACCAAACAGAATACGACATTTGGACCATGGGCGCAGCCAGAAGGCTGCCGATATTCCGGCTGTCTGCGTAACACCCGGTAAACCAGATGGCGTGCCGGACCGTTCAAAGAAACACAAACCACCCTTCCAGAGGATTTTCATGTCGCTTTTCACCGCCGTCGAAATGGCCCCCCGTGACCCTATATTGGGCCTGAACGAGCAATTCAATGCCGATACCAACCCCAACAAGGTCAATCTCGGCGTGGGCGTGTATTACGACGACAAGGGCAAGCTGCCGCTGCTGCAGTGTGTGCAGATCGCCGAAAAAGCCATGATGGAAGCCCCCAAGCCGCGCGGCTACCTGCCCATGGACGGGGTCGCCGCCTATGACGCAGCCGTCAAGGCGCTGGTCTTTGGCGCCGACAGCGAGCCGGTCAAAAGCGGCCGCGTCGCGACCGCCCAGGGCATTGGCGGCACCGGCGGCCTGAAAATCGGCGCCGATTTCCTGAAAAAGCTCACACCCAACGCCAAGGTGCTGATCAGCGACCCGAGCTGGGAAAACCACCGCGCCCTGTTCACGCAGGCCGGCTTCACGGTTGAAAGTTATCCCTACTACGACGCGGCCAAACGCGGCGTCAATTTCGACGGCATGCTGGCCGCGCTGAACGGCGCGGCCGAAGGCACCATCGTTGTGCTGCATGCCTGCTGTCACAACCCGACCGGTTACGACATCACCGCGGCCCAGTGGGACCAGGTGATCGTCGCGGTCAAGGCGCGCAAGCTCACGGCCTTCCTCGACATGGCCTACCAGGGCTTTGGCCATGGCATCACCGAAGACGGCGCGGTGATCGGCAAGTTTGTGGCTGCCGGCCTCAACTTTTTTGTCTCGACCTCGTTTTCGAAAAGCTTCAGCCTCTACGGCGAACGTGTCGGCGCCCTGTCGGTGGTCTGCGAGAGCAAGGAAGAAGCCGAACGCGTGTTGTCGCAGATGAAGGTGGTCATCCGCACCAACTACAGCAATCCGCAGATCCACGGCGCCACCGTGGTCGCCAACGTGCTGAACAACCCCGAGCTGCGCGCCCTGTGGGAAAAGGAACTGGCCGAGATGCGTGTGCGTATCAAGGCCATGCGCCAGAAGCTGGTGGACGGCCTGAAAGCCGCCGGCGTGAAGCAGGACATGAGTTTCATCACCCAGCAGATCGGCATGTTCAGCTACTCGGGCCTGACCAAGGACCAGATGGTGCGCCTGCGCAATGAATTCGGCGTCTACGGCACCGATACCGGCCGCATGTGTGTGGCCGCGCTCAACAGCCAGAACATAGACCACGTCTGCGCGTCCATCGCCAAGGTCCTGTAAATACGCCGGAGGCCATGGACCAGCTGGCCCAGCGGTTTGCGCAGGACACCTTGCGCAACCGCTGCAATGCCGCGTTGCTGCAAGGCCTGCCGGAACTCGAACTGCCGGACGCCTGGCTGGTCGGCGGCTGCCTGTTCCAGACGGTGTGGAACCTGCAGGATGGCCGGCCGTCCGGGGCCGGCATCCGCGACTACGACATCTTCTACTTCGATGCGGATGACCTGTCCGAAGCGGCAGAAGCCGCCGTCAACCGGCGCGCGCAGCAGGCCTTCGGCCACCTGGGCGTACAACTCGAGCTGAAGAACCAGCCGCGGGTGCACACCTGGTACCCGGCGTATTTTGGACGTCCCTGCCCGCCGCTGCAAAACGCCTGCGAAGGCGTGGACCGCTTTCTGGTCGGCAGCACCAGCGTGGGTTTGCGCCAGGCCGGCGGCGCCGTGCAGATCCACGCACCTTACGGCCTGGACGACCTGTACCGGGGCCTGCTGCGCCGCAACCCCCGCGTGGACCACGGGGCTCTGTATGCGCAGAAAGCCCGCGACTACCAGCTACGCTGGCCCTGGTTGCAGTTGCCGGATTAAGCATCAAATAGGGCTCCAGCCCATGTCCTGCATGGGCGAGCAGCTCCTGAATTCATAGCAGCGCCAAGCCGGCCTATTCGGCGAGCGCCGCCACCGGATCGTAGAAAAAGCGCTCCTCCACAATCTTCTCGCCCTCCCAGCGCTGGTGCGCCAGCTCGTCGATGCGCATGGTCTTGCCCGAACGCCGGGTGAACTCGAAGACCCAGTGGATCACGACAAAATCGCCATCCACCAAAAACGACTCGACCGGCAAAGTGCGCATGGCGCTGCAGGCGGCGATGACCGCGCGTTCATAGGCGACCAGCGTGTCCCGGCCACGGCGCGGCGGCTGGCTGTTTTCCTGCATGCTGGCCTGCGGCGCATAAAACTGCTCGATGGCTTCGACATACTGGCCCTGTTCAACCAGGGCGATAAAGGCTTGCACGGTTTGGCGGCTTGGCATGGTGTCTGTATGTTCCTGATTCAGCCCCAGACAACGGATCGCATGGAGATCGACCCGAGCTGAAAATTGGTGTTGAAAAATTGCGGCTGTTCGCCCGCCTCGACCGCACCGGCCGCATACAACAGCGGCAAATAGTGTTCATGCGTCGGGTGCGCCATTTTGGCGAGCTGGCCGAGCTTGAGGAAGTTCTGCAAGGCATCCAGGTTGCCCTGTTGCAGGTGGCCGCCGGTTGTCTGGTCAAACTCCAGCGCCCAGTCGTACGCCTGGTTGCCGGCCGCGCCGCGCTGGGCCTGGCGCAGGTTGTGCACGATGTTGCCGCTGCCGACAATCAGCACGCCGCGCTCGCGCAGGGCCTTGAGCTGCCGGGCCAGCGCATAGTGTTCTTCAGGCGCGCGGCTGTAGTCCATGCTGAGCTGCATCACCGGGATGCTGGCGTCCGGAAACATCGGTTTGAGCACCGACCAGGCGCCGTGGTCCAGCCCCCACCCGGTCTCGTCCAGGCCCAGCGGCGCCGAGCCGCGCTGGCGCACCTGCTGGCTGATGGCGCGCGCCGCCGCTGCATCACCGGGCGCGGGGTACTGCTGGTCGAACAATTCCTGAGGGAAACCGCCAAAGTCGTGAATCGTTTTGGGCTGGTCCATGGCCGTCAGCCACCAGCCCTCGGTGAGCCAGTGGGCGGATATGCACAAAATCAGTTGCGGCGGCGGGAAATCGGCGCCAAAACGGGCGCCCATTGCTTTCCAGCTGCGGCTGTATTCGTTGTCGCCGATGGCGTTCATCGGGCTGCCATGACCGACAAACATCACCGGCATGCGGTCGGATTTTTTCAGTGAAGCAAAGGGCTCGGGCGCGAGTGAACGCAAAGTATCGGTCATGGCGGTTCGGTGGCCCTGATTATGGGTTGCTTTATACCTGCCTGCCCGGACAGCAAAAACAAGGCCGGCGCTGCGGCGGAGCGCAGTATTTCAGATCCCCGCGCTAAAGCCGGGCCGGGAAGCGTGAATTCGGCCCGTTTATTGGTATTTCCCCTCCCGGAATTAATATGCACACCTGTTATTATTTGTTGCACTGCAACATACTCGTTGCCCAAAGGTTACCGCATGCTTTATCAAGTCTATGAAACCCAGCGCTCCCTGATGGAGCCCTTTGTCGACTTCGCCCAGGCGGCCGCCAAGATTTACAGCAGCCCGAACTCGCCTTTCGGCCAGAACCCGATGGCTCAGCGCATTTCCGCCGGCTACAGCCTGATCTACCGGCTCGGCAAGGACTACGAAAAACCGCAGTTCGGCATCACCACGGTCGACGTGGACGGTACCAACATCGCCATCCATGAGCGGGTTGAGGTGGACAAGCCATTTTGCGAATTGCGCCGCTTCAAGCGTTTCACCGACGATCCGGCCACCCTGACCCGGCTCAAGGGCCAGCCCGCCGTGCTGATCGTGGCGCCGCTGTCCGGCCATTACGCCACCCTGCTGCGCGACACGGTCAGGACCATGCTCAAGGAGCACAAGGTCTACATCACCGACTGGAAAAACGCGCGCACCGTGCCGCTGTCCGACGGCTCCTTCTCGCTCGACGACTACGTCAACTACGTGCAGGAGTTCATCGGCCACCTGCAGGGCACTTACGGCAACTGCCACGTCATCAGCGTCTGCCAGCCGACGGTGCCGGTGCTGGCGGCGATCTCGCTGATGGCCAGCCGCGGCGAAACCACGCCGCTGTCCATGACCATGATGGGCGGCCCCATCGACGCGCGCAAGTCGCCGACGGCAGTCAACAACCTGGCCATGAACAAGAGCTACGAGTGGTTCGAGAACAATGTGATCTACAAGGTGCCGGGCAATTTCCCGGGCGCCGGCCGCCGCGTCTACCCGGGCTTTTTGCAGCACACCGGTTTTGTCGCGATGAACCCTGACCGCCATGCCAGCAGCCATTACGACTACTTCAAGGACCTGCTCAAGGGCGACGACGCGAGCACCGAAGCACACACCAAGTTCTACGATGAGTACAACGCGGTGCTCGACATGGACGCGGACTACTACCTGGACACCATCAAGACCGTGTTCCAGGAGTTCAAGCTGGTGCATGGCACCTGGGACGTGAAGTCCATCCACGGCGAGCTCGAGCGCGTGCGGCCCGAGGACATCACCACCACCGCCCATTTCACGGTGGAAGGCGAACTCGACGACATCTCCGGCTCCGGCCAGACCGAGGCGGCGCACGGCCTGTGCAGCGGCATCCCGACATCCAGGCAGAAACACCTGGAGGTCACGGGTGCCGGCCACTACGGCATATTCAGCGGCCGGCGCTGGCGCGACATCGTCTACCCCCAGGTCAAGGCCTTCATTCTTGAACACAATGAGCCCCTGGCCCTTGCCAGCCGCAAGAAGCCTGCTATCAAAACCGCAGCAAAAGCAGCCCCGCGCGCGGCTGCGGCGACAGGGGCCAGAAAAGCCGTGACGCGCCCCGCGCGAAAAACCGCAGCCGCCAAATAGCCACCCGCCGCGTGCCGTGAACCTGCTTGCCGAGCGGATCAACGCCGCGCTGCCGCAAACCCAGTGCACGCGCTGCGGCTACCCGGATTGCGCGGCCTATGCGCAGGCCATCAGCAGCGCAGAAGCCGGGATCAACCAGTGCCCGCCCGGCGGCGCCGAGGGCATCACGCGGCTGGCAGCCATCACCGGCCGTCCGGTGCTGCCGCTCAACCCCGTCAACGGCAGCGAAGGCCCGCGTCACCTGGCCGTGATCGACGAGGCCTGGTGCATAGGCTGCACGTTGTGCCTGGACGCCTGCCCGACCGACGCGATTGTCGGCAGCAACAAACTCATGCACACCGTCATCGAGCCTTATTGCACCGGTTGCGAGTTGTGCATTCCGGTCTGCCCGGTCGACTGCATCAGCCTGGAAAACGTCACCGGGACGCGCAGCGGCTGGGCGGCGTGGTCCGGGGCGGACGCCGAGCTGGCCCGGAAGCGCTATGAATTTCATAGCTCCAGGCGCACGGCGGACATGGGCCGGAACCAGAAAAGGCTTGAAGAAAAGGCGCAGGCTGCGCTGGCCGACCTGCCGGCACACTCCCGGCATACCGATCCCGCCGTGCTGGACCAGAAACGCGCCGTGATTGAAGCAGCCCTGGCACGTGCCCGCGCCAGGCGCGAGCCGCCACCCTGAGTCCGGCGTCGGCGTCCTCAGCCCAGCGCGTCGTTGACCGAGTCCCTGAACTCGGCCAGGCTGACCGCGCTGTCGATCTCGCGCGGCAAGGCGTCGCGCACCGAAAACACGCCGAGGATCTGACCGTCCGCGGCCACAATCGGCAAATGCCGGAAGCCCCGCTCCAGCAGGATCAGGACCGCATCGGACACCGCCATCTCGGGCGCCACACACAGCGGGTTGTGGGTCATCACATCCGCCACCGGCGTCCGGGCGGCATCCAGCCCCCTGGCCAGCACGCGGGTCATCAGGTCGCGCTCGGTCAGGATGCCCTGCATCACGCCTGTGCTGGTAATGATGAGCACACTGCCGCAGTTGGCCTTGGTCATCACGCAGGCAGCCTCCCGGACGCTGGCCTGCGGCGGCAGGCTCACCACGTGCCGGTGGGGAATCGACTGGAACACGGTGCGTTCGGACATGATGGCCTCCAGTCTCAGCGCAAGGAGCTGTTGACCTTGTCCAGGGCCCTGGCCCCGGGACTCAATTGCCGGGTACCCAGCCTGTTCAGGGGCGTCTGGCTGGTGTTGAGGGCCACGTGCAGGTCTGTGGCCAGCGGATCGACATACAGCAGGCCGGTCACCACCTCGCCGCGCGCCTGGTGCGCGTTCATGTAGCTCAGGGCCGTGTAGCGGTTGGTCGGGTCGTAGTCCTGCTGCAGCTTGCGGAAACGCAGGCTGGAGCCGTCGTGTTGCGTCACCTCGATGACTTCGCCGGGCGCATAACTGGCCGTGATCTCTTCACGCGCGCTGATGAAATCGATGCGGCTGACCGCCTCGTTGTGTTCGCGAACATAGTCGTAGCTCTTGGTGCTGCCGGCATGGTTGTTGAAGGCCACGCAGGGGCTGACGACGTCGATGAAAGCCGCACCGCCGTGGCCGATGGCGCCCTTGATCAGCGGCACCAGCTGCGCCTTGTCGCCCGAGAAGCCGCGCGCGACGTAGGTGGCGCCCAGTTGCAGCGCCAGCGCCACCAGGTCCACCGGGCTGTCGCTGTTGACCACGCCTTTCTTGCTTTTCGATCCCTGGTCGGCAGTGGCCGAGAACTGGCCCTTGGTCAGGCCATAAACCCCGTTGTTTTCAACGATGTAGACCATGTTGATGCCGCGCCGCATGGCGTGGGCAAACTGGCCCAGGCCGATGGAGGCGGAGTCGCCATCGCCTGAGACACCGAGGTAGAGCAGATCGCGGTTCGCCAGGTTGGCGCCGGTCAGCACCGAGGGCATGCGGCCATGGACGGTGTTGAAGCCGTGCGAGGCGCCGAGGAAATAGTCCGGCGTCTTCGAACTGCAACCTATGCCGGACAACTTGGCCACGCGATGCGGTTCGATGTCCAGCTCCCAGCAGGCCTGGATGATGGCCGCCGAAATCGAGTCGTGCCCGCAGCCGGCGCACAGCGTGGAGATTTTTCCCTCGTAGTCGCGCCGCGTGTAGCCGACCTTGTTGACCGTCAGCGACGGGTGGTGCAAGCGGGGTTTGGCCAGGTAGGTCATGTGATGTGCTCCCTGCCCTGTCGCTGGGCCTTGTCCTGTGGCGCCTTCACATGCCCGGTGATGGCGGCGGTGATGAAACGGGCGGTGATGGGCGTGCCGTCGTAGTGCAGCACACGCACCAGGCGCGCGGGGTCGATATCCAGTTCGTTGACCAGCAGGCAGTGCATCTGTGCATCGCGGTTTTGTTCCACCACAAACACCTCGTCGTGTGCGGCAATGAACTGCGCCACCGACGCCGGAAACGGGAAGGCGCGCAGCCGCATCGCGTCCAGGGCGATGCCGGCCTCCCCCAGCACATCCAGCGCCTCGTTCATCGCGGGGCTGGTCGAGCCAAAATAGATGACGCCCAGCCGGGTCGGGCGCGCCGCGGCGCGCAACACCGGCTGCGGCACCAGCGAGGCCGCCGTTTCGAACTTCTTGAGCAGCCGCTGCACGTTGTAAACATAGTCGGGCCCTCGCTCGGAGTACTGCGCATAGGCATTGCGCGTGGTGCCGCGCGTGAAGTAGCTGCCTTTGCTCGGGTGTGTTCCCGGCAAGGTGCGCCACGGGATGCCGTCCCCGTCCACATCCTTGTAGCGGCCGAAGTCCTTGCCCGCCTCCAGTTCTTCGGCCGTCATCACCTTGCCACGGTCGTAGCTGCGGCTGTCGTCCCACACAAACGGTTCGCACAGGCGCTGGTTCATGCCGATGTCCAGATCGGTCATCACGAACACCGGGGTCTGCAGCCGGTCGGCCAGGTCCAGCGCTGCCGCCGCATGTTCAAAACACTCGTGCGGGTCTTCCGGCAGCAGCAGCACATGTTTGGTGTCACCATGGGAGGCGTAGGCACAGGAGACCAGGTCGGCCTGCTGCGTGCGGGTCGGCATGCCGGTCGAGGGACCGCCGCGCTGCACGTTGATGATGGTGACCGGGATTTCTGCAAAATAAGCCAGGCCGATGAACTCCGTCATCAGCGAGACGCCGGGGCCGGAGGTGGCGGTGAAGGCCCGGGCGCCGTTCCAGCCGGCACCGACCACCATGCCGATGGAGGCGATTTCGTCTTCTGCCTGCACGATGGCGAAGTTGTTCCGGCCGGTGTCGGGGTCGACGCGGAATTTGGCGCAGTAGGACTGGAAGGCCTCGGCGACCGAGGACGAAGGCGTGATCGGGTACCAGGCCGCGACGGTGGCGCCGCCATAGACGCAACCCAGGGCTGCCGCGCTGTTGCCATCGACAAAAATCTTCTGCCCGACCTGGTCGCTGCGCTGCACGCGTATGCCCAGCGGCGCCTGCAGGTGCTCGCGGGCAAAGTCGCGCCCCAGGTGCAGTGCCTGGACATTCGAGGCCAGCAGCTTTTCCTTGCCCTTGTACTGCTCGCCGAAAAGTTTCTCCAGCACTTCCGGCTCGATCGCCAGCAGCACTGACAAGGCCCCCACATACACGATGTTCTTGAACAGCTGGCGCTGGCGTGGGTCCGAATACACCGCGTTGCAGATCTCTGTCAAGGGCATGCCGATGACGTGGATGTCCGGGCGAAACTTCTCGGGCGGCATGGGCCGCGTGCTGTCGTAAAAAAGGTAGCCGCCGGGCTCCAGTTCGGCCACATCCGCGTCCCAGGTCTGGGGGTTCATGGCCACCATCATGTCGATGCCGCCGCGCCGGCCCTGGTAACCCTTGCCGCTCACCCGAGCTTCGTACCAGGTCGGCAGGCCCTGGATGTTGCTCGGAAAAATATTGCGCGGGCTGACCGGCACGCCCATGCGCAGGATGGCCTTGGCAAACAGCTCGTTGGCCGAGGCCGAGCCCGAGCCGTTGACGTTGGCGAACTTGATGACAAAGTCGTTGACGGCTTCAATCCTTTTCATGATGCCCGTGCCTCCACGCTGGTGGCGCGCCTGTCCCGGCACGAGGGCCCGGCCTGGGTCGTCTGCAGCAGGAACTTCTGCATGTCCCAGGCCCCGGTCGGACAGCGTTCGGCGCACAGGCCGCAATGCAGGCAGACGTCTTCGTCCTTGACCATGACACGGCCGGTCTTGAGCTCGCCCGACACATACAGGTCCTGCGCCAGGTTGAGGGCCGGTGCCTTGAGCCGCCCTCTCACATCCGCTTCCTCGCCATTGGCGACAAAGCTGATGCAATCCATCGGGCAGATGTCCACACAGGCGTCGCATTCGATACAGGCGGGCGCCGCAAACACCGTCTGCACGTCGCAGTTGAGGCAGCGCCCGGCTTCCTTGAAGGCGGTGGCGGCATCAAAGCCGAGCTCCACCTCCACACGGATGTTTGCCAGCGCCACCTCGGCCTGGGCCCAGGGCACCTTGAAGCGGGCATCGTTGGATGTGTCGTTGTCGTAACTCCACTCGTGAATCCCCATCTTGGTGGACATCAGGTTGGTCATCGGCTCGGGGCGTTGGCTGACGTTTTCACCATTCAGAAAGCGGTCTATCGATACCGCCGCCTCATGCCCGTGCGCCACCGCCGTGATGATGTTCTTCGGGCCGAAGGCCGCATCGCCGCCGAAAAACACATGCGGCACGCTGGACTGGAAGCTCGCCTTGTCGAGTACCGGCAAACCCCATTCGTCGAAGCTGATGCCGCAGTCGCGCTCTATCCAGGGAAAGGCGTTTTCCTGCCCCACCGCAATCAGCACGGCGTCGCATGCCACCCGCACGTCGGGTTCGCCGGTCGGCACCAGGCTGCGTTTGCCTTTCGCGTCATACACGGCCTTGACCACCTCGAAAGTCATGCCGGTCAGCTTGCCGTTCTTGTGCTCGAAGGACCTGGGCACGTGGAAATTGATGATGGGAATGCCTTCGTGCTGGGCGTCTTCCTTCTCCCAGGGTGAGGCTTTCATTTCGTCAAAGCCGCTGCGCACAATCACCTTCACGTCGGTGCCGCCCAGGCGCCGTGCCGAGCGGCAGCAGTCCATGGCGGTGTTGCCGCCACCGAGCACAATCACGCGCTTGCCTATGCTGGTGATGTGACCGAAGGACACCGAGGCCAGCCAGTCGATGCCAATGTGGATGTTTTCCCTGATTTCACTGCGGCCGGGCAGGTCCAGGTCGCGCCCGCGCGGCGCGCCGCAGCCCACAAACACCGCGTCGTAGCCTTCGGACAGCAGGCCTTGCATGGATTCAATGCGCTGGCCGCTTCTGAAATTAACGCCCAGGTCCAGGATGTAGCCGGTTTCTTCGTCGATCACCGACTCCGGCAGGCGAAAGCGCGGGATCTGGGTGCGGATGAAGCCGCCCGCCCTGGCCTCACCGTCGAACACCGTCACCTCGTAGCCCAGCGGCGCCAGGTCACGCGCCACCGTCAGGGAAGCCGGGCCGGCGCCTATGCAGGCAATCCGCTTGCCGTTTTTCGGGGCCAGCTTGGGCATGCGCTGGCGGACATCGTTTTTCATGTCGGCCGCCACCCGCTTGAGGCGGCAGATGGCGACCGGTTCCGGTTGTTCACCATTGTTTTCCTCGACGCGGCTGCGGCGGCAGGCCGGCTCGCAAGGCCTGTCGCAAGTCCGCCCGAGGATGCCGGGGAACACGTTCGACACCCAATTGACCATGTAGGCATCGGTGTAGCGGCCCTGCCCGATCAGGCGGATGTATTCGGGAACGGGTGTGTGGGCCGGACAGGCCCACTGGCAATCGACGACCTTGTGGAAATAGGACGGCTTGGCGACGTTGGTTGGCTGCAAGTGCGGTCTCCTTCGCCCCGCTGCAACACCACCACCGGGTCAGGAGGCCTGACCAGTTTACGCCCCGCCTGCCAGGCAGCGCCCTCGGGTAAATCCCTCAGTCGGCGGCTGGTGTCGGCCCATCAGACTGTCAGGGCGTCAACCGGGCGCAGCCTGCAATCGGCCGAACGCCGCCACCACCTCGGGTGGCGCCTGCACCAGCTCTATCAGCACACCCTCGCCGGAAATCGGGAACTCCTCGCTGGCTTTCGGGTGCAGGAAGCAGATGTCAAAACCTGCCGCCCCCTGGCGAATGCCACCGGGCGCAAAACGCACACCCTGCGCCGTCAGCCATTCGACGGCTTTCGGCAGGTCGTCGATCCACAGGCCCACGTGGTTCAGCGGCGTGGTGTGGACCGCCGGTTTTTTGTCCGGGTCCAGCGGCTGCATCAGGTCAACCTCGACCTTGAACGGTCCGCTGCCGATGGCGCAGATGTCTTCATCGACGTTTTCCCGCTCGCTGCGGAAGCTGCCGGTGACTTCCAGGCCCAACATCTCGACCCAGAGTTTTTGCAGGCGCTGCTTGTCGGGGCCGCCAATGGCGATCTGCTGGATGCCCAGCACCTTGAAAGGACGCGTCATACAAACTCCACAATCGGCTGATCAACAGACAGCGATTCGCCCTTCCCGGCCAGCACCTTGCCAACCACGCCGTCGGCCGTGGCGAACAACACGTTTTCCATTTTCATGGCCTCGATCACCGCGACGCGTTCGCCGGCCTGCACTTTCTGGCCGGGCTGGACCGCCACCTCGACCAGCAGGCCGGGCATGGGCGACAGCACAAAACGGCTCATGTCGGGCGGTGCCTTGTAAGGCATCAGCGCATGCAGCTGGGCCGCGCGCGGCGACAGCACCAGGGCATCGAGCCGAGTGCCGTCATGCGCGATGCGGATCGCCAGCGGGTTGCGGCCGACGCCACGCTCGACCTGCGCGGCGAACGGCTGGCCGTTGACCGTGCCGCGGATACGGGCCCCGCCGAGGTGCCAGTTGCTACAGATTTCATAGCTGCTCGCCCCTACCTGGAGCCGGCTGGAGCCCGATTTGGCTTCATAGTCGCGCACCACGACGGGATACGGCGTGTTGGCGCCGCCGGCACCGAGGGCGATCACCACAAACTCCTCGCCGACCGTCACGCCGTGGCCGGGCATCTGCCCGCTGATGCCGGCGGCGCGGCCCAGCATGCGCCGGTTCACGTAGGCCGCCAGTGCGACCAGGAAATCCGGGTCGGCATGCGGCACGTCTTCGGCGTGGAAGCCCTGGGCATAGTTCTCGGCGATAAAGCCGGTGTTGAAGTCGCCCGCGACAAATTTCGGGTGCGCCAGCAGGGCCGCCTGGAAGGGAATGTTGCTGCTGATGCCGCGGATCACAAAGGCGTTGAGCGCCTCGCGCATTTTGGCAATCGCATCCGGACGGTCCTTGCCGTGCACGATGAGTTTGGCAATCATCGAGTCGTAAAACATCGGGATCTCGCCCCCGTCCTGCACGCCGGTATCGACCCGCACACCCATCAGGTTCGCGGTATCGGAGGCAAACATGGTTTCCTTCGGTGGCTGGAAGCGCACCAGACGGCCGGTGGACGGCAGGAAGCTGCGGAAGGGGTCCTCGGCATTGATGCGGCACTCGATGGCCCAGCCATTGCGTTGCACATCTTTCTGCGCCAGCGGCAGCTTTTCGCCGGCCGCGACACGGATCATGAGCTCGACCAGGTCCAGGCCGGTGATGCATTCGGTCACCGGGTGCTCGACCTGCAGCCGCGTGTTCATCTCGAGGAAATAAAAACTCTGGTCCTTGCCGACCACAAACTCCACCGTGCCGGCGCTCTGGTACTTCACCGCCTTGGCCAGTGCCACCGCCTGCTCACCCATGGCTTTGCGCGTGGCATCACTGATGAAGGGTGACGGCGCTTCCTCGATCACCTTCTGGTGCCGGCGCTGGATCGAACATTCGCGCTCGTTGAGGTAAATCACATTGCCGTGGCTGTCGCCCAGCAGCTGGATCTCGATGTGGCGCGGCTCCTCGACAAATTTTTCGATGAAGACCCGGTCGTCGCCGAAGCTGTTGCGCGCCTCGTTGCGGCAGGAGGTGAAGCCCTCGAAGGCTTCCTTGTCATTGAAGGCCACGCGCAGGCCCTTGCCGCCGCCGCCGGCCGAGGCCTTGATCATGACCGGGTAACCGAGGCCCTGGGCGATCTCGACGGCCTTCTCCGCCGTCTCGATCGCGTCATTGACGCCGGGAATGCAGTTGACCCCCGCCGCGCCGGCGAGCTTCTTGGACTCGATCTTGTCGCCCATGGCGGCAATCGAATAATGTTTGGGGCCGATAAAGATGATGCCCTCTTCCTCCACGCGTTTGGCAAAACCGGCGTTTTCGCTGAGGAAGCCGTAGCCCGGGTGCACCGCCTGCGCGCCGGTCTGCTTGCAGGCCGCAATGATCTTGTCGGCCTGCAGATAACTGTCGCGGCTGGGCGCGGGACCGATGTGCACGGCCTCGTCGGCCAGCTCGACATGGCGCGCATCCTTGTCGGCGTCCGAATACACGGCGACGGTTTTGATGCCCATCTTGCGGGCGGTGAGGATGACGCGGCAGGCGATTTCACCCCGATTTGCGATCAATATCTTTTCAAACATATGCCTTCTCCATCGGGGTGAAACCGCCCGCGTGCACTTCGTGCACCTGGCGATGTAGCTGCGCTGCTGCGCCACTTCGCGGCTGGTCACCGCGATTGGCGATCAGGATTTTGCTAAACATGTGGGGGTCCTCAAGGTCTTGTCATGCCGGACCTGATCCGGCATCCAGGCGTTTTTTTGATTGCATCAGTGGTCATCGTGAGATGGATTGCGGGTCAAGCCCGCAATGACAGATCAAAGGGGGATGTTCCCGTGTTTGCGCCACGGGTTTTCCAGTTTCTTGTCCTTGAGCATCACCAGCGAACGGCAAATGCGCTTGCGCGTCTCGTGCGGCAGGATCACGTCGTCGATAAAACCGCGGGCGCCGGCCACAAAGGGGTTGGCAAACCTCGCCTTGTACTCGGCCTCTTTCGCCGCCAGCTTGACCGGGTCCTTGCGGTCCTCGCGGAAGATGATCTCAACCGCGCCTTTGGCGCCCATGACGGCGATTTCGGCATTCGGCCAGGCGAAGTTGACGTCGCCGCGCAGGTGTTTGGAGCTCATCACATCGTAAGCGCCGCCATAGGCCTTGCGCGTGATCACCGTGATCTTGGGTACCGTGCATTCGGCATAGGCATACAGCAGCTTGGCGCCGTGTTTGATGATGCCGCCATATTCCTGGCTGGTGCCGGGCATGAAACCGGGCACGTCGACAAAGGTGATGACCGGGATGTTGAAGGCATCACAGAAACGCACAAACCGCGCCGCCTTGATGCTGCTCTTGATGTCCAGGCAACCGGCCAGCACCAGCGGCTGGTTGGCGACGATGCCGACGCTCTGGCCTTCCATGCGGGCAAAACCGATGATGATGTTTTTGGCGTATTCGGGCTGCAACTCGAAGAAGTCGCCGTCGTCCACCGTCTTGGTGATCAGCTCCTTCATGTCGTAAGGCTTGTTCGGGTTCTCGGGTACCAGGGTGTCCAGGCTCAGGTCCATGCGGCCGGCCGGGTCGGCACTCGGGCGTATCGGTGCCTTCTCGCGGTTGTTCAGTGGCAGGTAGTTGTACAGCCGGCGCAGCATCAGCAGCGCTTCCACATCGTTTTCAAACGCCAGGTCGGCAACGCCGCTGCGTGTGGTGTGGGTGGTGGCGCCGCCCAGTTCCTCGGCTGTCACCTCCTCATGCGTCACGGTTTTCACCACTTCGGGGCCGGTGACAAACATGTAGCTGCTGTCTTTCACCATGAAGATGAAGTCGGTCATGGCCGGCGAATACACCGCGCCGCCGGCGCAGGGGCCCATGACCATGCTGATCTGCGGCACCACGCCCGAGGCCATCACATTGCGCTGGAACACGTCGGCATACCCACCGAGTGAGGCCACGCCCTCCTGGATGCGCGCGCCGCCGGAGTCGTTCAGGCCGATCACGGGCGCGCCGACCTTCATGGCCTGGTCCATCACCTTGCAGATTTTTTCGGCATGGGCTTCGCTGAGCGCACCGCCGAACACGGTGAAGTCCTGGCTGAACACAAACACCAGCCGGCCGTTGATCATGCCGTAGCCGGTCACCACGCCGTCGCCCGGCACCTTGTTGTCCTGCATGCCGAAGTCGGTGCAGCGGTGTTCGACAAACATGTCCCATTCTTCAAACGTGCCTTCGTCGAGCAGCAGCTCCAGCCGCTCGCGCGCCGTGAGTTTGCCTTTGCCGTGTTGGGCGTCTATGCGTTTTTGTCCGCCGCCGAGCCTGGCCGCGGCGCGTTTCTGTTCCAGTTGTTCGAGGATTTCCTGCATGGTGTTCCTTTGTTTTGCTGTCTGTTTGCTATTTATTTGGTAGCTGCTTGCGCACGACTGGCGTGGGCTGCAAGCAGATTTCGTGCTGCGGTCGAGGCCGGGATCCGGCCCCCGGCGACATCGGCCAGCAGCGGCGGCAACAAGGCGCTGACCGCCGGATCCTGGCGGAAGGCCTGTTTCAGGCCGGCATCGATACGCTCCCACATCCAGGACAGCGATTGCTGCCGGCGCCGCGCGGCCAGCCGGCCATTGGCCGTCTGCAGCGACCTGAACTGCGTCACCGCAGCCCAGAAGGCGTCGACACCGGTGTTGTGCAGCGCACTGAGCTGGAGCACCTGCGGATGCCAGACCGCGTCATAAGCCGCAGCCTGGGCCTGGCCCATGGCATTGTTGACCAGGCCGAACAGCCGCATGGCCGAGGTGATCTGCGCCTGCGCGCGCATCGCGGCGTCGGCATCGATGTCGGCCTTGTTGATGATGACCAGGTCGGCCAGTTCCATCACGCCCTTCTTGATCGCCTGCAGGTCGTCGCCGGCATTGGGCAGCTGCATCAGCACAAACATGTCGGTCATGTTGGCCACGGCAGTTTCCGACTGGCCGACACCGACGGTCTCGACAATCACGATGTCATACCCTGCGGCTTCACAGACCAGCATGGCTTCACGGGTTTTTTCGGCGACCCCACCCAGGGTGCCGCTCGAAGGGCTGGGCCGGATGTAGGCGCGTTCATGCACCGACAGCTGCTCCATGCGTGTCTTGTCACCGAGGATGGAACCGCCCGAGACACTCGACGAGGGGTCTATGGTCAGCACCGCCACGCGGTGCCCCTGCGCTATCAGATACAGGCCCAGCACCTCGATAAACGTCGATTTCCCGACACCGGGCACACCGCTGATGCCGAGGCGAAAGGCCTTGCCGGTGTGCGCCAGCAAGGCCGTCAGCAGTTCGTCGCCCTGCGCGCGGTGATCGGCGCGCGTGGATTCGAGCAGGGTGATGGCCTTGGCGATGGCACGGCGCTGCGCGGCGGCATCGCCGTGCAGCACCGCCGCCACCAGGTCGCCGGAAGTCACTTCAGCGCAGCCTTGATCTGCTCCAGCACATCCTTGGCGCTGGCCGGGATCGGGGTGCCCGGGCCGTAGATGCCTTTGACGCCCGCCTCATAAAGCATCTCATAGTCCTGGCGCGGGATCACGCCGCCGACAAACACGATGATGTCGTCGGCGCCCTGCTTCTTGAGCTCGGCAATGATGGCCGGCACCAGGGTCTTGTGGCCGGCCGCCAGGGTGGATACACCGACCGCATGCACGTCGTTTTCAATCGCCTGGCGTGCACACTCTTCCGGGGTCTGGAACAGCGGGCCCATGTCCACGTCGAAGCCGAGGTCGGCAAAGGCCGTGGCCACCACCTTGGCGCCGCGGTCGTGGCCGTCCTGGCCGAGCTTGGAGATCATCACGCGCGGCCGCCGGCCCTGCTGCTCGGCAAAGGCGTTGATCTCGGTCTTGAGGTTTTCCCAGCCCTCGGCCGAGTCATAAGCGGCTGCATACACACCGGTCACCTTTTGTGTATCGGCGCGGTGGCGCCCGTAAACTTTTTCGAGCGCATCACTGACCTCGCCCACCGTGGCACGCAGGCGCACCGCCCGGATGCTGAGGTCCAGCAGGTTGCCGTCGCCGTTTTCGGCGGCTGCGGTGAGCGCATCCAGCGCGGCCTGCACCGCAGCGCTGTCCCGGCTGGCGCGGATCGCCTTCAGGCGCGTGATCTGGCCCTCGCGCACCGCCACGTTGTCGATGTCGCGGCTCTCGATCGCGTCCTCGGTCTTGAGCTTGTATTTGTTGACGCCGACGATCACATCCTTGCCGCTGTCGATGCGCGCCTGCTTTTCGGCGGCCGCCGCCTCGATCTTGAGCTTGGCCCAGCCGCTGTCCACGGCCCTGGTCATGCCGCCCATGGCATCCACTTCCCCGATGATGGCCCAGGCGGCATCGGCCATGTCCTGGGTCAGCTTTTCCATCATGTAGCTGCCGGCCCAGGGGTCGATCACATTCGGGATGTGGGTCTCTTCCTGGATGATGAGCTGGGTGTTGCGGGCGATGCGCGAGGAGAACTCGGTGGGCAGCGCAATCGCCTCGTCAAAGCTGTTGGTATGGAGGCTCTGCGTGCCGCCGAAAACCGCGGCCATGGCCTCGATGGTGGTGCGCACCACGTTGTTGTAGGGGTCCTGCTCGGTCAGGCTCCAGCCGCTGGTCTGGCAGTGCGTGCGCAGCATCAGGCTTTTCGGGCTCTTCGCGTTGAACTCCTTCATGATGCGGCACCAGAGCAGGCGCGCCGCGCGCATCTTGGCCACTTCCAGGTAGAAATTCATGCCGATGGCCCAGAAAAAACTCAGGCGACCGGCGAAACCGTCAACGTCCAGGCCCTTGGCAATCGCCGTCTTCACGTATTCCTTGCCATCGGCCAGCGTGAAGGCCAGTTCCAGCGCCTGGTTCGCGCCGGCTTCCTGCATGTGGTAACCCGAGATGGAAATCGAGTTGAACTTCGGCATGTGTTTCGCCGTGTACTCGATGATGTCGCCGATGATGCGTATGCTGGGCGCCGGCGGAAAGATGTAGGTGTTGCGCACCATGAACTCTTTGAGGATGTCGTTCTGGATGGTGCCGCTGAGCTGGTCCTGGCTCACGCCCTGCTCTTCAGCCGCCACCACATAACCGGCCAGCACCGGCAACACCGCGCCATTCATGGTCATGGACACCGACACCTTGTCCAGCGGGATCTGGTCGAACAGGATTTTCATGTCCTCGACACTGTCGATGGCCACACCGGCCTTGCCAACGTCGCCGGTCACACGCGGGTGATCGCTGTCGTAGCCGCGGTGTGTGGCCAGGTCAAAAGCCACGGACACGCCCTGCCCGCCGGCGGCCAGCGCCTTGCGGTAGAAGGCATTGGATTCTTCAGCCGTCGAAAAACCCGCGTACTGCCGGATGGTCCAGGGCCGGACCGCATACATGGTGGCCTGCGGGCCGCGGATGAAGGGCTCGAAACCCGGCAAGGTATTGGTATGCGGCAGGTCCTTGATGTCTTCGGCCGTGTACAGCGGCTTGACCGTGATGCCGTCCGGCGTTTGCCAGTTGAGCGCGCCGAGATCGCCCCCGGGTGCGGATTTGGCTGCGGCTTTGGCCCAGGCCTCGAGGCTGGTCGGGGCAAATTCGGGGGAGGACGGTGGTTTGGGGGTGCTCATGGCGCGTGCGGGTGCCGTTGCCGGACAGGTTTTTCAAGTCGGTCCAGTTTACATTATTTATAATTATTGATGCAAAATTTAGTTTCAGATAAGATCGCGTCGTCCAGTCCCGACTGTTATTGACCCTTCATATCTACCATGGCCGCTGTTTCACTGACTCCACGCGCCCTTTACGAAGAGGTGGCGGAGCTGCTTCGCCAGCGCATTTTCAGCCGTGAGCTGGCGCCTGGAAGCTGGATCGACGAACTCAAGCTGGCCGAGGAATACGGCATCAGCCGCACGCCGCTGCGCGAGGCCCTCAAGGTACTGGCCACCGAAGGCCTGGTGACCATGAAGGTCAGGCGCGGCGCTTACGTGACCGAAGTGTCCGAGCGCGACCTGGCCGATGTTTACCACCTGCTCGCGCTGCTCGAAAGCGATGCGGCCGGCGTGGTGGCAGCCCGGGCCACCGAAGCGCAACTCAAGGAACTGCAGGGCCTGCACCGTGAACTCGAAAAAGCCGTGACGCACAGAGAACGCTTTTTCGAGATCAACGAAGCCTTCCACATGCGTCTGCTCGAAATCGCCGACAACCGCTGGCGCGACCAGATGGTGGCGGACCTGCGCAAGGTCATGAAGCTCAACCGCCACAACTCGCTGCTCAAGAGCGGGCGCATCGAAGAGTCGCTGGCCGAACACCGCGCCATCATGGAGGCCCTGCTCGCCCGTGACGGTGTGCTTGCCGCCCAAAAAATGCAGGCCCATTTCGCCAACGGCCTCGCGGCAGCAGGCTGACGCCGGCGGCGCCGGCAGTCGCGGCGGCGCTTCGCGATAACACAGGACTGCGCACCCTTTTTAGATGCGTGAGTCGATTCGGACACCGGGTTAAGCCCGAGTCGCGGTCACCCCTGCGGCAAGCACAATCCACAGCTTTTGTACCAAGAGGATGCTGGATGACCGCTGCGAAGTCGATTTACGACGACCAACCCTGGAAAGCCGCCTACGGCGGGCACATTCAAGCAGAACTGCCCGGCATCCGCTACCGGAACCTGGCTCACCTGGCCAGCGAGGCTTGCCGCCGTTTCGAAAAACGCACCGCCTTCACCTGCGTGGTGGGAAACGGCATGAACGGCAGCCTCAGCTACGCCGAGGTTGGCGAACTCTCTGACGCCTTCGCCGGCTACCTTCGCGGGGTCTGCGGCCTGGAGGCCGGCGACCGTGTGGCCGTGCAGTTGCCCAATTCCCTGTCCTACCCGGTGGTGGCCTTCGGCGTGTTCAAGGCCGGTTGTGTGCTCGTCAATACCAACCCGATGTACACGCCCAGCGAGATGATTCACCAGTTCAATGATTCCGGGGCCAAGGTGCTGGTGATCGTTGACATGTTTTCCGACAAGCTGGCTGAGGTGGTTGCCCAAACCGGCATCCAGCGTGTCGTGCTGGCCGGCGTCTCCGAAATGTTTCCTGCCATCCCCAACATGGTGGTGCGCGGTGTCCAGAAGGTGTGGAGCAAGACGCTGCCGCCCATACCGCGGCTGGCGGTCCCCCTGGAACGCATGGCGACAGCGCTGGACGCGGGACGCGCGGCCCTGCCCAAAGAAAGCAGCGCGACATCCTGGTGGGAAGCCGTTCCAGCAACCAGCGTGGCAGCACTGCAGTACACCGGCGGCACCACCGGCGTGAGCAAGGGCGCCATGCTCAGCCACGCCAACCTGCTTTCCAATGTGGACCAGGTGCTGGCCATGGGCCGCTCGCACATGAGCACCGGGGACGGCAGCCAGGAATGTGTGCTGACCGCCCTTCCGCTGTACCACGTCTTCGCGTTCACCGCGAACCTGCTGACGTTCTTCGACATCGGCGCGCGCAACATCCTGGTGCCGACGCCGCGGCCGGTGCAAAACCTGCAGCGCGCCATCGAGAACTACCCCATCACCTGGATCACGGGAGTCAACACCCTGTTCAACGGCCTGATGAACGAGGAATGGTTCAGCGCATTTCCGCCCAAACACCTGAAAGCAGCCATTGCCGGCGGCACGGCGCTGCACAGCGCGGTGGCGGCGCGTTGGCAAGCCATGACGGGTACACGCGTGGCCGAAGGCTACGGCTTGACCGAAACCTCGCCCGTCATCACCTTCAACCCCATGAACGGCACGGCCAGGCCCGACAGCATCGGCATCCCGGTACCGGGATGCGAAGTGCGCCTGCTTGCGGACGACGGCAGCATCGCCCCGCCGGGCCAGCCCGGTGAACTGGTGGTGCGCGGACCGCAGACCATGCTCGGTTACTGGCAACGGCCGGAAGACACGGCGCAGGTACTCAGGGACGGCTGGCTTTACACCGGTGACGTGGCGATGATGGATGACAGCGGATTCTTCCGCATCGTGGACCGCAAAAAGGACCTGGTGCTGGTATCGGGCTTCAACGTCTATCCCAACGAAATCGAGGAAGCCCTGGCCAAGCTGGACGCGATCTTCGAAGCCGCAGTGATCGGCATTCCCGACCCACGTTCGGGCGAAGCCGTGCGCGCCTACGTGGTCAAGAATCCGGAGTTCGAAGGTGAACTCACGCAGGAGATGGTCATCACGCACTGCAAGAGCCTGCTGACGGACTACAAGATCCCGAAGTCCATTGTTTTCAGGCAGGAGCTTCCCAAATCCCCCATCGGAAAAATCCTGCGCAAGGATTTAAAAGCCGAGGTCAAGGCGGAACACGCCCTGCCATCAAGCACTCCCCTTTAAGTAACAAGAACCCTGGAATCGACGCATGCTTACTCCCCTGGAAACCAAACTGCTCGGCGTGATGATGATGGTGATCATGCTCGGCATGGGCGCCAGCCTCACTTTTCGGGATTTCCTGATCGCTTTTCGCAAACCCAAAGGCGTGCTGGTCGGCATTCTCTGCCAGTACGGCATCATGCCCTTTCTGGCCTACCTGATGGCGGTGCTGCTGGGCCTGCCGCCGGCGCTGGCGGTCGGCCTGATCCTGATGGGCTGCATGCCGGGCGGGACGACCTCCAACATCTTTGCCTACTTCAGCAAGGCTTCCCTGGCGCTGTCCATCATGATGACCAGCGTGTCGACCCTGGTCGCTGTTGCCGCCGTGCCCGCTCTGATCGCCTTTTACAGCGGGCTGGCGGGTGTCACCGGCGCCTTCGCCATTCCGGCTGCCAATGTGGCGCAGGTGCTGGTCGTGCTTCTGGTGCCCACCCTGCTGGGCATGTTGCTGCGCAAGTTCAACCCCAACATCGGTGCCACGGTTGAGCTGATCGGCTCCATGCTGGGCATCTTCGTGATCCTTTTCCTGGTGGTGTCCTGGGTGCCCCGCAACTACCAGTTGCTGCTGTCAACCCCCTGGCAGGTCTTCTTCGTGTCGATCGGGCTGGGTTTGTTCGGCATGCTGCTGGGTTACTGGCTGGCGCGCGCACTCAGGCAGGACAGCAACCGCTCGCGCACCATCAGCCTGGAAACCGGCATCCAGAATGGTCCGCTGGCCGTGCTCATCGTGTCGCTGACCTTTACCGGCGAGATGCAGCAACAGGTGCTGCTGATACCGGTGCTGTACAGCCTGTTCATCGTGCTGACCAGTTCGGTCATCACCATCTGGTTCCGCGCCACCGCCACCCGCGAGGCCCTGACACGCGACGCCGCCAAGGTCCGCATGGTTGCAGCGTAGTCGGCCGGACAGCTGGGGCGGCGCTGCGCCGCCGCTTCAGGTTCGCGCAGCCGGCGTCGCCGCCGGCTTGCCGGGCCGCGTGACCAGGAACACACCGGGCAGGATCAACAGGGCGCCGACCGCATGGTGCCAGCCCGGCGGTTCGCCCAGCAGGCCCCAGGCCGCAGCGGCCGCATAAAGCGGGCCCAGGTAGAGGGCCACTGCCACGCGGCTGGCGCCCAGGATTTTCTGCGCCCAGCTGTAGATCCAGTAGGCGCCTATGCCGGGAATCAGGCTGGCCACCAGCACCAGCACCAGCGCCTGGGCGCCGAGCACGTCGGCGCCGGGGCGGCTGGCCTCCCACAGCGCCGGTGGCAGCAGCACCAGGGTGCCGCCGAGACAAATCGCGGCCAGGCGCGCGGTCGCGCTCAGGGGACTGGGCCAGCGCTTTTGCAGCAGGGCATACGCCGCCCATGAGATGGTGGCCGCCACAATCCAGGCGTCACCCGCGACAAACTGCACCTCCCCCAAAGCGGTCCACTGCCCCCTGACCACCACATGCACCACCCCGGTCAACGCCAGCACGACCCCCATCTTTTGCCGCGCGCCAAAGGCTTCGCCCAGCCACCACAGGGCCCCCAGGCTGATCAGCACCGGCGAGGCTGAATAGATCAACGCGATATTCATGGCCCCGGTGGAACGGGCGCCTTCGTACACCCAGGCACCGCAGATCAGCATGCCGAGCGTGCCCAACACCAGGTACTGCCGCCAGGCCCGCAGAATGGAAGCGCGCTCGCGCCAAAGCTCGGAACGCGTGATGAGCACCAGGATCAGGGCCGCGAGACCCCAGCGGCCCAGTGCCAGCATGTAGGGGCCGATGATGCCGGGCGCCTTGCGTGCCACGATGTAATTGACGGCCCACAAGGCGGGCACCAGCCACAGCAGCAACAGGGCCTTGCGCGTCTCGCGCTGCGCCGCGTCAGGCATGCGCCGTCATGCCGGGGTCAAACGAAAACTCGCCGCTCGCGCTGGCGGACATGGGCGCATGCGCCAGTGCCATCACCTCGTGCGGAGGCAGGGTTTTGAGCTTGTGGTCGCTCCAGACCTGGCGCCAGCGCCGCGAACCTGGCAGGCCATGGCGCAGGCCCAGCATGTGGCGGGCAATCGCCGGCCAGGGCGTGCCGTGTTCGGCCGCCTGGTTCGCCATGTAGTCGACCATCTGCAGCTCCACCGATTCGCGGGTTTGCCCGCCCGCGGCGGCACCGAAGAAGGCCTCATCCCACGACGCCAGCCACCAGGGGTTGTGGTAAGCCTCGCGTCCGACCATGACACCGTCCAGTTCGCCCAGTTGCTCCGCGACCTGCTCGCCGGTGGTGATGCCGCCGTTGATGATGATGGTGAGTCCGGGAAATTCGCGCTTGAGCCGGTGCACCAGCTCGTAGCGCAGCGGCGGCACCTCGCGGTTTTCCTTGGGAGACAGGCCCTTGAGCCAGGCGTTGCGCGCATGCACGATGAAGGTCCCGCAGCCGGCTTCACTGACCGCGCCGACAAAGTCGCGCACGAAGCCGTAACTTTCACTTTTGTCGATGCCGATGCGGTGCTTGACCGTCACCGGCACATCCACCCCATCGACCATGGCTTTCACACAGTCGGCCACCAGTTGCGGCTCGGCCATCAGGCAGGCGCCAAAAGCACCGCGCTGCACACGTTCGCTGGGGCAGCCGCAGTTGAGGTTGATCTCGTCATAACCCCACGCTTCGCCCAGTTTCGCGCAATGCGCCAGGTCGGCAGGCTCGCTGCCACCCAGTTGCAGCGCCACCGGATGCTCCTGCGCATTGAAGCGCAGGTGCCGCGCCACATCGCCGTGCACCAGCGCGCCGGTGGTCACCATCTCGGTGTACAGCAGGGCGTGGCGGGACAACAGCCGGTGGAAATAACGGCAATGCCTGTCGGTCCAGTCCATCATCGGGGCCACGCTCAGGCGATGCGGCGGGAATGGCGGAGCGGAGGGACCGGAATGCATCGTGAAATGGGCTTCGGGGAGCATGGAAACCCGTAGTTTCTCACGCGGGCCCGCCGGGCGTGCCCCGGCAGCGAAATTGCCACATCGGGTAACAGAGGGTAGCCACCGAGTCCGGCTCAAAGTGGGAGGCTGGATAATGGGCAATCAGGACCGGGCCACCCCGGCATTTGTCCAGGACCTCCATTGAAGCCATGACCCCAACAGCCCAGTCCCTGCCCCAACGCCCCGCCTCCCCTTCCCGCCGCTTTGGCCCTGCCCTGCCCTTGCTGCTGAGCCTGGCACTGGCCGCCTGCACCTCGGTGCCGCTGCCGCCCTGGCCGGCCCCGGGCAGCGCAGCCAAGGCGCCGCCGCCGGCCACACCCGCGCCGGCACCGATTCCCGCAACCGTGGCACCGCCGGTCGTGGTGGTCCAGCCGGTTCCGGTGCGTCCGTCCGGGGTGGTGGCGCCGGAGCCTTACAACGCCGCCGTGGCCGCCCGTTTCCCCGCGCCATCGCTGATCTACAGCACGCCGGGCCTGCAGGAAGGGCGCAGCAGCTTCACGTCAAACCCGGAAATCCAGAGCTGGCTGCGCGATCTGGTCGCCTCTGCCGCGGCCACGCCCGGCATGAAGGCCGCTTTGCTGCCCATCGGCCAGTCGCAGCGCGGCGAAGCCCTGGAAGCGCTGGTGCTGACACGCGGCGCCGGCACCGACCCGGCCGCCATCGTCGCATCGGGCCGGCCCACCGTGCTGCTGATCGGCCAGCAACATGGCGATGAGCCGGCCGGCAGCGAAGCGCTGCTGGTGATCGCGCGCGAACTCACGCAAGGCCTGCTGCGCCCCATGCTGGACCGCATCAACGTCATCATCGTGCCGCGTGCCAACCCCGACGGATCCATGGACAACAAACGCGTGACCACCGGCGGGCTCGACATGAACCGCGACCACCTGCTGCTCAACACGCCCGAGGCGCAGGCCCTGGCCAGACTCACGCGCGACTACCACCCGACGGTGGTGGTCGATGCGCACGAGTACACCGTGGTCGGCCGCTTCCTGCAGAAATTTGACGCCGTGCAAAAGTACGACGCGCTGCTGCAGTACGCGACCACCGCCAACATCCCGGAGTTCCTGACCAAGGCCTCCGAAGAGTGGTACCGCCGTCCGCTGGTCGCGGCGCTCAAGTCCCAGGGACTGAGCAACGAGTGGTACTACACCACCTCGGCCGACCTGGCCGACAAAAAAATCTCCATGGGCGGCACCCAGCCGGACACCGGCCGCAACGTCAACGGCCTGAAAAACACCGTGAGCCTGCTGATCGAGACGCGCGGCGTCGGCATCGGCCGGCTGCATATCCAGCGCCGCGTGCACACCCATGTCACGGCCATCAGCAGCGTGCTGGCCAGCACCGCCCAGCGCGCCAGCGAGCTCGGCCAGCTGCAGCCCTACATTGAAAAGGAAATCGCCGGCCAGGCCTGCAAGGACGAGGCCGTGGTCGAAGCCGGCCCGACCCTGGTGCAGCAGGAGCTGCTGATGCTGGACCCCGTCACCGGCGCCGACAAGGCGCTGCGGGTGGAGTGGAACTCGGCGCTGACGCTGCGCAAGCTCAAGACCCGCGTGCGTCCCTGCGGCTACTGGCTGTCGGCTTCTGCGAAAACCGCGGTGGAGCGGCTGCGCCTGCATGGCGTGCAGGTGCTGCGCGTGACCGAGCCCGGCTCCATGCTGGGTGACCTGTACCGCGAAACTGCCCGTTCGGCAGGCATGCGCCAGGATGTGCGCGGCGCCATCGCCGACGCCGGGCAGATCGTCAAAACCGAGGTGGCGCTGGTGCGCGGTGTCATCGACACGCCCACTGGCAGCTACTACGTGCCGCTGAACCAGCCGCTGGCCAACCTGGTGATCGCCGCGCTGGAGCCTGATACCCAAAGCAGCTACTTTGCCAACCGCCTGATCGAGAGCCTGGCCGGCAGCGCGCGCGTGATGGCCGAGCCGGCG
>LNFM01004816.1_pt1 | contig 34877 bp, 25 predicted proteins | sample 596031 | NCBI WGS metagenome assembly LNFM01 (sample SAMN04254537, study PRJNA301005) | activated carbon metagenome | isolation source: dual media filters at the Ann Arbor, Michigan drinking water treatment plant | place: USA: Ann Arbor
TGGGCATCGGCTACCTGATGATGAGTGCGTCGTCGTCGCTCAGGATGCCGCTCGTGTTCGCCGGGCTGATCGTCATCAGCCTGATGGCGATGGCCATGTACCTCGTGTTCGCCCAGATCGAGCAGCGCATGACGGGCTGGGCCACGCGCGGGCAGCAGGCGCCGGGCTGAGGGCGTCGAGCCGGCGCGCCTGGCATCGTTCGCCGGGCGCGTTGCCCCCGCTCGGCTGACGCGAGCCGCGCCTCGCCAGCACCGATCCTCCGGCGCCTGCGCTGCGGACGTCGGGGTGTCGCGGACCCTCCAGACGTCGCACAGCAGGCGGCGGTTCGGTGCCGCAGACGCGGCCGCGTGCTCGCGCCCGTCCAATCCGGGTGCCTCGGCGAGCGTCCTGACCTGGCGCATCTAAGATGCCGTCCAACAATCACGGCGACTCGGAGCGCACCATGGCGGACCAGGCAAAGGAACTGCACAAGCTCGTCGAGCGTTACCGCATTGCCGATGGCAAGCGCTTTCGCCTGAAGCACTGCGACCCGGCCGATACCCACCATCTTGATGCCGAGGACAAGCCGCGCAGCAAGACGCTGCTTTCCAGCAGCGTGAGCCTGCTGGCGGAACTGCAGGACAAACTCTTCGCGCAGGACCGCAAATCGCTGCTGCTGGTGTTCCAGGCGATGGATGCGGCCGGCAAGGACGGCACCATCAAGCACGTGATGTCGGGCGTGAACCCGGCTGGCGTGCAGGTGAGTTCGTTCAAGGCGCCGTCGGCCGAGGAACTGGACCACGACTACCTGTGGCGTGCCTGGCGCGCCCTGCCCGAGCGGGGTCGCATCGGCATCTTCAACCGCAGCTATTACGAAGAAGTGCTGGTGGTGCGCGTGCACCCGTCGATCCTGCAGGGCCAGAAGCTGCCGCCGACCAGCCTGACCAAGCACATCTTCCGCGACCGGCTGCGCGACATCGCGCACTTCGAGGACTACCTGTCGCGCAACGGCACGCAGGTGCTGAAGTTCTTCCTGCACGTGTCGCGCGACGAGCAGAAGCGACGCTTCCTCGAGCGCATCGAGCAGCCCGAGAAGAACTGGAAGTTCGCTGCGGGCGACGTCAAGGAGCGCGGCCACTGGGACGACTACATGGCCGCCTACGAGGACGCCATCCGCAGCACGGCGACCGAGGCGAACCCGTGGTTCGTGGTGCCTGCCGACAACAAGTGGTTCACGCGGCTGGTGGTGGTGGGCGCGGTGGTGCAGGCGCTGGAACAGATGAATCTGGCCTACCCGACGGTCACTGCCGCGCAGCGCCAGGAACTGCAAACGGCACGCGCCCTGCTGGAGGCGGAAGCGACCGCCCCCCCGGCCCGGCCAGGCAAGCGGCGTTGAGGGTCACCCGCGGCGCTTAGCCTGTACTCCCCTCATCTGGAAACCCACATGTCGCAGTCACATCTGTTTGAAGGCGCGCTGCACTGGACCGGCACCGCGGCGCAAGCCAACGGCAAGCTGCAGTTGCCGCGTGCGTTCACCATCAGCTTCGCCGGCAAGCCGCCGCTGGCGGGATCGTCGCCGTCGGTGTTCAACGGCGATGATCGCCAGCACAACCCGGAAACGCTGATGGTCAGTTCGCTGATGGCCTGCCATCACCTCACCTACCTGGCGGTGTGCGAGCGCGCCGGCGTCGCGTTGCTGGCCTACGACGATGCCGCCACCGGCACGCTGGCGATCAAGGACGGCAAGATGCGCATGGTCGAGGTGCTGCTGCGCCCGCGCGTGGTGGTGGCGGATGCGGCGCAGGTCGAGCGCGCGCTCGAGCTGCACGACAAGGCCCACGCGCACTGCTTCATGTCGAACTCGGTGAACTTCGAGGTTCGAGTGCAGCCCGAGGTCACCGCCGCATAAACGCACTCGACTCACAGCGCCGCGACCTGCCGGCGCGCATTACAGTGCCGCCCTGTCCGTCCGACCCGCGGCATGCGCCGTGGGCCCTGACCCGCCATGAACGATCGACCCGCCACGCCACCGCCGCCCGCCGCCGCGCAAGACGGGCGCACCGAGCCGCCGCAGCACCCGCACATTCGCAGCTTTGCGATGCGTCGCGGCCATGTGACCGCTGGTCAGCGGCGCGCCTATGCCGACGTGCTGCCGCGCGTGTCCCTGCCGTATGCCGCGCAGCCGCTCGACATCGAAGCAGCGTTCGGCCGCCACGCGCTGCGGGTGCTGGAGATCGGCTTCGGCATGGGGGAAACGACGGCGAAAATGGCGCAGGCACGGCCCGACGTGGATTTCCTCGGCGTGGAGGTGTTCGCCGCCGGAGTCGGCGCACTGTGCATGCGCATCGACGACCTGCAGCTGGACAACGTGCGCATCGTCCAGCACGACGCGGTGGAGGTCGTGCGCGACATGCTGGCGCCGGACTCGCTCGCCGGCGTGCACATCTACTTTCCCGATCCGTGGCCCAAGGCGCGGCACCACAAGCGGCGCCTGGTGGCGCCGCCGTTCATCGCGCTGCTGGCCAGTCGCATCGCGCCCGGCGGCTACCTGCATTGCGCCACCGACTGGCAGCACTATGCAGAGCAGATGCTCGCTGTGCTCAGCGACGAATCAATGCTGGCCAACCAGCATGCAGGCTATGCGCCCGATCCGCGCAACCCGCTGATCGAGCGGCCGACGACGAAGTTTCACGCACGCGGCGAACGCCTCGGCCACGGCGTGTGGGATCTGGTGTTCCGGCGCCGCTAGCCGATCCTGCGCTCAGGCCGGACGGTCGATGATCAGGCGTAACGCCTGGGTCAATGCGCGCTCGATCTCATCGCTCAGCGCGGTGAACATGACCTCGCGCACCGCGCTCGCCTGCGGCAGCGCGTCGACCACGGCGTTGACGGCAATGCTCGCTGCCGGCGAATGCGGGTAGCCGTGAATGCCGCAGGAGATCGCCGGAAACGCGATCGAGCGCAGCCCGTGTGCCTGCGCCACCGCCAGCGCGCGCTGGTAAGCGGAACGCAGCAACTGCGCCTCGTTGGCGCGGCCGCCCTCCCACACCGGTCCGACGGCATGGATCACGTGGCGCGCCGGCAGGCCATAGCCGCGCGTGATGCAGGCGTCGCCGACCGCGCAGCCACCCAGCGTGAAGCATTCAGCCAGCAGTTCAGGCCCGGCGCGCCGGTGGATCGCGCCATCGACGCCGCCACCGCCGAGCAGCGAGGAATTGGCGGCATTGACGATGGCGTCCACCGCCATCTCGGTGATGTCGGTCCGCACCACCGACAGCCGGGCGGCGCCGATCAGCGCGTCCATGCTGCGTCCGCGCCGCGGGAAAGTCGGGTCAGATCGAAGCCGAGCTTGAGCGCGACCAGCAGCAGTGCCGCCGCCGCTGGCAACTGCAGCGCGGCAACCAGTGCGCCGCCAGCGATCAGCGTCACGTGCAGCACGACGATGCGGCCGTAGGGGGAGATCATCAGCGTGCCGATGTCGCTGCCCTGTGGCGCAGTGCGCGAGGCGATCAACCAGCGCAGCGTATCGACCAGCACCAGCACAGCCGTCATCAGCAGCGCCAGTTGCAGCCAGCGATCTTCGGCAAAGCGGGTGGCGAGGACGCCGAGCGCGGTCAGCAGATCCGCACCGCCGGCGGCGTGATCGTCCGCCTGCGGCCCGAACAGATGCAGCACGAACACGCCGTGGATCGTCGTGAACAGCCCATAGTGGACGCAGAAGAACGCCACCATGAAGAGGCTGCCGAGCAGCACCACCGGGCCCTGGCGGGCCCCGGCGATCAACATGCGCACCACGTTGGCCAGCCCGACCAGCACGTTTTCGGCCCAGTAGAGCACCATCACCGCGAACACCGGCCAGTCGGCCCACAGCAGACCGGCAGCCACCACCAGCGCGGAGCCGACCGCGGCGGCGATTGCGATCCAGGTCGAGGCCACTGCGGGCGCGGCGCCGACGGCTGACGCCGCCGCGGCCTGCCGCAGCGGGTGCGCTCGCGTGCCGGTACGTGGCGCCGCCTCAGGCGCGCGTGGGTTGAGCGTCGGCATCGTCGGCCATCACCGCCCGGTCGGCGGCCCAGTCGCGCAGTGCCTCGATGCGCTCGGCCATGATCACCGACAGCGGGCGGGTGCGCACCAGCTCGGCGGCCAGCGCCGCCGCGTCCACTTCCCGCTTGGCGGCGCGCGCCTCGAACGAGGCGGCGATCACTGCCTGCTCGATCTCGGCGCCGGAAAAACCTTCGGTCGCCGCCGCCAGCGCCGGCAGGTCGAAGCGGTCGATGTCCAGGCCGCGCTTGCGCAGATGAATGCGGAAGATCTCGGCAGGATTGGGAAAATCGACGAAGAAGATCTCGTCGAAGCGCCCCTTGCGGATCAGCTCGGGCGGCAGCTGCGAGATGTCGTTGGCGGTGGCGACGATGAACACCGCCTTCTCGCGCTCGGCGAGCCACGTGAGAAGCGCGCCCAGCACGCGGCGCGAGACGCCGCCGTCCTGATCGCCGTTGCCGGTGGCAATGCCTTTTTCGATCTCGTCGATCCACAGCACGCAGGGCGCCATGCCCTCGGCGGCAGCGAACGCCTGGCGCAGGTTTCTCTCGGTCTCGCCGTAGTACTTGTTGTAGAGCGCGCCGAAGTCCAGGCGCATGAGCGGCACGTTCCATTCGCCGGCAATCGCGCGCGCCGCCAGGCTCTTGCCGCCGCCCTGCACGCCGAGCAGCAGGATGCCCTTGGGCCGATCCACCGCGGCGGTATCGCCGGCCTCCATGAACGGGGCGCGGCGCAGCGCCACCCAGTGCTTCATGCGCGCCAGCCCACCCACGTTGTCGAAGGTGACCTTGCTGGTCTCGAAACCGAGCGCGCCGGCACCGCCGAGCGCCTCGTGCTTGGTGATCAGCACGCGGCGCAGGTCATCGGCGTTGATCTCGCCATCGGCGCGCAGCGCCTGCCGCACCATGCGCCGCACGTCTTCCTGCTCCAGCCCCATCAGGTGCAGCGTGATCTGCTCGACGATGGCGCGATCGCCGCGCGCCTTCTCGCCCGACTGCGAGTGCCACAGCTGCGCCTCTTCGGACATGATCTTGCGGATGTCCTCGCGGGTCGGCAGATGCGGTCGGAAGTGCGCCGCCAGGCGCAGCAGTTCGGTCGGGATCTCTTCCAGCTTGGGGCTGACGAACACCAGCGTGCGTGCACTCTTGTGATGTTCGAGCGCGGTCTCGCGGATCAGCCGAACGTTGACGTGATCCTTCAGTCCCGGATGCGCGTCGCAGAAGACGTAGACGCCGTTCTGCGCGGTCTTGTCGACGTGCTTGAGCGCGTCGACCAGGTTGTTGGTGTTGTAGATCGACTCGTCCTGGCCATGGCGCGAGATGCCGTCGACGATGCTCCAGCGGAACATCAACTGCTGCTCGAGATTGCAGGCCTGCTGCAGCAGCTTGAGGATGCGCGGCTCCTCGTGCGTCTCGATCAGGATGATCGGCACCTTGGAGCGCAGCAGCGCCCCGAGTTCCTGCACCTCTGCCCGCTCGTTCATCGCGCCATGCTCCCAAGGTCTAGTCGGCGGGGCGCAGTGTGCAGCGCCGCCGCCCGCCTCGTCCAGAGCGATAAGCGGCACGAAACCGTGCCGCCTGCGCGGCTCCTAGTGCTGCCAGTCCACCAGCCCGGTGTAGGCAGTGAGCAGGATCACGATGCCGAAGGCGATCCGGTACCAGGCGAAAACGATGAAGTCATGGGTGGCGATGTAGCGGATCAGCCAACGAATGCACACCAGCGCCGACAGGAAGGCGAACACCAGGCCGACGGCGAACACGGGCACGTCGGCCAGCGACAGCTGGTCGTACTGGCGGACCATCGAATACGCGCCGGCGCCGATCAGGGTGGGAATCGCCAGGAAGAAGCTGAACTCGGTGGCCGCCTTGCGCGACAGGCCGAAGATCATGCCGCCGATGATGGTGGCACCCGAGCGGCTGGTGCCCGGGATCATCGCCACGCATTGCGCCAGGCCGATCTTGAGCGCATCGAGCGCGGTCATGTCGTCCACGCTTTCCACCCGTGCCAGGCGCCCGCCCTGCAGGTCACGCTCGCCATACAGCCGCTTGTGCCGATGCTCGACGATCAGGATGACGATGCCGCCGAGCACGAAGGCGGCCGCCACCGGAACCGGGTGGAACAGGTGCGCCTTGATGTACTTGCCGAAGGCCAGTGCCAGGATGACCGCCGGCGTGAACGCGATCAACACATTGAGCGCAAAGCGCCGGGCGCCGGGATCGGTCGTCAGGCCGCTGGCAGTCTTCATCAGCCGCGCCCGGTACTCCCAGATCACCGCCACCATGGCGCCGGTCTGGATGGCGATCTCGAAGGTGGCCGCGTTCTTGCCGGTGAAACCCAGCAGCGACGCGGCGACAATCAGGTGCCCGGTGGACGAGATGGGCAGGAACTCGGTGAGTCCCTCGACGACGCCGAGGATGGCCGCCTTGAGCAGAAGAATCAGGTCCACGCGTGGTCCGCAGATGACACGGGCCGCAAGATGCGGCCCGTCGACAGATCGGGATTATGCGGGCAGCCGCGCCCCGCAGGTCTCGGGAACCACCCGAGGTCAGCGTGGCGCGATGTCTACACGCAAGCCGCGGTACGTGACTTCAAGCGCGGTGGCGCCGTAGGCGACATCGGCTCGGCGCAACTGCGTGGGCGAAAAGTTGATCAGCGGCAGATCGGGTAGTGCGCTGCCCTTGCGCGCCGTCATCGCGCCCAGACCGAAGCCAAGGATGCGCGGCAGCCCGAGAGCGCGCACGTCGTCGAGCTTCACGTCCGTCAGATCGATGCCCGTACGCGCCGGGTTCAACTTCGGCTGACCCGAGATCACCACGGCGACGCCGACGTTGCTGCCGAACAGCGTCCCGCTGGCGGGCTCGACCGGCAGCGTCACGTACCAGGCAAGCTCGACCCGCCCGGCGACCGGCATGAAGGCGACTTCCGGCCGCCGCACGTCCAGCCCGCGCAGGATCTCGATCATGCTGCCCAGATCGGCCTCGATGGCGCGCTCGACGTCATCGCGCGACAGCGTGAACGAAGTCGGCCCATGCACGGTGACGCAACCGGCCAGCACGCCGGCGACCAGCAACGCGATGCAACCTGCGATCAACTTGCGCATTGCAACTCCCTGCACCGCGCTCTTGCGCGCGACGCGCCTGCGAATCATTCGTAACGCAGCGCCTCGATCGGCAACAGCCTCGATGCCTTGCGCGCCGGATAAAAGCCGAAGAACACCCCGACCGCGCCGGAGAATCCCACCGCCAGGCCGATCGCCTGCGGCGTGATGCTGGTGTTCCAGTTGGCGAACTGCGCGATCATCATCGACGCACCGACACCGAGCGCCACACCCACCAGCCCACCGATCAGCGACAGCACGATAGCCTCGACCAGGAACTGCTGCAGGATGTCGCGCCCACGCGCGCCGACCGCCATTCTGAGACCGATCTCGCGCGTGCGCTCGGTGACGCTGACGAGCATGATATTCATGATGCCGATGCCGCCCACCAGCAGCGACACGCTGGCCACCGCGCCGAGCAGCAGCGTGAGCACCCGACTGGCGGCTTCCTGCGTCTGCAGGATCTCGGTCAGGTTGCGGATCGTGAACGGATCTTCGGCGCCGGGCTGTACGCGCAAGCGCTGCCGCAGAAGATCGCGCATGCGCTCCTCGATGACTTTCATGTCGGCGCCGTCGGCGGTCTTGACCGAGATCGAGCCGATCCGCTTCTGCCGGCCCGCCGACTGCCCCAACACGCGGTTGCGCGCGGTGGAAATGGGCATCAAGACGATGTCGTCCTGGTCCTGGCCCATCGAGTTCTGGCCCTTGCGCGCGAGCACGCCGATCACCGTCAGCGGCACCTTGCGCACGCGGATCACCTGATCGACCGGGTCCACGCCTTCGCCGAACAGCTTCTCGGCGGTGGTCTGGCCGATCAGCGCCACCTTGCCCGCGCCGGCCAGCTCGGCCTCCTCGAACACGCGGCCGGCGGCGACCGCCCAGTCGCGCGCAATCAGGTAGTCATTCGTGGTGCCGAAGAACTGCGTCGACCAGTTGGCGTTGCCGGCCACCACCTGACCGGCACCACGCAGCATGGGTGCTGCTATCACGATCCCTTCGATATCGCGCGTCAGCGCACCGGCGTCGTCTTCCGTGAGCGACTGCGCCGCGCCGGCACCCAAGCGCACGCCGCTGGCGGTGGTGGAGCCGGGAAACACCAGGATCAGGTTGGAACCCAGGCCCTTGATCTGCTCGCGCACGCGTTCCTGCGCACCGGAGCCGATCGCGATCATCGCGATCACCGCGGCCACGCCGATGATCATGCCGAGCATGGTCAGCGCCGAGCGCAGCTTGTTGACGCGCAGCGCCTTGAGCGCGATGCGCAGGATGGCGAGCAGGCTCATGTTTACGCCCTTTGCCTCATGGGGCCACCGCCTCGAACTGGGCAGGTTGGCGATCCAGCCGCTCGATGTCGTCCTGTGCGTTGCGCGGCACCTGGCGCTGGTCGCTCCGGACTCGACCATCGCGAAACGTGATCAGGCGCGAGGCGAAGGCGGCAACGTCGTTCTCGTGCGTCACCACCACGACTGTCATGCCTTGCTGGTTGAGCTGCTGCAGCAGCGCCATGATCTCGAGCGAGGTGCGCGAGTCGAGCGCACCGGTCGGTTCATCAGCGAGGATCAGCGCCGGCTCGTTGACGAGCGCACGCGCGATGGCCACGCGCTGCTGCTGGCCGCCGGACAGCTGCGCCGGATGATGTTCAGCGCGGCTGGCCAGCCCCACCATCGCCAGCTTGGCTGCCGCGCGGTTGTGGCGGTCGGTCGGTCTGACGCCCGCGTAGATCAGCGGCAACTCGACATTCTCCAGCGCACTGGTACGCGGCAGCAGGTTGAACTGCTGGAACACGAAGCCGATGCGCCGGTTGCGCACCAGCGCCAGCTGGTCGACGCTCATGTGGGCAACGTCCTCGCCCGCCAGCCGGTAGCCGCCGCTGCTGGGGCGGTCAAGACAGCCAATCATGTTCATGAAGGTCGACTTGCCTGATCCCGACGGACCCATCACCGCGACGAACTCGCCGGCATCGATACCGAGCGTGACGCCGGCCAGCGCGTGCACGACGGTGTCGCCCAGCGTGTAGTCCTTGCGCAGATCGGTGGTCTCGATCAGCACGGCGAACGCTCCGGCCATCGCCGCAGCACATGCTTGCGGACTCCCTGTCGAGACGGTCGCGAGTGGCGCATCGGCGGCCTAGAAGAACATCCGCGGCGGCCCGCCCTTGGCCGGCTGCTGCGCAGATGAGCCCGCGCTCAGCGTGCCGCTGAGCAGTTCGACCCCTTCGGCGATCCCTTCGCCGGCGATCTCCGTGGTGCTGCCGTCGGTGAGTCCAACGCGCACGTCGATGCCCTGCGGCTTGCCCGCGGCATCCAGCGTCCACACGCGCGCGCGCGTCTGCTGGCCGCTGCGCCCGCCCTGCTCGGCCACCAGTTCGGCATAGCGGGCCTTCTGCTCCGGCCGCAGGATGTCTTCGATCCGCACGCGCGACTCGGCACGAATCGCCGCCGACATCCGACCGCGTGCTTCCTCGGGCATGTCACGCAGCGCCATGAACTTGCTGCGCATGTCGTCGAGGATGGGATCGAGCCGTGCCTGCTGGTCGGCATCGAGCTTCAGCTCGGTCACGAGCCGCTCGCGAAACTGTGCGCCCTGGCCGCCTGCGGAAGCGCCCTTCGCCGCGGCCGGGCGCGCCTCGGCGCCGTCATTCTTCGACTCGCCGCGTTCGACCGCCGCCACGCCGGGCGGACGGAAGCGCAGCGCCGCATTGGCCACCTTGAGCACGGACTCGCGCATGTCGGTCACGATGCGCACGTTCGCCGTCATGCCCGGCATCAGCTGGCCGTTCTCGTTGTTGGCGGTGATCAGCACGGTGTAGGTGACGACGTTCTGCACGTTCTGCGCACTCTTGCGCACCTGCTTGACCTCGCCGTTGAAGCTGCGCCCGGGAAAGGCGTCCACCGTGAAGCTGGCGCGCTGGCCGCTGCTGATGCGGCCGATGTCGGCTTCGTCGATCGAGGCCTCCACCTGCATGTCGCGCAGGTCACGCGCGATGACAAACAGCTCCGGTGCCTGCAGGCTGGCCGCCACGGTCTGGCCCACATCGACGCTGCGCTTGATCACCACGCCGTCGACTGGCGCGCGGATCTGCGTGCGACCGAGGTCGACGCGCGACGAGGCGAGCGAGGCCTCGCGCTGCGCCACCACCGATTGCGCGTTCTTCAGGTCCGCCTGCGCCAAGTCGAACGTCGATTGCTTGGCATCGAGTTCGGCCGGCGACACGAAGTTGCGCGATACCAGTTCCTTGGTGCGGTTCAGCTCGCGCTGCGCATTGATCAGGCTGACCTGCGCGCGGCCCACGGCGGAGCGCGCAGCGTCGGCGTCGGCCTGCGCCTGGCGCACGCGGTACTCGAAAGTCTCAGGGTCGATGCGGGCCACCAGCTGACCTTGCTTGACCGGCGAATTGAAGTCGACGAACAGTTCCTTGATCTGCCCCGAGACCTGCGTGCCCACCTGCACCGAGGTCACCGGGTTGAGGGTGCCGGTGGCGGAGACGGTTGCCGTGATCGGCCCCCGTTCGACCTTGACCGACCGGAACTGCGGCGCGGCGTCGGCACTGCGGTTGAACTGCCAGACGTAGGCGGCAATGCTGCCCAGGATCAGGACCGCCAGCGTGGCCTTCCACGCGCGGCCCATGCGAAACAGGTTCATGAGGGGCTGCAGGAGAGTGAGCGCGGATTGTAAGAGGCACGCGTGCGCGGCCGCGGCGACCAAAGCGCGCATCGGTCACGCAGGTGTTGCAAGGCGTTTCAGCGGTGCGCCGGCGAGGACCGTCGACTCACGCTGGCCCTGCCATGTCGGTCAGAGTGTGCTCGCCACAGCTCAGGCCATTCGAACACCGGAGTTACCCGTGGATGACGTTGCAGACCACGGCGTCCGAGCGAGCGGGCAAGCGGCCTGTCCGGCCAAGAATCATTCGCCGGACGTGGCGGATGTCGGCCTGGCGTCTTGCAGGTCGTCGACCCGCCGTCGCAGCGCTGCCAGTTCGTCGCGCAGTTGCTGGATCTCCTCGCGCAAGTGTTGCAACTCGTCTGACGGCACCGCCCGCGCTTCGCTCGCGACAGCGGGTTCGGCCAGTTCGACCGGACCGCACAGCAGATGCGCCCAGCGCTGCTCGCGCGTGCCCGCCTGACGCGGCAGCTTGACCACCAGCGCGCCACCCTGCGCCTCCGGGCGGGTGGCCAGTTCCTCGAGAAAGGCCTCCACCGACGAGATATCGGCAAACCGGTGCAGCCGTTCGCTGCCGATGCGCAGTTCGCCGGCAGTCTGCGGCCCGCGCAGCATCAGCGTCGCCAGCAGCGCCACTGCCTGGTCGGGCACGCGCAAGGCGCGACCCATGTTGTGCTCGTAACGCGCCACCCGCGCGCCGCTGCTTTGCGAGACCAGCGATCGTCGATGCAGCGCATCGATCGCCTCCTGCACCTGCGCCTCGGTCACGGTCATGACAGGGTCGCGATTGTTCTTCTGATTGCAGCCGGCGACCAGGGCGTTGAGCGACAGCGGGTAGATGTCGGGGACGGTCTTGTGCTTCTCGACGAGGACGCCGAGGACGCGGGCTTGCAGCGTGTCGAGCGGAGGGGGCATCGGCAAGTAAGGAACTCGTTCTGAACAACGTTGATGGAGTATGGCGCGGAATCAACCCAGACCAGCCTCGTGCCGCGTTGACTCCCACCGCACAAGGCGCAAACAACTGGACTAGCCGATCAGCGCGAACGATCGATCAGGATCGCTGAGTATTCTTGCCCCATGATCAAATCTTCCCCTACCCGTCGCTCGGCCAGACAGATCGCCCGGCACCTGGCCCTGTTCGCTTGCTGCACGGTCATCGCAGCTGGATGCGGCGGCGGCTCGGAACCCGCCGCTGCGACAGCACCAAGCCCTGTGCCCAGCCCGGTGCCGAGCCCCACCCCGACACCGAGCCCCGCGCCGAGCCCCACACCCAGCCCTACGCCCAGCCCTTCTCCATCGCCACCGTCCCCGTCGCCAGCACCTGACACATCAGCGCCTTCGATACCTGCTGGGCTGTCGGCAACGCCGCAGTCTCCCGTGGCTGTTGAGCTGACGTGGCGGGCAGCAACCGACAACGTGGCGGTGACTGGATATCGGGTGTTCCGGGACGGCAGCGCAATCGGATCAACAACCGCACTATCTTTCAGGGACGCCAGCCTGACCCCAGGCGCGACCTATTCCTACGCCGTTACGGCGTTCGATGCGGCAAGCAACGAGTCTGCGCGTTCAACTGGCAAAAGCGCGACCATGCCAGCCCTCGGCGGGAGCGTGATTCAGGCTGATCCCTCGAATTACCTGTCTCGACTGCGAAGTCTCAGAGCTGGTGACACGCTGCAACTTGCCGCCGGTAACTACGACGACACCAGTGACGTGCCCGGTCTGCCTATCTTCAACATCAACGGCACGCCAACGCAGCCAATCATCATTACCGGCCCGAGCAGCGGACCCCGGGCAGTGATATTGGGCCGATCGACCCACAACACGGTCCGACTCTCCGAAGCGAGCCACGTCATCATCCGGTACCTGGACATTGACGGACGAAACCTGGGGGCTGCTGCCGTGGCAGCACAGGGGCGGGCATACGACATCACATTGGAGTACCTGACTATTCGCGGCGTCGGAAATGACCAGCAGACGGTGGGAATTTCGACTGTCGGGTCGACTGTGTGGAACTGGATCGTCCGGCGCAACACCATCGAGGGAGCAGGAACGGGCATCTACTTTGGCAACTCGGACGGTCGCAGTCCGTTCATCGCCGGCATCATCGAGAACAACCTGATCCGCAATACGCTCGGCTACAGCATGCAGATCAAGCACCAGCTTCCACGCCCGACCAATGTGGTCGGTATGCCGACCACACCGCAGAAGACGATCATTCGCCACAACGTCTTTCACAAGTCCGGCAACAGCTCTACCGGAAGCTTGGCGCGCCCCAATCTGCTTGTTGGGCACTTTCCGCTCTCTGGGCCGGGGCAGGACGACCTCTACGAGATCTACGGCAACTTCCTGTATCAGAACCCCACCGAGGCGCTCTTTCAAGGCGAAGGGAACGTCGCCTTCTACAGCAACATCCTAGTCAACGACTTCGGTTCTGCGGTCAACTTCCAACCGCATTTGGATGTGCCGCGCTACATCCGCGTCATCGGCAACACGATCGTCGCCCGCGACAGCGGCATCAGGATCAGCGGCGGCGCGAGCAGTTCGACGCAGGCCGTCATTGGCAACGCCGTGTTCGCGGGCACGCCCATCAGTGCGACCACGCAGACCGCCAACACGACCGACAGCTATGCCAATGCAGTCAGTCATCTCGGCAACCCCGGCGGTCCGATTGGATCGCTCGACCTTTACCCGAAACCGGGCATGCTCAATGGGCCCGAGGCCGACGTTGGTTCATTGACCTTTACCGATGTCGGCAAGGACTTCAACGGCAACGTGCGTCGTTGGACGCGTCGTGGAGCCTACAGCGGCGAGGGAACGAACCCTGGATGGAAACCGGCACTCGAGATCAAGCCTTGATTTGTCGAGAGCGGACACCGAGCTAGTCAGCACCCGCGTATCAGGGCTTGAGTGTTCCGATCATGTCGCGAAGATGTCGAGCCGGAATGGCGTAAGCAATACCAGTGGGTTGAGGCAGCGCCGACTCGCGCGTCGCGCGTGCCATGGTCATGTTGACAATGCCCACCACCTCACCGGTGGCGGCGTCGTACAACGGACTGCCACTGTTGCCTGGGTAGGCGACTGCGTCGAGCTGAAAGATGTCGAACGATCCGCCTTGCGTCTGGCGAATGACCTTGGGATCAAGCTGATTGGCGTTGGCCGCCGGAAGAACAATCGGCGTTATGGCGCCGACCAGTGCCTGGTGCGTCACAGGAATCAGGCCGAGGGCGCCACCCACCGGGAAGCCGGTGAAAAAGTATGCCTCGCCGTCGCGCACGCGGTCGGAGTCTCCCAGCGCCATGACGGGCATGGGTGGACCATCGATCCGCAGCAGCGCGAGGTCATGTTCGGCGGACGTGAACAGGACACGCGCGCGTCGCACGATTCGCTCGGAGGCACGGCGCGCGGGCAGCACCACCACTGTCTCCTCCGGATCCGATCCAGCATCCGCGTTACGTGGCAGCACATGCGCGTTGGTTGCGATCAGGGTGCCATCGCCCACGGCGAAGCCGGTTCCGGAGAAGCGAAACTGCGGCTGACGAAGCGCTTGCAGCGTGCCCACCGCGACGATCGACGGCTTGACTCGCTCGACCGTGGCGACGGCAGACACTGAAGCCGTCGGCGCCTGCGCGTGCGCATCTACCAACGCTAGTGGCGCGCACAACGCCGTGCACAGCAGGCGTGCGGCGACCACGCCGCGGAACGACGCTACAAGCGCCACACGTTCAAGCCACGACCCCGCAGTGCCACGGCGTCGGCTTGGCACTTGACGTCGACATACACGCCGCCGGGTGCCAGCTTGGCGACAAAGTCATCGAGCGGCCGCTGCTTGAATTCCTTGTGCGACACCGCGGCCACGATGGCGTTGGCACGCGGCAGATGCTCCCAGGACACAAGATGGACGCCATACTCATGGACGGCTTCCTCGGTTGCCGCCACCGGATCGTGCACATGCACGGTGACGCCGTAGGACTCGAGTTCGCGGATGACGTCGATTACCTTCGAGTTGCGCAAGTCGGGGCAGTTTTCCTTGAAGGTCAGGCCGAGCACGATCACGTGCGCGCCCTTGACCGGCGACCCGGACTGGATCATCTGCTTGACCGTCTGCTCGGCGATGAACTTGCCCATGCCGTCGTTGATGCGGCGACCGGCGAGAATCACCTGCGGGTGGTATCCCAGCTTGTCGGCCTTGTGCGTGAGGTAGTACGGATCGACGCCGATGCAGTGACCCCCGACCAGCCCGGGGCGAAACGGCAGGAAGTTCCACTTGGTGCCCGCCGCCTCCAGCACTTCGAGCGTATCGATACCGATCTTGTGAAAGATGAGCGACAGCTCGTTCATCAACGCGATGTTGAGATCGCGCTGGGTGTTCTCGATCACCTTGGCGGCCTCCGCCACGGCGATGCTGGACGCCTTGTACACCCCCGCCTTGATCACCGCGCCATAGGTTTCGGCCACCCGCTCAAGAGTGGCAGGCGTATCGCCCGCCACGATCTTGACGATCTTGGTGAGGGTGCGCTCCTTGTCGCCGGGGTTGATGCGCTCGGGCGAGTAGCCGACGAAGAAGTCCTTCTTCCAAGTCAATCCGGACTCGCGCTCGAGGATCGGGATGCAGATCTCCTCGGTCGCGCCGGGATACACGGTCGACTCATAAACCACAATCGCGCCACGCTTGAGATTGCGGCCGACCGAGGTGCTGGCCCCAACCAGTGGCGAAAAGTCCGGGTTGTGCGCCTCGTCGACGGGCGTTGGCACGGCGACGACGATGAAATCGGCCTGCTTGAGCGCGGCCGGGTCCGTCGTGACCTCCAGACGATTCGCTGCTTGCAGGTCCTCCTTGCTGACTTCTCCGGTCGGATCCACATGACGTTTGTAGGCGTCGATCTTGGATTGCGACAGGTCGAATCCGATCGTTGCGAACTGCTTGCCGAACTCCACGGCCAGCGGCAATCCGACATAGCCCAAACCCACCACGGCGATGACGCTCATGTTCGTGTTCTCTCTTGCTGAAAAAATAGAAAAAGGTTGCTGCCCTTCTACAGGCTCTTGAGCAAAGCGGCGATGCCGTCCTTGCCGATGAATGCGTCTTGCCGCTGCGATAGCGCCTCGAGTTCCTTGCGGGCGGCGTCCTTCTGTCCGAGCGCGATCAGTGCCTTCGCATAGCTCAGCTGAATGTCAGCCCGACCCGGCTCGGCGGCGCGCGCCTGCTCGATGTAGGCCATTCCCTTCTTGGCGTCACCGCGCTTGATGTGCAGCACGCCCAACGTGTCGAGGATCGAGGCACTGTTCGGCGCAAGCTTGAGCGCCCGCTCGGCATAGTCGAGTGCACGTGCGTCGCCCAGTTCGCCTGCCGCCCAGGCGAGGTTGTTGAGCGCAACGACGTTGGCCGGAGCAACCGCAATGATCTCCTGGTACAGACCCACCGCCGACTTGTAGCTCTTCTGGCGCAAGGCGACATCGGCAAGGTGCATCCTCACGATCTGGTCGCGAGGATGATCGGCGAGCCACTTGCGCACGGTCGACTCGGCCTGCGCCGCGTTGCCGGCGGCGGTCTGCGCCAAGTGCAGTTTCACTGCGTTCACGGGATTGGACGGTTCGAGCTTGAGCGCATCGCGCACTGCGCGCTCGGCCTGCGTCCACTCCTTGCGCTGCGCGTGGATGTCGCTTTCCAGGGAGTACGCCGCCGCGAGCTTGGGTGCCTTGGCTTGCAGCGCACGCACCTCCTTCAACGCCTCGTCAGGGCGACCGGCCTGAAGCGTCATCGACACGATTCCGGACAGAACCTGAGCGTTGTCCGGCGCGATCCGTCGCGCCCGTCCGAGGGTGTCGAGCGCGCGGTCAAACTGCCTGTTCTTGCCATGCAGCGCCGCCAGTTGCACCAGCGGTTGCGGCGAGTCCGGCTGCATCGCGGCGAGTCGCTGCAGGGTTTCCGCGGCCTGGTTGTACTCGCCGGAAGCCTCTTGCGCCCGCGCCAGTGTCTCCATGACGCGCGGCTCGTCGGGGAGGGCGTTCACCGCCGATTGCGCCGCTGTGAGGGCTGCCTTCACGTCGCGGCTGGACAGCAGCAGATTGATCTGCGCCACGCGCGCCTGCACCGCCTGCGGGTTCGCCGTGACCGCACGCTGGAGCGTGTCGCCGATCTCTTTCGGCGCGGCGCCAGTACGCGACTGGACATCGGCCAAGCCGAGATATCCAAGCTCGTTCTTCGGATCGCGCGCGATCAGGTCCTGGAAGCGCTTGCGCGCGTCTTCGGGTCGCTTGTCGGTCAGGTCCAGGCTCGCCAGCGCGGCCACCGAAGGCAGATATGTGGGCGAGCGTTCGACCGCATCTTCGAAGTGCTTGCGCGCCGCCTTCGTGTCCTTGGCAGCGGTTGCGACAACGCCCAGCATGTGATGCGACAACGGGTTCTGCGGTTGCTTCTGCTCCAGGCCCCGCGCAGCAGCGGACGCCTTGGCAACCTCGCCGCGGCGCAAATGGGCAACAATCAACGCCAAGTCGGCTTGATGACCGCTGCCCTCGATGGCGGCGGCTGACTCAAGTTGGCGCAGCCCGGCATCCGGATCCCCGCTGGCCAACGCGATCTGCCCCAGCCTCATCTGCGCGCTTGCCTTCACCGCCTCTCCGGCCGAGGCCCGCGAAAAGAAGTCGGACGCCTGCTTGATATCGCCGCTTGCCAGATAGGTTTCACCCGCCAGCATCAGCAACCGGGGATCGCCTGATTTGATGTCGGCCAGCAAAGGTTGCAGCGTCTCCATCGCGCGGGCCGGTTGACCCGCGCTCAGGTACGCGGCCGTCAAAGCGCGCCGTGCACCCTGATGCCCTGGCGCCCGGCTGAGCGCGGAGCGCAGATGCTGCTGGGCAGATGCAACGTTGCCGTCGGCAAGTTCGATCTGTCCCGCCAGGAAGAGACTCGGCGCGTGCTCGGGCGCCACCTTAAGCACCTGCTGGACCTTGGCACGCGCCGCCGCGCGGTCGTTCTTGCGCAGCGCAATGGTGGCATCGAGCAAAACCAGGCGGGCATCGCCGCGACTCGCCTTGATGCCTGCTGCCACCTGTCGCGACGCTTCGTCGTAGTCGCGTTCCTCGACCAGTTGCGACACCAGCGCCAGTCGGGCGACGGTCATGCCGGGGTCGGCATCGATCGCGCGCTGCAGCGCCTGCTTGGCGCCAGCGGCATCGCCCTGAACGAGGAGCAGGTCCGCGCGCAGCGCATGAGCCCGCGCATAACCCGCATCGGTGGCGAGCAGCTCGTCCGTGATGACCAGCGCCTTGTCGCGCTGGCCGTCGTAGAGCGCCAGAACGGCCTGGCCGAGCTTTGCCGGCGCAAAGTTGGACTGTGCCGACAAGGCTGCCTCGTATTGGGCCCGCGCTTCGGCGATCTTGCCCAGCCGCAGGTGGGCATCGCCGACTGTCGAGCGCAGGCTCGCCTGAGCGGCTGGACTGTCAAGTTGTCGACTGCCAAACTCCTTGATCAGAAGGTCTGCTTGACCCATGGCGAGCATGGCTTCTGCGAGCTTGGGAGCGACCGCAGTTGCAGACTGACCATAGTCCATCGCGCGTCGCAGTTCCTTTTCTGCACTCAGCATGTCGCCCTGCCGGAGCAGCAGGCCCCCGAGCAGCAGTCGAGCTTCGCCGTTCTCCGGCGTCTTCTGCAACGCGTTGCGAAGTTGAATGACGGCTGCCGCCACATCGCCCTTGGCGATGTAGTCACGTGCCGAGTCCATCAACTTGCCTGAGTCTGTGCCACAGCCGGCCAAGCCGCTCACGATGGCGGCGACTAGAAACCATTGCGCCGTGCGCTTCACGATGCAACCGACAAGGAAGTGGGGCATGGTCAGCTTGATTCCGTAGTGGACGCCGAAGCGTTGGATTTCAGGCCGAAGCGGTTCATCAGGTCGTAAAGCGTCGGACGACTGATGCCGAGCAGTTCCGCGGCGCGGGTGAAGTTGCCATTCGCGCGCGCCAACGCGCGCAGCAGCGCGCGGTGCTCGGCCGCATCGCGCACCGCCCGCAGGTTGAGGGGTTCTGACTCTTCGTCAGGCGCTGCTGTATCCATGTCGAGGTCGCCTGCGGTGATCCCCTTGCCTTCGGCCATCACCACGGCGCGCTTCATCACGTTCTCCAACTCACGAACATTGCCTGGCCATGAATGGCGCTCGACCGCAGCCAGCGCATCGGGAAGCAGCGTCATCGTCCTGCGCTTGAATTCGGCCGCGAACCGGTGTACGAAGGCATGGGCAAGAAGAGTGGCATCACCCACACGCTCGCGCAGCGGCGGAATGATCACCACGATCTCCGCCAGCCGGTAGTACAGGTCTTCGCGGAACCGCCCTTCCTTGATCAATGTCTTCAGGTCCTGATGGGTAGCGCAGACGACGCGCACATCCACCGGGATCTCTTCGCGCCCGCCAATCCGCTCGATCGACCTGGCCTGCAGGAACCTCAGCAACTTCGCCTGCAGCGGCAACGGCAGGTCACCAATCTCGTCGAGGAACAGGGTGCCCTTGTTGGCCGTCTCGATCCTGCCGATCGTCTGCTTGACCGCGCCAGTGAAGGAGCCCTTCTCGTGGCCGAACAACTCGCTCTCCAGCAGCGCCTCCGGAATCGCAGCGCAGTTGATCGCCACGAACCGCTTGCCAGCGCGCGGGGAGACGTCGTGCACTGCGCGCGCGACGAGCTCCTTGCCGGTCCCCGACTCGCCCAGCACCATCACAGTGACGTTGCTCGGCGCCACCTTTTCAACCGTGCGGCAGACCCGCTGGACCTGCGGATCACGCGTGATGATGCCGCCAAGCGGCGCGTCCTTCATATTCTGTTGCAGGCGGCGGTTCTCCTCCTGCAGTTCGTGAAGGCGGAAGGCGCGCTCGATCGTGAGCGCAAGGACATCCGGCTCGAACGGCTTGGAGTAGAAGTCATAGGCGCCCATCGCAATCGCCTTGAGCGCATTGGCGCGATCGTTCTGGCCGGTGAGAACGATCACCTTGGTCTGAGGCGACAGCGAGAGCATCTCCTGCAGCGTGCGAAAGCCCTCGCGCGCCGTGTCAGGATCGGGAGGCAGGCCGAGGTCCATCGTCACGACCGCCGGTTCGAGACGCCGCAGTTGCGCCAGCGCGCCGTCGCAATCGGCCGCCACCGACACGTCGTACGCATCGAACGCCCACTTCATCTGCGTCTGCAGCGCGGGGTCGTCCTCCACGATGAGCAGCGGTTTGCGCCTGTCATTCATGGGGCAGCCTCGAGCGCCCGCTCAAAGACTTCGGTCGCCACCAAGCTCACGCGGAAAGTACTTCCCTCACCAAGGCCGCTGATGACCTCGATGGATCCGCCGATGCTCTGCACGTACTGGTGACTCTCGAAGGTACCGATGCCCATGCCTGCCTGCTTGGTGGAGCTGAACGGCTTGAACAGCCGATCCCGGACGAATTCTGCCGTCATCCCGGCGCCATTGTCCTGAACCTCGATGATCGCCTTGTTGTCTCTTCGGAAAACCCGCAGATCGACCTGCGGTTGCCCGCTTATCGACTCATAGGCGTTCTGAACCAAGTGCCCGATCACGCGTTCCAGTCGATCCTCGTGCCCCAACGCAATGACGCCGTCAGCGATTTCCAGTCGCAGCCCGGCACGGCCTGCGGCACGCACCGATGAGACACGCTGGGCAACCATCGCGAGGTCGACAGGATGCGGACGATCGACCGGCTGCTCGCCGGATCGCAGCTGAAGCATCAACTGGTTCATGCGCTGGACGACATGACTGACCGTGCCCAGCATGTCTTTCTGAAACTCGGGATTGGCATGATGACGCTCGGCATTGCGCAGCATCAGTTGCAGCTGTGCGACCAGGTTCTTGAGGTCGTGCACGACAAACGCCGACATGCGGTTGAATGACTCGAACTTGCGGGACTCGAGCAGTGCTTCAGTCGCTTCGGCTTGCGCCAAGTGCCCGGCAGTCTGACGTCCGGCGGTCTTGAGCAGATCGAGGACCTCCCAGTCAAGCGTGAGACTGATCCGAGACCGGCCGAGCACGACGAAGCCGACCAAGTTGTCTGCCGTATTGAGCGGTACCACCAACCACGCATTCACGCTCACCTGCAGCCAGGGGGGCAATTGAAGGTTCCTGTACTTGGCCGGGTCACGGCGTGCCTCTTCGACTTCGATCACCCAGCCCGTCGTCCGCAGGAACGAAGCGAGTGCATCATCTTCACGCTCGACATCGGTGACGGCAGGCTGAGACTGCCGCTCGACCTGGCGATACCCGTCCGCTCTGCGCAGCCACAAGGAGCCACTTGCCGTCTCAACCACCTCACCCAGGGCAAGAATGCAGCGTGCGTTAAGCGACAGGCCACCGGCGGTCGGTGCGTCAGCAATCAATCGCGTGAATTTGAGCCACTCCTCTCGATAGTCGTAGCGGCGAGACAGGAAGTGCTTGGCGACGACGACCCGCAGTTTTGAGCGGAATGTCCGCGAGGCCGCGATAAAACCGATGAACAGCAGCGCGCCAAATACGATGACCGTGGCGAGCGTCGTTCCCCATTGCCCACCGAAGAACCGGACGAAGAAGCCCAGTAGTGAGATGGCGAGCAGATAGGCAGCGGCAACAGCAACGGCGGTAGACCCCAGCAACACGCTGCGCGAAATCGAAACGTCGAAGGTCCACTCGCGGTTGCGCGCGGCGGCCACGCCGAGCAGCGGAATCACCAGCGCCTGCGCCAGTCCGCGTGCCTGCCACCAATCTGCGTCGACAACGCGAAAGAGCAAGGCGTCGGCGAAGAAGATGAGGTCATAGCCAAACAACGCGCCCAGACCGATACACAGCGGCGACACGTTCCAGCGAAGCGCTTCTGGTGTCCGCCGGTAAAGCTGCTCGACCGATGCCAGCCCGATCACCGCCAACATGACCATAGGCGCCAGCGACAGCAAGTACGACCGACCCTCGGGTTCTGGCACGTCTGGCGCTGGATAGCCGAACACGATGGCGACAACAAACAGGACCGCCAGTGAGCCAGGCACGGCGAGTCCGGCCCGGCGACCAACGATTGTGGCCTCGCCCCGCAGCAGGAGAACAACGAAGCCGATCAGGAGCGCCAGGCGCGTCACGTCAAAGGTGACGGCAGTGCGCCACATGGCTGGCGCGTGATTGACCACATAGCCCGCAGCACTGGCGGCCCAAAGCGCCGACAAGGTTATGCCGGCGAGCAGCAAGGCTGACCGTGCTTCGCCTCGCCAACGCAAAGACAGCAACGACGCGAACAGCGCAAAGGCGGCGGCTGCGACGCCAAATGTCCATACCGCCGGGATCTGGTACCAGGAAAGCTGCAAGCGTCTCTCTTCGGAGAAGGCACCGAGCGGCGCCTCCTCAGGTCGGGGCGGCGCCCTGAGCCGAATGCGGTTCGCGCGATGCGCAGGTCAGTGCGCGCCCTCTCGGAACAAAACGACGCGTACCGTTTCGACCAAGATCAACAGGTCGAGAAAGAGGGAGTGGTTCTTCACGTAGTACAGGTCGAACTGAAGCTTGCGAGAAGCATCCTCAATCGACGCTCCATAGCTGTAGCGAACCTGGGCCCAACCCGTCAGACCTGGCTTGACGCTGTGGCGCACGTCATAGAAGCGGATTGACTCCTTCAATTGCGCAACAAAGGTCGGACGCTCTGGGCGCGGACCGACAAGGCTCATCTCTCCGCGCAGCACATTGAGCAACTGCGGCAGTTCATCGATGCGCATCTTGCGGATGAAATTGCCAACCCGCGTAACGCGTGGGTCGCTTGCCTGGGCCCATCGCGCTACGCCGTCCTTCTCGGCATCCACGCGCATGCTGCGGAACTTCATGCAATTGAATGCGTGACCGCCCAAACCGACCCGCTCCTGTCGATACAGAATAGGCCCGCGGCTCTCGATGCGGATCGCAATCATCGTCATCAACATGACAGGTATTGCCATCGCGAGCAGGACCGAAGCACATGCGATGTCGAAGAGTCGCTTGATGATCGTGCGCACCGTGTCTTGCGCAAAACCTTGCCCGTAGATGAGCCAACTCGCCTTGAGCGAGTCGATGGGAACCTCGCCGCGAACGCGTTCGTAGAACCCCGCCAGATCCATGACGGGAACGCCGTTGATCCGACACTCAAGCAGGTCACGCAAAGGCAGCACGCCGCCTCGTTGCTCCTTGACAGCGACGATCACCTCCTCAACACGGTGGCGCTGAACAATCTCCAACAAATTCTGCGTCGGTGCAAACACTCGCGCTCCCGACTGGCTCTCGGGCAAACCTCCGTCCGCAGCAAAAAAACCGACGACGGAAAATCTTGGGTACCCGAGGCTGCGCAACGACGACTCGACTCCGATCGCTTCAACTCCGGTACCGACAATAAGTACCCGACGGGCTCCCAAGCCAGCACGCCGTGCTGTGAAGGCGATCTGGCGCATCACGATCAAACCCGCGAGCGTATAAAGCACCGCGTACCCGATGACGTCGCGCGCTTGGCGGCCGTCAGGAAAGGCGCCGAATACGACGTAGGCGATCGGCGCACATAGAGCCACCGCGATCAGCAAACGCCCGAGTGACACTCCGAAGGTCGCCGCCTCGTCACGTCGGTAGGTCCCCAGCGTCGCACTCAGTGCAAGGGCGACTCCGGCAAACACCAGCGCAGGATAGAAGGCGTCAGCCACGGACGCGCCATACGGGCCGTGCTGGACGAAGACCGCCAAGAGCAGTGCGCCGAAGAACACTGCGCCGTCGACCGACAACTGAACGACCGTGCCGACTGGGATGTGATGCCGGAATACCCTGACCATGTCCCGCTCCCAACGGCTAAAGGAAACAGCTGTTTGCCCCGGCCGCACTGACTGTTTCGAGAACTCTACAAATACCGTCCGGCGACGTAGCCTGTCTGCCGAGTCCTCACGAAAGCGAAGATTCACCAGGCGCCGGCTCGACGGGCCGGCGTCAGAATCGCCGCGTCTAAATGGTGCGATCTTCTGCGGGGACGCGGAGCTTATGCCAAGAATGCGGTATTTGCCAAGACTTTCCTCGAGTCGGCTCACGACCGTCAGACAGGCGGTGCCGAAGCCTCTGTTGAAGCGTCACGGTCGGAACTTCTCTGCCGCGATCCGAACGACCTGATGGCCTTGGAAGTCACGTGAATCGCGAGGACATTCAGGGGCATGCGCAGCCAGGCAGCGCGCGCTTCAAGCAACAGGGTCGATGCCCGCCGGCCGACGGACGGCACTTGGTCGGGGGGCGGCGGTCCGAGTGTGTTTCCCACCAACGACAAGAAGATTCGCGATCGGCTTCCACCCGACCGCGCTTCTGCCGCGCTTGCGAGTTCGCTAGAGCCGGGCGTACCGCACCAAGCCCGTGCGAATGCGGCAGCGTAGGAGAGCGGGCGCAGCAGATCGAGGACTGAGGCACGCTCTACCAGCCGGGTCGCAAGACGTTCAACGTCTTGTTCAGAAGCAAGGGCGCTTCGGAGCAAGCCGTCGAAGTCGACAAGGTCGCGCATCCGATTGCTGCAGTCGGAGTCGTGAAACAAGTGCGCAGCGGAATGAAGAAGCTGGTCGTCTGCACAGAGCGCGCGGTACGGTGAGCCGTCAATCGGCACGGACTCACGAAAGAGTAGCGCCGTGTCGGGGCGCAAGCTTCCCTGCGGCGGAAGGATCGCGTGGTGAACATCGAGTTCGAGCGCCTGCCCTGCACACTTCATCGGGGGCAGTTCGTGCGACCAGTCACGGTAGTACCGTTGGTCGTATGGGTCGGTTTTCTCGAATTCCCATCCCGCAGACAGCAATGCAGCCTCGACTTGCCCCAACCGATCGCGAGGCACCATCACATCCACATCCGCTGGCAGCCTGCCGGCAGCAACCGCATTACCCTGCATGACATACGCGGCTCCCTTAAGTAGTACGCACGCTGGTGAGTTGGCTGAGAATAGGGGCGCGACCGATCGCAGAAGGAACCGGAGTTTTTTCAGGCGAAACCGTGCCTCGATCAAGGCGGCATCGAGGTGCCGTTCCGCCAACTCAGGCAACTCAGGCGCAGGGTTGAGGGCACGAATCCGAACGGCGAGTGTGCCGAGCAGTCGACCACTACGAGCGACGCGCAATAGTTGATCCCACTGACGTTCCGACAGTTCGCTTACCCAACTCGGATCGGCCAAGGCCCCAGCCAGAAGCTCCAGCTGAGTTTCACGCTGGCCCCGCATCTTGAGCACGGGGGAAGCAAGAGAGACTCGCTGTTCACCAGCGATACGAGCACCCGCCATGTTCACTCGTCCAAGGAGCGCTCGACCGGCAGGTCCTCGAGCACGGATTCGATGCACTCGACTGCCCGCGCCAAGTCTCCGTATGTCAGCTCGAAGCATGAACACCGCTGAACGACGTCACACAGCGCCTCGAACGCGTCGGGCCCGAGGACTTCATAGTTGAAAGAGTTGACCACCAGCCTCGCAAAGGCCCGCGCTCCTGGAAGCTCCCTCAGTTCGACGCCTGCCGACGAATCGAATTGCGGAAAGACAATGCAACGCGGCGGCACGGGCCGGTGGATCGCCTCAACGTCCTTCTCTTGTGGAGCGAGATGCGCGACCGTGCCTTTGCGCGTCTTGGGAAAGCTCGGCCCGATGACTGCCGTGGGATCGAACGATCGCAACACGCCGATCGATTCGTTCTTGAGCGCGATCGGGCGCAGCATTGCCAACATTTTGCGATCGATCAGTCTGATGACGCCGAACTCGTCCGACAGGAGACGAAGTCCATGGCGAGCCAGTGCAGCAGTCAACGTACTCTTGCCCGAACCCGGCATCGCGGGCAGCAACAATCCGCTGCCGTTTTGTTCTAGCGCTCCGGCATGCAGCAATAGATGATTGCCAAGCCTTGCGGCAAGGGCGTAGTTGATGCCCCATTCGAGCAGCGGAAGCGGGGTGTCGCGCGGAAATTTCTCGAATTCCATCGCGCCATCGATCCAGAGCTCGATTTGCGGCCTGAACACCTGGCGGAGGCTCAGACGGGCCGAACGAAGCGCCACAGTCACGTCGAACAAGTCAATCGATGATGGAACAGGGAACGCACCGTAAAGCAGCCGCAACATCGGAGCGAGCTCGGGAAGATCCGAGCGAATGCGAATGCGAGCTGCACCGATGTCGAGCGCCAGACCGGCACCCATCAGGCGCTCACGCACGGCGTCATCGCCGATGTCACTCAGGTACATCAGACCTGATAGCGCTCACCAAACCTAGTTCACTCAGTTCGCGCAGCAGACGCAAGGCATGGACACTTGCTTCCATCTGACCCTGATCGGCGAGGGCTTCCGACAAGAAATCAGCAACTTCCGACTCAGACACGGGTTGGGTCATGCACATCACAAGCACGGAGGCCGCGGCCGGGTTCAGCAAGTGCGCATCCCACGAGATTGAATCGAAGACAACGACGCCATCCTCGAACTCGCGCAGCAGCAACTCGTCGGTTGCCGAGAAACGCACTTCCATCAGGGCTTGATCGAGCGTCCGTTGGACGCCACCATCAGGCTCGGAACGATCCGTAACAGCTGACCGTGGTCGCGCTGTAGCCGGAGGGCCGCTGCAACGTGATGTGACGGTACTCTGAAGCGTTATCACGATCGAAAAATACCAACGCCCATCGCCTGCTTTCGCCTGTCACGCGCCAACCGGCTGGCAGTCTGGTCGATGGACCGAAACTCAATGTCGCGTAGGGCGCTCTGGTGTCGACATAGCGACCAAGCATGGGATCGCCATAGAACATCCCGCGCACATTGCCCTGATAACTGAGTTGTTCGACCTTGACCGCCTTGCGGAACCAACCGTCTGCCTGGGTCTTGTTCGTGAAGAAGGCGGGTGAGCTCGCACCCCCCGTTGTATTTCGAAGGCAGCGCCCGAAACTGGTCAACGAGGAAGCAGAAGCGGATGACAACGTCAGCACGACAGGTGCCGCCAATGAACCCTTGATCAACTTCCGACGATCCAACATAGCCTTCATGGCGATCCTCTTTCCGCTCGGTCCTGTGAGTCGTTCGATACCCGCCACCCGAGCAATGCGACGACGGGAAACAGCCCGGTACTTCAGTAGATTCTAGGGCACAGTCGCCCGAATTTGGTATGACATTCGTAGGCTGATATTCCGGCCAACCCGACGTGCGCTGATGGATGGCGCCTTAGCTCAGGATGTGAAGTCATGCGCAGTCGGGTCCCACTAGACTTCCTAAGTGACTGATTTTTCGAAAGTAGGACCTCAGTCTGCATCGAAAGCAAGATTCATGCAGCGCGGGGACCCGCTTTCTCGATGCGGCGAACTTGGCTCGACGCCATATAGAAATTCCTTAGTCGATTTCGTTGGATGGGGACGGATAGCTACAAACCAATCCCGCGGACACCGCGCGACTTGTGCATCGCATCAGCGCACAACGCACAACGCTGCAGCTGCAACCAGTCCTAACGGCATACGAAGAGACACTACGTTCAACTCCCACTCACGACGTCCAGCGTGAACTGCTACGTGCACAGGACCCTGCGCGGCTTGGCGCACGTCGACGAGCTCAAGCGGCATCGTCAGACCGAGCCCAGTGGCTTTCACGCACGCCTCTTTGCGCGTCCAGAGATCGAGGAACCCAGTGTCCCGAGACGCCGCCGCACTACTTCGCCAGCTCTCGAACTCTCCTGGCGACAGATGATGTTGAGCGAGGCCTTCTGCATCTGGCAGTTCGCGCAAATGTTCAATGTCCACGCCGATATCAGCGATCTCGCTCGTACCGATCAGCACGGTCGCACCGCACCGGCTCGTGTTGAAGCGGAGCGGATCACCTGCAAGACGTGGCTTGCCGCGTTCATCAGCGACAACTGCCAACCGTCGCTGCGGGATCCCGAGAGACTGCGCGAGGATGTGCCTCAACGATGCCTGTGCTGCTAGAAAGTAGCGCCTCTCTTCAGGATTGCGAATGCGCTCCGCGCGCGCCCGGTCGCGATCACTCACTGCTTCCGAAGGGACCGCTGGATTCGTCGGAAGGCAAACACACCAGATCCCCACCCGACCACCGAGTTGATGAGGCACCTCCCTCAAGCACCCATCTAGCCAGGGAAGGTCACAAGAAGCATCGATCCGAATCACCTGACTCTCGCGACATGGGCTGCTGCTACCCTGAGAAAGATTACGCCGCTTCCTGGAGTCCCATCCATGCGCGTCGACACCACCCTCGACGAGGTCGTACCGACAAGCGCCCCCGCGCAGCCACAACGCCCACTTGATCAACTCTTCGTTGAGCAATCCCGGCTCACGCCTGACCGGGTCGCTCTGTTGGAAGGTGCACGGACCGTAACTTACGCGCAGCTCGAGATTCGCTCGGGACTGGCGGCGACAGCGCTGGTGGCCCGTGGCATCGGCCCTGGCGCAGTGGTCGGCCTCCACATGGAAAGGTCGATCGATTGGACGGTCGCGGTGCTCGCGATACACCGTGCCGGGGCAGCGGTGATGCCTTTGCCGCCCAACTATCCGCCCGCCCGGCTCCGGGAGATTCTTGCTTGCGCTCGACCGGTGGTGGTGGTGCACGACCGAGCGACGCCGATCGAAGCCGCGTTGATCGAGCAGCGGATCGATCTGGACGACCTGTGCTCCGAGACTCCGACGCCGCTCGCACACGAGGAGGCTGATCACGCTGTCGACATGCCGGCGTTTGTCTTGTGCTCATCCGGTTCGACGGGCGTGCCCAAGATGATCGCTCGCAGCCACCGCTCGTTCCTTCACCCCTGGGAGCAGTTGCCCTTCGAGGCGGGCGAAGTCGGCTGCCACAAGGCGCACACGACGACGACGCACGGCGTCTACGAGCTCTTCGAGCCGTTGCTGCGCGGGGTTCCCACAGTCATAGTGGCGGACGCCCAAGTGCGCGATCTCGACCAGTTCTGGTCCATCGTCCGGGCGCAAGGCGTGACGCGGCTGCTCATCGTGCCCTCGGCGATGCAGGCAAGCCTCGACCTGCCCGGTTTCCAGCCACCTGCGCTCAAGGTGGTCGTGCTGATGGGTGAGCACCTTCCAGCGGCCCTGGCGCAACGCATCATCAGCGCTTTTTCCGGCAACACGCGCGTCTTCTCGATCTACGGCAGCACCGAGGCAAGCTCGACGATCGTGTGCGACCTGAAGGACTCCCTGAGTCGATCGGCCGACCTGCCGCTCGGCCAGCCGATCGCCCCCGAGGTCGGGGTCCACGTACTCGATGGAAATCTTGACCCGGTCATGCCCGGCCACACCGGCCGGCTGTACATCTCGGGACCGGCACTGTTCTGCGGCTATGTTGCGCAGGAGGCGCTCACCGCACAGGTCGTGGTTCGCCATCCACGTCACGGCCAGTGCCTTTACGACACCCGCGATGACGTTCGCTGCCTGCCGGATGGCAATATCGTCTACGTCGGGCGGGCTGACGATACGGTCAAAATCCGCGGCTTCCGGGTCGAGCTGACCGAGGTGGAAGGAGCGTTGCGTGCCTGCTCCGGCGTGACGCAGGCCGCGGTGGTCATCACGGGCCATGATGGCGCTGGCGCCACGTTGGTCGGCTTTTACACGCCGCGCGCCGTTCCGGCCCAGGCGCTTTTCCAGGCACTACGTGACCGCCTGCCGCCGTACATGATTCCAGCCTCGCTCATCGGCCTGGACGCGTTCCCGCTGACAGAGCGGTCGAAACTTGACCGAAAGCGGCTGGTCGCCGAGCACCTGTCGGCAGGAGCGGATCAGCAATACCTGGCGTACTCGTCCGAGATCGAGCGGCGTGTTGCCGATGTCTGGGAAGGCACGCTCGGACATCGCCGATTCGACCTCGACAGCAGCTTCTACGAAGTCGGCGGCACATCCCTGACGACCGCCATCCTCATCCACCGGCTCAGAGAAGCCTTCGCGCTTGATCGCACGCAGCTGTCGGAGCAGTTCGCCTACCGGTTCCCGACTGTTGCGTCGATGGCGCATCGGCTCGGCGACTCGTCCGCTGCGCGCGCCGACGAGTCAGCCCAGGAGTCGATCCTGGTGACACTGAGGCGGGCGACGGATGCATCGCAGCCGCCGTTGCTTCTGATCGCCTCCGCTGGAGGCACGCTCGGCGCCTACCAGAAACTTGCTGCAGCACTGCGCTACGGCGGCGAAATCATCGGCGTGCGCGACCCGTTTGTCTCCGGTGAACGCGATCCGACCGAGGCCTTCGGCCGCTGGGTGGACCGCTACTTCAACGCGATAAGACAACACCGTCCGGATGGCCCGTACTGCATCGTCGCCTATTCGTCGGCCGGCGCGTTCGGTCTGGAACTGGCGCACCGACTTCATCAAGCGGGCGCCGATGTGCCCATGCTGGCCCTGATCGATCCGCTCGGCATTGACGGCGACAACTGGCACCGTTACGGCTGGTGGGTGCTGCTCGCAACGCACTCGGGGCCGTGGATCCGATGGCTCACGCGACTGGGCGGCGCGCTGCGACGCCCGGCGGCACCATGGGTGCGATGGCATGCCCAACGCCAGTTCCGCAGCGACTTCACGCTCTCGGATGAGGCATTCCGGCAGCTTGCGACCGAGATGGCCACCTCTCGCGGGCGGATCATGGCGCTCGCTGCGCTGATGGAGCTGAACACCGGCCTGCCCCTGGATTTGTCGGATGTCGACATTGCTGCCGAGCCTGCGGACGGCGCGTTGCGGGCCTTGCAATCACGGGTTGCCGAGGTCATGCCCGAGGTGAATGCCGAGACGATCCAACGCATAGCGAGTCAGTATGCGTTGCAGTTACAGGCTCAGCGTGCGTATCGCCTGCAGCCGTACGATGGCCCGGCGCTGCTGATCGAGCCCATCTCTGCGTACGCCGGCCTGCTGGAGGCGCAGTTCAAGCCTCACCTTCAACGCATGCGCGTAATTCGACTTGAACTCGGCACGGCGGACGCGCGAAGCCAAGCGATCAGCCGTCGCTTCGGCCCCTGGATGCCGCACTTTCTCTGCATGCGCGACAGTCGCTTTTCTGAAGCGCTGGCGCGCGAACTTGAGCGCGCCCTCGCCGTGCCCGACCAGCGATCCCGGGCGAATCGGCCGAGCTCGTCAGCGGTGCGTTGATCGCGGCACTTACCGACGGCGCAGAGGAACGCGATAGACGCCGGGCTATCTCGATCGCAGCCGACTGAGCGATCCCACGATCTTCGAACCCAGCAGCTTCTTGACGGTGCGGCTGAGCGCCCGTTTCTGCCGTATGCGCGTAAGTGCTGGGGCATCGCCAACCGGCACAACGATCAACGTTGGCCCTCGGCGCTGCAGCGCCGTCCTGACGTGCGGCTCGATGTCGTTGGTTGTCGCGCTTTCAAAGGCGCAGCCGACTGCCTCGGCCATCGCCTCGTAGTCGAGACTGCCGATATCGATGGCGTGGGGGTTGCCGGACGAGAGCAGCTGATCCAGCCGAATCAGCCCGAGAGCCTGGTCATCGAAGACGATGACCGGAAGCGACAGTCCCAGCCGGACGGCTGTCCGCAACTCCAGTCCGGTCATCAGGAATCCGCCGTCGCCGATCAGGGCCACCACCGCGCGCTCCGACTGTGCGAGCTTGGCGCCAATCGCAGCCGGCAAGCCAAACGCCATCGACTGAAAGTCAGTTGGAAAAAGCAGGCCGCGCGGCTGCTTGACGACGACGTGCCGGCGCGCGAGAAGCTGATGCATGCCGGAATCGAGCACAAGGCAGGCATCCGCCGGCAGGGCGCTTTGCAGCCTCGCAAAGAACGCCCGCGCATCGCTGGCTCCAATCCGCGCATCCGACGGGCCGCCCCCGCGCCGATCGCGAAGCCGTGAACGCTGCGCGCGGGCGGCGCTTGCATCCAGACCGCGCTGCTCGGGTTGCGGCGCTGACCGCTCAATTGCATCCAGCAGAGCGGTTAAGAACTCCCGGGCGGTCGCCCTGAGCGAAATGCGGGCGCTGGGCGGTGTGGCGAGCACCGCTTCGGAGATGTCGATGCGCACGAGCTTGTCGGTCGGTAAGTCAAGCCCGAACCCGACGCTGCCGTTCTCCGCCAAGGCCGCACCGAGAACGACGATAGCGTCGCACTCCGCGGCCACCGCATTGAACGCTGCGAGGTCACCGGTGGCGTCAAGGGGCAGCAGGCGATCGTCATCCTCAGGCACGACGCCACGCCCGGATGGCGTCGTGGCGATCAGGGCGCCGAGCGCGTCCGCCGCGCGCTTGAGCTCCTGTGCAACATCGGCTGCCCCCTGCCCGGCGTAGATGAGCGGACGGTTCGCCGCCAGCACAAAATCAATCGCCGCCCCCAGCGCTTCGTGGTCGACAGGGGGGCTGGACGATTCGACTGCGGTTGATGAAGCAGCGTCGCCGATCGTCTGCCCGTAGACGTCTGACGCTACCTGAACGAGCACCGGTCCAGGTTCATCGGACTGTGCCAACGCGCAAGCCATCTTCACGGCCTGCGCGGCTTGACCGGCTTCAATGACGTCAATGACCTCCTTCACGACCGGGCCCGCCATGACCGCCTGATCAATGGACTGCGATCGTCTGCGCCCAAGGGCGCAGACGGGCGGCCGACCGGTCAGCAGTACTAGCGCAGCGGAGTCCAGCCGCGCCTCCGGTATTGCAGCCAGTGCGAACGAGAACCCAGGGCCGGGAATCGCCGACACGACAGCAAGCCTGCCGCTGGCGCGGAAGTGACCTTGCGCCATGAACGTCGCGGCCAGTTCATGGGTCGCGGTCACGGTGCGCAGCCCGGCCTTGCGCAGCGCCTCGTACAGCGGGATCGTCTGAGTTCCAGGAACGCCGAAGACAAGCTCGACGCCGGCGCTCCTCAGCGCAGCACAGATCGCGTCTGCGCCATTGCGATCTACCGTCATGAAGAACTCGTCGACACACCGGACCTGCCGGCCGCTGAACCGAGCATGGTGAAGGGCACGCGCGATATCACCAGGCGCCGCTTGCCGCGCTCGGTGCGTGGAAGGTTGTCGACCAGCGCGATCTCGATCGAGGCCTCGAAGCCGATCGCTTCGCTGACGCGTCGAGCGAGCAGCTTGCGCGCTTCGTCATCCAGCCCCCGCGGTGCCACCGCGCGCACCATGAAACGACGCACTTCCAGTTGTTCGAGCTGGACCTCCTTGAGACCCGGCACAAGTTCCACCCCGAAGAGTCCATGCCGGAAGGCGCGCCATCCGCCTTCCGGAGTGGAAATGATGTCCTGGGTTCGTCCGCCAATTTCGCGCAGCATCGAATGCGCGCGTCCGCAAGAACAGCGGTCATGTCGCCGCACGGCAAAGTCGCCGGTCCTGTACCGGATCAGGGGCTGGGCGTAGTTCTCGAAGCAGGTTCCGATGATCTCCCCAGGCTCGCCTTCAGGCGCCTCTCTGTCTCCTGCCAGGATCTCGACGGCAACGATCTCCTCGGGGATGTGGTAGCCGTGCTGTTCGCATTCGGCTGCAGCAGCGACATGCTCGCCCAAGCCGTACCAGTCGAACACATCGCATCCCAATACGCGGCGGGCATGATCACGCTGATGGTCATAAAGGACTTCGGCGTTGGTGACGATGACGCGCGGCCGGAACCGGTCGTCTCCGGTTTCCTCCACATAACGCAAAAGAAACTCCAAGTGCGAGGGGTAAGTCCAAAGCACGTCAGCGCGGAAGTCGACCGCGGCTCCAATGATTTGCTGGAAGTAGTGCCCGTTCAGCAGACGCGTATTGAAGCAACGCATGCGCGACTTCCAGTCGTCCCAGTACAACCGTCCCGCCAGACTGCCTTCGAGCGGAAAGTAGAGCGCTGCGCAGCGATCACTCTCGGAGTAGCCCACGGCATCGTAGTGCCGGCGAGCGGCAGCGAACTCCAAGTCCCTGGAGCGTTTCGACAACCAGAAATGCCGCCGCTTGCCCGTGGATCCGCCCGATTCCCCGAGGACCGGCGCATGCCGGGCGAACTCGTCCGACTTCAGATCCTCGGATCGCTCAAGCAAGATCTCGCGCGTGATCACTGGAATCTTCGGAAGGTCGCCTACCCCCTGGATTTCGCGCGGATCGAGACGTTCGCGAGCAAACAACTCTCTGTAGTACGGAACATGGGCGGCGGCATAGGCGACCAACTTTCGCAGGCGACTATCGGCAAGCTCTCGAAGGCGCTCCGCGGGCCAGTACTCACTGGCACGCAACTCGGCGCGCGCCCGGGCAAAGCCTTGGTCGCCCAGCACCATGAAACGAGGCGTCAGGCAGAGCGCCTGGCGAAGCATGTCTCCGCCCTTGCTCCGAAGGCGACTGCGCGAGTTCATCTGGCCGCTCATGCCGTTGCGCCCACCGAGAACGTCGCCGACAGCACTCGCTCGGCTCGCGCCACCGCGGCTCCATGGAGAACGCGAGCAGCGGTGGCAAGCCGAGTCGAGCCGCGGCAGCGCCGCTCCGCCGCCAGCAGTAGCCGCACCGCTCCCGACTCAGAAGGTGCCAACCTATCCGCAAGCAGCGTGTCGGGACGGTCAGGTCCATACGCCGCCTCGCAAGCAGCAATCACCCGCAGCGCCCGCTGCCTCGCTACCGTGGCTGCCGTGGCGCCGCGCGTGACCGCAGAAGCGAGCGTCTGCGCCACGAGCGGCTTGAAGCGCCGGCGCAGGATTGCCTCCAACTCCACCGCGTTGACACCCGCGGCTGCCACCAGCGTGGAACCCAGCACACCGCCCCCGCCGGCGACAAAGTCCGGCAGCACGAGTATTCCTCGGGACGTCAGCCGATCGCCCACTTCGTCAGTAAACGGGATGTTGGCGCCGCAGACCACGACGCGAGCATCGAGATGCTCGGCGCTGCTCGCGTTCAACGTTCCGCTGCCCGCGCAAAGCAGCATGACATCGCACGGCGCGGCAAGGACCGCCTGCGGGGGCGCGCCATCGGCCATGCAACTATCGCCAGAGTGCTCGAGGCCTTCGATGACGGCGCGCACATCCAGTCCAAGGTCGTTGCACAGCGAACCGCTGATCGTCGAAACGCCCACGATGCGAGCCCCCGCCGCCGCAAGCGACTCCATCGCAGCGCGACCCACAGCGCCGGCACCCTGGACCGCAATCCGTGCGCCGCGCAGAGCGATGCCAAGGGACTCGAGCGCTGCCTCGGCCGACAGCGCAACGGTCAG
>LNFM01002924.1_pt1 | contig 34874 bp, 22 predicted proteins | sample 596031 | NCBI WGS metagenome assembly LNFM01 (sample SAMN04254537, study PRJNA301005) | activated carbon metagenome | isolation source: dual media filters at the Ann Arbor, Michigan drinking water treatment plant | place: USA: Ann Arbor
GAGAGCCTTGGCTTCAATTTGACGGATGCGTTCGCGGGTGACGTCGAACTCTTGGCCGATCTCTTCGAGGGTATGTTCGCGCTCACAGCCGATGCCAAACCGGAGCCGGATCACCTTTTCCTCTTTCGGGGATAGGGTCTTTAGGATGTTCGCGGTTTCGTCGCGCACATTAGCTTCGATGACGGCATCAACCGGGGAGCCGACCCACCGATCCTCGATCAGATCGCCGAGGGCGGACTCGCCGTCGCGACCGACCGGGGTTTCGAGAGAGACGGGATCGCGGGAGATGGGTTTCAGCTTTTGAACTTTCTCTACAGGGATGTCCATCCGCCGGCTGATTTCTTCATTCGTAGGAGCACGGCCAAGTTCCTTTTCAAGCTCGCGGGTAGCGCGCAGGAACTTGTTCATCGACTCATTCATGTGCACCGGGATACGGATGGTGCGGGACTGATCGGCGATGGCCCGGGTGATCGCTTGGCGAATCCACCAAGTGGCGTAGGTGGAAAACTTGTAGCCGCGCCGGTACTCGAATTTGTCGGCGGCCCGCATAAGGCCGATGTTCCCTTCCTGGATCAGATCGAGGAGGTGAAGCCCGCGGTTGACATACTTCTTGGCGACGGAAACCACAAGCCGGAGGTTGGCCTCGACCAGGTCTTTCTTGGCGCGTTCGGCCTCCGTCTCACCGTGGCGGATGATGGCGGTGGTATGGCGGAGATCGGCAAGCGAGGCCCCGGCCATGGTCTCCCGCTTCTTAACCTCTTTCTTGAGTTCGCGGATGCGAGCGGCGTATTCCGGCTTTTTACGCTCTTCGAGCCGGTGCAGCTCCGCGTCGAGATGGGTGATCTCGTCGACGGTCTTATCGATCTCTTGAGCGAACTGCCGCCAGCGGGACGGGTAGAAAGGAATCGCCCGGATGGCCAAGCTGGTTTCCACTTTCGTACGAGCCAGCCGCATGATCATCTTGCGCCGCGCCTTGCGGACAGCAGGATCCTTCAACTCGGAAGCCTTCAGAACAGGAAGGGCTTCCACCTTTTCGGCGCTCTGCTGGAGTTTCTTGTACAGCGTGACGACGTTGAGGAAGCGGTCGAGCGCCTCCTTACGCATCTTCGCATCGGCCGGGGTGCCCTCTTCCGTTTCTCCCAGGTCGACGAAGTTGTCGATTTCCTGCTCCTCGCGACGGAGCGCCTCGGCGAACTCAATGACACGATGCTGGACGACAGCCGAGCGGCTGATGGCGCGCAACATGCGCAGTTTGCCCCGTTCCATGCGACGGGCGAGTTCGACTTCGCCTTCGCGGGTTAATAGCGGGACCGCACCCATTTCCCGCAGGTAAACGCGGACCGGGTCATCGGTGTAAATTGATTCTTCCGGCGCCACTTGGCCCGGAAATTCATCGCCGTCATGCACTTCCTCCGGATGAAAGAAGTTTGCTTCTTCGTCAAAAGGAAGCCCAAGGGGCTCTGCTGTGTCAGCGGAATACTGATCTTCGAAGTGATCCATCTAGACTCACTCTCCCGTGGAGGGTCTGGCCATAAACTGTCGGAGGTAAATAGGGGTCGGAGGTGCAGACCAACGCAGCAGGAGTGCCAACACCGATTGTATCATTCCCTCTAACCTGTTTGAAAGACCAAAGTTGGCTTGCGCCAATCTCACGCCCCTACACAATAAGAGATGTTAGGAAAGACGAACGGTTTCAGTTCAATGTTTCTCCTACGAAAGTAGTTTATTGGCCCGTCCGCCGGGTTCGGAGGAGATTCTGCAGTTCGCTGAGGAACGCCTGCTCGTCCTGGAAGTCTCGGTAGACCGAGGCGAACCGAACATAGGCAATCTTGTCGAGCTGGCGCAGCTCGTCCATCAGGATCTCTCCTACTGTTGTAGTCGATAGCTCCCGTTCCGGACTATCCGCAATCCGGCTCTCGATGTGGTCGACGATGGCGGCGAGCTTGGAGATCGGGATCGGCCGTTTTTCGCAGGCTTTGATCAACCCGTTGAGGACTTTCTGCCGTTCAAACTTCTCCCGGCGACCATCTTTCTTGACGACCATGTAGGGGATTTCGTCGATCTTTTCGTAAGTCGTGAAGCGGCGCTCACAGCCGAGGCACTGCCGGCGACGGCGAATCGCGTCGCCCTCCTTGCTTTCGCGAGAGTCGATGACTTTGTCTTCTGAGTGGGCACAGAAGGGGCACTTCATGCGGTGATCTCCTTTTCGATTTTCTTTAGGGAACCCCAGGAGAGGCCTTGGCGAGCAGCGAGAACGATGCCGAAAGGGATAACTACTACCCATGTAGCAAGCCAGCAGGCAATGGCGATTCCTGTGGCCGGAGCGGCGGCGACCGCAAAGAGTTGGGAAAGGACAAGGAAGCCAACGAGTTGGGCCCCTCCACCGATTCCGGGGATCTGAACGATGCTGCCAAACGAGACAAAACCCAGATAGACGATCACATCGAGCCCGGAGAGGCTATTGGTTTGGGGAAACGACCAGAGAATAAACAGGCAGGCGCCGAGAATACTGCCCCACTCGAGAACCGTATAGAAGATAATCAGGCCCATATCGGCGGGCCGGCCGCACGAAGCCAAGCCTGTGGCAAAGTTCTCGAGAGTGCCACCAATCCTGGCTTGGAGATTCTCGGGCAGGAAGGCCAGCGATTCTCGCAGGCGGGTGACGAGAGTGGCGCCACCGAGAGCGGCGGTGATCAGAATGATCAGGCAAGCGGCGCACAGAACAGCAATAAAGACGCCTCCGGTCTGCAGCACCCATTGCAGCGCCGGGCCGACGTTTCGTCCAGTGGGATTGAACGTGGCCAAGCCAATGCCGAACAGGAGCAGAACGGCCAAAAGGTCGTAAATGCGTTCGAGGAACCACGCGGCCATCTGCGAGGAGAGGGAGACGTTCTCGGAGCGGGAAATGAGATAGGGCCGGACGAGTTCGCCGGGGCGGCCGAAGAGGACGATGGCCGTGAAGCCGATCATCGTGTTCTTGAGGATGCGCGCGAGCGAAGAGTGGGGATTCAACGGCCGGAGCATGACCTGCCAACGGAGGGCGCGGGCGAGATAGCTGGCGAGGACGGTGGCTCCGCCGGGCAGCATCCAGCGCCAGTCGATCTGATTGTACACCTGACCAAAAGCGGCCCAGTCAAAGGCGGCCAGCCGTTGCCAGGAAAACCAGATGAGTAAGGGCGCAAAAACAATCGCCAAGCCGAAAGCCCAGCGCCGGAATTTTGGCGAGGAGAGAAAGTTAAGCAAATCAGTCGTTACAATGAGGGTGCTCGCGCACTTCGAGCGAACTTATTATGCCAAATCCTCGTAGTTGTTTACGAACTGCCCGGCAACGGGCAAACCATAGGAGACAGGGAAGGGCGAAATGGCAGCGGCTGCTACAGTTGAACGAGGGATTTGGGCGGCCGCCGAAGGCTTGACGCCACCACTCCGCGGGAACCATCGCTTGGACCAAAGTTTCGACCTTGATTTGCGGTTGGTGGAACGCTGTCTCGCCGGGGACGAGACGGCTTGGGAGGATCTCGTCAAAACGCATACCCGCCGGGTTTACTCTGTTTGCTACCGGTTTACCGGGACGGACAGCGAAGCGCAGGATCTGACGCAGGAAGTGTTTTTGCGGCTCTTTAAGACGCTGCGAACTTTTCGCTCGGGCGAGGGTTCGTTTACTGTGTGGCTGACGCGGATGACGCGGAATCTGTTGATTGACAACTACCGGAGAACGAAGCAAAACCGGGTGACCGATTCCATTGAAGACCAGTTGCCGATGCTCGAAGAGCGCAGTGCTGGCCACGGCGGCCGGGCGGATGGACTGCTGGCGGGACGCGAGGCCAGCGAGCTGTTGCAGGGTGCGCTGCAGAAACTGTCGCCGGAGCTGCGGGAGACGGTGATTTTGCGGGACCTCGAAGAATTGGACTATAAAGAGATCGCCGCGGTTTTGAACGTGCCCGAGGGGACGGTGAAATCGCGGCTGAATCGGGGCCGGGCGGAGTTGGCCCGGCTGCTCAAGAAGTATCAGGTGGCTTTGGTATGAAGTTGAACTGCGCCGAATTCGAAATCTTACTTTGCGACGCCGTGGATGGGCAGTTGCGGGGCGAGGCTAAAGCGGCGTTCGAATCGCATCGCGAGAGCTGCGCGGCATGCCGGGAGTATGCGGCGGATGTGTTGGGCGCCGCAGCTTTCATGGAGCGCGCCGCGACGGTGGAGCCGCCCAAAGAGCTGATCACCAAGATCCTCTACGATTTGCCACGCGGGCCCAAGGCGGTCCCCGGTGGTGGGGCAGCGGGGCTGAAGGGCTTCCTGAGCCGCTGGCTGGGTCCGGTGCTCGCGCCGAAGATGGCGATGGGCATGGCGATGACGGTGCTGTCACTTTCCATGCTGGCGAATGTGTTTAAGGTGCCGGTGCGACCGCTGAGCGCGGTGGACCTGGATCCAGTCAAGATCTGGGTGAGCGTCGACGATCAAGCCCACCGGGCCTGGAACCGGGCGGTGAAGTATTACGAAAACCTGCGGCTGGTGTTTGAGATTCAGAGCCGGCTGCAGGAATGGACTGAGCAGGAAGAGATGGAAAGGCAGAATCAATTACGGAACGAAGCGGAGAAACTTTCCGTACCTTCCAATGAAGCTAAGCCTTTGCAGTAGTTAGAGTTCGGGGGATATTATCATGGAACAGAACGTACCACCGCCCCAGGCGGCATTCTGCCGGATCTGCGGCAAACAACTGGAGCCAGAAGCGCAAAAAATTGCCTTCGGCACCGTGTACTGTGCCGAGCATGTGCCGGCTACGGAGACGGCTGGATCGCCCTGGACGGCGCCACCGACGGCTCCGCCACCCTATGCGACTGGCATGAACAACAGCATCTCCCCCGGCCTTGCGTTCATTCTTGGTTTATTGCCCGGCGTTGGCGCGATTTATAACGCGCAGTATGCCAAGGGACTCGTGCACGTACTGGTGTTTGGCATGTTGATTAGCTTGGCGAACGCCGACAGCGTCGGAGAGCTTCAATTCCTGTTTGCGATGCTGATTCCGACGTGGGTGATCTATCAGGCTTTTGAGGCCTATCACACGGCGCGCCGGCGGCAGATGGGCGAGGTGGTCGACGAGTTCTCCGGGATCGTTTCGGCCCGCCCGGGACAGGGCGGATTTCCGATGGGGCCGATTGTGTTGATCGGGCTTGGCGTCATCTTCCTGCTGCACAACTTCGAGCTCCTGCGCATTTCGCAATTGTTGAAGTTCTGGCCGTTGGGTTTGATTGGGGCGGGGGTCTATATGCTCTACGTGCGGCTGCAAGCCCCGGCAGCGCCGTTGGGTGAGGGGGTGCGTCGTGAACAATAATCTGTTTGCCGCGATTCGCGGTCCGATTCTTCTAATTGCGGTGGGCGTCTTGTTCGCCATCGACCATGCCGGAATCTTTGGCATCCGCCAGTCCTGGCCGGTGCTGCTGGTGCTGGTGGGTTTGTTGAAGCTGTTCGAGCATCTGACGGCCGGGCCGGGACAACCCGCTCCGCCCATGCCCGGGCCGCCGCCGATGTCTCAGCCACCGATGACGGGGGGGAACTGAGCCATGCGCCGCGCCTCCATCACAGGACCGATCATCCTGATCGTGATTGGTTTGCTGTTCTTGCTGCGAAACTTCATCCCAGGACTGCAGCTCTTGGATCTATTGAGTCAATACTGGCCCTACGGCCTGATCGCTTGGGGTGTTCTGCGTCTGGTTGAGGTGCTGGTCTGGAATCAGAAAGGGCAGCTCGCCGCGCGGCAGGGCGTGACCGGCGGAGAGTGGGTGATGGTGGTGTTCATCTGCGTGGTGGGCAGCAGCCTGTTCTGGGGCATCAAGCAGCGGAACGTTTGGGGCAACCGGATCTCGCTCGGAGCGTGGGAGTTGATGGGGGAAGCGTTCGAATATCCGGTGAGCGGGACGATGGCCGCCGGCAAGACGCCGCGAATCCTCATTGACAACGTGCGGGGCAACACCCGGATTACAGGCATTGACTCCGAAGAGGTGCGGGTAACCGGAACGAAGACGATCCGGGCGATGAGCCGGGAGGACGCCGACCTCAACGACAAGAGGTCGGACTTCCAACTGGTGCGAGAGGGCGACACGATCATTGTCCGCACCAACCTCGACCGGGTTTCGAGCGGGCCGCAGATGCGGGCCAATTTGGAGATTCAAGTGCCCCTGGGCGCCCGGGTCGAAACCAAGGGCCGCTACGGCGATATTGATCTTGAGAACGTTGGCGGCGACGTGGACATCAACAGCGAAAACGCGGGGATCCGCTTGAACAATGTGGGCGGCAATGTCAGGGCGGACCTGCGGCGGAGCGACATCATTCGGGCGACGAACGTGAAGGGCAATGTCGAAGTGAAAGGCCGCGGCGACGATGTGGAGATGGAGAACATCGGCGGCACGGTGTCCGTGAATGGCAGCTATTCCGGCGACCTCGAATTCCGGAAGATTGCCCGGCAGTTGCGATTTGAAGGGCCCTCGACAAATCTGCGGCTAGAGCGGGTGGCGGGAACGCTGCGGTTCGCGGGCGGGTCGATGATTGGAAGCGATGTGACCGGACCGCTGGTGCTGCGGGCGAAGTCGAAGGATGTAGAGTTGAGCGGCTTTACGGACTCGATCGACCTGGATGTGGACCGCGGCGACATTACCCTGCGTCCCTCGGGCACTGGGTTTGGCAAGATGGAAGCCAAGACCAATGCCGGAGAGATTGAGCTGGTGCTGCCGACGGCGGCCAAGTTCGAACTGGCGGCGAAGACGCGGCGGGGCGACGTGGAGAACGACTACGGTTCGCCACTAATAAAGAGAGAAGAGGAGCGGGGCGGAACGCTGAGCGGCAACGTGGGCAATGGACCGCGGTTGCTGCTGGAAACGGACCGGGGCGAAATCCGGGTGCGGAAGTCGGATGACCGGTTCTTGACCAACGATCCGCAGAAGCCGGCGGAGGCGCTTCCCCCCAGTCCGCCAACTTCGCCACTGCCCCCGGTTCCCATGCAGCGCAGCGTGCAGTAGACTATCGGGCGATGCTACGTCGCAATGTATTGACTCTGGCCGCGGGCGGTTTGCTGGCGCAGGCGAAAGTGGATCGCGGGATCGGGAAATGGCGGTTCCTGAAGGAGGCCTCGACGTACGAGTCGGGGCCAGGGCCGAAAGAGTCCCGGCGGCAGTGGGTGAAGGAGGGGGACAGGGTGAAGTTCCTCCACGACGGGACGAGTATGGAGGGCAAGCCATTTCATACCGAGTTCACCGCGAAGTACGACGGGAAGCAGTACCCCTTCCAGGGAGGAAGCCTGTACAATTCCGTGGCCCTTTTCCTTCGGAGCCCGGACCGGGTGGATCAGGTGTTTCAGTTGGACGGTAAGGTTACCGTGGAAGCAACACGGACTATCTCACCGGATGGGAAGCGCATGACGATCGACTCGCGCGGCACGCTACCCACGGGCAAGAAATTCCGGAACCTGCTGCTCTACGAGCGGGTGGAGTAAGGCTAGGGCTTGGTGGGTTCGACCGGCTTGGCGGGATCCGGTTTGGCTGGGTCGGCTTTGGCTGGATCGGCCTTAGCTGGATCAACGACCGGCGGGCGGCGGCGGCGCTGAGCTCGGGGAACCGGCTTGGCGCTGGCGAGTGTCGTCATCGTTTCGAGCACGGTGGCCTTGTTGGCGGGGTCGAGCTGAAGCAGATGGTGCTGCCCGGCCCCGGCCTTCCAGACGATCGTATTCTTCGGGGAGAGGGTGGCAGCACCCGCGGGAGAGAGCGTGAAGAAGCCTTCCGGCTTCACGGCGTAGAGGACGGCGGCTACGGCGGCAGTAGTCGCCTCATACGGCATTGGCTGCGCGGCGCGGTAGGCGTCGGCGATGGGATGCACTTCCGACCAGGCGAAATTGGTTTCGACGGCGCTGGCGGGGAACTTTACCGCTGCGCCGAGCTCCGGGGTGGCGATATAGATCGGCGTGGGCCATTCGGCGAGCAGCTTTTGGGCAGCCGCGGGGTCGACGCTGAGGCGGTCTGGCGCCCAGACGAGCGCCTTGCATTTCTGCTTGATCAGATCCTTCACGCCGGGCAGGCCGAGGACGCCCGCGAGATTGGTGGCGGGGCCGGCGAGCACCGTGATGCAGTTTTGATCGTGCTGCGAGGTGTAGGCGTTGCGGATCACCGCGTGCACATCCGCCGTATCATTCAACTGCAAAATACCGTGGTTATAAACCGGGTTGCCTTCCGGGGTCTTCCGGTTCAGCACGGCTTTCAACAGTGGCGTTTCGTCGGTGGATTTATTGGCGATGGACATGCCGACGGGCAAGCCCCGGCCGACCGCACCAAAGTCCGCGCTAACCGTGCCGGCGTAGAACCGGGCGATCACTTCGGCCATCCCAGCCGAGGAGAGCGAATGCTTCGAGACCGTGGTGGCCACTACGCGGCACTCGTTCTTACCGTCCAATCCGTAGAGGACGGCCATGGCGAGTACGGCGTCGATGGCATTCCCAAGGTCGGCGTCAAAGATGACGCCCAGAGGGGGTTTGGCCGCGCCAATGGCTTGCATGGGACTAGCTCAGGTTCAGACCGTCGAGCCGCCCGGTGGATTCCCCGAAGTGCTCGACGTTGACGCCCATGCGATCCATCATGGTGAGGTACATGTTCGAAATGGGGGTTTCCTTGCGGTAGACGATGCGTCGGCCGGTCTTGAACGCGCCGCCACCCTTGCCGAACATCAGCGTGGGCAGGTCTTCGTGATTGTGCCGGTTGCCATCGGCGAGGCCGGCGCCGTAGACGATCATCGAGTTGTCGAGGATGTTGGAATCGCCCTCTTTTGAAGCCTTCAGCTTCTCGAGCCAGCCGGCGAACTGCTTCACGTGATAGGTGTTGATCTGGGCGACCTTTTCGATCGACGCCGGATTGAACATGTGGTGCGTGAGCGGGTGGTGACCGTCGGAGATGCCAATCTCGCGGTAGGAGCGGGAGGTGCCTTCGCGGGTGACGAGGAACGTGACCACCCGGGTCATGTCGGACTGGAAGGCGACGGTGATCATGTCCGTCATCAGCTTAAAGTGCTCGGCGAAGTCGGCGGGGATGCCGTAGGGCTTCTCCATGCCGGGATTGATCTGGGCGTTATCGTTCTCGGCCTTCTCGAGCTGCTTTTCGATGGCGCGGATAGAGGACAGGTACTCATCAAGCTTCCGTCGATCGGTGGGGCCAAGGTTCGACTGGAGCTTGCGGGTGTCTTCGGTGACGAAGTCGATGATGCTGCGGCGGAACTTGCCCTGCCGTTCGCGGGCTTCCGGGCTCAGGATCTGGCCGGTGCCGAAGAGGCGCTCGAAGAGCGCGCGGGGATTCAGGATAGGCGGCATCGGCTGGGTTTCACTGCGCCACGACAGATTATTCGTGTAGGCGCAGGAGTAGCCGGAGTCGCAGTCGCCGGCCTGACGACCGTCTTCGAGGCCGACTTCGAGCGAGGCGAAGCGGGTGGTACTGCCCACTTTATTAGCCACGATCTGGTCGCAACTGATGCCTGCCTTGATGTCCACCGCAGTTTTGCGCGGCTGGATGCCACTGAGATATCCGCCGCAGCAGCGCCCGTGGTCCCCAGCGCCGTCGAGCAGGGCGCGGCCACCATTGTGGGTCAGGTTGCCAAGGTGGAGCATGTCGCCCTGGAAGCCGTCGAGAGGCTTCAACAGGCGAGGGAGCGCGCCAATGGGGCCTTCCGGCACGTTCCAGAGCTTGTGATCGACGATCCCGTTGGGGACGTAGACAAAGGCCATCCGCACGGGCGCCTTGCCGGGCAGTTGGCTGGACGCCATGGCGGGAGCCATCGCATCCATCGCCGGAATCGCAATGGCCGCGCCGAGTCCACGGAGAAAGGTGCGACGGGGAAGAGCTTTACGGGTGATCATCATCGGTTGGCTACCTGTTGGCTGGATTTTTCACGGGGTGTTTCGCCACGCCGCATCTGGAACGGCAGGCTGTGCACAATTTCTTTGACCAGCGCCTGGAACGGGTAGTTGGCGGGCGCTAGAGACTTGGTGATCGTTTCAATCGTTCTCCGATCATATCGCTCTAAACCGCGGCCGAGAGCGTAGGTCAACATCTTCTCGGTGACGCAGCGGGCGAAATCAGGGAGTTCGGACTGAAGGACGACGCGCATTTCCGACGGGTTCTGAAACGACTTGCCGTTGGGCATGATACCAGAGGTGTCGAGGTCGAATTTGCCGTCCTTCGTCCGCCACGTGCCGATGCCGTCGTAGTTCTCAAGACCGAAGCCGAGAACGTCCATACGATTGTGACAGGAGGCGCACGTCGGATTGGTGCGGTGCTTTTCCATCTGCTGACGGAGCGAGCCAGCCGTAGCCATCTTCTCTTCGTCCAGCGCAGGCACGTCCGGGGGAGGGGCCGGCGGCGGGGCGCCGAGGATGTTTTGCAGAATGTACTTGCCGCGGATGACAGGGGAAGTACGCGTCGGGTAGCTCGAAACGGTGAGCACGCTGGCGTGAGTCAGGATGCCGCCGCGTTGCGGGTTCGAGAGTTCCACCCGGCGGAATTCGTTGCCCGTGATGCCGTCGATCCCGTAGTGTTTAGCCAGGGTTTCGTTCAAGAAGGTGAACTTGGCGTCGATAAACTCGGCCATGGGACGATTGCCCGTCAACATCGCCTGGAAGAAGAGCCGGGTTTCGGTCTTCATCGCGTCCCGCAGCTCGGCGTTCCAGGCCGGGAACTTCACGGGGTCCGGCTTTACACTGTCGAGGTTGCGAATCTCGAGCCATTGTCCGGCGAAGTTCTCGGCAAAGGCGGAGGCCTTCGGATCAGCGAGCATCCGCTGAATCTGGCCGTCGAGTGCGGGGCGGAGCTTGTTCGCTTCGGCCAACTGCAACAGCTCTTCATCCGGCATCGAGCTCCAGAGGAAGTAGCTGAGCCGGGAAGCGAGTTCGAGGTCCGTGACCTGCCGCGGTTCGGAGGGGTCAGAATCGCGCTCGACGCGGAACAGGAAGTGCGGCGAAACGAGAACCGCCTGGATGGCGAGTTGGAGGCCTTGCTCGGTGGAGAGCCCTTCTTGCTTGGCGATGCCGACAAAGCGGGTGAGCTTGGCGACCTCGTCCTTGGTCACCGGCCGGCGGTACGCGCGGCGGGCCAGCTTCGACAGGATCGATTCGATACAGGCGTCGCCCGACTTCGGGTCGCACGTCAGCAGCTGTTTGCGGCTGGGGCGCTCGGTCTTTTCGGGGAACGGTCCAATGAACAGAATCGACTCGAGCCACTTGTTCTTCTTGTTGTTGTAAGCCTCTTTGTCGGTGAGGTCCTTCACAAACGGGTCGTCTATGAAGCCGACACGGAAGACATGGTCGCCCTCGGGGAGCGAAAGGCGCATCTCTTCTTCGGAATACGGGTTGAAGTAGACGAGCTTCGATGGCTTCGTTTCGGCCATGAGCGTCTGGAGCAGCTTGCCGTCCATCCACAGGCCCAGCTTCACGGGGGCGGCATCCGGGCCGCGTTCGCCGGGAAGACCGAAGCGGATGGTGTATTCGCCTTCAAAGTCGACGCGATGGCTGGCTTCAATGGTGCTGCGGTCAATCCGGCGGATCGCCTTGTCGCGATTGTGATAGAGCTTTTCGACCGGCTTGGGCAGCGGGTCGGCGCCGATGGCGCGGGCCGCGATGCGTTCGGCGGCGTTGAGGTACTTCTCCATCAGAATGGGCGAAATGGTCAGCACATCGCCGATGTTGTCGAAGCCGTAGCCGGAATCGTCGGTCGGAAAATCGCGGTCGGCGCGGAACTCAACGCCAAGCAGGTCGCGGATGGTGTTCGTGTATTCGTTCCGGTTCAGGCGCCGGGCGGTGACGCGGCCCGGGTCGGGCTTGACGAGCTTGTCGGCGCGTTCAAACTCAGCCGTGACGAATGACATCAGCTCGTCGGCCTGGGCCTGGGTGGGGCGGGGCATGCCCTTCGGCGGCATCTCGCCCGTGCGGATCTTCTGAATGATGCGTTCCCAATCGTCGCGGTTCGACGCCAAACTCGCCTGATTTTGGAAGGGAACAATGTTCAGTCCGCCGGCGGCGGACCGGTCGTTATGACACGCCACACAGGACTTATTAATCACCGGTTGAACAGAGTGCTCAAAACTCGGAGACTGGGCCAGCGCGGCGCCAACGGCGAATAAGCTGAACGGGGCTAGAAGACGCATCGGATACACTACAATCAGATTAACGTGTTCTTGGGGCCCGAAGTTACCGTCCCGGGGGAAGGACGGAAACAAAATTGTGGCTGGGAGACAGGGATTCGAACCCCGATAGGCAGAGTCAGAGTCTGCAGTCCTACCATTGAACGATCTCCCAGTGGCAGGCGAAACTTCAGTTTACTACGAAGCCAGCTTCAGCGCCAACTCACGGCCGTAGATTTGTCGAAACACATCGGCCACACGCTCTCCGGCCCAGAGCTCCAGGTTAATGTTGCCCTCCTCCTCGAGCAGAATGGTGACCGTTTTCGGGGAGATCTGCACCCGCGCGGATTCGGCATGGTGGTCCGGGCTGCCGGCCAGGCTGTCCGCCAGCCGGACAATCGGGACGAGCCAAAGGACCGTTTTCTTTACCGCCGCGGTGAGGTCCTGGAAGAAGCCGTGCCGGGCCTGGGGCATCGACTTCCGGTGGAAGCGGCAGAGGAGGGCGATTGTCTGCCGTTCCTCATTGGTGAAGGCGGGCAGGTCACCATGCGCCACCAGGTAGTAGCTGTGTTTGTGATGCGCCATATCGCTCACGTAGTGGCCGGAATCGAGGAGATAGGCGGCGGCTTCCAATAGTTTGCCGGCGCTGGCGGGGAGCTGGTGCAACGGCTGCAGTCCGACGAAGAGCGAGTTGGCCAGGTGGGCCGTCTGGCGGGCGTGCTTCATGTCGACGGCGTAGCGGCGGGCCATCGCTTCGATCACCTGCCGCTGCTCTTTGCTCATCCGCGTGAGATCGCTGCCGCTGCGGCGCTCAGCAAGATCGGCGATGATGCCGTCGCGGACTCCGGCCGTCGAGTAGAAAACCTCCTTCTGGCCGTAGGCCTTTAGGATGCGATGGAGGACGCTGATGCCGGCGACGATGATTTCGGCGCGGCGGGGACCGATGCCAGGAACTTTGCGGCGCGCGGCGAGATTCGACTTCGCGAGGAAGTTCTCGAGGTCGCCGATGTCGGCGGTGGTGGCAGAGAGGCGGTCGGCGCGGTCGCGGTCCTTGCGGGGGATTTTGTTGAGGGCGCTAACGACGGCGGCGGCGGTGGACGAGGTGGCAATAGCGCGATCAAATGCGCCCAGGCCGGTTCGCTTTAAAGCGGGGGTCAACTTCTCATCGATGTAGGCGTAGAGGCGGCCGAGCTGTTCGCTGGCCGGGGGATCGTCCTGAAGGAACATCTCTTTCAAGCGAACCGCGCCGAGCGGCCGGGAGACGCCGCTTTCGAGCCGGCCGCCATCGGAGACGATGACTTCGGCGCTGCCGCCGCCAATATCGATGATGAGCACCCGTTCTTCCGGCAGGGGCCACGTGGCCTGGACACCGGCGTTGATGAGACGCGACTCTTCGAGCCCCGAGATGATTTCGACTGGCGCGCCGATGGCCTGGCTGGCGCGGTAGAGGAAGTCATCCTGATTGCGGGCATCGCGGACGGCGCTGGTGGCGACGGCGCGAACGCCCGAGACGCCGAGCCGATGATAGGTAGCGGCGAAGCGGGAAAGGGTGCGGATCAGCAGTTCCATCGCCTCTTTGGAGATGGCGCCTTCAGTGAAGACGCTGGTCCCCAGCCGGGTGACTTCCCGCTCGGCAGCGAGCATTTTCCAGGGTTCGCCGGGATTGACCTCGGCTACGGCGAGGCGGGTGGAGTTGCTTCCAATGTCGATGGCGGCGTAGCGGGGCATGGTTCCCCTTCATGATAAGCGGCCAGGAGTGTGCGGCTATAATTGTCGAAGCTTATTCCCATGCAATTACTGACCCCGAATCGATTCAAGGGCAAGCTGATCATTGTCGAAGGCATTGATGGCTCCGGAAAATCCACCCAGTTGGCGCTGCTGAGCCAGTGGCTGCGGGCGCAGGGGCTGGCGGTGGCCTTTAGCGAATGGAACTCGTCGCCCCTTGTTAGCGATACCACCCGGCGCGGCAAGAAGAAGATGATGTTCACGCCGACGACCTTCAGCCTGATCCACGCCACCGATTTTGCCGACCGGCAGGAGCGTTACATCATTCCACTGCTGAAGGCGGGCGCGATTGTGTGCGCCGACCGGTTCGCCTATACGGCGTTCGCGCGCGACGTGGTGCGGGGCGTCTCACCGCGTTGGGTGCGGAACCTTTACCGCTTCGCGATTCAGCCGAACCTGGCCTTTTACTTCCGGGTCCCGCTTGAAGTGGCGCTGGGACGGATTCTGGGGGGGCGCGATTCGATCAAATACTACGAGGCCGGGATGGACCTGAATCTGGCCAAGCGGGTGGAAGAGTCGTTCCGTATATTCCAGGGCCGGATCTTGGAGCAGTACGAAGCGATGGTGGAGGAGATGGGCTTCCATGTTATCGACGCTTCGCAGTCGATTGAAGAGCAGCAGTTTCAAATGCGGCGCATCGTGATGGAGCAGTTAGGCGACGCGGTGGCCAGCGGACAGATTTTGAACCAGGAGGGGACGTCCCATGCTTTCGAAGCAACCACTCCAGTTTTATAGCGAGCCGCTGCCGGGGGTGGACACCGCGGAACTCCAGGGCAAGCTGATCGTCATCGAAGGGCCAGATGCGGTGGGGCGGAGCACGCAGGTCGCCCGCTTGAAAGCCTGGTTGGAACAGCAGGGCCATGCGGTCCTTGATACGGGCATGGCGCGGAGCGCGCTCGCCGGCAAAGGGATCGCCCAAGCCAAAGAGGGGCATACGCTGGGCTCGGTGACGATGACGTTGTTCTATGCGACCGACTTCGCCGACCGCCTTGAAAATGAGATCATTCCCGCGCTGCGGGCGGGGTTCGTGGTGCTGACAGACCGCTACATCTTCTCGCTGATGGCGCGGGGGATCGCGCGCGGCGAAGATAGTTCGTGGCTTGAGAAGGTAGCCGGCTTCGCGCTGGTGCCGCATGACGTTTACTATCTCCGTGCTGAGGTGCCGACCTTGATCTCGCGGACGGTGATGGGCCGCGGGCAGTTTGATTTCTGGGAGAGCGGCATGGACATGCGCTTTGGCCCGGACATGTACGACAGCTTCGTGCGGTATCAGGCGAGGGTGATCCGGGCGCTCGACCGGATGTCGATGCGCTACGGCTTCGTGACGGTGGACGCGGCGAAACCAGCCGATACGATCTTCCGCGAATTGCAGCGCCACATTGCCGGGCACTTTGCGCCGAAGAAGCGGCCATCGAGAAAGGTGAAATGATTCCCGCGGGAATTTTCCTGGAGATTGCCTGCCCGGACGTGGTGGAGATGGCGAGTCTGGCCGGGTGGGACTTTGTCGTGATCGATACCGAGCACGGCGCGATGGGCACGGCGCAGTTGCCGGACATGCTGCGAGCAGCGCGGGTGCCGGCGATTGTGCGGGTGGCGGGCCGGGCGGATCTGCTGCAGGGCGCCTTGGATTCCGGGGCGGCTGGCGTGTTGGTCCCGCAGATTCATACGGCGGAGGAAGCGGCAGCGGTGGTGGCGGCTTCGCGGTTTCATCCAGCGGGGCGGCGGGGATTGAATGGGTTCGTCCGGGCGGCGGGGTATTCGCTCGTGCCGATGGAGGAGTATCTGCGGCGGCCGGTGCGGGTCATCATCCAAATCGAGACGGCGGGGGCGTTGGCGGAAGTGGAGGCGATCGCCGGGTTGGCCGGCGTCGATGAGTTGTTCATCGGCCCCTACGATCTTTCGCAAGCGCTGGGCAGGCCGGGCGACGTGATGCATGCCGAGGTGCTCGGGGCCGGGCAGCGCGTGATCCACGCCGCCCATGCGGCCGGTATTGAGGCGAGCGCCTTCGCCAATAGTCTGGAGTCCGCTGATCGGTGGCGCGAGATGGGCGTGGATCGGCTGCTGTACTCGGCCGATGCGTATCTGCTGGCGCAGGCGCTGCGGCGAGCGCGCGAGGAGTTGCGTTAGCTGGCCGGGAAGTAGCGGCCGTTGGGGTAGAGGGAGACGACGGCGACGACGGTGGCATCGATCTTCGCGGTGAGCTTCCACTGGGGGCAGCCGGCGCCGGGAGGGTATTGGTCATCGTTGGCCATGGCGGCGTCGTGACCAATGGCGGGGAAGACCTTGACGAGGCGGTCGCCACCGTCGGCCGAGAAGGACGCCGCGGCCATTTGGGTAACCTTATCGACGTCGATGCCGGTGGGCGGCGTAGCGCGGTGGTCGGCGACTTGCGAATAGCCGGCCAAGCTGAATTCGCCGGGCTTGGGAACGCGGTCGAGCTTCAAGAACGTTGCACCGTTCGCTAGACGTCCGGGGTGGTAGCCGAGCGTCCGTTCGATTTCGTCGAGGGTCCGGCCTTTCAGGAACTTTTCCTTGGTGACGTAGCCGGAGACTTGGGTTTTTGCGCCGAAAGAGAGTGCCATACCCGGTAACGCGGAAATCAGTAGCCTTTTTGCTTGTCAACGACGTTTATTAATTCCATGCCAAGGGCGTATCGGCGGAGATTCTCGGCGAACAGGTCGACCAGGCGGCGCTGGCGGTCCGGGCCCCAGCCGGAGGTATGGGCGGTCATGACGACGTTGGGCGCGTCGAAGATGGGATGGTCGGCGGGCGGCGGCTCCGTCGGGAAGACATCGAGCCCGGCGCCGCCGATCCAACCTTCCTTTAACGCCTTCACCAGCGCCATATCGTCGAACAGATCGCCGCGGCTCATGCCGAGGAAGATGGCGTGTTTTTGCATCTTGCGGAAGACCCCTTCGTTGAACATCCGGCGGGTCTTCGGCGTCGATGGCGCGGCGCTGACGAGAACGTCGACGCGCGGGACCATCTCCATGAACCAGGACGGATCGCGCAACTCCTCCACCCATTCCGGCTTATGCATCGGCTTGGCGTCCGTCGCGAGCACCTTCATATCGAAGCCGAAGTGGGCGCGTCGGCCGATCTCGTAACCGATGCCGCCGAAGCCGACCAGGCCGATGGTGCGGCCGCCGAGTTCCCAATGGTCGGCGCTCTTCACGGTGCCAACCGGCTTCATCTGCCGCTTGGCGAACTGGGGCATGTAGTATTTCGTGATGCCGCGGGTGAGGCAGAGCAGCAGGCCCATGGCCGTCTCGGCGATGCCGGGAGCAAAGATGCGGGCCATGTTGGTAAAGAGGATCGGGCTCGCCATGAACTTGGGATCGGCACTTTCGACGCCCGCGCCGGGCGACTGCACCCACTTCACCTTGGGAGCGAAATCGAGATCGGCGCCGGAGAGGCCGCCGTAGACGATGTCGGCGTCGCGAAGTTCCTTGCGAAACGCCTCGCGATCCTTGGTCACCACGAAGCGAATCGGGACGGCTTTTCCCTGGGTGATTTTGGCGAGTTCAGCGGGTTCAAACTCCACCGTGCTGACGACCTTGAGCGGGCCGGTCTGCGCCGTCATCACTTGCGGGGCGGCCGCGAGGCCGGAGGCTTGGAGCACTGTACGCCGGGTAACCATGTGTGTTGTTCTATCACAATGCGCCTTCTGATTTGCCTCTTCGTTCCGCTGCTCCATAGCCAGGTGACGACCAAGGTCGACCTGCACGCTGAACGCCTGGGCGCGCTCTCCCGGCAGATCTGGGAACTGGCCGAGGTCGGCTACAAAGAGGAGAAGAGTTCCGCCCTGCTCCAAGCCGAACTCCGCCGCGCCGGCTTCACCGTCGAGACGGGGACCGGCGGCATCCCCACCGCCTTCGTGGCCACTTATGGCTCCGGCAAACCAGTGATCGGCCTGATGGCCGAGTACGACGCACTGCCGGGTCTTTCGCAGGAAGATTCCCCGAAACGAGCTCCCCGGGTTGCCAACGCCCCTGGCCACGGCTGCGGCCACAACCTGCTCGGCGCCGGCTCCGTACTCGCCGCAATCGCCCTGAAGGAACAGGGCTTCCGCGGCACCCTGAAAGTCTTCGGCACCCCGGCCGAAGAGGGCGGCGGCGGCAAAGTCTATATGATCCGCGCTGGCGCGTTTACCGACGTGGACGCCGTGCTCGCGTGGCATCCCGGCGATGCGAACCAAGCCAGCCTCCGCACCACCCTCGCCAACATCACCGCCAAATTCCGCTTTCGCGGCACCGCCGCCCACGCCGCCATGAACCCGGAACAGGGCCGGTCCGCGCTCGACGCCGTGATGCTCTTCAACCACGCTATTGACCTGCTCCGCGAACATGTCCCGCAAGAGACCCGGATGCACTACATCGTGACCCAGGGAGGCGTCGCACCCAACGTGGTGCCGGACTTCGCCGAGGTCTATGTCTACGCCCGGCACCCGTCGATGAAGGTGCTCGACAACGTCTGGTCCCGCATCGAAAAGGCCGCCGCCGGCGCGGCGCTCGCCACCGAAACCAAGCACGAGCTGGCCGTACAGTCGTCCGTCTACAACATGCTGCCGAACGACGCGCTGGCCGCCATGTACGACCGGCACATGCGGGTGCTGGGCGGGATTCAGTACGGCGCGGAAGAGAAGGAGTTCGCCACCAAGCTGCGCACGACGCTCTTCGCCGAACCCGAACTCGGCCTTGGCAGCGAAGCGCAGATTCAGCCTATCGCCGGCGGGGCCAGCTCCGGGTCCACCGACGCCGCGGACGTCTCCTGGGTGGTGCCGGCCTCGGAACTCAGCATCGCTACCTTCGCCCCCGGCATTCCCTATCACTCCTGGCAATCGACGGCGTGCGCCGGTATGAGTATCGGCCGGAAAGGCATGGTGCTCGCCGCGAAAGTGCTCGCGCTAACGGCGATGGATCTTTACGACGACCCCAAGCAACTGGCCGCGGTCCGGGACGCCTTCGACAAGCGCCGCGCCGGATTCAATTACGAATCGCGCCTGCCGAAAGACGCGAAGCCCCCGCTGGACTACCGCGCTACCAAATAAGACGCCCGCTCCGCAAAAGCACGCAAGCCGCGGATGGTCGCCGCATCGTCGAACTGGGCGCCCAACCGCGTCGCCGCCCCTTCGAAATTCGCGAGGCGTTCGCGCACGGCCGGCAGGTGCTCCATGTAGAACTCCATCAGCGTCGCGTAGCGCGAAACAAGCTGCGCCGGATGGATGTCCCAGCTTTGATAGAAGCCCTCGCTCAGAGAACGCCAGATATCTTCGCGGTGCTTTTTCCATCCTTCTTTCGGGTTGTCGCCCACAGGCAGGGTCTTCGTGGGGCCGTCGACGACGGTCTTGCCGGTCAGCAGCATCTGCATGCGGACCATGGCGCAAGCCGGGTGGTGCAGGTGCTGGAACGCGGCCGGGATACCCAGCGAAGCTAACAGGTCATACGGGCCCAGGTGCAGGCTATCGGCCGGAATTTCGTGAAGGCGCTGCACCACCGGGCCGGTTTCAATGAGCGCCTCGATGTGCGCACCCGGGCACTCGGCGGCCACGACGGCTACCTCCTCGGGCCGCTCCACTTTCGGTACGGTGACGCGAAAGTTCGGCGGCAGCGAGCCGGCGCTATCAAGAAAGATCTGGAGCGTGCGGAGGCCGTGCCGCTTGATGCGGATCCCCACCGCGGGCAACCCAGTGCCAGCGGCCACAATCTTGCCGCAGCGGTAGGCATCAGCATCCTCTTCGTCCTGCCGCCGGTCGCCGTAGCCGTCTTCAAAGTCGATCCGGTAGTCCTCCACTGGCTCCGCCTTTAGCTTGGCTTCAAGCTGCTTGCGGTACGGCGTTTCAAAACTCGGCAGCGCGCGCAACGCCACGCTGCTGATCTTTTCGATGATGTCGGGCCGGAACAGATGGGCGCCGCCGTAGAAGACGTGGACCGGTTGTCTCATGATTTTGGAATGGCCAGTGGGTAAGTGAGTGTCTCGTTCAGCCAGTCCGCATTCTCGCGGACGGCGTCGCGGAGCTTGCCGACCAGCGTCTCGCGCTGATCGAACAGCCGATAGCCTTCGCGGGAGCGCAGGTAGCCCTTGGCTTCGGGATGCCGCTCGAACAGGGTCTCTTCGCCGAGTTCGTCCCGCAGCCGTTCGAACTTCTTCCGCCGATCGAGCAGGGCTTTAATAAGGAACGGCACCACCATCGAATAGTCGCCCTGCATGCTCTCAGTGGACTGTTGATAGGTATCGCGGTCCACCTTGCCCCAGGTGACGGCTTCGGCCGGCGGGCAGCTCGAAAGGCTGCCGTCCGTGATGGGCGCCGAAGTGATCTGCACATCGAACTCATAGCCGCGCACGTCAGGCAGGCCCAGGATCTGGCCCAGCGCCGGCTCCGGCTGCAGGTTGTAGTTCTTCGGCACGCCGCCGCCGAGCATGAACGTCGCCAGCGACTTCGCCTCGGTATCGAAGAGGCCCCAGCGATGGTACGCGCAGGCTTCAAACACCTCGGCATGGATATCGAGATCGAAGCCGTACGAAGGGATCAACCCCGCCTCGCGCATCGCCCACAGCTTCATCGAGTTCAGGAAGACACTGCCATCGCCGGGCGCGCCGACGAACACCGGAATCGCCATCTTATGGCACTTGGCCAGCAGCCCCTGCTCCACGCCGTTGCGCTCTTCAATTGCGTGATACCAGCGGCCGAGCTTGTTCCGCATCTCGGTGCCGGTCATCTTCTTCTGGAAGTCTTCGTGGTTCAGCAGGGCGGTCAGGAAGCGGTCCTGATCGAGCAGCACGTCCTCATCGAAGGCCATGTCGGTAACGCGGATGGTCTTCTCGTCGCGCAGGGCGCCGTCGTCGCCAAAGATGGGTACTTCGAAAACCGGGTCCTTGCGGCCGTCGAGCGAGCGGTGGCCATCGTGGTAGCAGACGGCGTCGGTCGTCGAAAGATAAGCGACCCAGCCAGTTTCGAGCAGCGGGATCAGCCAGGTCTGGTGTTGGCCAGAGACGGTGACCGGCCCGGCGATGGCGAGCGTGAGCGGGCAGCCCATGCCGATGGCGCGGTCGAGGATCTCGTAGATCCGGCGGAGGTAGGCGCCGCCAAATGCCGGCAGGCAGTGCCGGAACATTTCGTCGAGCGAATTGACTTCGTCGACGCGCTTGACGCGGACGGTGCGGCGGTGGGAATCGTGATGGTTCATGCCAGCTTCTATTGTAGGGACGTGGCCTGATGCTCCGGGCTATCCCGTTCGATGTAGGGGATGCCCTTCTCCATCCACTTTGGCTTCGTTTCGTTTTTTAGGTAGTGGCCGAAGAACTGGAACAGACGGAGGGCGTAGTCCATCTGGTTGGCGCGCTTGCGGATGCCGTGCGGCTCGCCGTTGTAATTAAAGAAGTAGGCCTCCTTGTTCAGGCGGCGGAGCGCGAGGAAAAACTCGATCCCCTGCGTCCACGGGACGGCGTCGTCGCCGTCGTTGTGCAACATCAGGATGGGCGTCTGCACCCGGTCCGCGGTGAACACCGGGGAGTTTTCGAGGAACCGCAGCGGATACTGCCACGGCGTGCCGCCGATGCGGCTCTGCGTCCGCTCATATTGAAACTGCCGCGGGATGCCGGTGCCGTAGCGGATGCCGGAGTAGGCCGCGAACATGTTGCCGACCAACGCCCCCGGCGCGGCCGCGCGGAAACGGTTCGTCTTCGTCACCATGTAGGCGATCTGGTAGCCGCCCCAGGAGTGGCCTTGAATGCCGATGCGGGTCTCGTCGATGTAGCCTTCGTCCACCACCTTCTGCACCGCCGGCATCACGGCGTTCATCCCGCTTTGGCCGGGGTAGCCAATCGTGTAGGCGATGTCGGGCATCAGCACCACGTAGCCGTTTGAAGCATAGACGGCCGGGTTCACCCGGTGGCTGGGTGCGGGGTCGTAGAACGTGTGTAGCGTCTGCGATAGACGCTCATAGATATAGACCATCAGCGGGTACTTCTTCGCCGGGTCGAATCCCGGCGGCTTCACCAACACCCCTTGCAGCGGCACGCCGTTCAGATTCGTGAACTTCATCAGTTCCGCCGAGCCCCAGGCCATCTGCGCCTGCTGCGGATTGGCGCGCGTGACCTTATCGAGCTTGGCAAACGAGGAGTCGGTGATTAACAGGTCCGGGAACTCCGTGAAGCTGCTGGCCGAGAGCAGCAGCACGTCGGCGTCCTTCGCCTTCACTGGAGCGCGGAAGTTCTTCGCCGCCATCAGGATCTTTTGCGGGGGCGTATCCCCGGTGAACGAATCGCGATAGAAGCCGCTTTCCCGAGTCACTTCGTTTTCGGCGCGCAGCAGGAGCGGTTCGGCGGGATCAAGATGGCGGTCGCGCGGATCGTTGCGCAGCCGCACCAAGCGGAACTGGATCTGCTGCTTTCGGCCCTCGCCCTCGGTGAGATTTTTCGCCGCGGAGGCGTCCGGGGTGAGCGCCCAGATGTCGTAGCGGTCGTAGACCAGGAAGTGCCGGCTATCCTTGGTCCAGCCGACTTGGCCGTAGCTGGCCGCCCCGCCGGGAGAATCGTGCAATTCGTTCCGGAAGCGCACCTTCAAGTGGGCCGTGAGGTTGGTGACCGTGTTCGTGGCCACGTTGATCACCCACCAGTTCCCGAACGAGTAATAGGTGGCGAACTTGCCATCCGGCGAAAGGGACGGCGTGCCGGCGGAACGCTGGACGATCAGGCTGCGTTCGCCGGTCACGGCGTTCAGCAGCCAGAAGTCGCTATAGCGGTCGCTGTAGTCGTTGTCCTTGCGATAGGGCTGGTCATCCACTCCCACGGCGACGAGACCGTCCTCGCTGGGGGTGACCTCTGGCAGATCCTTCGCGGCCAACTGCAGGAACTTCTTGTCCAAAATGCTGAACACCGCCCGGTAGCTCCGATTGCGTTCCTGCTCCGCGCGGACCTTTTGAATGGTCTGGACCCGGTCGTCCTGGTAGTGCCAGAGATCGAATACGGCCTTCTCCTCGGCAAGGTCCGGTTCGGGCCGTTTGGGACGTTCGGGGACGGTGTTAAAGAAGACGCGGGAGCCATCGCGGGCAAAGAGCAGGTTGGCGCGCTCGCTGATGGTAGCGCGGTGCCATTGGTTAGCGGTCGCCTGACCCCGCTTCCAGCCGAACAGGGCTTGCCTGGTGACGAAGGCGAGTTGGTTCTGGGCTTCATCCCACGTGAGCTTGGCATAACTGCCGGTGGCCGTAGTTATGGTCTGAACTTCCGGATTCAGTACCTTCACGGCGTCCTTAGTAGCTATGGCCAGTATCTTGCCGTCCCGCGTAAAAGAATACTCATTGACGTCGGCGAACTTCCGCTCAGTGTGGCCCGGCAAGGAGTGGACGACCAATTCCGTTGGCCCTTTGCCGGTGCGGCGGAACGCGATGGCGTTTGTCACGTCCTCGGGGAAGGCGAAGCTTTGGACATCCTCGATGCGGGTTAGCTGTCCGCTGGCCACCTCAATGATGACCAGCCCGTTTGGCGGCGCCGGTTTCTTGTCCCGCTTGGCCTGAGCGGCTGCGGCCTTGGGAGGGTAGCTGGTAACGAACACGTAACGGCCATCTCCGCTAAAGTCCATGCGGGGACCGCGGGGTGGGGGCGGTCCATCCTCTCCCTCGCCATCGGTCGCGGGAGGCGGCATGGCGCCGATGGGGACGCGGATCTCGCGGCCGGTCGAGAGTTCACGCACCACGGCTTCGCCATCCCCCGACTGAGGGATCAAACAGTATGCCAGGTACTTGCCGTCGCGGGAGAGTTCCTGGCTTTGAATGGATCGCCAGGAGTCAAAGTCCTTGAAGTCGATCGGACGGGGAGCCTGCGCCACGGCAGAAGCGAGGCTGAAGACGAAAACGGAGAATACTCGAAGGAGACCCATGTAGTGGATTTAGTGTACGATAAACCGCTTCTTGCTACTGAAGGCTCGTGATATTCTGCTTTCAACCTCAGGACGTCCTAACTGACATTCCGAGTAGCGCTATCCCCGCGGCTACTGCCAGCGGCGACTTACGTAGTGGATTTACTGTACTGTAAACCGCCTCGCGCTACTTGATTCTCGCGATTTTGTTCTCCCCATTCAGGAGGTCTCGAATGTTATTTCGAGTCGTGCTAGGCGTCCTCTTGGCCGCCGCCGCTTGCTTCGGCCAAGCAGAGCGTGGAACTTTTAACGGTTCCATCACCGATTCTTCCGGCGCGGCCGTTGGTGGCGCCAGTGTGAAGATCTTCAACATGGCGACGGGTGTGGAATTGAATGCCGTTTCGACAGAAGCTGGCGTCTTCCGCGCACCCTCGCTTTCTCCCGGCACCTACCGCATCACCGTTGCGGCTCCCGGCTTCAAAACGTCCGTCCGGCAGAACATCGTACTCGCCGTGGCGCAGACCCTGACCGTCGACTTCTCCCTGGAAGTCGGCAACCTGACCGAGTCCGTTACCATCACGGCCGAAACCCCGCTCCTCGAGACGGGCACTGCCGAGATCGGTTCTTACGTCACCAAGAAAGAGTTTGACGAATGGCCCATCGCCGTTGGCGGCGGCCGCCGCCAGATCCAGCAGTTCATCTTCACCTCGCTGCCCGGCACCACCGGCGGTACTTGGCAGGGGTCGATCAACGGCGGACAGAACTATTCGCACGAGATTTTGATCGACGGTATCTCCGTCGGCCGTATGGATCTCGCCGGCGGCGCGAATAGCGAGTTCAGCCCGTCGTCGGAGTCGATCTCCGAGTTCAAGCTGCAGACCGGCACGGTGTCCGCCCAGTACTCGGGTGGCCAGACCTCGGTCGCCAACTTCGCCACCAAGTCCGGCACGAACGAGGTGCACGGTTCGGCCTACTATTACGGCCAGAACGACGCCTTGCGCGCCAATGCGTTCAATTCGAACGCCGCAGGCATTCGCCGCCAGCCGTTCAAGCAGCACAACTATGGCTACTCGATTGGTGGCCCGGTGGTGATTCCGAAACTCTACAACGGCAAGAACCGGACATTTTTCTTCCACAATTTCGAACGGACGACCACGAAAGACTTTAATCAGACCGGCTTTTCCACCTTGCCCATGCCGGAGTTCCAGCAGGGCGACTTCAGCCGGATTCTGAATGCGGGTTTCACGGGCAATGCGGTCTCCGGCACCAACGTCGGCACCGATGCCCTCGGGCGGCCTGTGATCGGCGGCGCGATCTATGACCCGCGCTCCGCTCGCCAGGTGGGCAACACCTGGGTTCGCGATATCTTCCCGGGCAACATCATCCCGCGCACCCGGTTCAGCCCGGTGTCGCAGAAGGTCCTGGATGTCGCCACGATCGACCGGCCGCTCTTCGACACAATGCTGAACAACATGCCCGCGATCGGAGCTTGCTGCCCCGTGTTCGGCGAGCGCATGTTGACATTCAAAGGCGACCACAACCTGAGCGAACGCCATCGCCTCAGCGGCATGGTGAACCGGAACTTCCGCGTCCGCAACAACTCGCCGGGTGGCCGGTGGGGTGCGCCGCCCGGAGCGCCGACCAACGTCTATCAGAACCAGAATACGCCGGGCACCATGATCCGCGGCGCGTATGATTTCACCTTACGGCCAACGCTGCTAGGCCGCTTGAATCTGGGCTACAACCGCTTCGGCAATATCAATGAGAGCGTATACGTTGACCAGGACTGGCCGGGCAAGATCGGCCTGCAGAACGTTCCGGGCACCCACTTCCCGGGCCTGCTCTTTGGCGGTCTGCCCTTCCAAGGTGGCGGCATCGGCGCCGGCGGCCGGCTCGGTTCGAGCAGCCGTGGCGGCAGCTTCAACGGCTCCACCATCATCCAGACCGACTTCACCAAGGTGAGCGGTAAGCACAATTACAAGTTCGGCTTTGAGAATCGCCGTTACTACTACAACACCCGCGGCAAGTCCGGCTCCGGCGACTTCAACTTCTCGCCGAACCAGACCGCGCTGCCGGGCTTCATCAACCAGACCGGCCACAGCTTCGCCAGCTTCCTGCTCGGCGACTTTGCTTCGACGAGCCGGAACATCGTTGCGACGAACCCCGGTCACCGGTGGCGCACCGCGGGCTTCTACTTCCAGGACGACTGGAAAGTTACCCGCAAGCTGACCCTGAATCTCGGCATCCGGTGGGAGATGGTCGGCGGCCTCATCGAAGTTGCGGGCCGGATGTCGGCCATCGACTTTGCCGTGCCGAACCCGGCCGCCGGCAACCGTCCTGGCGCTCTGGTCTTTGCCGAGGATCGAGACCGGCGCGGCTTCCAGGACACCTACTGGAAACAGATCTCGCCGAAATTTGGTTTCGCGTATGCGATGACCGATAAGCTCGTCTTCCGTGGCGGCTACGGCATCAACAACACCCCGGCCATCTCCAACGGCTTCGGCTTCGGCGGTACGTTGGGCTACAACGGCAACATTGTTGTGAACACCGGCAATACCTCCGTTCCTTTCGCAGAGGCGCCGGTGGGGAACCTGTCGAATCCGTACCCGAACTTCACTGGAGTCCTCCCCAACAAGATTCCGAATCTTGCCAACGGTCAGGGAATCGACTACTACAGCCCGCAGGGCAACCGGCTGCCGTACGTGCAGAACTGGAACTTTGGCTTCCAGTATCAACTCCCGGCCAGCATGGTGCTCGAAATGAACTACGTCGGCAACAAGGGCACCCGCCTGATTGCCAAGGGCTTCGAACAGCCGAACAACCTGCCGTACTCGGTCACTCAGCAGTATGGCGACCTGCTGCCGCGGCCGTGGAACGCTTCTAGCCCCATTCCGCAGCCGTTCCCTGGCTTCGCGGGCACCAACCTGCAAGCGTTGCGCCCCTATCCGCAGTTCACGGGCATCAACAGCATCTTCCCGAACTTGGGCACGTCGTCGTACAACTCCCTGCAGATGCAGTTGACCCGGCACTTCCGGAACGGCATCTCCATTCTCGGCGCCTACACCTGGTCGAAAGCCATCGGCCTCACCGACAATGCAATTGACTCCGAGGGCGTGGCGGACGTGTTTAATCGACGTCTCGAACGGTCCATCACCAACTACCACCTCCCGCATGTGGCGAAGTTGAGCTGGATCTATGAGATCCCGGTTGGCAAGGGCCGTGCGCTGAACACCAACGGTCTGCTCGATGCTTTCATCGGCGGCTGGCAGATGAGTGGCATTCACAACTGGCGCAGCGGCAATCCGATCGCCATTGGCACCGGCGGCATCAGCCTGCCCACCGGCAACTCGGCCCGTCCGGACCTCGTCGGCGGCGTACCCATCGTGCTGAACTCCGACGCCGGCATCAACTTCCGCGGCGCCACGGGTGGCACGGCTTACCTCAACCGCGCGGCGTTCACCAATCCTCCGGTCTTCGCCGGCGGCCAGAACGTCGTGCAAAGGCTCGGCACTGTTGGGCCGTACCTCCCAAACATCCGCGACCGTCACGTCGTCACCTTCGACGCCAGTATCCAGAAGTTCTTCAAGTTCGATGAAGTGCGGAACATCCAGCTCCGCGGCACGTTCTTGAACGCCTTCAACTGGGCCGGTATCGGCGGTTTAAACACGAACCTTCAGAGCCCCTTCTTCGGCCAGTTCACCGGTCAACAGTTGGGACCACGGAATATCGAACTCGCACTTCGCTTTACTTTCTAAACAGAAAAGAAAAGCTAGATTGGAATCCCAATGGCCCGGGAGCCGCAACGCTCCCGGGCCGTTGTGTTTTCGGAAGCTTCGTGATTCGTGATATGCTGGCCCAAATTCCAGGAGGTCCTGAATGATATCCCGAGTAGTACTATCGGTTTTCCTGGCCGTGGCAGCATGCTTCGGCCAAGCAGAACGTGGAACTTTTAATGGTTCCATCACAGACTCATCCGGCGCGGCCGTAGCCGGCGCCAACGTGAAGATCTACAACATGGCGACTGGCGTCGAACTGAATGCCGCTTCTACGGAAGCCGGCGTCTTTCGTGCACCGTCGTTGTCCCCCGGCACATACCGCATCACCGTTGCGGCGCCTGGCTTCAAAACGTCCGTCCGGCAGAACATCGTTCTCGCCGTCGCACAGACCCTCACCATCGACTTCGCTCTCGAAGTGGGCAACCTGACCGAATCGGTCACCATCACCGCCGAAACCCCGCTGCTCGAAACCGGCACGGCGGAAATCGGCTCCTACGTCACGAAGAAAGAGTTCGACGAATGGCCCATCGCCGTGGGCGGCGGCCGTCGTCAGATCCAGCAGTTCATCTTCACCTCGCTCCCCGGCACCACCGGCGGCACCTGGCAGGGGTCGATCAACGGCGGACAGAACTACTCGCACGAGATCCTGATCGACGGCATCTCCGTCGGCCGCATGGACCTTGCCGGCGGCTCGAACAGCGAATTCAGCCCGTCCGCGGAGTCGATCTCCGAGTTCAAGCTGCAGACCGGCACCGTGTCGGCGCAGTACTCGGGTGGCCAAACCTCCGTCGCCAACTTCGCCACCAAGTCCGGCACGAACGAAGTGCACGGCTCGGCGTACTATTACGGCCAGAACGACGCCCTCCGCGCCAATGCGTTCAACTCGAACGCAGCCGGCGTCCGGCGCCAGCCCTTCAAGCAGCACAACTACGGCTACTCCATCGGTGGTCCGGTGGTGATTCCGAAACTGTACAACGGCAAGAACCGCACCTTCTTCTTCCACAACTTTGAACGGACGACAACGAAGGACTACAACCAGGCGGGCTTCTCCACGCTACCCATGCCGGAGTTTCAACAGGGCGACTTCAGCCGGATCCTGAACGCCGGTTTCACCGGTAACGCCATCTCCGGCACCAATGTCGGAACGGACGCTCTGGGACGGCCCGTGATCGGCGGCGCGATTTATGATCCGCGCTCTGCCCGCCAGGTGGGTAACACCTGGGTTCGGGACATCTTCCCCGGCAACATCATCCCGCGCACCCGCTTCAGCCCGGTGTCGCAGAAGGTCTTGGATGTCGCCACCATCGACCGTCCGCAGTTCGACACGATGTTGAACAACATCCCGGCCCTCGGCGCGTGCTGCCCCGAGTTCCGCGAGCGGATGTTGACCTTTAAGGGCGACCACAACCTCAACGAACGCCACCGCATCACCGGCATGGTCAACCGCAACTTCCGTGTCCGGAACAACTCGATCGGCGGCCGCTGGGGCGGGCCTCCGGGAGCGCCGACCAACGTTTACCAGAACCAGGACACCCCGGGCACCATGGTGCGTGGCGCTTATGACTTCACGCTGCGGCCCACCTTGCTCGGCCGCTTGAACCTTGGCTACAACCGCTTCGGCAACATCAACGAAAGCGTGTTCGTCGACCAGGATTGGCCGGCCAAGATCGGCCTGCAGAACGTTCCGGGCGTCCACTTCCCCGCCCTGAACTTTGCGGGCCTGCCCTTCCAGGGCGGCGGCATCGGCGCTGGTGGCCGTCTCGGCTCGAACAGCCGTGGCGCCAGCTTCAACGGCTCCACCATCATCCAGGCCGACTTTACGAAGGTGAGCGGCAAGCACAACTACAAGTTCGGCTTTGAGAATCGCCGCTACTACTACAATATCCGCAGCAAGTCCGGCTCCGGCGACTTCAACTTCTCGCCGAACCAGACCGCACTGCCGGGCTTCATCAACCAAACCGGCCATAGCTTCGCCAGCTTCCTGCTCGGCGACTATGCCTCCACCAGCCGCGGCATCATTGCGATGAACCCCGGCCACCGGTGGCGCACCGCCGGCTTCTACTTCCAGGACGACTGGAAGGTTTCCCGCAAGCTGACCCTCAACATTGGTATGCGCTGGGAAGTTATCGGCGGCCTGATCGAAGTTGCGGGCCGCATGTCAGCCATCGACTTCGCCGCCCCGAACCCGGGCGCCGGCAATCGTCCTGGCGCGCTGGTCTTCGCTGAAGACCGCGATCGGCGTGGCTTCCAGGACACCTATTGGAAGCAGATCTCGCCGAAGTTCGGTTTCGCTTATGCGATGACCGATAAGCTCGTCTTCCGCGGCGGCTACGGCATCAACAACACCCCGGCCATCTCGAATGGCTTCGGTTTCGGTGGCACCCTGGGCTACAACGGCAACATCGTTGTGAACAGCGGCAATACACAGGTGCCGTTCGCCGAAGCGCCGGTGGGCAACCTGTCGAATCCCTACCCGAACTTCACCGGAACCTTGCCCAACAAAGTTCCGACGCTCGCCAACGGTCAAGGCATCGACTACTACAGCGGCCAAGGCAACCGCATGCCGTACGTGCAGAACTGGAACTTCGGCTTCCAGTATCAGCTCCCGGCCAGCATGGTGCTCGAACTCAACTACGTTGGCAACAAGGGCACCCGCCTGATTGCCCGTGGCTTTGAGCAGCCGAACAACCTGCCGTTCTCGGTCACCCAGCAGTTTGGCGACATTCTACCGCGTCCGTGGAACGCTTCGAGCCCGATCCCGCAGCCGTTCCCCGGCTTCGCAGGCACCAACCTGCAGGCGTTGCGTCCCTATCCCCAGTTCACGGGTATCAACAGCATCATCCCGAACATGGGGTCTTCGTCCTACAACTCTCTGCAGATGCAGTTGACCCGGCACTTCAAGCAGGGCATCTCTGTACTCGGGGCTTACACCTGGTCGAAGGCGATCGGGCTTGCCGATAACGCGATCGACGCCGAAGGCGTGGCTGATGTATTCAATCGCGGTCTCGAAAGGTCCATCACCAACTACCACTTCCCGCATGTGGCGAAGTTGAGCTGGATCTATGAGATCCCGGTTGGCAAGGGCCGCGCACTGAACACTAACGGCGTGCTGGACGCCTTCATCGGCGGCTGGCAGTTGAGCGGCATCCAAAACTGGCGGAGCGGCAACCCGGTTTCGATCTCGACTGGAGGCATCAACCTGCCTACCGGCAGCTCGACCCGGCCGGACTATGTTGGCGGCGTGCCTATTGTGCTGAACTCCGATGCCGGCATTAATTTCCGCGGCATCACCGGCGGTACCGCGTACCTCAACCGGGCAGCGTTCACCAATCCTCCAGTATTCGCTGGCGGCCAGAACGTTGTGCAGCGGATTGGCAATGTTGGGCCGTTCTTGCCCAATATCCGCGACCGTCACCTTGTCACCTTCGATGGCAGCATCCAAAAGTTCTTCAAGTTCGATGAAGTGCGGAACATCCAACTCCGCGGCACGTTCTTGAATGCCTTCAACTGGGCCGGCGTCGGCGGCTTGAACACCAACATCACCAGCCCCTTCTTCGGCCAGTACACCGGCCAACAGTTGGGGCCGCGGAACATCGAAATCGCGCTGCGCTTCACGTTCTAAGCCGGGAAGAAGCAGTTCGATCGTAGAGAACACAGCCCGGGGGCGGGAACGCCCCCGGGCTGTGTTGTTTATGGAATTGTCATGATATGCTCTCTTCATCTCAGGAGGTCTTGAATGATACCCCGCATATTGGCCGGCATACTGCTGGCCGCCCTAACTTGTTTCGGCCAAGCCGAACGTGGAACTTTCAATGGTTCCATCAGCGACTCTTCCGGCGCGGCTGTAGCCGGCGCCAACGTCAAGATTTACAACATGGCGACCGGCGTCGAACTGAACGCCGCTTCGACAGAAGCTGGCGTCTTCCGCGCGCCTTCGCTTTCCCCCGGCACCTATCGTATTACCGTTGCAGCCCCTGGGTTTAAAACTTCGGTCCGGCAGAACATCGTTCTCGCCGTCGCCCAGACACTGACGGTCGACTTCGCCCTCGAAGTCGGCAACCTGTCCGAATCGGTCACCATTACAGCCGAAACCCCGCTGCTCGAAACCGGCACGGCGGAAATCGGCTCCTACGTCTCGAAGAAAGAGTTCGACACGTGGCCCATCGCCGTCGGCGACGGGCGCCGGCAGATCCAACAGTTCATCTTCACCTCACTGCCCGGAACCGTGGGCGGCACGTGGCAGGGGTCGATCAACGGCGGCCAGAACTTTTCGCACGAAATCCTGATCGACGGTATCTCCGTCGGCCGCATGGACCTCGCCGGCGGCGCCAACAACGAGTTCAGCCCCTCCGCCGAATCCATCTCCGAGTTCAAGCTGCAGACCGGCACCGTCTCGGCGCAGTACTCCGGCGGCCAGACCTCGGTGGCCAACTTCGCCACCAAATCAGGCACGAATGAACTCCACGGTTCGGCTTACTACTACGGTCAAAACGATGCCCTGCGCGCCAATGGCTTCAGTCAGAACGCAGCCAGCGTGAGAAGACAGCCCTTCAAACAGCACAATTACGGCTACTCCGTCGGGGGCCCCGTGATGATCCCGAAGCTCTACAACGGCAAAAACCGAACCTTCTTCTTCCACAACATGGAGCGGACCAAGCAGAAGAACTATAGCCAGACCTCCTTCACCACCCTGCCGATGCCCGAGTTCCAGCAGGGCGACTTCCGCCGGATTCTGAATCCGGCCTTCACCGGCAACAGCGTCTCCGGTTCGGCCGTGGGTACCGACGCGCTCGGCCGGCCAGTCGTCGGCGGAACCATCTACGACCCCGCTTCGGCCCGCCAGGTCGGCAACGCCTGGGTTCGGGATATCTTCCCCGGCAACATGATTCCGCGTACGCGCATCAGCCCGGTGTCGCAAAAAATTCTGGACGTCGCCACCCTCGACAAGCCGGTGTTCGACACCATGCTCAACAACATCCCGGCCCTAGCCTCCGGCAGCCCGGAATTTAACGAGACGATGCTCACCTTCAAGGGTGATCACAACATCAACGAAAAGCACCGCCTCAGCGGCATGGTCAATCGCAATTTCCGGCAGCGGTACAACTCCCCGGCCGGCCGTTGGGGTACGCCCCCGGGAACGCCCACTGGCGTCTTCCAGAACCAGAACACGCCCGGCACCATGGTTCGGCTGGCCTATGACTTCACCGTCACTCCCACCCTGCTCGGCCGCGCCAACCTCGGCTACAACCGGTTCGGCAACATCAATGAGAGCTATTTCGTCGATCAGGATTGGCCCGCCAAAATCGGCTTGCAGAATGTTCCCGGGGTCCACTTTCCGGTGCTGACCTTCGCCGGTCTTCCCTTCCAGGGCGGCGGCATCGGGGCAGGCGGACGCCTCGGTTCCGGCAACCGCGGCGCCGGCTTCAACGGCTCCACCATTGCTCAGGTGGACTTCACGAAGGTCTCCGGCAAGCACAATTACAAGTTCGGTTTTGAAAATCGCCGCTACTACTACAACACCCGCAACAAGTCCGGCTCCGGCGACTTCGCCTTCTCGCCCAACCAGACCGCCCTGCCTGGCTTCATCAATCAAACCGGCCACAGCTTCGCCAGCTTCCTGCTCGGCGACTACGCCTCCACCAGCCGTGGCATCGCGGCTGCCAACTTCGGCAACCGCTGGCGCACCGCCGGCTTCTACTTCCAGGACGATTGGAAGGTCTCCCGCAAGTTGACCCTCAACATCGGCCTTCGTTGGGAGATGGTCGGTGGTCTCATCGAAGTGGCGGGCCGGATGTCGGCCATCGACTTCGACGTGCCAAACCCCGGCGCGGGGAACCGTCCCGGCGCACTCGTGTTCGCCGATGACCGGAACGCCAAAGGCTTCCAGGACACCTATTGGCGGCAGATCTCGCCGAAGTTCGGCTTCGCCTATGCGATGACCGACAAGCTGGTTTGGCGCGGCGGTTATGGCATCAATAACACCCCGGCCATTTCAAACGGATTCGGTTTTGGCGGCACGCTGGGCTACAACGGCAACATCGTTGTCAATACCGGCAACACCTCCGTTCCGTTCGCCGAAGCTCCGGTAGGCAACATCTCGAACCCGTATCCGAGCTTCGCCGGAACCCTGCCCAACAAGATTCCGACGCTCGCCAACGGGCAAGGCATTGACTATTACCCCACCACCGGCAACCAACTTCCCTACGTGCAGAATTGGAACTTCGGCTTTCAATACCAACTCCCCGCCAACAGCGTGATCGAAGTCAACTACGTTGGTAACAAGGGCACCCGCCTGATTGCGAAGGGTTTTGATCAACCGAACAACGTGCCGTTCTCAGCCACCCAGCAATATGGCGACCTGTTGCCCCGGCCTTGGAACGCCTCGAGCCCCATTCCGCAACCGTTCCCCGGCTTCGCCGGCACGAACCTGCAGGCATTGCGACCCTATCCCCAGGTCACCGGAATCAACAACATCTTCCCGAACATGGGCTCGTCGTCCTACAACTCCCTGCAAGTTCAACTCACCCGCCATTTCAGCAAAGGCCTCGCCCTGCTGGGTGCTTATACGTGGTCCAAAGCCATCGGCCTCACGGATAACGCCATCGACGCCGAAGGCGTCGCCGACGTATTCAATCGCCGCCTGGAGCGCTCCATTACCAACTTCCACTATCCGCATCTGGCGAAATTGAGCTGGATCTATGAACTGCCGGTTGGTCAGGGGAAGGCCCTGAAAACCAGCGGCATCGTCGACAAGTTCATCGGCGGCTGGCAGATGAGCGGTATCCATCAATGGCGCAGCGGCAACCCCGTTTCGATTGGCACCGGCGGCATCAACCTGCCCACCGGTAACGCTGTGCGCCCGGATCTGGTCGCTGGTGTGCCCATCGTCTTGAACGCCGACGCTCCCATTAACTTCCGCGGCATCACCGGCGGCACAGCCTACCTGAACCGGGACGCGTTCACCAACCCGCCGGTCTTCGCCGGAGGCCAGAATGTCGTGCAGCGCCTCGGAACCGTCGGGCCGTTCCTGCCCAACATCCGCGATCGTCACCTCGTCTCCTTCGACGCCAGCATCCAGAAGTTCTTCAAGTTCGATGAAGTGCGGAACATCCAACTCCGCGGCACGTTCTTGAACGCGTTCAACTGGGCCGGCATCGGCGGTCTGAACACCAACATCACCAGCCCCTTCTTCGGCCAGTTCACCGGCCCGCAGTTGGGACCGCGGAACATCGAAATCGCTCTCCGCTTCACGTTCTAAGTGCGGAAGCTGTTTCTCCTGTTCGTCTTCACTGCCCGGGTCTTCGCGGACCCGGGCA
>LNFM01002925.1_pt1 | contig 34867 bp, 29 predicted proteins | sample 596031 | NCBI WGS metagenome assembly LNFM01 (sample SAMN04254537, study PRJNA301005) | activated carbon metagenome | isolation source: dual media filters at the Ann Arbor, Michigan drinking water treatment plant | place: USA: Ann Arbor
GACATCGACCGCAAGGTCCTGTCGGACATGGCCATCCACGACCCGGCGGGCTTCAAGAGCATCGTCGACAAGGTGAAGGCTCAGCTGGCTTGATCCTTTGTGTCCGGGGCGCAACCCCCGGGCGCGATTGCCAAGCATTCGAAGGCCGTCACCTCGGGGCGGCCTTTTTTCTTGTCTTTTGCAGTTTTCCCCCATGAACGATCTCGACAGCCTCGTGGCCACGGCCGAGGCGGACTTTGCCGCCGCGCAGCAGGGCGCCGAGCTTGAAAACGCCAAGGCGCGCTACCTCGGCAAGAGCGGCCGGCTGACCGATCTGCTCAAGGGCCTGGGTGCACTGCCGCCCGACGAGAAGAAGGCCCGCGGCGCCGAGATCAACCAGGCCAAGGCCCGCATCGAGGCGTCGCTGACGGCCGCCCGCGAGCGCCTGTCCAAGGCCGAACTCGATGCGCAACTGCGCGCCGAGGCGCTGGATGTCACCTTGCCCGGCCGCCAGCGCGGCATGGGCGGCCTCCACCCGGTGAGCCGCACCATCGAGCGCATCGAGGCCATCTTCGGCAGCATGGGTTTCGACGTGGCCGAAGGCCCCGAGATCGAGACCGACTGGATGAGCTTCACCGCACTCAACAACCCCGAGAACCACCCCGCGCGTTCGATGCAGGACACGTTCTACGTCGACCTGAAGGACGCGCAGGGCCGCTGGCTCAACCTGCGCCCGCACACCAGCCCGATGCAGGTGCGCTACGCCCGCGCGCATGCCGCGCGGCACGCCGGCACGCAGCCGATGCCCGAGGTGCGCGTCATCGCGCCGGGCCGTGTGTACCGCGTGGACAGCGACGCCACACACTCGCCAATGTTTCACCAGATCGAGGGCCTGTGGCTGGGTGAGAACGTCAGCTTCAAGGACTTGAAGGTGGTGTTCTCGATGCTGGTGCGCGAGTTCTTCGAGACCGACGACTTCGACGTCCGTTTCCGCCCGAGCTTCTTCCCGTTCACCGAGCCCAGCGCCGAGATCGACATCCGCTTTGGCAGCGGCCCGCTGGCGGGCAAGTGGCTCGAAGTCGCGGGCTCCGGCCAGGTGCACCCGAATGTGGTGCGCCACTTCGGGCTGGACCCCGAGCAGCACATCGGCTTCGCCTTCGGCATCGGTGCCGACCGCTTTGCCATGCTGCGCTACGGCATCGACGACCTGCGCCTGATGTTCGACGGCGACCTGCGCTTCCTGTCGCAGTTCCAGTAAATCCGCGCCACGCCCGAACCGAGTCCGACATGCAATTCCCAGAATCCTGGTTGCGCGAGTTCTGCAACCCGCCACTGAACACCCAGCAACTCGCCGACCTGCTGACCATGAGCGGCATGGAGGTGGAGGAACTCCGCCCCGTGGCGCCGCCGTTCAGCGGCATCGTGGTGGCGCAGATCCTCAGCGCCGAGCAGCACCCGCAGGCCGACCGCCTGCGCGTGTGCCTGGTGGACGCTGGCCCCCACTCGCCCGACGGCCCGCTGCAGATCGTCTGCGGCGCGCCGAACGCGCGTGCCGGCATCCGCGTGCCGCTGGCCGTGGTGGGCGCAGAACTGCCGCCCGCGGACGATGGCAAAGGCGACGGCAAACCCTTCAAGATCGGCGTCGGCAAGCTGCGCGGCGTGGAGAGCCGCGGCATGCTGTGCTCGGCGCGCGAACTGAAGATCGCCGACGACCACGGCGGCCTGCTGGAGCTGGCCGATGACGCGCCGGTCGGCACGAACCTGCGTGACTGGCTCCGGCTCGACGACACGGTCTTCACGCTCAAGCTCACGCCGAACCTGGCGCACGGGCTCAGCGTGTTCGGCGTGGCGCGCGAGGTGTCGGCGCTGACCGGCGCGCCGCTCAAGACTCCCGCCTTCGCGCCGGTGCAGCCCGCGCACGATCAGCGCCTGCCGGTGGAGGTGCAGGCACCCGATCTCTGCGGCCGTTTCACGGGCCGCGTCGTGCGCGGCGTCGACACGAAAGCCGCCACGCCGGCCTGGATGGTCGAGCGGCTGGCCCGCTGCGGGCAGCGCAGCGTCAGCGCGCTGGTGGACATCTCCAACTACGTGATGTTCGAGCTGGGCCGCCCGTCGCACATCTTCGACCTCGACAAGATCCACGACAAGCTCGTGGTGCGCTGGGGCCGGCCCGGCGAGACGCTGAAGCTGCTCAACGGCAGCACGATCGAGGTCGATGGCCAGGTCGGCGTCATCGCGGACAGCCAGGCCGTCGAGTCGCTGGCCGGCATCATGGGCGGCGACGCCACGGCGGTCAGCGACGACACGAAAAACGTCTACCTCGAAGCCGCCTTCTGGTGGCCCGAGGCCGTGCAGGGCCGCTCACGCCGCTACAACTTCAGCACCGACGCCGGCCACCGCTTTGAGCGCGGCGTGGACCCGGCGCTGACGGTCGAGCACATCGAGCGCATCACGCGGCTCGTCATCGACATCTGCGGCGGCCAGGCCGGACCGATGGACGACCAGGTGCTGCGCCTGCCCGAGGCGCCGGCCGTCACGCTGCGCGTGGCGCGCGCGGCCAAGGTCATCGGCATGCCAGTGACGCAGGCGCAGTGCGCCGAGGTCTTTCGCCGCCTGGCCTTGCAGTTCACCGAGGGCGACGGCGTCCTGACCGTGAAGCCGCCGAGCTGGCGCTTCGACCTCGCCATCGAGGCAGACCTGATCGAGGAAGTGGCCCGCGTCATCGGCTTCGACAAGCTGCCGACCACGCCGCCGGTCGGCCCCATCACCGCCCGCGTGCGCCGGGAGGCCCGCCGCAGCACGCATGCCGTGCGCCATGCGATGGCAGGGCTGGGGTACCAGGAAACCATCAACTTCAGCTTCGTCGAGGCGCGCTGGGAGCACGAACTCGCCGGCAACACGAGTCCGATCCAGGTGCTCAACCCCATTGCTGCGCCGCTGGCGGTGATGCGCTCCAGCCTCGTCGGCAGCCTGATGGGTGTGCTGCGCAACAACCTGTCGCGCAAGACCACGCGGGTGCGGGTCTTCGAGCTGGGCCGCGTGTTCATGCGCGACGCGGCCGTGACCGATGGCGCGCTGACCGTGGCCGGCGTGCACCAGCCGATGCGCGTGGCGGGCCTGGCCTACGGCCCGGCCGACGTGCCGCAGTGGGGCCGCAAGGAGCAGGGTGTCGACTTCTTCGATGCCAAGGGCGATGTCGAGGCGCTGCTGGCGCCGCTCGAGCCCCGCTTCGTGGCAGCCAGCCACGCCGCGATGCACCCGGGCCGCTGCGCGGCGGTGATGCTGGGCGAACGTCTCATCGGCCACGTGGGCGAACTGCACCCGCAGTGGCGCCAGTCGTACGAGCTGCCGCACGCCCCGGTGATCTTTGAGCTGGACCTGGATGCCGTGCTCGATCGCCCGCTGCCCGAATTCCAGCCCGTGTCGCGCCAGCAGCCGGTGTGGCGCGACCTGGCGCTGGTCGTGCGTGACGACGTGGCCCATGACGTGCTGGTGGGTGCGTTGCGGGCCGATCCGGCGGGGCTGATCCACTCCGCGACGCTTTTTGATGTGTACAAGCCGGGCGCCGCGACCGCCGGCATGACCGCCGGAGAGCGCAGCATGGCCGTCCGTCTGGAACTGCTCGACTTCAACGCCACGCTCACCGAAGATCGCATCGAGGCCGCCGTGGCCGACGCCGTGGCCCGTGCGGCCCGGGCTTTTGGTGGCCGCCTGCGGGCATGACAGGGCACATGAACATGGCAACCGAAGACAACGGCACCGAGCGCGTCATCCTGCCGTCGCTGGAGACGCCCACGCTGACCAAGGCCGAGCTGGCGGAGCTGCTGTTCGACCGCCTGGGCCTGAACAAGCGGGAATCCAAGGACATGGTCGAGGCCTTCTTCGAGATCGTGCACGGCACGCTGGTCGAGGGCCGCGACGTCAAGCTCTCGGGCTTCGGCAACTTCAACATCCGGCGCAAGGCGCCTCGGCCCGGGCGCAACCCGCGCACCGGTGAGTCGATCCCGATCAAGGCCAGGAACGTCGTGACCTTCCACGCGAGCCACAAGCTGAAGTCGATCGTGCAGGGCGACACCCCGACTGAAGGGGACTTCGAGTAGAGTCGAGTTTTGCTGTCGATCCCATTGATTTCAATGGAGAAAATGCTCCCTGCCATCCCAGCCAAGCGCTACTTCACGATCGGTGAAGTGAGCGAGTTGTGCGGCGTCAAGCCGTATGTGCTGCGCTATTGGGAGCAGGAGTTCACGCAGCTCAAGCCGATGAAGCGCCGTGGCAACCGGCGCTATTACCAGCACCACGAGGTGCTGCTGATCCGTCGCATCCGCGAGCTGCTCTACGACCAGGGTTTCACGATCAGCGGCGCCCGCAACCGCCTCGTCGATGCCGCCCTGAGCGGGCGCAGCGACGTGGCCCTCGTCGCCGACGATCCGGAGGGCGATCTCGACGAGGCCGATCCGGTGGAGTCGATCATCGAGACGGCGGTGGCACATCTGCGCACGCGTCCTGCGGAAGACCGCGCGGAAACACGGCTCGACAACCGGGCCGACACGCGCGCGCTCGGTAGCACGGCGCTCGACAGCCAGCAGCTGCGCGCCGAATTGATGTCGATCAGGGCGCTGCTGTCTATCTAAGGCCCTGCAGTCACGATATACTGTGAGGCTCAGTCGGGGTGTAGCGCAGCCTGGTAGCGCACTTGCATGGGGTGCAAGGGGTCGCGAGTTCGAATCCCGCCACCCCGACCAAGAAGAACGGCTCAGGCCCGGTGTCCACAAGACACCGGGCTTTTTGCTTTGTGGGCCGCCCTTGGCCGTGCAGGCAACGGGCGATTCACCAGGCCCCGGTCACCTTGCAGCGCGCCGGGGGGCCTGCAGCGCTTACTGCGAGGCGGCGGAAGCCGGGGCCGCGGCCGAGGCGGGCGTGGCCTGGGCGGCGGGCGCCACGGCTGGGGCCGTCTGGGCTGCAGCAGGCGCCGCATGCGGCTGCGCTGCCTTTGTCGCTGCGCTCATCGGCAGCAACGGCACGATCAGCAGTGCCACGATGTTGATGATCTTGATCAGCGGGTTGACGGCCGGGCCGGCGGTGTCCTTGTAGGGGTCGCCCACGGTGTCGCCGGTGACGGCCGACTTGTGCGCATCGCCGCCCTTCTTGTGCAGGACGCCATTGCTGTCGGTGAAGCCTTCTTCGATCAGCTTCTTGGCGTTGTCCCAGGCACCGCCGCCGGTGCACATGCTGATGGCGACGAAGAGGCCGGTGACGATGGTGCCCATCAGCAGGCCACCCAGTGCCGCCGGCCCGAGCAGCATGCCCACCAGGACCGGTGCGGCCACCGGCAGCAGGCTCGGCACGATCATCTCCTTGATGGCCGCCGTGGTGAGCATGTCGACCGCGGCGCTGTAGTCGGGCTTGCGCTTGTTGGCCATGATCTGGCCGTCGGCAAACTGCTTGCGCACCTCGACGACGACCGCGCCCGCGGCGCGGCCCACCGCTTCCATCGCCATCGCAGCGAACAGGAACGGGATCAGGCCGCCGATGAACAGGCCCACGATCACCTCATGGTTGCTCAGATCGAAGGTGACGGCAAAGCCGCGCGCCGCCAGCGCGTGTGTGTAGTCGGCAAACAGCACCAGCGCCGCCAGGCCGGCCGAGCCGATGGCGTAGCCCTTGGTCACCGCCTTGGTGGTGTTGCCCACGGCGTCCAGCGGGTCGGTGATGTCGCGCACGCTGCTGGGCAGCTCGGCCATCTCCGCAATGCCGCCGGCGTTGTCGGTGATGGGGCCGTAGGCGTCGAGCGCCACCACGATGCCGGCCATGCTCAGCATGGCGGTGGCGGCCACGGCAATGCCGTACAGGCCGGCCAGCCCGTAGGCGGCGTAGATGGCCGCGCAGATCAGCAGCACCGGGTAGGCGGTGCTCTTCATGCTGACACCCAGGCCCGCGATGATGTTGGTGCCGTGGCCGGTGGTGGAGGCCTGCGCGATGTGCTTGACCGGGCTGTACTGCGTGCCGGTGTAGAACTCGGTGATCCACACCAGCGCCGCCGTCAGCGCCAGGCCCACGAAACACGCGCCGAACAGCGCCATCGCGCTGGCGGTCTTGCCACCCGCCAGCGTCACCGGCGTCGGGAACATGGCCGTGGTGACGAAGTAGAAGGCGATCAGGCTCAGCACACCCGCCACCGCCAGGCCGCGGTACAGCGCCGGCATGACGTTGATCATGCCTGGGCTGGCCTTGACGAAGTAGCAGCCGATGATCGACGCGATGATCGACACGCCGCCCAGCACCAGCGGGTAGATGACGCCGACCATCGGTGCGCTCAGCACCATGATGGCGCCCAGCGCCATGGTGGCGATCAGTGTCACCGCATAGGTCTCGAAGAGGTCGGCGGCCATGCCGGCGCAGTCGCCGACGTTGTCGCCCACGTTGTCGGCGATCACCGCAGGGTTGCGCGGGTCGTCTTCGGGAATGCCGGCTTCCACCTTGCCCACCAGATCAGCGCCCACGTCGGCGCCCTTGGTGAAGATGCCGCCGCCCAGGCGGGCGAAGATCGAGATCAGCGACGAGCCGAAGGCCAGCCCCAGCATCGGCTTGAGCATCTGCGACAGCGTGGTCTCGCCGGTGGGCATGACGGCGCCGGTGGTCCACCAGAAGAACAGCACCACGCCGATGAGGCCGAGGCCCACCACCAGCATGCCGGTGATGGCGCCGCCCTTGAAGGCCACGTCCAGCGCCGGACCGATGCCGCGCGTGGCGGCCTGTGCGGTGCGCACGTTGGCGCGCACCGAGATGTTCATGCCGATGAAGCCGCAGGCTCCCGACAGCACGGCACCCAGCACGAAGCCGAAAGCCGTCTTGTTGTCCAGAAAGACGAAGATCAGCACCGCGAGAACGACTCCCACGATCCCGATCGTGCGGTACTGGCGCCCCAGGTAGGCGGCGGCACCCTGCTGGATGGCGCCCGATATCTCCTGCATCCGGGCGTTGCCCGCATCCTGTCGCAGGATCCAGCTGCGTTGCACGAAGCCGTAGATGACGGCGGCCAGACCGCAAGCCAGCGCTGTGTACAGCGCCATGGTGGTGGACATGGAAAGTGCTCCTTCCTCGATTGAGTCTTCTGGGGGCGAGCCGGTCATCGACAGGCGCAAAGACCTGCTGTCCGGTGCGTGATTCATGCTAACTGAGGGTATCGGCCCAACCGTGCCGGGTTTGCCAGCGGTCCGGAGCAGGCGGGTCTGCGCGTCAGGGCGGGGCAAGTTGGCGTCCTAGAATCACGCCAGACCCTGAAAGAGAGACCCATGAGCCTGCACAACGTGACCCCGGGCGCGAAGGCGCCCAACGAGTTCAACGTCATCATCGAAATCCCGATGAACGCCGACCCGATCAAGTACGAGGTCGACCACGAGACCGGCGCGCTGTTCGTCGACCGCTTCATGAGCACGGCCATGCACTACCCGTGCAACTACGGCTACATCCCCAACACGCTGGCCGACGACGGCGACCCGGTGGACGTGCTCGTCATCACGCCGGTGCCGCTGATCCCGGGCGTGGTGGTGACCTGCCGCCCGATCGGCATGCTGAAGATGGACGACGAAGCCGGCGGCGACAACAAGCTGCTGGCCGTGCCCATCGACAAGATCCTGTCGATCTACAGCCAGTGGCAGAAGCCGGAAGACCTGAACCCGCTGCGCCTGAAGACCATCCAGCACTTCTTCGAGCACTACAAGGACCTGGAAGAAGGCAAGTGGGTCAAGGTGCTGGGCTGGGAAGGCCCGGAGGCGGCGCGCGAAGAGGTCGTGACCGGCATTGCCAACTTCGGCAAGCCGAAGGCCCACAAGGGCTGATCAGCCGCCCTTGAACGGGTTGCGTTCGCGCAGTTCGTCCACGTACTGCCCGATGCCCTGACCCTCGGCGGCCAGGAAATCGGACACGGCCGAAGCAAAGCGCGGGTCGCGCAGCCAATGGGCCGAACTGGTCTTCACCGGCAGCAGGCCGCGCGCCATCTTGTGCTCGCCCTGCGCGCCGCCCTCGAAGCGCTGGAATCCCTGCTCGATGCACCAGGCCAGCGGCTGGTAGTAGCAGGCCTCGAAGTGCACGCAGGGCAGGGGCTCGGTGCAGCCCCAGTACCGACCCCAGGCCGTGCCGCGTTCGCGGTCGATGGCGATCAGCGATGCGGCCACCGGCTGCCCGTCGCGATGCGCCACGAACATCAGCCAGTGTTGCGGCATGGTCTGCGCCATGCGGCTGAAGAAGTCGCGCGTGAGGTACGGCGTGCTGTGGTGCGCGTCGTAGGTGAGCGTGTAGCAGCGGTAGAAGAAGTCCCACAGCGGCTCGTCGATGGCCGGGCCTTCGTGCGCCGTGAAGCTCACGCCCTGGTCGTGCACCTTGCGGCGCTCCTGCTGGATCTTCTTGCGCTTGTCGCGCTGCAGGCGGGAGAGCAGGTCCGCAAAGTCGGCGATCGGGTGCTGGGTGTCCTGGGTCCAGTGGAACTGCACGCCCTCGCGGATCATCCAGCCGCCTGGCGCCAGCGCGGCGCGGTCGGCCTCGTCGATGAACAGCACGTGCGCCGATGACAGCTTGCTGGCCTCGGCCGACGCGCGCAGGACCTCGGCCAGCCGCTGCCGCGCGGCGTCGTTCACCGCCATCAGCCGGCTGCCCGGCACGGGCGTGAAAGGCACCGCCGCCAGCATTTTGGGGTAGTAGCGCAGCCCGTGGCGGCGGTAGGCGTCGGCCCAGGCCCAGTCGAAGACGTACTCGCCGTACGAGTGGCTCTTGAGGTAGGTGGCACAGGCCGCCTGCAACCTGCCGGCGGCATGCAGCGTGATGATCTGCGGCGCCCAGCCGGTTTCCGGCACGGCACTGCCCGAGGCGTGCAATGCGTGCAGGTAGGCGTGGCTCAGGAACGGTGTCGGATTCGGCTGCAGGCGCAGCAGCGCGTCCCACTGCGCGGCATCGACCATGCCCGGGTCGTCGTGGACCCGAATGACATAATCTTCAGCGGTGAAATCAACGCCCTGCGTCATTCAAGGCCCGACATGATGAAAGTGGCGCTCGCCCAGATCAACGCCACCGTGGGCGACCTTGCCGGCAACGCCCGGTTGCTGGCCCAGGCCGCGCGCGAGGCGCATGCAGCGGGTGCGGCAGTCGTCATCGCTCCCGAGCTGGCGCTCACCGGTTATCCGCCAGAAGATTTGCTGCTTCGTCCCGCCTTCATGGCGGGCTGCGCGCGGGCGCTGGGCGACCTGGCGGCTGAGCTGGCTGACTGTCCGGGCTTGCACGTGGTGGTGGGGCATCCGCATCGCTTCGATGACGAGGCGGATGTTAGGTCCAAGTCCCTGGCCGTGCAGCGGCGCTTCAATGCGGCCTCGGTGCTCGCAGGCGGGCGCATCGTGGGCACGTACTGCAAGCGCGAATTGCCCAACTACCAGGTGTTCGACGAACGCCGCTATTTCGTCTCGGGCCGCGACGCGGGCCTGGGGCCGCTGGTCTTCGAGGCCGGTGGGCTGCGCTTCGGCGTGTTGATCTGCGAAGACGCCTGGTTCGACGAACCCGCCGAGGCCGCGTGTGCCGCCGGCGCGCAGGTTTTGTGCGTGATCAACGCGTCACCCTTCCACATGGACAAGGCCGGCGAGCGCGAAGCGCGCATGGCCGAGCGCGCCCGTGCCGTGGGCCGCCCGCTGCTCTATGCGCATCTCGTGGGCGGACAGGACGAGGTGGTGTTCGACGGTGCGTCCTTTGCGCTCGACGCGGAGGGCACGGTGCGCGCACGGGCTGCGGCCTTCGAGACCGAACTGCTGGTGGTCGATCTGGGCGCCGAAGGCCAGCCTCGAGGCCCCATGGCCGAGGTGCCCTGCATCGAGGCCCAGGCCTGGGCGGCCCTGGTCACGGGGGTGCGTGACTACCTGGGCAAGAACGGTTTCCCGGGCGCGATCATCGGCCTGTCGGGCGGCATCGACTCGGCCCTGGTGCTGGCGGTGGCGGTGGACGCGCTGGGCGCGGACAAGGTGCGCACGGTGATGATGCCGTCGCCCTATACCGCCGACATCTCCTGGATCGACGCCCGCGACATGGCCGCCCGGCTGGGTGTGCGCTACGACGAGATCGCCATCGCGCCGATGTTCGACGCCTTCCGTGGCAGCCTGGCCGGGCAGTTTGCCGGCCTGCCCGAAGACACGACCGAAGAGAACCTGCAGGCCCGCATCCGCGGCACCTTGCTGATGGCGCTGTCCAACAAAAGCGGCTCGATCGTGCTGACCACCGGCAACAAGAGCGAGATGGCCACCGGCTACTGCACGCTGTACGGCGACATGGCCGGCGGCTTTGCGGTCATCAAGGACGTGGCCAAGACGCTGGTCTACCGGCTGGCCGAGTGGAAGAACCGGCAACCGGTGCTGCGCGCCGACGGCAGTGTGGGCCCGGTGATCCCCGAGCGCATCATCACGCGGCCGCCATCGGCCGAACTGCGGCCCGACCAGACCGACCAGGACAGCCTGCCGCCCTACGAAGTGCTGGACGACATCCTGGCGCTGTACATGGAAGAAGACCGCGGCATCGACGAGATCGTCGCCGCCGGCCACGCGCGTGCCGACGTGGAGCGGGTGACACGCCTGATCAAGCTCAACGAGTACAAGCGCCGGCAGTCGCCGGTGGGCATCCGAATCACCCACCGGGCCTTCGGGCGCGATTGGCGCTATCCCATCACGAACAGGTTCCGTGCTTAAATCAATGCAGTCGTCCACATTGTTCCGGAGCCCCGCATGAAGCAGATCACCGCCGTCATCAAGCCCTTCAAGCTCGAGGAAGTGCGCGAGGCGCTGGGCGACGTGGGCGTCTCCGGCCTGACCGTCACCGAGGTCAAGGGCTTCGGCCGCCAGAAGGGCCACACCGAGCTGTACCGCGGCGCGGAGTACGTGGTCGACTTCCTGCCCAAGGTCAAGGTCGAGGTGGTGGTCAAGGATGCCGATGTCGACCGCTGCATCGAGGCCATCGTGAAGGCCGCCAAGACGGGCAAGATCGGTGACGGCAAGATCTTCGTCACCTCGGTCGAGCAGGTGGTGCGCATCCGCACCGGCGAGACGGACGAAGCAGCCGTCTGAGCACGGCCTGAAGCGGGCGCGCGGTTCGCGCCGCCGGCAGAGCCCTCGGTCAGACCTTGGAGAAATCCTCGGTCGGATCAGCCGGCCGGGCGAGTGCGGCCAGGTCGAGCAGCAAGGTTTCGGGCTCCGTGCCGACCTGCAACACGCCGTGCTGCGCAGGCGACAGGAACCCTTCGGCCACGGTGTGCTGCATGAAGCCGAGCAGGCTGTCGTAATAGCCCTCCACGTTGAGCAGGCCGATCGGCTGCCGGTGGTAGCCGAGCTGCCGCCAGGTCCACACCTCGTACAGCTCTTCCAGCGTGCCGATGCCACCCGGCAGCGCGATGAACGCGTCGGCGCGCTCGGCCATCATCTGCTTGCGCACGTGCATCGTGGGCACCACGTGCAGTTCATGCAGGCCGGTGTGGCCCACCTCCAGCCGCTCCAGGCTCTCGGGGATGACGCCGATCACGCGGCCGCCGGCGGCCAGCGCGGCGTCGGCCACTTCCCCCATCAGGCCGACCTTGCCGCCCCCGTAGACCAGCTGCCAGCCGCGGGCGCCGATGGCCGTGCCCAGTGCACGTGCCGCCGCCGTGTAGGCGGGGCGCACGCCGTGCCGGGAACCGCAGTAGACACAAACGCTGAGTGCAGGAAGGTTCATGAGGCGGGGGCGCGCTTCGGTTTGACGACACGCCAGGTGATCAGCCGGGTGCGGCAGACGGCGTCGTGCCAGTATTGACGGTCGGGATGCAGCCGGGTCAGCGCGGCATAGGCCGCCACGCCGGCGAGCAGTGCGCCGGTGGCGACCCAGCCGCCCTTCAGCCCCGAAAAATGCACCACGGCCAGGGCCGGCAGGAACCAGAGCCAGGCCAGCGCATACCGGCACAGCGCCCGCAGGCGAGAGACCGGCTTGCCGTCGGCCGTGACGAGCCGGATGTGCCAGGTGAGCATGGCCAGCGTCTGCCCCGACCGTGACCAGAAGTGCACGAAGTAGGCGCCGAGCACGATCACCAGGAAAGCCTGCAGGCCCGTGGAGCCGGTGAGCGCGTGCCGCTGCTGGGTGGTGATGCCGTAGACCAGCGCCGCCATCATCACCACACCGAAGAGCAGCACGCCCTCGTAGAAGAAGCAGGCCAGGCGACGGGCCAGGCCGGGCGTGGTGGCCGCGGCCAGGTCGGTGGTCGGCGCGGTCACGGCTCGGCAGCCGAAGCCGGGGGTGCGTTCGGGGATGGCAAGGAAGCCACCGCCGCGCCCTGCGGGCCGCGCTGCGGTAGCAGCGTGGAGGGATCGACGAAGCCGGGTGTCGCGGCGATCTTGGGCAGACCCGCCTGGTGGTGAGCCGGTGGTGTGGCGCGCGTGGTCATGGTCGTGGTTGTGGCCCCGGGCCGGGCCTGCTGCGCCGTCGGTGAAACGGCACGGGACCGGGCGCTGGAAGGAGACTGCACGAGGTTGCTCTTGCCAGCGCCAGCGACCGGCGAGGGGCGGGGTGCCAGGCCGGGCGCTGCATCGCTGGCCTTGGCCGCGGTCGGCTTGGCGCGCTGGGCCAGGGCCCGCCGCTCGGCTTCGGGCAGGGCTTGGTAGGCCTCCCATTGGGCCTGACGATCGGTGGGCGGCAAGTTGCGGGCCTCCTGGAATTGCAGGCGGGCGCGGCTGCGCTCGGCGGGCGTCATGTGGGCCCAGTCGGCCATGCGGGCCTGCAGCCGGGCCCGGTCTTCGGCCTTCATCTGCGGAAAGCGCGAGGCCACCTCGACCCACTTGGCCCGCTGCTGCTCGCTCAGGGCGGGCCAGTCACGCTGGAGCGGCGCCAGGGCCTGGCGGTGCGCGGGCTGGAGTTCGGACCAGGCGGCGTTGGGCGCCGCGGGCGCCGCACCCACCGCCGTCACCACGGCGATCCCCAACGACAGCAGCGCTGCCGAGAGCCGGCCGCGCAGGGTCATGGTGTGGGTGGGCTGCGCAGGAACTCGCCGAAGCCCGGGTCGGAGTAGGCGGCGGGCGGCAGGGCGTCGGACAGCAGCAGCGCGTCGATCTCGGCGGCCGCCACAACCTGCTCGCGCAGCGTGTGGTTGTCGATCATCAGGATGCCAAGCACCAGCAGGACCAGCGGCATCACCGAGGCCGCACGCTGCCACCAGGAGGCCATGCCGCCCATCGTGGCTGCACCACCCGCCGAGGTGCCGACGACCGTGGCGCCGCCGCCGGTCTGCAGCCGCGCCAGCCGGGCACGGCCCAGCGCCTGGCTGCGCGCCACGCGCAGCCGCTCGTTCACGTCATGGGGCAGCGCCTCGGAGCGCAGCGTCAGGGCACTGGCCAGGCGGGCAGCCAGACGCGACTCCAGCGAAGCTGGCGAGGCGGTCAGTGGTGTGCGGCTCATGGTGTGATTCCCTTGGTCTTGAGGGCCTTCGCCAGCGCATGCACCGCCCGGGAGCAGTGCGTCTTCACGCTGCCTTCCGAGCAACCCATGACCGCCGCGGTCTCGGCCACGTCGAACTCTTCCCAGTAACGCAGCAGAAACGCTTCCCGTTGACGTGCCGGCAATTCTGCAACTTGCGTGTCGATCAGTTGCAGGATCTGCGACCGGGACACGGCGTCGGCGGCACTTTCCGTGCCCATGGTGTCTTCCAGGGCGTGCAGCGTCTCCAGCAGGTCGAAATCACCGTCGTCGCTGCCGCCGTCGAACTCCGACAGGTTGGTCATGACCGCGTTGCGCACCTTCTCGCGGCGAAACCAGTCCATCGTGGCGTTGGACAGGATGCGCTGGAACACGAGCGGCAGTTCCGCGGCGGGGCGGTCGGCGTACTTCTCGGCCAGGCGGATCATCGCGTCCTGCACGATGTCGAGTGCAGCGTCGTCGCTGCGCACCGCGTACACCGCGCGCTTGAAGGCTCGTTTCTCGACGCTCTTGAGGAAGTCGGTGAGTTCTTTGTCGGTGGCCAACGCGATGGGGTTCGACTGCGCCCGGCTCGGGCGGCGCGGATTATGTCATCGGGCCCGGGTCCGGCGCCGCGCAGCGGTGGGCGTCTCCCCGGCGGTGCATAATCAAAGGCTTCGCACAACGTTCTATGGGCACTGGCCCGGCCGTCCGACCTGGACGGCGGGCTTCCAGGCCAAGCAGGTACCGAATCCGCCTCACGAGGGCGCGCAGGAGGTGCACCGATGGATTTTCGTCAGAGAAAACCTCAGAGGTTCTAAATGGATATGTCTGCCCCCGACGTCAAGCGTGCCGCCACGGCACTGCCTTCTTCCCCCCCCGCCCAGGCATCCGAGCCCAACGGTTCCGAGATCCTCGTCCGCTGCCTGCAGGCCGAACAGGTCAAGTACCTCTGGGGCTACCCCGGCGGTGCGGTGCTGTACATCTACGACGCGCTCTACAAGCAGGACACGATCGAACACGTGCTGGTCCGCCATGAGCAGGCCGCCGTGCACGCCGCCGACGGTTACGCCCGCGCCACGGGCGAGGTCGGCGTCGCACTGGTCACGTCCGGCCCCGGTGTCACGAATGCCATCACCGGCATCGCCACGGCGTACATGGACTCGATCCCGATGGTCATCATCACCGGGCAGGTTCCCACGCCGGCGATCGGACTCGATGCGTTCCAGGAATGTGACACCGTCGGCATCACGCGTCCGATCGTCAAGCACAACTTCCTGGTCAAGGACGTGCGCGACCTGGCGCTGACGCTGAAGAAGGCCTTCCACATCGCCCGCACCGGCCGGCCCGGCCCGGTGGTGGTGGACATCCCCAAGGACGTGTCGCTCAAGACCACGGCTTTCCATTACCCCGAGACGGTGGAAATGCGCTCCTACAACCCGGTGAAGAAGGGCCACGGCGGCCAGATCCGCAAGGCCGTGCAGCTGCTGCTGCAGGCCAAGCGGCCCTACATCTACACCGGCGGCGGTGTCATCCTGGGCAACGCCTCGGCCGAGCTGCGCCAGCTGGCCGACCTGCTGGGCTTTCCCTGCACCAACACGCTGATGGGGCTGGGCGCCATCGCTTCCAGCGACCCCAAGTTCCTGGGCATGCTGGGCATGCACGGCACGTATGAAGCCAACATGACGATGCAGAACTGCGACGTCCTGCTGGCCGTGGGCGCCCGTTTCGACGACCGCGTGATCGGCAACCCGAAACACTTTGCCTCGGTCGAGCGCAAGATCATTCACGTCGACATCGACCCGTCGTCGATCTCCAAGCGCGTGCGTGTCGACATCCCGATCGTCGGCGACGTCAAGGAAGTGCTGGTCGAGCTCATCGCCCAGATCAAGGAGGCGCAGTCGAGGCCCGACGCCGGCGCGCTCAAGTCCTGGTGGAGCCAGATCAACGAATGGCGCAAGCGCGAGTGCCTGGCCTTCAAGGACAGCGCCGACGTCATCAAGCCGCAGATGGTGGTCGACAAGCTCTGGCAGCTGACCAAGGACCGCGACACCTACATCACGTCGGACGTCGGCCAGCACCAGATGTGGGCCGCCCAGTACTACCGCTTCGACGAGCCGCGCCGCTGGATCAACTCCGGCGGCCTGGGGACCATGGGCGTGGGCTTGCCGTACGCGATGGGCATCAAGCTCGCCAAGCCGGAGTCGGACGTGTTCTGCATCACCGGCGAGGGCAGCATCCAGATGTGCATCCAGGAGCTGTCCACCTGCAAGCAGTACAACACGCCGGTGAAGGTGGTGTCGCTGAACAACCGGTACCTGGGCATGGTGCGCCAGTGGCAGCAGCTGGACTACGGCGGCCGCTACTCGCACAGCTACATGGACGCGCTGCCCGACTTCGTCAAGCTGGCCGAGGCCTACGGCCACGTCGGCCTGCTGGTGGAGAAGCCCGGCGACGTGGAAGGCGCGCTGCGCGAGGCCATCCGCCTGAAGGACCGCACGGTGTTCCTGGACATCCGCACCGATCCGACCGAAAACGTCTGGCCCATGGTGCAGGCGGGCAAAGGCATTTCCGAGATGCTGCTGGGCTCCGAGGACCTGTGAGCGCCCGAGCCGGGGCAGGGGGCTGGCGTTACCGCGCCGCCCGCCGTGCTCCGGCAACGCGCCTGCAGCCCCGGAGCGGTTGACTTCTTCTTCTTCACCCACGGCGTGGCCAAGGGCCTGCGGTTACCGCCGCAGTCCTGAAGAGCGCGCCCAAGGACGATCCCCATGAAACACATCATTGCCGTGCTGCTCGAAAACGAGCCCGGTGCGCTGTCGCGCGTGGTCGCGCTGTTCTCCGCCCGCGGCTACAACATCGAGAGCCTCACGGTCGCGCCCACCGAGGACCCGAGCCTGTCGCGCATGACCATCGTCACCACCGGCAGCGACGAGGTCATCGAGCAGATCACCAAGCACCTGAACCGGCTGATCGAGGTCGTCAAGGTCGTCGACCTGACCGAAGGCAGCTTCACCGAGCGCGAGCTGATGCTCATCAAGGTGCGTGCGGTGGGCAAGGAACGCGAGGAGATGAAGCGCATGGCCGACATCTTCCGCGGCCGCATCATCGACGTCACCGAGAAGAGCTACACCATCGAGCTCACCGGCGACACGACCAAGCTCGACGCGTTCCTGGTCGCCATCGACCGCACCGCGATCCTGGAAACCGTGCGCACCGGCGCCAGCGGCATCGGCCGCGGCGAACGCATCCTTCGGGTCTGATCCCGAGCCCCACCCCGACAACACCCCCACGAATTTTCAACGGAGAGAACCATGAAGGTCTACTACGACAAGGACGCCGATCTGAGCCTCATCAAGGGCAAGAACGTCACGATCATCGGCTACGGCTCGCAGGGCCATGCGCACGCGCAGAACCTGAACGACAGCGGTGTCAAGGTCACGGTGGGCCTGCGCAAGAACGGCGCCAGCTGGGGCAAGGTCGAGAAGGCCGGCCTGAAGGTGGCCGAGGTGGCCGACGCGGTGAAGCAGGCCGACGTGGTGATGATCCTGCTGCCCGACGAGCAGATCGGCGCCGTCTACAAGAACGACGTCGAGCCCCACATCCGCAAGGGCGCCAGCCTGGCCTTCGCGCACGGCTTCAACGTGCACTACGGCCAGGTCGTGCCGCGCGAGGACCTCGATGTCTGGATGGTCGCGCCCAAGGCCCCCGGCCACACGGTGCGCAACACCTACACGCAGGGCGGCGGTGTGCCGCACCTGATCGCCGTGCATGCCGACAAGTCGGGCAAGGCGCGCGACCTGGCGCTCAGCTACGCCGCGGCCAACGGCGGCGGCAAGGCCGGCGTCATCGAGACCAACTTCCGCGAAGAGACCGAGACCGACCTCTTCGGCGAGCAGGCCGTGCTGTGCGGCGGCACCGTGGAGCTGATCAAGGCCGGCTACGAGACGCTGGTGGAAGCCGGCTACGCGCCCGAGATGGCCTACTTCGAGTGCCTGCACGAGCTGAAGCTGATCGTCGACCTGATCTACGAAGGCGGCATCGCGAACATGAACTACTCGATCAGCAACAACGCTGAATACGGCGAGTACGTCACCGGCCCGCGCATCGTCACCGACGAGACCAAGAAGGCCATGAAGCAGGTGCTGAAGGACATCCAGACCGGCGAATACGCCAAGAGCTTCATCCTCGAGAACAAGGCCGGCGCGCCGACGCTGATCAGCCGCCGCCGCCTGACCAGCGAGCACAGCATCGAAGTCGTGGGCGAGCAGCTGCGCGCGATGATGCCGTGGATCAAGGCCAACAAGCTCGTCGACAAGAGCCGCAACTGAGCACCGGCGCGGCACCTCGGTGCCGCGCTATGCTCTGAACGATGACAGATCCTCTCAAGTCGACGGACGACGACACCGGAGCAGCCACCACGGTGGTGCCGCAGCGCCGCCGCGGCATCTACGTGCTGCCCAACGCCATCACGCTGGCGGCGCTGTTCTCGGGCTTCTACGGCATCGTGATGGCGATGAACGGCCGCTTCGAGCTGGCCTGCATCGCCATCTTCTGCGCTGCGGTGCTCGACAGCCTGGATGGTCGTGTCGCCCGCATGACCAATTCGCAGAGCGCCTTTGGCGAGCAGATGGACAGCCTGTGCGACATGGTCAGCTTCGGCGCTGCGCCAGCGCTCATCGTCTACATCTGGGGCCTCAGCGACCTGGGCAAGGCGGGCTGGATCCCGGCCTTCGTCTACATCGCCGGTGCGGCGCTGCGGCTGGCGCGCTTCAACGTCAACATCGCCGTCGTCGACAAGCGGTTCTTCCAGGGCATGCCCAGCCCCGCGGCCGCGGCCATGGTGATGGGCCTGATCTGGGTGATGGACGATGCCGGCTTCAAGGGCGTGTCGCGCTACGACTGGCTGGAGTGGACGGCCTTTGGCGTGACGCTCTTCGCGGGGCTGTCGATGGTCACCAACGCGCCGTTCTACAGCTTCAAGGTCGTGGGCGGCCGGCGCACGGTGCCTTTCGTCGTGCTCGTGGCCATTGCGCTGGGCATTGCGCTCATCGCGCTCGACCCGCCGCGCGTGCTGTTTGCCATTTTCTGCCTGTACGGACTGTCGGGCTACGCGGTCTACGCCTGGCGCAAGTTCAAGGGCAAGCCGGCCAGCGTGATCGCCATCTCTACCGACGAGCCCGAAGAGAAGGGCCTGCACCCATGACCGCCGGATGCCCGTGTTATATTCGTCACATGAATGCGATCACCCGCGCCACGGCGCTAGAGCTAGCCCCCCTGTTGCGGGTGCGCTGATCGTTTTCGTCCCAGTTTTGTCCTGATCAACGGCCCGCTTGCGCACAGCAGCGGGCCGTTTTCATTTCTGCGCTGCGTGCGACCCACCCTCCGCCTCGAAAGCACGACCATGACCGACCAGCTCATCATCTTCGACACCACCTTGCGTGACGGCGAACAGTCGCCCGGCGCTTCCATGACGCGCGACGAGAAGCTGCGCATCGCACGCCAGCTGGAGCGCCTGAAGGTGGACGTGATCGAGGCCGGCTTCGCGGCGTCGAGCAACGGTGACTTCGAGGCCGTCAAGGCCATCGCCGCGGCGATCAAGGACTCGACGGTGTGCTCACTGGCCCGCGCCAACGACCGTGACATCGCGCGTGCCGGCGAGGCGCTGAAGGGTGCGGCCCGGTCGCGCATCCACACCTTCATCGCCACCAGCGAACTCCACATGGAGAAGAAGCTGCGCATGACGCGTGACCAGGTCTTCGAGCAGGCCAAGCTGGCCGTGCGCTTTGCGCGCAACCTGTGCGGCGATATCGAGTTTTCGCCCGAGGACGGCTACCGCTCCGACCCCGACTATCTCTGCCGCGTGCTCGAGGCCGTGATCGCCGAAGGTGCCACCACCATCAACATCCCCGACACCGTGGGCTATGCCGTGCCCGAGTTGTACGGCGAGTTCATCCGCAGCCTGCGCGAGCGCGTCCCCAACAGCGACAAGGCGATCTGGAGCGTGCACTGCCACAACGACCTCGGCATGGCGGTGGCCAACTCGCTGGCCGGCGTGAAGATCGGCGGCGCGCGCCAGGTCGAGTGCACCATCAACGGCCTGGGCGAACGTGCCGGCAACTGCAGCCTCGAAGAAGTGGTGATGGCCGTGCGCACGCGCAAGGACTACTTCGGCCTCAGCCTGGGCATCGACACCACGCAGATCGTGCCGGCGTCCCGCATGGTCAGCCAGACCACCGGCTTCGTGGTGCAGCCGAACAAGGCGGTGGTGGGCGCCAATGCGTTCGCCCATGCGAGTGGCATCCACCAGGACGGCGTGCTGAAGGCGCGCGACACCTACGAGATCATGCGCGCCGAAGACGTGGGCTGGGCCGCCAACAAGATCGTGCTGGGCAAGCTCAGCGGCCGCAACGCCTTCAAGCAGCGGCTGCAGGAACTGGGCATCTCGATGGAGTCGGAGGCCGAGGTCAATGCCGCCTTCGCGCGCTTCAAGGACCTGGCCGATCGCAAGAGCGAGATCTTCGACGAGGACATCATCGCGCTGGTCGGCGACGAGAGCGTCACTGCGGAGTCGGAACACTACCGCCTGCTCGCACTGTCGCAGCACTCGGCTATGGGCGAGCGGCCGCACGCGTCGGTGGCCTTTGCGGCCGGAACCCTGGAGCACCACGCCGACAGCGATGGCAACGGGCCGGTGGATGCCAGCCTGAAGGCCATCGAATCGATGGTCAAGAGTGGGGCTGAAATGATGCTGTATTCAGTCAATGCCATCACCTCCGGCAGCACAGAATCGCAGGGAGAGGTCACGGTCAGGTTGCAACTGGGCGGTCGCGTCGTCAACGGCGTGGGCGCGGACCCGGACATCGTGGTGGCCTCTGCAAAGGCTTACTTGTCCGCGCTCAACAAGCTGCACAGCAATGCCGATAGGGTGGCAGCGCAGGGTTGATCGCTGCACGGGCTTGAAGGCCGGCGCGGTCGGGGTGCGTCAGGGAATGCCCTCGGTGCAGGAAATGCATGAAGAAGGTGGCGCAAGCGGTTGAATCTGCGCGCCTTTTTCGGTACCCTACACCTTCGAATTGGCCGAAGTTTCCAAGGACTGTGGTGCTGTCAACTAACCTGTTATCGATGCGTGGAATGGTGGCCGGTGTGCTGTTGGCATGCTGGAGCCTGTTCTTCGTGCCGCACGCCACCGCAGCCAATGCCAAGCCGGCCGGCGCCAAGGCGGCGCCGAGCAAGTCCGGCACGCAGGCCGCCGGCAAGCGACCGGTGCGCCAGCAGCGGGCCGCGAAGGCCCCCAGGTCGAACAAGCGCATCGCCAGCCGGGTGGCCGCGCCCGCGGTGCTGAGCTTCGGGCAGATGTACGGCCTGCATGCCACCGGCGACGACCTGTCGCTGAAGTCCAGCGTGGCCCTGGTGATCGACCAGGACACCGACGAAGTGCTGTTCAGCAAGAACCCGAACGCCGTGCTGCCCATCGCGTCGATCACCAAGCTGATGACGGCGCTGGTGGTCACCGAGGCGGCATTGCCGCTGGACGAGGTGCTGGTGGTGTCGCAGGACGACGTCGAAGCCACCACCGGCAGCAGCTCGCGGCTGCGTCTGGGCACCTCGCTGACCCGGGGCGAAATGCTCCACCTGTCGCTGATGGCATCCGAGAACCGCGCGGCGCATGTGCTGGGACGCACCTACCCGGGCGGGATCACCAAGTTCATCGCCGCCATGAACGGCAAGGCGCTGGCCCTCGGCATGCAGGACACGCGCTACGTCGAGCCGACCGGCCTGTCCAGCAGCAACCAGTCGAGCGCCCAGGACCTCACGCGGCTGGTGCGCGCGGCCTACGCGCACCCGATCATCCGCAGCCTGTCGACCTCGCTCGATGCGGTCGTGCCCGTGGGCCACCGGCCGACGCAGTTTCGCAACACCAACGGCCTCGTGCGCAACCCGGAATGGGAGATCGGCCTGCAGAAGACCGGCTACATCTCCGCAGCCGGCCGTTGCCTCGTGATGCAGACGCAGATGGCCGGCCGCAACCTGATCATGGTGCTGCTCGATTCCGCCGGCAAGTATTCGCGCATCGGCGACGCCGAACGGCTGCGCAAGTGGGTGGCCGATTCGCAGCTGTTGCCCAATCTGGCGGGCAGTGTGCCGGCGGCGCTGGTCGAGCCGGCGCTGCTGAAGCCGGCTTCAGCCTCGGTGACCCAGCGCTGAAGAGATCTGCGCTGCGGTCGAGCGCACGCGCTCGGTCCAGGCTTCTTCCAGGCGGTCGGCCGGGGCCGAGATCGACAGGCCCGCGAGCAGCTTGCCCTGGTCGTCGAAGATCCCTGCGGCGACGCAGCGTACCCCCAGTTCGAGCTCTTCGTCATCGCGCGCAATGCCGGTGCTGCGCACCTGGGCCAGCTCGCGCTCGAGCCGCTGCACGTCGGTGATGCTGTTGCGCGTGTGGCCGGTGAGGCCGGTGCGCGCGGCGTAGTTGCGCACACGCGCAGGTTCGTCGTGGGCCAGGAAGAGCTTGCCCACGGACGTAAGGTGCAGCGGCGCGCGTCCACCCACGGTGCGCACCACCTGCATGCCCGAACGCTCGCTATAGCTGCGCTCGACGTAGATGATCTCGTCGCCCTGCCGCATCGACAGGTTCACCGCCTGGTGCGTGAGCTTGTGCAGCTCGCGCATCGGCCCCAGCGCCGCCTCGCGCACGTCCAGCCGCTCCTTCACCAGGTTGCCCAGCTCCAGCAGGCGCATGCCGAGCCGGTAGCTGCCCGCCTGAGGCCGGTCGACATAGCGGCCCAGCGTCAGGTCGTTCAGGATGCGGTGGGCGGTGGACGGGTGCAGGCCCGTGCGCTCGCTGATGTCTTTCAGGGAGACCGGGTCCTGGTGCGATGCCAGCATGTCGAGCAGCGCAAACGTGCGCTCCAGCACCTGGATCGTGGGGGATTGAGCGTCCTTGGTCGTCATGGTCGGCCTGCCTCGACAGCTTAACCGCATTTTGCATGGCGGAACGCCGGATTGCATGCCGAGAGTCGGCGACGCCCCGGCGTTCGCCCTCGTTCCGCGGCCGTGGTGTGACCTGGACGGTGACGCCGGCCTGGCGTCTCAGGCGCGCCGCGCCGTGCCGGCCAGGGCGGCCGCGGCCGCTTCGCCGCTGCGCACCGCGCCTTCCAGCGTGGCGGGGTAGGGCCCCTGGATGTAATCGCCGGCAGCCCACAAGCCGGGCGCGACGCTCATCGGCGGCCTGACCAGGGCCGGGGTGCAGCGGAAGGTGGCGCGCTTGTCGGCCATCACCCGCAGCACGCGGGGTGCCGTGGGCCAGGTGCCGGCGGGAAAACTGCGCTCGGCCTGGCCCAACACCGCGGCACCGGTTTCGTCCAGCCCTGCATCGACCCAGGCTCGGGCGCCGCTGACGACAAAGGCAAACACCCCGGGCGAAGCGCCCAGCGCGCCGTGGTCGAAGGCGTACTGGGCCGGCGCGTCGGGCCCGTCGAGCAGCGCCGTCATGGCCGTGGGCAGGTGCGCGCCCGTGCACTGCAGGTAGACGGTGATGATGGGCTCATAGGCCATGGCCTGTGCAGCCGTCGCCCACAGGGGGGCGTGGGCCGCGGTCAGGCGTGCGGCCTCGGCCGTGGTACAGGCCAGCACGACGGCATCGAAGGTCTCGCCGTCCACCTGCCAGCGGCCCTGCTCGTGCCCCAGGCTGGACACCCGCGTGCCGGTGCGCAGGCCGGCCCCGCGCGCCTGAAGCCAGGCGGCGGCCGGGGCCGGCAGCAGCGCGCCCAGGGGCTGTCGCGGCAGCAGCAGATCGGCCGAGCCGCGGCCGCTGAAGAGCGCATCGCGCAGCACGCGCAGGAAGACCTGCGCGCTGGCGTCGGTGGCCGGCGTGTTCAGCGCCGCCACGCACAGCGGGTCGATCAGCAGCTGCCGCACCGCGGGCGGCAGGCGCCGGCACAGCGCATGCACCGTGAGCGACGGCGCGCAGCGAAAGCCCGCCAGCGCCCAGCGGCCGGCCTCGGTCAGCAGCGCGAGACGGTCGCGCCAGGTCCAGCCCACACAGCCGGCCACCGCGGCGCCGAAGCCGAGCCAGGCCGGGCCCGCCGGCATGCGCAGACCCCGGCCGTCGGGGTAACGAAGTTCCAGCGGCTGGCGGTGCAGGCCCGCACCGGCATCGGCACCCACCGTGGCCATCAGCGCCAGCGTGCGGACATAGGCACCGATGAGGATGTGCTGGCCGTTGTCCAGCGGCAGGCCCTGGACCTCGACACTGCGCGCGCGGCCACCCCATTGCGCGGCCATCTCGTACAGCGTGACGCGGTGGCCGGCTTCGGTGGCCCGCACCGCGGCGGCCAGGCCGGCCCAGCCGCCGCCGACCACGGCCACGTCCAGACCGCCCGTGGCCAGGGCCGGGGTCATGACGAGGCCTGCACCGTCAACGGCCCCGCACGTGCGTGCGGGTGGCGATCCACAGCTTGCGCAGCGGCGTCAGCGAGGTGCGCTGGTGCAACACGCGGAAGTGCTGGGCCTCGATCTCGCGCAGCAGCGTGCGGTAGATGTTGGCCATCATCAGCCCCGGCTTCTGCGCCACGCGGTCGGCTTCGGGCAGCAGCTTCATCGCGGCGTCGTAGGCGGCGTGGGCGCGTTCGGCCTGGAAGCGCATCAGGGCCTCGAAGCGGTCGCTGTAGCCCCAGGGCGCGCTGCGCTGCAGCAGCTCGTGCGCCTTCACGTCGAAGCGCTGCAGCTCCGACACCGGCAGGTAGATGCGCCCGCGGCGGGCGTCGTCGCCGACGTCGCGGATGATGTTGGTCAGCTGCATCGCCAGGCCCAGCTGGTGCGCGTACTGCACCGTGGCGGCCTCGGTGCGGCCGAAGATGTTGGCCGCCACCTCGCCCACGATGCCGGCCACCAGGTGGCAGTAGCGTTGCAGCGCGGGGTAGTCGAGGAAGCGGGTCTGCTCCAGGTCGGTCTGGCAGCCTTCGATGACGGCCATCAGGTGCGCTTCTTCGATGGCGAAGTCGCGCGTGCGCGGCATCAGCGCCCGCATCACCGGGTGGCTGGGCTGGCCGGCGAAGGCCTGGGCCACCTCCTTGCGCCACCACTGCAGCTTGGTGGCGGCCACGCTCGGGTCGGCGATCTCGTCGACCACGTCGTCCACCTCGCGGCAGAAGGCATAGAACGCGGTGATGGCCGCGCGGCGCGGCGGCGGCAGGAACAGGAACGCGTAATAGAACGACGAGCCACTGCCCGCCGCCTTGTCCTGCACGTACTGCTCGGGCGTCATGCGCCGGCCCCGCCCATGTGCAGCGCACGCCACAGCAGCACCGGTGCGTCGGCAGCGGAGATGCGGGGGCGTTGCAGCAGCACGGCGTGGTCCATGCGGCGGATTTTCTCAAGAATGCGCAGGCCGCCCTGCACCACGAGTCGCAGCTCCCAGCCGGCGCGCCCGGGCACACGCCTGCAGAGTGGGGCGCCTTGCAGCATCAGGGCTTCGGCCCAGTCGGCCAGCGCGCGCACGAGCGCACGGCTGCGCGGCGTGTCGGTGCAGCGCTGCAGCTCGTCCAGGCTCACGCCATGCGCCAGCTGGTCGGCTTGCGGCACGTAGTGGCGCCGGCGCGGGCCGTCCACGCTCAGGTCCTGCCAGAAGTTGATGAGCTGCAGTGCGGAGCAGATGGCGTCCGACTGCTGCAGCGAGCGCGCGTCGGCCACGCCGTACAAGTGCAGCAGCAGGCGGCCCACCGGGTTGGCGGAGCGGCGGCAGTAGTCCAGCAGCTCGATGCGCGTGCCATAGGCCGGGTTGCGCACGTCCTGCTCGAAGGCGTCGAGCAGGTCGTGCAGCAGCGCCGGCGGCAGCGCAAAGCGCTGCATCTGCAGGGCCAGCGCGTCGAAGACGCCGGCCCAGCGCGGCGCCGCGGGCCGGCCGGCGCAGACCGCGCGCAGGTCGTCACGGTATAGCGCCAGATCGGCCAGTCGCTCCGACGTGGCGGCGTCGCCTTCGTCGGCCAGGTCGTCGGCGGTGCGGGCGAAGTGATAGATGGCGGTCACCGCCGGCCGCAGTGCCGGGGGGCACAGCAGCGAGGCGACGGGAAAGTTTTCATAGTGCTGCACGCTCACGGGGGGCGATTCTGCCGCGCCCGGCCCCCCTGCTCGAGGCCCGTTTCACGATTGACAGTGCCCGGAGCTCTCCCTATATTACTGACCGGTCAGTCATTAGTTGACTGACCAATGGGTCAGTTTGCCCGCCAGCCTGGTTGCCTCTGCATGAACGACGTCCGCGCCCGAACTCTCCTGGTCCTTCTTCTGGCGGGCATGCTCGCCGCCTGTTCGCGCCCAGAACCGGCGCCGGAGCCGGTGCGCGCCGTGCGCACGATGACGCTGACGGCCGATTCCGCCGGCAGCAGCCAGGAGTTCGCGGCCGAGATCCGGGCCCGCACCGAATCCAGGCTCGGCTTCCGGGTGGCCGGCAAGATGACCAGCAGGCCCGCCGAAGTGGGGCAGCGGGTGCGCGCAGGCCAGGTACTGGCCCAGCTGGACCCGGCGGACCTGAAGCTGTCGCAGGAGGCTGCCCTGGCCGGGCTGCGCGCCGCGCAGTCCAGCCATGACCTGGCGGTGGCCGAACTCAAGCGTTATCGCGAACTGCGCGACCAGGGCTTCATCAGCTCGGTCGAGCTGGATCGCCGCGAGACCACCGTGCAGGCGCAGAAGGCCCAGCTCGACCAGGCCCGGGCGCAGGCCGGTGTGCAGGGCAACCTGGCCGGCTATGCCGCACTCACCGCCACCGCCGCCGGCGTGATCACCGCGGTGGAGGCCGAACCGGGCGCCGTGCTCAGCGCCGGCACGAGCGTGGTCCGCCTGGCCCACGACGGCCCGCGCGACGCGGTGTTTGCCGTGCCCGAGGACGGCGCGGCCGCGATGCGGGCGTTGCAGGGCAAGCCCGGCGCGCTGCGCGTGCGCAGCTGGGGCAGCACCGCGCTGCTGCCGGCGACGGTGCGCGAAGTGGCCGCCGCGGCCGATCCCGCCACGCGCACCTTCCTCGTCAAGGCCGATGTGGGCGCAGCCCCGGTGCAGCTGGGCCAGACCGTCACGGCCGTGATCGACTGGCCGCGCCGCGAGGGCGTGACCAAGCTGCCGCTGACCGCCGTGATGCGCCAGAACGGCCAGACCGCGGTGTGGCTGCTGGACCGCAGCACGATGACCGTGAAGGTGCAGCCGATCGTCGTGGGCGGCGCTGAAGGCAACGCCGTGGTGGTGGCCAGCGGCCTGAGCCCCGGCCAGGACGTCGTGACTGCCGGCGTGCACACGCTGACGCCCGGTCAGAAGGTCAAGCTCTACGTCGCGCCGGGCACGCCGCCCGCGGCAGCCAATCCCGTGGCCGCTGCCGCCAGCCGCTGAAAGCCGGGCCCCGCCATGACGACACCGGTTGCCGCCACCGAAGGCTCGCGCTTCAACATCTCGCGCTGGGCGCTGGAGCACCCCGCGCTGACCCGCTACCTGATGGTGGTGCTGCTGCTGCTGGGCACGGCCGCGTATTTCCAGCTCGGGCAGGACGAGGACCCGCCGTTCACCTTCCGCGCGATGGTCGTGCAGGCCTTCTGGCCCGGCGCCAGCGCGCAGCAGATGGCCGAGCAGGTCACCGACAAGATCGAGAAGACGCTGCAGGAGGTGCCCTACAGCGACAAGATCCGCTCGTACACCAAGCCGGGCGAGTCGCTGACGATCCTGCAGCTGAAGGATTCCTCGCCGGCCAAGGAGGTGGCGGGCAGCTGGTACCAGGCCCGCAAGCGCGTGGCCGACATGCGCGGCACGCTGCCGCAGGGCGTGATCGGCCCGGTCTTCAACGACGACTTCGGCGACGTCTACGGCTCGATCTTCGCGCTCAGCGCCGACGGCTTCAGCCGCGAAGAGTTGCGCGTGCACGCCGACCGCGTGCGCCAGCATCTGCTGAGTGTGCCCGACGTGGCCAAGGTCGAGACCTTCGGCGCGCAGGCCGAGAAGATCTTCGTCGAGATCTCGCAGAAGCGCCTGGCGCAGCTGGGCCTGGACATGAACCAGGTCATCGCGCAGATCGGCGCCCAGAACGCGGTGGAGGGCGCAGGCGTGCTGAACGCCGGCAGCGAGAACCTGCAGGTGCGCGTGGCTGGGCAGTTCAACACCGTCGACGAGCTCCAGCGCGTGCCGATCCGCGCCGTCAACACCAGCACCGGCGTGGCCAGCCTGATCAAGCTGGGCGACATCGCCGAGGTGCGGCGCGACTACGTCGACCCGCCGGCCGTGAAGGTGCGCCACCAGGGCGAGGACGTGATCGCGCTCGGCGTCTCGATGGCCAAGGGCGGCGACATCATCCGCCTGGGCACCTCGCTGCAGGCGGCGGTGAAGCAGCTGCAGGCCGAGCTGCCGGTGGGCATCACGATCAGCCAGGTGCAGGACCAGCCCACCGCGGTGAGCCGCTCGGTGGGCGAGTTCGTGAAGGTGCTGATCGAGGCGGTGCTGATCGTGCTGGCCGTCAGCTTCATCAGCCTCGGGCTGCACACGAAGCCGCTGCGCATCGACATCTGGCCCGGGCTGGTGGTGGGCATCACGATCCCGCTGGTGCTGGCCATCACCTTCGTGACGATGTACTACTGGGGCGTGGGCCTGCACAAGATCAGCCTGGGCAGCCTGATCATCGCGCTGGGCCTGCTGGTGGACGACGCGATCATCGCGGTCGAGATGATGGTGCGCAAGCTGGAAGAGGGCTACGACAAGATGCGCGCAGCCACCTACGCCTACGACGTGACGGCCATGCCCATGCTGACCGGCACGCTGATCACCGCCGCCGGCTTCCTGCCCATCGGTCTGGCGCAGAGCGTCACCGGCGAGTACACGTTCGCGATCTTCGCCGTCACCTCGGCGGCACTGGTCATCTCCTGGCTGGTGTCGGTGTACTTCGTGCCCTATCTGGGCGCCCGGCTGCTGCGCACGCGCAGCGCCTCCGGCGGCGGGCACGAGCAGCCGCACGAGCTCTTCGACACGCCGTTCTACAGCCGCTTTCGCCGCGCCGTGAACTGGTGCGTGCAGCACCGCTGGATCACCATCGGGCTGACAGTGGCCAGCTTTGCCCTGGGCATCGTCGGCATGGGCAAGGTGCAGCAGCAGTTCTTCCCCGACTCCAGCCGGCCCGAGCTGCTGGTGGACCTGTGGCTGCCCGAGGGCTCCACCGTGCAGCAGAGCGAAGCCATCGCGCACCGCTTCGAGGCCCGGCTGCGGCAGGAGGCCGGCGTGGCCACCGTCACCACCTGGATCGGCAGCGGCGTGCCGCGTTTCTACCTGCCGCTGGACCAGGTCTTTCCGCAGAGCAACGTGAGCCAGGCCATCGTGCTGCCCAAGGGCCTTAAGGAGCGCGAGGAGCTGCGCGTGCGCCTGCCGGCGCTGCTGGCGACCGAATTTCCCGAGGTCCGCGGCCGCGTCAAGCTGCTGCCGAACGGGCCGCCGGTGCCGTACCCGGTGCAGTTCCGCGTGGTGGGCCAGCAGGTCGAACAGGTGCGCCAGTGGGCCGACCAGGCCAAGGAGATCCTGCGCGCCAACCACAGCATGCGCGGCGTCAACGACAACTGGAACGAGCAGATCAAGGTGCTGCGCCTGGACATCGATCAGGACAAGGCGCGCGCGCTCGGCGTCAGCAGCCAGGCCATCGCGCAGGCCTCGCGCACCATCCTCAGCGGCAGCAACATCGGCCAGTACCGCGAGGGTGACAAGCTGATCGACATCGTGCTGCGCCAGCCGGCCGACGAACGCAATGCCATCACCGACATCGGCAACGCCTACCTGCCCACGGCCAGCGGCCGCAGCGTGCCGCTGACGCAGATCGCCAAGGTCAGCTTCACCTGGGAACCCGGCGTGCTGTGGCGCGAGGGCCGCAACTACGCCATCACCGTGCAGGGCGACGTGAGCGAGGGCGTGCAGGGACCCACCGTCACGGCGCAGGTGTGGCCCGCGCTGCAGGCGCTGGCGGCCAAGATGCCGCCGGGCTACACGGTGCAGATCGCCGGCGCGGTGGAAGAAAGCAGCAAGGGCCAGGGCTCGATTGCGGCCGGTGTGCCGATCATGCTGTTCATCATCTTCACGCTGCTGATGCTGCAGCTGCAGAGCTTCAGCCGCGCGATGCTCGTGTTCCTGACCGGGCCGCTGGGCATCATCGGCGTCGCCGCGGCGCTGCTGATCCTGAACCGGCCGTTCGGCTTCGTGGCGCTGCTGGGCGTGATCGCGCTGATGGGCATGATCATGCGCAACTCCGTGATCCTGATCGACCAGATCGAGCAGGACCGTGCCCGCGGCGTGCCGGCCTGGGACGCGGTGGTCGAGTCGGCCGTGCGGCGCTTCAGGCCGATCGTGCTGACCGCGGCGGCGGCGGTGCTGGCGATGATCCCGCTCAGCCGCAGCGTCTTCTGGGGGCCGATGGCGGTGGCCATCATGGGCGGGCTGATCGTGGCCACGGCGCTCACGCTGCTGGCCCTGCCGGCCATGTATGCCGCGTGGTTCCGCGTCAAGCGCGAACCGGCGCCGGCAGCGGGTTGACGGCCTGACGCTAAAATGCGCGGTTTGCCGCTTCTGGGCGGTGCCCCACCCGCGCGGGTGGCGAAATTGGTAGACGCACCAGGTTTAGGTCCTGACGCCTTCACGGGCGTGCCGGTTCGAGTCCGGCCCCGCGCACCAGACAGACGATTCCAGCAGCCCCTCATCCGCATCCACAGCCCCAAGAGACACCATGGCCGTCCAAGTTGAAACCCTAGAGAAGCTCGAGCGCCGCATCACCCTGACGCTCGCGGCCGAGACCATCAACGGCGAGGTCGAGAACCGCCTCAAGCGCCTGAGCCGCACGGTCAAGGCCGACGGCTTCCGGCCCGGCAAGGTGCCGATGAGCGTGGTCTCGCAGCGCTACGGCTATTCGGTGCAGTACGAGGTGGTCAACGACCGCGTCGGGCAGGCCTTCAACGAAGCCGCGACCGAAGCCAAGCTGCGCGTGGCCGGGCAACCGCGCATCACGCAGAAGGAAGAAGCGCCCGAAGGCCACATGGCCTTCGACGCCACCTTCGAGGTCTACCCCGAAGTCAAGCTCGGCGACCTGGGCGCCGCCGAGGTGGAACGTGTCAGCACGGAAGTGTCCGACGCCGCGATCGACCGCACCGTCGACATCCTGCGCAAGCAGCGCCGCACCTTCGGCCTGCGCCCGGCCGTCGAAGGCGCCGTGGAGACCGACCGCGTCACGATCGACTTCGAAGGCAAGATCGACGGCGAGCCCTTCGCCGGCGGTGCTGCCGAGGCGTTCCAGTTCGTCATCGGCGAAGGCCAGATGCTCGAGCAGTTCGACCAGGCCGTGCGCGGCATGAAGGTCGGCGAGAGCAAGACCTTCCCGCTGCAGTTCCCGGCCGACTACCAGGGCGCCGAAGTGGCCGGCAAGGAAGCCGACTTCATGGTCACCGTGAAGAAGATCGAGGCGCAGAACCTGCCCGAGGTCGACGAGGCCTTCGCCAAGGCGCTGGGCATCAAGGAAGGCACCGTCGAGGGCCTGCGCGCCGACGTGCGCAAGAACCTGGAGCGCGAGGTCAAGTTCCGCGTGCTGGCCCGCAACAAGGCCGCCGTGATGGACGCGCTGAGCAAGGCCGCCGAGCTCGACCTGCCCAACGCCCTGATCGCCAGCGAGACCGACCGCCTGATCGAAGGCGCCCGCGCCGACCTGAAGCAGCGCGGCGTGAAGGACGCCGAGACCGCGCCGATCCCGGCCGAGATCTTCAAGCCGCAGGCCGAGCGCCGCGTGCGCCTGGGCCTGGTGGTGGCCGAACTCGTGCGCACGCACAACCTGCAGGCCAAGCCCGAGCAGCTGCAGAAGCACATCGAAGACCTGAGCCAGAGCTACGAGAAGCCGGCCGAGGTGATGCGCTGGTACCTGGGCGACCGCCAGCGCATGGCCGAGGTGGAGGCCGTGGTCATCGAGAACAACGTGACCGATTTCGTGCTGGCCCAAGCGAAGGTCGTCGACAAGGTGCTACCGTTCGACGAATTGATGACGGCCGCTTGACCCGCGCACTCCTTCCGGTCGCTGCCCCCGAAGGGCGCACGCAGCGGATCGGCGGAGCCGGATCCGCGCATGACCCTGGAGAGAACCGCATGAGCTATACCGAAACCACAGGCCTGGGCATGGTGCCCATCGTGATCGAGCAGTCGGGGCGCGGCGAGCGCGCCTACGACATCTACAGCCGCCTGCTGCGCGAGCGCATCATCTTCCTGGTCGGCCCCGTCAACGACGGCACGGCCAACCTGGTGGTGGCACAGATGCTGTTCCTGGAGAGCGAGAACCCCGACAAGGACATCTTCCTCTACATCAACAGCCCCGGCGGCAGCGTCAGCGCCGGGCTGTCGATCTACGACACGATGAACTTCATCAAGCCCGACGTGTCCACGCTGTGCATGGGCATGGCCGCCAGCATGGGCAGTTTCCTGCTGATGGCCGGTGCTAAGGGCAAGCGCTCGGCACTGCCCAACGCCCGCGTCATGATCCACCAGCCCTCGGGCGGCGCGCAGGGGCAGGCGACCGACATCGAGATCCAGGCACGCGAGATCATCAAGACCCGCGAGCAGCTCAACCGCATCTATGCCGACCGCACCGGCCAGCCGCTGGAGAAGATCGCGGCCGACATGGAGCGAGACCGCTGGATGAGCCCGGGCGAGGCCCTGGACTACGGCCTGATCGACCAGGTGCTCGACAAGCGCGGTTGAATCCCCGCTGCCGCGGCTGAAGCGGCCCTTTTCGGGCCCATTTCACTGCGGCGGCCGTCCGGGCCTTTGATCTATGATGACCGGGCACCCCGTCTTTCCTTTCACCTCGTAAACCGCAAGCACCCATGGCAGACAAGAAAGGCGCCTCTGGCGAGAAGGTTCTTTACTGCTCGTTCTGCGGCAAGAGCCAGCACGAGGTGAAGAAGCTCATCGCCGGCCCGTCGGTGTTCATCTGCGACGAGTGCATCGAGCTCTGCAACGACATCATCCGCGATGAAGTGCCGGCCGAGGCGGGCAGCGCCAAGCCCGCCAAGAGCGACCTGCCGGTGCCGAGCGAGATCAAGTCCAGTCTCGACAACTACGTGATCGGTCAGGACGTGGCCAAGCGCACGCTGGCCGTGGCGGTCTACAACCACTACAAGCGCCTCAAGCACATGGGCGCCAACGCGTCCAAGGACGAGGTCGAGCTCACCAAGAGCAACATCCTGCTGATCGGGCCCACGGGCTCGGGCAAGACGCTGCTGGCGCAGACGCTGGCCCGCCTGCTGAACGTGCCCTTCGTGATCGCCGATGCCACCACGCTGACCGAAGCCGGTTACGTGGGCGAGGACGTCGAGAACATCATCCAGAAGCTGCTGCAGAACTGCAACTACGACGTTGAGCGTGCTCAACGCGGCATCGTCTACATCGACGAGATCGACAAGATCAGCCGCAAGGCCGACAACCCCAGCATCACGCGCGACGTGTCGGGCGAGGGTGTGCAGCAGGCCTTGTTGAAGCTGGTCGAAGGCACGATGGCCAGCGTGCCGCCGCAGGGCGGGCGCAAGCACCCGAATCAAGACTTCCTGCAGATCGACACGACGAACATCCTGTTCATCTGCGGCGGCGCCTTCGATGGCCTGGAAAAGGTCATCCAAAGCCGCACCGAGAAGTCGGGCATCGGCTTCTCGGCCAGCGTGCACAGCAAGACCGAAAAGCGCGCGGCCGACCTGTTCCGCGACGCCGAACCCGAAGACCTGATCAAGTTCGGTCTCATCCCCGAACTCGTGGGCCGCCTGCCCGTGGTGGCCACCCTGGGTGAACTCACCATCGAGGCGATGGTGCAGATCCTCACCGAACCGAAGAACGCGCTGCTCAAGCAGTATCAGAAGCTCTTTGCCATGGACGGCGTCGAGCTCGAGATCCGCCCCTCCGCACTGACCGCCATCGCCCGCAAGGCGCTGGCGCGCAAGACCGGCGCCCGCGGGCTTCGCTCCATCCTGGAGCATTCGCTCATCGACACCATGTTCGACCTGCCGACGCTCGACGGCGTGGCCAAGGTCGTGGTCGACGAGCACATCGTCGAAGAGGGCGCCAAGCCTTTGCTCGTGTACCGCGAGAAGAAGGCCAGCGCCTGATCTGGGCGGGTCTGCCGGCACGCAGGCGCCGTCCCTCACTTGCATTCGCGATCTCGGGCCCAAACTGGGCCTGAGAAAGAGAGGTCTCAATGTCCGGACATCCCATCCTCCCGTCGGACCCCATCACGCTGCCGCTGCTGCCGCTGCGCGACGTGGTGGTGTTTCCGCACATGGTCATCCCGCTGTTCGTGGGCCGGCCGAAATCCATCAAGGCGCTCGAAGCTGCGATGGAGCAGGGCCGCCAGATCATGCTGGTGGCGCAGAGGGCCGCCGGCAAGGACGAGCCCAAGGCCGACGACATGTTCGACGTGGGCTGCGTCAGCAGCATCCTGCAGATGCTGAAGCTGCCCGATGGCACCGTGAAGGTGCTGGTCGAGGGCGTGCAGCGCGCCAACACCACCAGCATCACCGAGACCAACGACTACTTCGTCGGTGAGGTCGTGCCGGTGCAGGCGGAAGGTGACGCCACACCCGAGATCGAGGCGCTGCGCCGCGCGGTCACGCAGCAGTTCGACCAGTACGTCAAGCTCAACAAGAAGATCCCGCCCGAGATCCTGACCAGCATCGCCGGCATCGACGACCCGGGCCGCCTGGCCGACACCATCGCCGCGCACCTGCCGCTGAAGCTGGAAGCGAAGCAGGCCGTGCTGGATCTCTTCAGTGTGCCCAAGCGGCTGGAGAAGCTGCTGGAACTGCTGGAGCACGAGGTCGACATCCTGCAGGTCGAGAAGCGCATCCGTGGCCGCGTCAAGCGCCAGATGGAGAAGAGCCAGCGCGAGTACTACCTGAACGAGCAGGTCAAGGCCATCCAGAAGGAACTGGGCGACGGCGAAGAAGGCGCCGACCTGGAAGAGCTGGAGAAGAAGATCAAGGCCGCGCGCATGACCAAGGAAGCGCGCAAGAAGGCCGAGAGCGAACTGAAGAAGCTCAAGCTCATGTCGCCCATGTCGGCCGAGGCCACCGTGGTGCGCAACTTCATCGACACGCTGGTCAACCTGCCGTGGCAGAAGAAGACCAAGATCAAGCACGACCTGGGCAACGCCGAGGCCGTGCTGAACGAGGACCACTTCGGCCTGGAGAAGGTCAAGGACCGCATCCTCGAATATCTTGCGGTGCAGCAGCGCGTGGACAAGGTCAAGGCGCCGATCCTGTGCCTGGTGGGCCCCCCGGGCGTGGGCAAGACCTCGCTCGGTCAGAGCGTGGCGCGCGCCACCGGCCGCAAGTTCGTGCGCATGGCGCTGGGCGGCATGCGCGACGAGGCCGAGATCCGCGGCCACCGCCGCACCTACATCGGCAGCATGCCGGGCAAGGTGCTGCAGAGC
>LNFM01002926.1_pt1 | contig 34864 bp, 30 predicted proteins | sample 596031 | NCBI WGS metagenome assembly LNFM01 (sample SAMN04254537, study PRJNA301005) | activated carbon metagenome | isolation source: dual media filters at the Ann Arbor, Michigan drinking water treatment plant | place: USA: Ann Arbor
TTTTCTTTTTCGCGATCCAACTGAGACAAAGTCAGTGCGCTGGAACGAAAGTTTCTGCGAGGCGGGAGGGAGGAAGCTGTAGTGAAACTACAGCGACGACCGAGCAACGAAGCAGAAACTTTCGTTACAATGCACTAATGAGTTTGGAGCTCGTGACCGAGGTGATGGGGTTTCACTCCTGATCCACGCTCGGGACGATTCTTGAAGAGCTCTTTCGCATTCTTGATTTCAAGCGCGTTGACCAAAACTTGGTCGACGTGATCGACAAGAATGATTTTGAGTTCTTTTCGAACCTCCATCGGAATGTCCTTGATGTCCTTTTCGTTCTCTTTCGGGCAGATGATCGTTCGGATCCCACCGCGGTGAGCGGCAAGAGTCTTCTCTTTCAATCCGCCGATGCCAAGAACCCGACCACGAAGCGTCACTTCACCAGTCATCGCGACCGTTCGCTTCACTGGTAGGCGCAAACACGCCGATACGATCGATGTCGTAATTGCACATCCCGCGGACGGTCCGTCTTTTGGAATCGCTCCCTCTGGAACGTGAATGTGAACATCGATATTCGCGAAGTAGTCTTTGTCGAGACCGAACAGAGGACCGCGTGAACGAACGTAACTCATCGCTGCCGAGCAGCTCTCTTTCATGACGTCGCCCAGCTGCCCTGTGATCGTGAACTTCCCGCGACCCGGAACGACCGTGACTTCGATCGGTAGCAAGTCTCCACCGACTTCGGTGTACGCCATTCCGTTGGTAAGACCGATCTCGTTCTCGAGTTCGATCTTTCCATGACGGTGCTTGTGCGGCCCAAGAAGCTCGACAAGCTTCTTCGGTGTGACGATGTACCCTTTTGCGAAGGACTTCGGCATTTGCTTTGTAGCGACTTTTTCCTTTTTCGCTCCGCCAGCCTTTGAATCCATCATCGCTCGCTCTTTAATCAGAACGGTTGCAACTTTGCGACACACGTTTGCGACCTGGCGCTCGAGGTTTCGAACACCTGACTCGCGCGTATAAAACTGAATCAAGTGGCGAATCGTCTGCTCTGCGAACGTCACTTTGTAGTCTGTCAAACCGTGCATCTCGAGCTGCTTGGGCACGAGATACTTCTGAGCGATATGGTACTTCTCGTTTTCGATGTAACCTTCGATCGAGATGATTTCCATACGGTCCAAAAGCGGGCGAGGAATCGTGTAAAGCGAATTCGCCGTTGTTACGAACATCGTCTTCGACAAGTCATAATCAACTTCAAGGTAATGATCGTTGAACGTCGCATTTTGCTCGGGATCAAGAACCTCAAGCAGTGCCGACGACGGATCGCCTCGGAAGTCGCTCGACATTTTGTCGATCTCATCGAGCAGAATCAGCGGGTTACCAAACTCCGTCTTGCGGAAGGCCTGAAGAACTTTGCCGGGCATTGCGCCGACGTACGTTTTTCGGTGACCACGGATCTCGGCTTCGTCGCGTACTCCGCCCAGCGAAATACGTGCGAACGATCGACCCAACGATTTTGCGATCGACCGCGCGAGAGAAGTTTTACCAACTCCCGGAGGTCCGACGAGACACAAGATCGGTCCACGCATATTGGGAGCAATCGCGGTGACCGCAAGATGTTCCAGAATACGTTCTTTGACCTTCTCAAGACCCCAGTGATCGTCGTCCAAGATCGCTTCGGCTTCGACGATGTCATGTTTGTCCGCAGAATAACTCTGCCATGGAAGCCCCAGCATCCAGTCGATGTAGTTTCGAACAACCGTTGCCTCTGCCGACATGGGCGACATCATTTTGAGTTTCTTAATTTCTTTCAGAACTTTTTCACGAGCTTCTGTCGAAAACTTTTTCTTCTTCGTCTGCTCTTCGAGTTCAACGATCTCGGCCTGGTAGTCGTCTTTTTCGCCAAGCTCTTTCTGAATCGCCTGCATCTGCTCGTTCAGATAGTACTCTTTCTGAGAGCGCTCCATCTGCTTCTTCACACGCGTGCGAATCTTCTTTTCGACCTCAAGAATTTCAATCTCTCCCGACATCATCTCGAGCAACTGCTCGAGACGCTTTCCTGGATCATTCAGCTCGAGAATCTTTTGCTTATCTTCCAGCTTGAGGTTCATTTGCGCCGCGATGATGTCGGCCAGCTCTGACGAATTGTCGATGTTCGTCACTTTCATCAAAATTTCTGGCGGAATACGTTTGTTGAGCTTTACGTACTGCTCGAAAGTCGCCTTCACGGAACGCATGAGCGCTTGAACTTCGACTTCTTTTTCGCTGATCTCAGGAAGATCGCGAACCTCAACAGTGAAAAATCCATCGTTCGGAATATAGCGCTCGATGCGGACACGACGTTTTCCCTCGACGAGAACCTTGACCGTTCCGTCGGGAAGACGAAGAAGCTGGATGATCGATCCCACCGTTCCGACGTCATAGATATCACCAGACTCGGGGTTGTTCGTTTTCGCGTCTCGTTGAGCCGCGAGCACGATGTCGACTTGTTTCGACATCGCTTCTTCCAAAGCATTGATCGATTTTTCGCGACCAACGAAGAGAGGCATCATCATGTGGGGGAAGATAATAAGATCTCGCAGCGGCAGCATCGGCAGCTGTGTGAGTCCTCCCTCAGATTTTGAGGCATTCTTATCAGCCCCCGATTTGTCGGCTGATCTGTCCGATTGGCGATCGTTCTTTTTTCCCGACATAGCCTGTCCTCCGTGTGTGTAAGCTTGTGAAAGCTTTCCTTACTGCGATCGAGAGCCAATTCTTGGCTCCCTCTCTTGATGATGGCAGACCCACGCGAGAGAGCAATAGGTTCATTGAAAGTATCGATACGCGTCCGGTCGTCGGATTTTTCGTCCAGGCCGCAGCGCGTGCAGTTTCATCAAAAATTAAGATGGGATTCAGAGGTCCGCTATAAGCGAAAACTATAGTTCAAGGCCTTGGTCGAGCGACCGTGGCCCAATAGGACGCAGCGTTTCTGCGGTCGGACGAACCGGGTACTTCAAATTAAAAAACCCGGGGTGAACCCGGGTTTTACTGGCTTAAGCGGATTCGGCGGAGCCAGTACCAGGTTTGGCGTTTTTGGCCTTTTCGGCCGCTTCCATCGCCCGCATCTCATCGTCGGTTCTGTAGATCAACGTCGGACGCTTTTTAGCCGTGATGCACTCTTCTTCGATGATGCACTCTTTGACGTTGGTCTTCGATGGGATCTCGAACATCACGTCGAGCATCGCCGTTTCAATAACACCGCGCAGACCGCGAGCTCCGGTTTTACGAATCAACGCCTGCTTCGCAATCGCGCGAAGGGCATCATCCGTGAACTTCAAATCCACTTTTTCGTAACCCATGAGTTTTGCGTACTGCTTGGTGAGAGCGTTCTTTGGTTTGATCAAAATGTCGATCAGAGCTTCTTCGCTGAGCGGGTCGAGCACGGCCGTAACCGGCATACGACCAATGAATTCGGGGATAAGTCCGAATTTCACCAAATCATCGGGCTCGACGAACTGAAGGATGTGTTCACCCTTGTCGCGCTCATTTTGGTTTCGTATGTCCGCACCAATACCAAGCGACTTCGACGAACGGCGATTTTCGATAACTTTATCGAGTCCGACGAAGGCACCACCCACGATGAAGAGGATGTTGCTTGTATCGACCTGGATGAATTCCTGTTGCGGATGTTTACGACCGCCCTTGGGAGGAAGATTCGCAACTGTTCCCTCGAGGATTTTCAGCAGAGCCTGCTGAACACCCTCTCCGGAAACGTCGCGTGTGATCGATGGGTTCTCGCTCTTTCGCGAAATTTTATCGATCTCATCCACGTAGATGACACCTTTTTGCGCCTTCTCAACGTCATAGTCGGCCGCCTGAAGAAGATTGAGAACTACGTTCTCAACGTCTTCACCCACATAACCGGCTTCCGTCAGAGTCGTCGCATCGGCCATCGCAAATGGAACGTTCAAAATCTTCGCAATCGTCTGAGCGAGAAGAGTTTTACCCGAACCCGTTGGACCGATCAGCAGGATATTCGATTTCTGAATTTCAACGTCATCTTTGCGGCTCGAAGAGAGCGCGTTGATACGCTTGTAGTGGTTGTGAACTGCAACAGCGAGCGACTTTTTAGCGCGCTCTTGTCCAATCACATAATCATCGAGGTAGCTCTTGATATCGATCGGCTTTGGAACTTTCAAAGAAGGCTTCACTGTCTCTTCGCGGTCTTTTTCTTCCGCAATGATGTCGTTGCAAAGCTCGATGCACTCGTCACAAATGTAAACACCAGGACCCGCGATGAGTTTCTTCACCTCATTTTGAGTCTTGTTGCAGAAGGAACATCGCAGAATGCCAGAACCAGAGTCTTTTTTATTCATCGTCATTTTCTAAGCCTTCGATCCCTTGCGGGCTTGAACAACCTGGTCCACAATCCCATATTCTAGTGCCTCAGGCGCGCTTAAATAGAAATCTCGATCCATAGCACTGTCGAGTTTATCAAAATTTTGCCCCGTATGGCGGGCATAGATTTCAGTCAGGCGCTTCTTGGTATTGAGCATTTCGTTCGCTGCAATTTCGATATCACTTGCCTGCCCTGAAAGACCGCCCCGCATAATGTGCGGCTGATGAAGCATGACGCGCGCATGCGGAAGGATAAAGCGTTTCCCTTTCGAACCGGCTGTCAAAAGTAGAGAGCCCATGCTTGCCGCAAGACCAATGCACGTCGTCGCGACGTCGCACTTTACAAACTGCATGATGTCATAAATGCCAAGTCCCGCCGAAACCGACCCGCCGGGCGAGTTGATGTAAAGCTGAATGTCTTTGTCCGGATTATCAGCCTCCAGAAAAAGCATCTGAGCAATAATAGCGTTCGCCACATCGTCATTGATCGGTGTGCCGAGTATGATGATGCGATCTTTTAAAAGTCTCGAGTAGATATCGTAGCTGCGCTCTCCACGAGCCGTTTGCTCAACAACAATCGGAATCAATGCCACGGATCATTCCCTTCGTTCAAAACTACCAAACACATCACATCGTGAGGTCGGAAGCCGCTTACCTATCGGCCGACACGGCGACGAGCTGAAATACACGTGGTATTTGCCTCGATGAAAGCGCCGTGTTACCGACAACAGTGTCTCAGATCGACGAGTTGACATCATGTTGCATAAGGTCGAGATGGACGAATCAAAACCAAAGTCTCAAAAAGCCACGCGCCCACGAAAGAGAGTCATGAAATCAAATTCGAAATCTTCACAAAAGCCGAACATTAAATCTGGTCTTCCGCCCGTCATAGAATTCGAAGTTGTAAAATCAAACCTCGAACAGATCACAGCCGACTTGATCGTCGTGTTCGCATCGAAGAAATCTGAGTCCAAATCAGACAAAGACAAGGCTTCGAAGAAAAAAAGTGGATCAAAAGAAGGCGCTGTAAACAAGACCTCGTCAAAAGTCGTGTTCGAAGGCGTGAGCAAAGCCCTCGCGCTGAAACTGGCCGCAAGTGCAGAAGATGGAGCCATCACTGGTGCCGCCGCGGAATCGGTTTTGTTTCGCGACGCAAATCTTTCCGGCGCACGTCACATCCTCAGTGTCGGCATTGGAGATGCAAAAAATCTCGACGGCGAAGCTCTTCGTCAGGCGGCGGCTACGACATTCGCAGCGGTCAAAAGTGCCAAAGTTAAAAACATCGCCATAGCCATGGATTCGCTCCCCCACACAAGTCTTGCGGCCGATATCGTCATGCAGTCGATCACAGAGGGATTGAGTCTTTCGGCCTACTCTTACTACGAGTACAAAACCGGAAAACAAGAAGTCGCCCTTGAGAGCGTACAAATTGTTTCGTCCCACAAAGTAAAAGGATTCGATAAGGGCATCGAAACTGGCGCCGTCATTTCTGAGTGCGTAAATTTCTCTCGATGGTTGGGCGACCGGCCTGGCAACCGCATGACGCCCACGATCTTGGCGGAAGAAACCGTCAAAGCGGCCAAAGGAACAAAACTCAAAGTCACAGTGTGGGATCGATCGAAGATCAAAGCAGAAAAAATGGGATCGTTCCTTTCGGTCTCCTTGGGCTCCGAGCAGGAACCAAAGTTCATTGTTATGGAGTACAACGGCGCCGCGGCTTCGAAGAAGCCTGTTTGCTTTGTTGGCAAGGGTCTCACGTTTGATTCCGGTGGAATCTCGATCAAGCCGTCGGCCGGCATGGAAGAGATGAAGTACGACATGTGCGGCGGCGCAAACGTGATCGGCACGATGCTCGCGATTGCCAAACTAAAACTCAAAATCAATGTCATCGGCCTCGTTCCAGCGACAGAAAATATGCCTGGTCCAAATGCCAATAAGCCAGGTGATATCGTTATCGCAAGAAACGGTAAAACCATCGAAGTGAACAACACTGATGCCGAAGGTCGCCTGATTTTGAACGACGCTTTGGTCTACGCGTGTGAGCAAGAGCCGGCAGCGATCTTTGATGCTGCTACTTTGACCGGCGCCATGGTTGTAGCCCTCGGCAATATTCACACCGGCTTTTTCACACGAAACGACAAACTGGCTGAAAAAGTAAATGCCGCTGCAGCAGAAACCGGCGAACTCGTTTGGCGCATGCCGCTCACCGATTTCCACGGAAAAGATATGAAAGGCACTTACGCCGATCTTTCCAACATAAGCTCTGCAAAAGGCGCTGGGTCCGCGACGGCCGCAGCGTTTTTGGAGAACTTCGTGGATAAGGACATTCCGTGGGCCCATTTCGATATCGCGGGTACAGGTTGGCACAATGGCGATCGTTTTCCGTACAACCCGCGAAAGGGTGCGTCCGGCGCTATGATCAGGACCTTCATCCAGTTGGCCCAAGCATTTTAGAGTCTTAAGAACTCCGCCCGAAAGTCCGATATTCTATATAGAGAAGAATATCGCCGGAAAGGCGGAGGCCCGATGTCCGACACATCTAATAAGACTCAAAAAATAGCATCGCCGCCGAACCTGGTTTTTTGGGGCGGCGTCATTACTTTCGGACTTTTCCTCAGTCTTGGTTTTTATATCGGCGTCAGTGCTTGGGACGGGATGATTTATGTCTCAGATCTCAAGCTTAAAGGCCTCTCTGGCCGCGTTCCTGCGGCCATTCGAAAAGACCTCGATTTCTCACGCATGAACGGAGCCGAGCTGATGCTGGCTTCACGCAAACGATTGCTGACGGCGGCGCAAGTCGTAACTGATCCAAACTTTGTTGGCATCGAATTCGGACAGTTTATTATTCGATCCAACGAAGGGCAGCGGCAGCTGGCCTGCGATTTCTACGATCGCGTACGCGTAAAACTTGTTGCGGACGGCATGGCTTCCTCTGGGGAAAAGCCCGAGATGGAAATCAATGCGCCTTGTGCAACTTCGAGCGACCTTTCCGTCACTGAACCTATTCGCATTCCGGCCGCCGAAATTTCAGAGGGTCGTGCCGTGGACGGCGAAGCGACATTCGCAAGCGTCGAACGAACGTCTTATAAATTCAGTCACATGATGGATCAATGGCCCCGCAAATGGGCCGTCACAGAAGTAACTCTTTACCGCGAGTCAGATCCCTCGCAAGAAGTGCACGTCGATCAAAACGACATGCGCGAGCTCAAACGAAAGCCGCTCGTCATTCACTGGCCCGTCGCTAACTGATACTTCTGACGGATTTCCGATCAAGCCTGTGGTGCGCGATGGTAACCGTTGTAAACCACGCCCATCTGTTTTGCTTCTCGTCCAATCGCCAGCACTCCAAGTCGCGACACCCATCCGTACACATTCTCAAGCGGGTGACCTTCGATAGAAATTTTTAAATCGGAAACGCAGAGCCGTTTGTAGACGGCTCCCGGACTGTTGAGCGATTCGGTGGGCCCTTTTTCAGAGTGCGTTCGCAAAAACCCTCCGGCTAATTGGCAGCCAAAAAGATACAGAGTCGGCTCGGCCGTTACTCCGGCGGCCTGAACGACCGACGGAATGCCTTCTTGGATAATGACCTCTTCAACGTCGCGGCCGCCCTTTGCGGCTTTCATTTTCGTCCGCGCACGGTTGTTCAGTTTCATAATGTCATCGCCGGAAGTGACACGCATCACCGCGAGCCCGTAAGTACCTGCATTGTTTTTCACGAAGACCACAGGGTCGTCCGTTATTTTGCGAGCTTCGTGTTGTTTGCGGATCCGATCCAACATTTTTTGCACGCGCTCGGCGAGATCCGTTTTGCTTTTCTCGTCCGACATATCGAAGTGCGAAAAGAGCTCGGTCTCAACTGTTAGAGTCCACGGATCGACATCGATAATTTTAGCGAACTCTGTGGACAAACTGTTGTAGTGATCGAAGTAGTTTGACTTCTTTCGCTGCCACCAACCAAGTTCACGCGGCGGATTCAAGTCGGTGGAAATAGATTCGCCCCACTCTTCGTAGAACTCTGAAAAATCGTTGTTCGATACGACCAAGTCCGGCTGGAAACAAGAACACTTAATCTCGCCATCCGTTACTGACGCAGAAACGACTTCGACCTGGCGTCCTGATGCCGTCGTCATTGTCGCTCGCTCTGTCGCCAGGCGCGGGATGGCGACACAAACTTCAAGGCCTGCGCCGCGCAAGATCTCGCGCAATGTAAAAACATTGTCCCAGTAGTATGGGTTGTTCGTGTGCTCTTCAGTGATGAGCATCAACTTTGTCATACCCGGTCGATAGTATCGATCCAGATAATAACGAACCAGAGGCGGCGCATTTTCCCGATCCGTGGCGCAAATATTATTAAAGCCTGCGGGATAAATGTTCGCATCGACATTGGCCACTTTGTGACCGGAGTCGCGGATATCATAACTCGAGTAAAACGGCAGATCGACACCCGCCCGTTGTTTTTCAAACCACTGAGACACTTCGTCGAGGTGGCGAACGATCGAACGGTGAACCAAATCATTTTGCGATCCACGCAGAGTTTCCGATAGATTGGTCAAAAAAATCCCCTTGCTGAAAACTAAATTAGGTTGCGCTTTGGCCCGTCGTTCGCCCGTTTTCTCGCGCCAAAGTCCTGTGCAAAGTCTCACTGGCGCCAACAACGGCTGCCGGCAACAAAACCAAGTTCAAACCTGGTATCAACATCGCTAAGCCCAAGCCGCAGGCCAAGCCTGTGTACGTCGAAAGATTCCGTCTCACGTGCTGAAATCGACGCGACAAGGGCCATTCAAGCGCTTCGAATCCATAATCCGAAATATCAAACGCTAACATGTGCACGAATCCAATTGTGGCAAGTATGTTCAAACCTGGAATAAAAGAAAAAACGAACAGCACGAGACCCGCCGCGCCAAAAATTAGAGACTTCACAAGACTAACAAGAAGCATTCGCAGTGTGATCCAAAGCCACTCACTGAGAACAAACGGCCGATCCGTTCGAGTTCCAAGTTTCACCAATGTTTTCTCGGCCAAGTAAGAATAGAACGGCGCTGCGATCAAACGAATCGCCATGTAAACACCGACGCCCATCAAGAGCAGCCCCAGGGGCCAAAGAAAAATCGTGAGAACCAGCATCAAGAATCCACCGGGTTCAAGAGCCCAGAAAATTCCCAGTTGTGTGACCACGGAGCCAATTAAAAATGTCAGACCATAAATTCCAAGAACCGTGAGAATTGTTCCGGCGACCAATGAGATCAAAAGTGGAACAACTGCAAGAGCGCGAAGTCTCGAATCGAAAATCAGTCGGTGGATACCGGCAAAAGGGGCCGATAGCCCCAAAAGAAACTCTGTCATTCGCCCCCTTCGCCAGGGAATGCTGGCTTCGGGTTGACGGTCCGGGCACGAGAGTTTTCTTTTCTCTCTCGCGAATCTGGCGTGCCGTCTTGTCCAACCGGACGCTCGAGCATGAGCGTCGACTGCAAATTCTCCTCGAACTCGGCCGCAAATTCGGTGACCCGGCGAATCTGAGAATCTTCGGGTGACGAATTTCGAATTTCATTCACAAAGAGAACTTTCAGACTTGCGATGGCGTCAGAAAGCCGAACGAGCCGCTCCCACCGAAGCCTCTGCTGCTCGCGAGCAGCAATAATAATTTCGGAGGATGCCGGAACCGGTGCGGAGTCGATTGATTTTCGAAGCGCCGTGTAAGCCGCAATCAATTCATCAGCGGCTTCTGTGGCCCATGGTTCAACTGCAAGCTCGGCCGACTGAAGCAAATAAATTTGTCCGCGCTCGAGCGGAATCAGACTCGAATCAAACCGGTCCCACTCCACCACCGAAATTGGTCGATGCCCCATCGCGTAGAGAATTCGAGGGAGCCACTCGGGACGCTCATCTTTAGCGACGCCCGCGCGTAGACTTGCCAGCTGCCGATCCGCCATTGAAAAATATTTTTCAGCTTCCGCGAAGTTTCCTTCGCGCGCGTAGGCGGCCGCAAGTCTTGCGGGAAGCTCGGTCTGCGCCACTTCGGGCGACATTTTGGCCGCGCGACGTTCCGCATCTTTGAGCGCCGCCAAGCTTCGGGCATCCTCGCCCAGCGCCTCAAGTACGACAGCAAGCCTCAGAAGCGCGAGACCTTGAAGCTTCGGTGTTTTTCGGCCCGTCTCGGCGGTCTGCTGGTACTTGGTGGCAGCTTCTTGAAATTTTCCCTGGGACTCAAGGGCCCGTCCCCAATTGAAAAGTGCGGCCAGCGTCCAGTTAGTGGATGGTTGATCGCGCAAAAAAGTAGAAAATCCCAAAACCGAAGCTTCATAGTCTCGAGCTTCCAATTTTTCAAACGCCGCCCGGTAGGCCGCCGGCGCCTCCGGAATCGGACTCAAGTAGGGATCCTCTGGATATCCCAAAACACGGCGAACCGTTTGGTGAACGCCCGGACGACCTCGGCCCGCACTGCTGAACGTTGCGCAGCCCTCAAGCAACAGCATCGCAAAAACACACACGACCAGTTTTTTAAACATGGATTGATTCTCCTCGATGCTCACCCGTTACGTCGATGCCCCTAAGAATCGCGCCAAAGACTCCAGATCTTCAAGGCCAAACAAGTCATCGCGATACTCGGGAACCCGAACAACGATGACCTTTGAATCGATCTTCTCCTCGAAATCTCTGAACAGTTTAAAACGCTGCTCGTGATCATTCTTGACGCGAGTATGGAATGCGACGAGTCGGCCGGCCGCGGGCTGTAGATACTCGGGAATTTGAAGCTTGAGATTCTCAAGGTCCGGAAGACTTTCCGGAAACGCACGGTTGAGGATACAGGCTCCAAGATTATAGCCGTACCGATCGAGGTGACCACTCAAGTGTCGAGCTTCAACCAACTTGGCCGCGTCGAAACTTGTGACAAGAAAAAAAGTCGCGTCTTTGGACATCAAGATTTGATTTATCTTCTCTGTGCGGTCGCGGAGAGTTTTCTGAATGGATTGGACGGACTGAAAAAAATCGATCAATTCGTCAATGAAACGAGCCCCCGTTAGGACCTCTAAAGACTTCAGCGCGACACGCGTGCCTCGACCAATTAAAGCGCCGATCAACCCCTGCCCCTTAAAACTCGAAGCCAGAAATCCCGAGTTTTCGCCAGGGTTCATGAACCACTTCGTAATCGTATCTTGAAAAAGATTTCGGATACGCTCGGGTGCCGACAGAAAATCGATAGCATGTTGCGTGGGCGGAGTGTCGAGAATCACGAGGTCATAGGCGTTGCTTTCAACGGCCTGAAGAAGTCGCTCGAGCGACGTGAATTCCTGCGACCCAGAAAGAGTCGTCGAAAGCTGCTGATACAAACGATTCTTTGCAAGCTTTCGAACAAGCTCGGGGTCGGTGGAATGTTTCATCACAAACGCATCAAAAGTTTTTTTTGAATCGATGATGGCCGCCGAAAGAACGCCTTTGGTTGTCACTCCCGAAAGATTGGGAACCACGCGCTCTTCAATCCCGGTGAGATCAAGGCCCATCGCCGTCGCAAGACGCTTCGCCGGATCGACAGTGATAACAAGTGTACGCAACTCCAATTGCCGCGCGCGAATAGCAAGAGCGGCCGACATCGTTGTTTTTCCGACGCCTCCCGACCCTACACACACAATCACTTTGTGTTTTTTTAAGAGCTCGTCCAAAGCGCCCGTAAGGCCTCCTCAGCTTTGAGAATCATTTGCTTGGGTTCCATCGAAAACATCCGCGGAATCACAGTAAGGCCCGCGTCTACCGGCTCGTTTTCTTCGGAACGAACAGACTGGCGAAGAACTTCAAGCTGTTCGCTTTGCACACGAACAACGTTCGCAAGGCCGCCAGCGTACTCGGAAAACTCTCCAGCTTTCACCGATCGCAACTCTTCGAGTTCAGTCAGCGTCAGATCCACGTCCAGCTTTCGGTTGGCGACAACCCTGATCGGCATTCCGAACTCTTTAGAAACAGCCTGGGAAAATTCTTTGGTCTCCGCCACGGGCAGCTCTTCCAGGAGACTTACAATTACCAGCGCCGACGATTCTCGATGGCGAAGGAGCTTATCGATTTCGCCAGAATGAAGCGCAATGGGACCGATCTGTATCGCCTCGGCCATTCCACCTGGCGCCCGAAACATGGCGAGAGCATGACCGGTCGCTGGCATATCGATCACAATTGTGTCGTACTTTAGAGGCGGCCCAACTTTGCGAACGCCTGAAGTGATTTTTCCAAGGATCGCGATTTCAGACAGACCCGGGGCCACGTTGACCAGAGCGCGCATCACTTTGTTTTCAAAAAACAGCTTATAAAGCCTCTCGAGCTTCAAAAGGTGCAAAACATACTCACGAAGACAGCTCTCACCGCTCCAGACGGCAACATCAAACCCTAGGCCCGACGCCCGCGGGCTGTGATCCACCGCTGGTAGCTCTAGAAAGTCTTTAAAGTAAGATCGATCTCCGGTTTCCACGAGGAGGGTTTTACGGCCATTTCGAGCTGAGGCGGCCGCCAAAGCCGCCGCTACAAGAGATTTCCCGACGCCACCTTTGCCAGAAACGAAGATAAACGGCCGGGCTATGAATCCGCCCGAAGAGGCGACTGTACGCGGTTCACTCAAAGAGGGCCTCTCGTCGAAATCATTAGACTTTTCTAGACGTTTTTCTTATCACTGCGCCACTGATTTGAACCCTTGACACAAATTGACATGACTCGATGATTTACCCGGAAAAGGGGATTCTTTTTTATGAACACGCCCACGCAACTGAAGACCACTCTCGAAACGGTTTCAACTTTAGAGCGCAAGCTCAATATTCAAGTGCCTGCCTCTGAAGTTCAGGCGGCTTTTGAAACCGCTTACAAGTCGATTCAAAAACACGTCGCCATCAAAGGGTTCCGCCAAGGCAAAGCCCCCATCAAGGCCGTAAAAACTATGTACGGCGACCGCGTGAAACAAGATGTCGTCAATGACCTCGTACAAAAGTACTACTCGACGGCGCTCCGTGAACACGCCCTTGACCCGGTCAGCTTTCCGACCATCGAATTCGATGCTCTCGATGAAGGTAAGGATTTCGGCTTTACTGCCGAGTTTGAAATTCGCCCGAACGTCACCTTGAAGAAAATCGAGAAGCTTCCTTTGAAGCGCGAGAAGTTTGAATTGAAGTCGACTTTTATCGACGAAGCGCTCGAAGACATCCGCAAAAACCGATCGGTGAATGTTCCGGTTCTTGAAAATCGCAATGCCCAAATGGGTGATATTGCTGTTCTCGACTTTAAGGGTTTCCTGGAAACTGGCGAACTCGAAAACGGTTCGGCCGAAGGTCACGAGCTCGAGCTTGGATCGAACATGTTTATTCCTGGATTCGAAGAGGGCGTCGTAGGAATGGCCATCGGATCAGACAAAGAGGTTAAAGTCGCCTTTCCTGAAGGCTACCATGTCGCCGAGCTCGCGGGAAAACCAGTTACATTCAAAGTGACGCTCCACAAACTTTTGAAAAAAGATCTCCCCGAACTCAACGATGAATTTGCTCGCTCTTTAGGCGGCAAGACCGAGTCCTTAGAGCACCTGAAAGAGTCCATTCGCAAAGACCATGTTCAGCGCGAAGAAAAGCGTGTGCGCGACGAAACGAAAAGTCGCCTCATGAAAACTCTGGTCGAAAACAACCCCGTCGACGTGCCAAAAGCGCTGATGGCCGAGCAGAAAAAATCTTTGGTTGAAGACTTGAAAAAGCGCATGGAAAGCCAAGGCATGGGCGCAGAACAGTTTGAAGAGTACAAAGACAAGTGGGACAGCGACTTCGAGGAAACAGCATCATTTATGATCCGCTCGAGCTTCCTGCTTGATAAAATTTCGCTCGACAAGAATCTTCGCGCGACCGACGCCGATCTCGCTGCAAAGTTCGAAGAGTATGCGAATCAAACGGGAATTGAACTTGCCCGAGTCAAAGAATTCTACGGCGACGAAGATCGTGCTTCTCGTCTTCGCTACCAGATCACGGAAGACAAAGTCGTCGATTGGTTGATCGCAAATGCGGACGTTAAAGACGTTACGCGCGAAGAGATCGAAAAAGACGAAAAAGAAAACGGCAAGAACTAGCGCCTTGAAGGGCGTTCGTTTTGCACCGTCACCGACCGGCCTGTTTCATATTGGGAACCTAAGAACCGCTTGGGTTTCCCACCGTATTGCGGAGATTTTGAACGAGCCTTGGATCCTACGTATTGAAGACATAGATACTGCGCGAGTGAAAAATGAATTTCGCGCGCGGCAACTTCAAGACCTTGCAGCTCTGGACCTCATCCCTGACGAAATCGTCACTCAGAGTGAACACAGCGAAAGACATTTCGAACTTTTTGAAAAAGCACGCCGCGACGGCCTTATTTACCCGTGCGATTGCTCGCGGAAAGATGTCCTTGAGAGCCTGCTGCGGCTACGAGAAGCCCCGCATTTGGCAGCGCCGGACTACTCTGGGCACTGCCGCCTCCGGCCTCATCACGAAGACCTGACGAACTATAAACCCGCCGAAACTTTGGCGTGGCGGTGGCGCCAGACGGACCCGACCGGGCGCAACGATGCTATCGTCGCCCGCACAAGCCCTGACGGAAGTTCTTTCTCGGCAGGCTATCACTGGGCCTGCGCCACCGACGACGCCGATGGAGGCTACCGAGTTTTGGTTCGCGCGTGGGATCTTGCCTCCGCAGAAAAAGTCCAAAGCGAAATTCGCCGCTGGATGGGACAACGTGGAATATTAGTCTTCCACACCGCTCTGGTGACCCTTCATTCAGGTCAGCGGTTGGAAAAACGCACGCGCGGAATCACATTTGAGGAACTTGTGCAGCAAGGCGTGTCAACGAGCGCACTGCTCGCTCATTTTTCGGCGAGCTTTGAGGAGGCCTTAGCACGGCGAACACTAACAGCTGACCAAGCAGGTGGCCCTGAAACTGGCAATATGATTGGCCTGATGGGCGAGTCATCTCGTCAGATGACTCTTCAAGATTTAGGGATTTCGTTTTCGGAACGATAGCTTTTCATCCAAGAAAAGAACGATTCCTAACGGCGAGCGATGAGAAAGAAGTCCTGTCACCATCATGCCGTTGCGATCCAAAAGTAGTTTCTCCATCGTCCGACTGGAATTTTCCGGCAAAGAAAAGGGAAGAGTCCATGTCGTGAAACCAACAAACCTCATCTGGAACCCTCGACCCGAAACACCCGTCGCAACGGGCGAAATCATGTCAAAAGCCATCCCCGTATTGGGCTCCATCAAGCGAGCCAAGGTTCGAGCCTCATAGCGGTCGATCATTGGGTTCATTAAAATTCCAGTCAGACCTCGGATCTTTTCAGACGTGGTGGACATGCGAAGATTCTGAATCGGAACTATTTGATAATAGTCGTCACCTTCCGTCATGTTCACTGAGGCCATTGGTCCGAACAGCTGCATTATTTTCGGATCTGCATCGGCCGACCAGAGGGCTTCGTGCAACATCAGAAATGCAAATGATTCGATCGACAACTTGTCTTTTACATCCCGACTGATCTGAGTAATTCCGTTTTTCGTTACGGCCGCCTGGATCTTGTTCGATGTAAGAATCAGGTTCGTCGAACCACTGGCATCGACATCCTTGAGTTTCGCATCGACGATGTACCACATCGCCCCATGTTCAAAAATAAACTTCAAATAAGCAGCGACCACAGGAAGCCGCTTCGAAAGCTTCTCAATCTGAGGAAGAATAATTGTCTGATAGGCTGGTTCGTCCGGGGGATAGAAGGCCCGCGAGTATTCGATCTCATCAAAAATTTTGATTTTGCCATCGCCAACTTCAAACGCATCCCCGCCATTTCCAACAAACTTTGTGGCCTGCGCGATTTCGCCGCTGAAAAACAAGGGCGCCAAAAGAAAAACAAAAATGAAGAGGCGACGACCCACAGAACCCAATAACTTCCTCACGTTTGCGCCCCCTTGGTAAGTTTGAAGAACTGCGTTCCTAAGCAATAAACATTTGTCCGCTCCTGGCGAGACTCAGCTATTGAGCTAACCTCACGGTGAAAGTCGCGGATGGCGGCCTTGTAGCGAGGAAGATCGTCGCGATGGATTCCTATCAAAGAGCTTGCGATGTCTCGCTCATCGATGGGCTGCAATTGGATCGCCTGCATCGCTTTTTCTAAAACCTGCATGTGAAATTTTCGAATGGCTTCGGACGGAATATCATTCGTGGTGGAAAGATCGACAGTGGTCTGGTGCCATCGACCATCAATCTTCTCAAGAAGCTCCAGATTCTCGAGACGCTCCAGCGCCTGCTCAGTTTCAAATTTTGAAATACCAAGCTGATCTTGAATGTAGTCCACACTCGACACAAATCCGGCCTGACAAGTGAGTTCCATAATTGCGAAATGGTACCAGTCGGAAATGACGCGAAAAGCATCGAGAGCAATCGTCGAACTGGGGCGATTCTTTTCGATATCGAGGAGTCGTTGATGAGCCTCTCGACGCTTGTCTCTTGATTTTGAATCCGACACAATCGCGAGATCACAGAAGACTTGCTTCTCGGCTTCGGTCAGTGAGAGGCGCTCGGCAATCTTCAATGCGGCTTTCTCTGAGATTCCTTTTTTTCCGTTGAGGACCAAGCTCAACTGCGCCGGACTGATGCTGAGGTCACGGGCAAAAGCTCGCATCGAGTAGCGCGGGTGCGCCTGATGGCGGCGCTCAAGTTCACTTCTCAAAATTTCGACGTAAGACTTTTGATGCAGTGTGCGCTCTATCATGGACGGTTTATGCCGACCGACGAACTGAAGAGTCAAATTATAAAGAAACAGGGCGTTTTCTTCAGGGGAAAATGGGCTGTTAACTTTACAGCGCTTGTATCACGCGCCTATTTCTTCGCTGGCGACTCGGGAAGAGGTCCAAATTTTTCCATAACTTTCCAGGCCTTTAAATAATTGTAAGCCTGAAGAACCTGGAAATCGTCGTGAAGAAGTTTTTCGCGCGGCGAGAGGTTCGCTTTTTTTGCTGACTCTTGCTTGAACCAATAGTTCATCGCTCCGGCAGCATCAGACTTCTTGGTTTCTTTTTCTTTGTCGCTCAGTAAATGCCCGCCAAGATCTTGCTCGCGGCGAACCTCTCGTCGAATAATTGCTTTTTTAAACTGCTCTGGGTCAACGTCTTCGACGGCAACGTCTGGAGTAATTCCGACCGACTGAATCGAACTTCCGCTGGGCGTGTAATACCTCGCCACAGTCAACTTCAAGCCCGAGCCGTCGCCAAGCTTCACCACAGATTGCACGCTTCCTTTGCCGAAGGTTTGCTGACCCATTATCAAAGCGCGCTTGTTGTCTTGCAAAGCTCCCGCAACGATCTCTGAGGCACTCGCAGAGTATTCGTTGACCAAAACGATCACTGGGAAACCTGAATAAGTTCCTTCTTTTTTCGCGTATAAAACTTCTTTCTCGAGTTTGTTTCTGCCGATCGTGCTGACGATAGTTCCCTCTTCGAGGAAAAGATCACTAATCTTTACAGCCTGATCCAAGAGGCCGCCCGGGTTTCTCCGGACGTCGACAATCAAACCTTTGATTCCTTTTGGCTTCTTCTGCATTTCCTTCAGCACGCGTTCAAAATCTGACGCTGAATTTTCAATGAAGCTTGTTAAGCGAATGTATCCATAACCGTCATTGAGCTCGGTAAATTTGACGGACTTAAGCTTCACAGTGCCGCGAGAGATGGCGAAGTCTTTCGGCTTATCAAAGCCCTCGCGAAAAATTCCCATTCGAACTTTGGAGCCTTTTTTTCCGCGCATGCGTTGTGCGGCTTCAGCAAGACTTAATCCCTTTGTGGATTCACCGTTGATTTCGACAATCTTGTCGCCGGCCTGAATTCCAGCTTCCCAAGCCGGTGTGTCCTCAATAGGTGCGATGACGGTAAGGATGTCGTTTTGAAGGGTGATTTCAATGCCAAGGCCGCCGAACTCTCCGCTCGTTTCATTTTCAAATTCTTTGTAAACTTCTGGGGGCAAGAAGTTTGTATGAGGATCGAGCTCCGAAAGCATGCCCTTCACGCCGCCGTAGATCAGCTTTTTCATATCGACTTCTTCGACGTAATATTGCTGAACGAGATTAAGCACTTTCGTAAAAATTTGAAGATCAGCGTAGCGCTCTTTGGCGTAGGCCAAAGTGCTGTTGGCAGAAATAGCGCCAAGAAGAAAACCCGACAACCCCACGGTCACAAGAAATACGATCGTCAGAACGGGGCGCGGATTTTTGTTTGGATTGTGATTTTGAATTGCCATGAGGTTATTCCCCTATTGAATGTTCGCCCGTGCATGTCGCTCACTCACTGGCATGCTCAAGTTTCTGCCTTTTTGCGCCAAAAGTGAACTTTTCGCTGATATCCAGGACGCCGGATTTTCCGGTTCAGAAAAATGTCGAATTTCAAAGTAAAGCTCGCCGTCGACCTGACCAAGAATGTGGTTGCGAGAGACCGTATCCCCGACCACGACACGCGCAGAGCTGAGCCCAATGTAGACGGAGTAGTAGTGGTCGCCATGATCTACGATCAGAGTTCTTCCATGATCTTCAAGGTGATCGACAAAGACTACGCGGCCCTCGTCAGTGGAGACCACAGCTGTTCTAGATGGGACCTTGATCTGCCATCCTTTGTGACTCATGCGGAATTTGAAAACCGGATCAACATGCAGACCAAAGTCCTTACTGATAACGCCGGATCCCACTGGCGCCGCGAGGGATCCTTTCTTTTCGTACATCGATGGCTTGAGCAGATGCGCGATCTCGGCATCGGCTGCACTATGATTTTTTCGGAGACGATGAATTTCGGAAATTCTCTGTCGTGTGCTCTTTTCGATCGAGGCGGCCAAATTCGACTTTGCAAGGTGCTCTTGTGACAAAAGCTTTTCTTGACGTTGAATACGCTTTTCGACCAACAGCAACTTTTCTACTTGGGACTTAAGCCGCAATCGCTGTTTGGCAAGGGTCCTTAGGTTTTCGCGGTAGGAACGAATCATTTGAAAGTCGTTGTCTGATATAATTTTTAAGTTTCGCAAAGTTGAATCGAATTCATAGGCATTTTGAGAGGAAAAAATAGCGCCAATAAATGACTCGCCGGAAATTTTGTAGAGGGCTCGGAGACGACTCTTCAAACTTATTCGCTGCTTAGAAATCTGCGCTTCTAAAGTTTGGATCGCGATGACAACACGCTCTACCGCATCTTGCGACTGAATAAGGTCGTCGGTGAGCTCACTCTTGTCTTTGGAAATCTTCTTCATGCGAAGGTTGATCGCGTACAGTGAACCTAAAATACGACGACGCTCGGATTCAGCCTCGTTGATAACTTCTTTGGTTTCGCGAATGGTTGCCGCAAGATCTTGTGTTGCAGAGTCCGCTGATGCGTCGACCGCGGCGCCGCCTGTCACTCCAAAGAAAGTGGAGATGAGAACGGAGAGGACAATGAGGCTTCGCTCAAAGGACCGAATCACGCACGGATCCCGCGGGCAGCTGCCCAGCCCGAGTTCAGAGACCGCACAGTGAGCCAAGCGCCGACCGCACCCCAAGCGCACGCGGTCAAAATCACAAGTCCCGCTTGAAGTGGCGACAGAAAACTGAACTCCTGCGCCATTCGGGCGAAAGCCAAACTTCTTTTCATGACCTCAATGAGCCAGCCGTAAACAACAACATTCAGTCCAAGCGCAAAAAGAGCCGACACGGAGGCCAACAAAATTCCCTCGACGATATAGGGTCGTCGGATATTTGGGGACGTCGCCCCGATGAGTTCCAGAATTTCAATCTCCTCTTTCCGACCGGACACGAGTGTTCGAACACAATTCCCGACCACAAAAAGACTTCCGACCAGTAAAATGAACCCCAGCAGAAGTCCCAACGACTTCATCACGCCGACAAAAGATGAATAGTTTCGGACCCAGCTTTGTCCGTAACTGACATCCTCGACGCCGTCTGTTTTTTGAATTTCTCGCGCCAGTTTTTCAAGGGCCGGAACCTGCGCCGTTTCGTTCGAAACTTCCTTCAGACGTATCTGAAAACTGGCAGGAAATGGCGTCGCAAACTCTGAATCAGACATTAAGTCCGGAGCATAACTCGCCATCTGATCACGAAAAGTGAGAGCCGCTTTTTCCTTCGAAATGAAGTCGACACCGGCGACGTCAGGTCGCTGTTCGATGGACGCTTTAAGAGCGGCGATTCCTCGTTCGTCGAGGTCGTCCTCAAGATACGCCGAGACTTGAACTTGCTCGCCCCAAACTGCAAGAACTCGTTGAAAATTGAGCGCCGTCGACAGAATGAAAATCACCACTGAAAACGTTGCCGTTAAGACGATTACAGTCGCCGATTGAAGTCCGAAATGTTGACGCCAAGATCGAGATATACTTTTTACGTCGTCATGGATGGCCATGTGCCCTCCAAGGAAAGTTCTGATGTCTCGGGTCGCTGTTCGCGGATTTGTCCACGATTAATTTCGACGACGCGCTTACCAGCCCGTCGGACCATCTCGTGATCGTGAGTCGCAATAAATATTGTCGTTCCCTGCGCGTTGGCGCGATCAAAAAGTCTCATCACTTCGCGCGACATCGCAGGATCAAGATTTCCCGTCGGCTCGTCAGCGATGATAAGGCCCGGTCGGTGCACAAGCGCGCGCGCAATGGCCATCCGCTGCTGCTCGCCCCCCGACATTTGATCGGGGTATTCATCCTTCTTGTCGTCCAAGCCGACGCTCGCAAGACATTCAAGAACTCGACGCTCGATATTCGCGCGGCGCTCTCCCAATATTTCAAGCGGCAGGGCAACGTTATCGAATGTCGTACGATCCCGCAGAAGTCTAAAATCTTGAAACACAACACCGATGCGCCGTCGAAAAAACGGAAGCTCTTTTGCGGTGATCGTCGCTATATCGTAGCCGCCAACAGAAGTTCGTCCTGAGCTTGGTCGATCGAAAGCCGAAAGCAGCCGAAAGAGAGTTGTCTTGCCGGCGCCGCTGGGCCCGGTCATAAAAACAAACTCACCTTTTTCCACTTCAAGAGTTACATCGCGAAGGGCGTGATTTTCGCGACCTTCGTTGCCACGGTACGTTTTGTAGACATGCGAGAAAGAGATCATCTCTCTAGATTACGTAGAACTGGGCAATAACGCTCGAGTCTTACGCCTAGATCTGCGGTCCAGATCGCGCTTTAGAGAGATTGTCGAGGTCCAGATTCTTGCCCGAGAGCCGCCAGTACTTTTTGATGCTGAGATTGCATGGCGTCGCGCAACGCCTCTGACATTGCCGCCCGATTTCTTAGAAGAAGGAACGCGTTTCGAGTCCGCAGGACGTCGGAATAGGGTGTTTTGACAGACTCCAAGACTGCTCCGCTGCGGTAAACACGCGTGACGAGAAATGGGTTTTCAAAACCCCAGTCTTCGGTCTGGACGTGGTACGCGACTCCGCTGACCGTCAAATCTGAATTGAATCCTTTTTCCATCTTCTTTAGCTAAGCAAGTCCGTCCAGTCGGGTCAATGTCCGCGTCGAGGCCACCGATAACGAAAACGATGCCTTATCGTTTCTTCGGGTTCGCAATCTCGCTATTTCTTGGACTTCTGACTGCGTGTTCGAACACACAGGTCAATCAGTCATCTAGCTACTCAAGCCGCGGAATCGACGCGTATTGCCCCTATCTTCCCTCGCGCAGTTTCGCACCAAACGTTGTGATCTCTGGTCGCGCCGTTTTTGAATATCGAATCAATGGAAACGGGGCTGCCAGCGACAGCGGAGTGGTCTTTAATGTCGACTCTCAGATCGCGCCAGTAGCCAGGACCTACTCGCTGAGAGTCAATGAGCACACCTTTGCCGTTGAAAGTTCGCTGACGGGAAGCAGTGGTCAGCGCGACGTGGTTTCAAAACTTAAATCCGCCATCAACACAGATGCCCGGTACTTCGCCTATGGCTCCTCTCAGCTCATCGTCACGGATTCAGCACGTCGCACTCCCGCCACTATGACAAATCTTATCGGCCTCACAATCACCTCGACACATGCGGATCCACGTCCGATCCGCTTCGCCGAGATCGCAGTTATCAACGCTAATGGTGAAATCATTCAGTGCGCAGAGACTGATGAAGAAGGCTCGTATCAATTCCAATTGCCGGCGAACTCGGGATCCTATTCGGTCGAGGTTCGTTCGCGTGCAAGCAACTCGCGAAACATGGCGTATATTCTGGATACACCAACGGGAAACTTACAGCACTCGCTTCGCGTGGAAGTCCCAACGACAGTCAACTCAGAAGCGCCACTGCTGCGGGCCACGGTCCGAGGAGATCTTCTTGGAGGCGCATTCAACATCCTCGATCAGCTTCTAGAGGCTCAGGACTTTTTGCGAGCCGAAACAGGAAACTGCGACAGAAGCGGTGATCCCGCTTTCTTCGCGAGTTGCATTCCGTTCGTCGGTGCTCCCTTAGTCAAAGTCTACTGGTCAGCCGGCCTAAGTCCGTCGGTCTACATCGGTAGTACCGGGTCCATCAGCTTCTATCTGATTGGTCGACGCGAGCTCTACCTGCAAGGGGGTCAAAGCGGCAACGTCACTTCAAGTGACATGGATCATTTCGATAACTCTGTCATCCTTCATGAGTACGCTCACTTTCTTGAAGATGCGTTTGGTCGCCCTGATTCACCTGGCGGAAGTCACAACGGCGACTCGATTATTGATCCAAGACTCGCTTGGGGCGAAGGCTGGGCCAATTTCTTCCAGGCGGCAGTCACTGGAAATCCCGTTTACCGAGATACCTACGGAACGCCGGATTGCACATCGGCTTGCGCAGGAACCTACTTTGACGAATCCATCGACCCCAGCGGGCGACCTGCAAACGACGTCCCTACGCAAGGGGCTCTTGGTGAAGGAAACTTCAGAGAGTTTGCGATCAGTCGCATGCTTTGGGACGTTATCAAGAGCCCAGGCGGTGTCAGTCGATTCGCCGAAATTTGGCGAGTCATCGTGGCTCCCTCTGTCGGAATGAAAAATGTGAATGACCCTTTCAAAACTGTCGGTCGATTTCATTTCATTCAAACGTCGCTCGGATCCGTGGAGAGCTGGTCGTCGCTTCGCCTGAACGAAGAACAAGTTCCTGGATTCTCCGTTTACGCGACGCCGTTTTCGGTCGCCGCATCGAACTGTTCGACGGCGCCGATTGAAATGACTCCGGTTCGAAGCCCCGGAGACAATGGATCTTTCGCCACCTCTGACCAATTCCGCAATAACGACTTTTTTAGATTCGATCATCCCGGTGGCCGCGTGAACTTCGAACTGTTTTATTCCAAAGACCCCGGAAGCCCTCCGGACTTGGATTTTTATCTCTACCGGACAAGGTATGTCTTGGGCCGATCTTCAGACATGGTTCTCACGTCAGCTTTTTCCGGCGACGGATGCCCGTCTTCAGGAGACCAGTCTGAACAGTCAAATCCGTTCCGATCGGTGAACAGCTGTCCCTCGCGACCTGCTGGACTTATGTCGACCTACGGCTATGAAAAAGTCTCGTCATCACTTCCGGCCGGGACTTACATGTTGAATGTGCAGGCCGACACTTCGGTTCGTGCCGGAGCCAAGACAGACTACGTGTTACTCTTAAATGGCGGCACTGTGTGCCCGATGCCATGACACCAAAAGCGAATTGTGACGAAGGAAGCGAGCATGTCTGAAAGTCCAAAAAAATATCCGTCGCTACTTTCACGGATCGCGGTCACCTTGACGGCAGCTGTTGTCGTCGTCGGCGCTACTTGGAGCGTGAGACATCCCAACGACGCCACTCGTGGACCTGCATCAGCTATGACTCCGCCCTTGCGTGCCGATGTTCTTAAAAAAAGTCGGATCGACACACACTCGCAAGCCCATCTCGATGGCGAACTGCATGGAAAAGTGACGGGAACATTTTCGGTTGAAATCGCAGGCGAACCAGGTCCGAATCCGGGTGAACTTCAACTTCGCGGAACCCTAAAGGCCGAGCGCGCCGTCGTCGGCCATGAATTTTCCTGGATTCTTCCCGAGGGCTATCGCATCGCCGATGGACAAGTTGTGGGCGCCGTTCCCGATCTCGCCGCGGGCGAAACTCATGAGCTGCAGCTTTTACTGAAGCGTGAGGCATCGAATCCGAAACCCATCGTTTTACATGTATTTAAAATTGTTGATTCGGAGCCCCGAGGCCAGGTCGCTCAATTCGATGAAGCGACGCCAACAGAACTGAAAGAATTAAAATCGGGACAAAATCGCAAAGCGCCCGAGCCCTTCCTCAGGGGCCAAACAGTCATTCAGTAGGCACTTACTCAGCCGCCGACCGATTACATGACCGGAAGGACTTCGATCTCAGGGTCGAACTGCTCGCGAAGAATACCCTGAATGGCGTCCAGTGTAGCGCCCACCGAACTTGGGCAGGTACCGCAGGCACCCTGGTAACGAACTTCGAGCTTATGATTTTCGTATTTTAGAACTTCAAGATCTCCGCCATCGCCCTGAAGATGCATGCGCACCGTCTCGTCGAGAATCATTTCGATGCGCTGAAGGTCCTTGGGCAAATTCGATCGGTCGACTTGCTTCTTCTCTTCTTCCATCAAAAAATTCGGATCATGCGCCGGCATTCGAGTTTGCAAAACAGCTTTGATTTCAAGCTGAAGGGTGTCGACATCCGCATCTTCTGCGTGAGTAACGGTCACAACATTTTCAAAAAAATGAAGCTGACGAACGCCATCGACGACAAAAAGATCTTCCGCCAAACGCAACCCTCCGGCTTCCGACGGTTTTGAAAACGTCGCCTTGCCTTGGATTTTGACAGGAGCATTCATAACGAATTTGAGAGCATTTGGATTGGGCGTCGGCTGAACGCGAATTAAAACTGTGTCAGTAGTCATCATAACAGTATTTCCTTTGCCTTCCGCACACTGGCGACAAGGGCTTCCACATCTTTCATCTGATTGTAAATTGAAAATGACGCGCGCGCCGTGGCCGCGCAAGCAAGTCGCTTCATCAGCGGCTGACAGCAATGATGGCCCGCACGAATTGCAATTCCCTGCTGATCCAGCAGCGTTCCAAGATCGCTCGCATGAACTCCGTCAAGATTGAACGACACAACGGACGTTCTGACGGAAGGATTTCCGTAAATTCGAAGCCCGGGAATTCGAGCGAGTTCGCGCCGCGCTTCTTCCGCAAGATTTTTTGCGTGCGCCATGGCCTCGATACTACCGTGCGAGTGAAACCATTCAATGGCACGTCCCAAGGCGACAGCGCCTCCGACGTTCGGTGTTCCTGCTTCGAATTTTTGAGGTGCATGGGCCCATGTCGTTTTCTCAAACGTTACGGAATCAATCATACTTCCCCCGCCCTGGTAGGGCGGCAATATATCCAGCCAACCTTTCGCAGCCCACAGAACGCCAATACCGAACGGCGCAAAAATCTTGTGACCAGAAAAGACGACGAAGTCTGCACCCCACGACGAGACTTCCATCTTTTCGGCCGTGACCATCTGAGCCGCGTCGACAACAACGATAGCGTCAACCGACTTCGCAATAGCGACAACATCAGACGGCTTGGTGATAGTTCCAAGCACGTTGGAGCAGCATGAAAAAGCAACGATCTTTGTCTTCGCCGAGATTTGTTTCCTAAACGACTGAAGATCGATTTCTCCATCGTCCGTGACCGGAATAACGCGAAGCTTTGCTCCGCTTCGTTCACAAGCCAACTGCCAAGGGACGATGTTCGAGTGATGCTCAAGTTCCGTAACAAACACTTCGTCGCCCGCAACGAGACCGCGGTTCTGATGATCACTTTTAAGCTGTCCAAGGAGAACCAGGGACTGAGCGACAAGATTCAAAGATTCCGTCGTTCCCCGCGTGAAAACAATGTCGGCGGGCGATTCACTACCGATAAATGTTGCGACTGTCTGCCTTGCATTTTCATAAAGACCGGTTCCATTTTCTGCCAACCAATGAGCGCCACGGTGAACGTTCGCCACTTCTTCAAGGTAGTACTGGCTCAAACGATCAATCACCGACTTTGGTTTCAGTGTCGTGGCGGCATTGTCGAGATACACAAGATCGCGTTCTCGGACTTTGACAGCGAGCTGAGGTATTTCGGATCGAACTTGAGCCAATTCAAATTTCATAGAGACTCCCATGAGAGCCCCCGAAGTCCCGCCTCAATGGCCTCAGTCCCGCGCGATCGAAGCAAGTCCGAAGTCAGGCGCGCCACTCCTTCAAAAGCAAAACCGCGCGACAAAATTTCGATCGCCTCACTGGTTTCGATTCCTCGGGAACGCAGATAGAAAACATGTTCGGGATCCAGGCGACCAATCGCCGCCCCGTGCGCGGCTTTTACGTCGTCGTTATCGATTTCCAATTGTGGCTTCGTATCGATTTCGACTTTCTTGGAAAGTAAGAGATTGCGATTCATCTGAGATGAATCCGAGCCTGAAGCATTTTTTGAAATCGCAATGCGACCATTAAAAATGCCGCGCGACTCGTCGGAAAGAATTCCCTTATAGACTTGAGCACTCTTTGTCTGACCCACGCGATGCACAAGCTCGGTGTGATGATCCAAAATCTGGCGCCCTCGGCCAATGTACACGCCGTCGACTGTCGTCTGTGCCGACGCTCCCACAAGTTCGACAATAAGATTTTCTCTCGAAAGTTCGGCACCAAACGAAACCTGCGAAGTCTCGTACGCCGCTCCGAGACCAACTTCGACGCGCGCACTTGCAATCACGGCATCGGCACCAACGCCTCGCTGAAGCCGTAAATGGCCGACTTTGGCTCCAGGAGCGACATCGACAAATGTCGCCAGAGTCATGGCGCAAGATCCCTGACCATAGCTTTCGACAATCGACACGTCGGTATTTTCGCCGGCAAGAATGCCGACAACTCCATGACCCCAGCTTTCCTTCGAAGAACTTTCCCAGCTCAATTCAATCGGCGCCTCGGCCTTAAATCCGGCTGGAATAATAATAACGTAAGGATCGGCGACCATACTGCGCGCGATATTCTCGAACTCAACATCGCTCTTCTTTAAAAAAAGTGCCTTTAACTTTTCGACGGGACCGACAGACTGATCTTTTTCGGCCCTTGCCTTAAGATCAGACAGTCGCGCAACAAGGACACCGCCAGGCGCGTTGACTGTCAGCACGGCGTCTTGCACGATGCGTGGCTTTTCGTGAAGAGAAACGAGACTTGTGTACTTCCAGCTTTCAAGTCTCATTGTCGGAAGCCCCGAGACCGTCCACTGAGATCGAAGTCGATCGGCTTGAAGCGTCCACCAGTGCTCTGGTTGCGAAGAAAAACGAAGCGCGCTTGAACTTGCAGCTTCAAGCAAAGCCGTCCATTGCGGCGAAACCGCATGAGCGAGCGTCGGCTGTTTTACCGCTTCAGTGGAGGAGCCAGTCATAACCTTTTTCCTCAAGCTTCAAAGCTAATGTCTTGTCGCCTGTCTCGATGATTTTTCCATCGGCCAAAACGTGAACAAAGTCCGGAACGATGTAATCGAGCAGTCGCTGATAGTGCGTCACAAGAACTGTCGCATTGTTGCTGTTCTTCAATTTATTCACGCCGCCGGCAACAATGCGAAGCGCATCGATGTCGAGGCCCGAGTCCGTTTCGTCCAAAAGCGACAGTCTTGGCGACAGTACGGCCATTTGCAGAATTTCATTTCGCTTTTTCTCGCCACCGGAGAATCCGACATTCACGCCACGCTCGAGAAATTTAGGATCCATCTCGACGAGTTCGAGTTTCGACTTCAAGAAGGTCGCAAACTGCGGTGCGCTCATCTCCTCGACACCTTGGTGTTTACAAATCGCATTGAACGAAGTTCTTAAGAAAATCTCATTTGTTACGCCTGGCACTTCCACGGGATACTGAAACGCCAAAAAGACACCTTCTTTTGCGCGCTGATCGGGATCCATCTCCAAAAGATTCTTCATCGAAAAATTAATTTCGTACCTCACTGTCCCGGAAACGACTTTGTAGTCGGGGTGCCCCGCCAAAACTTTTGACAGCGTCGACTTCCCAGAACCGTTGGGTCCCATGATCGCGTGCACTTCTCCAGGGCGTACGGTCAAATTGATGCCCTTCAATACCGGTTTGTCGCCGATATCGACATGGAGGTCTTTTACTTCTAACAGAACTTGTTCGACGGCCATCTCACGCTTTCTTTGGGGCCATTAGCCCACCGAGTTTTCAAGTTTCATTTCAATCAACTTCACAGCCTCGACAGAAAATTCGAGCGGCAGTTGTTTGAAGACATCTTTACAGAATCCATTCACGAGCATTGATATTGCCGCCTCTTTATCAAGACCACGGGACTGAAGATAAAAGAGCTGGTCTTCACTGATACGAGACGTCGTCGCCTCATGCTCAAGAGTCGCTGTTCGATTCTTCACTTCCATGTAGGGATACGTGTTGGCCGACGCGTTGCCGCCAACAAGCATGGAATCGCACTGCGAGTAGTTTCTAGCATTTTCAGCCGACGGCATGATCTTGACTTGCCCTCGGTAGCTATTCTTTGAGTGCCCCGTCGAGATTCCCTTCGACAAAATGGTGCTCTTGGTATTTTTCCCGATGTGGATCATCTTCGTGCCGGTGTCGGCTTGCATGTGATCATGCGTGAGAGCGACAGAATAGAAGGCACCCTGTGAACCATCACCAAGAAGAATACAGCTGGGATATTTCCAAGTGATAGCCGATCCCGACTCAATCTGAGTCCACGAGATTTTAGAGTTCTTGCCCTGGCATTTTCCGCGCTTCGTGACGAAGTTGTAGATTCCGCCGATTCCATTTTTGTCGCCCGTGTACCAATTCTGAACCGTCGAATACTTTATCTCGGCATCGTCCATCGCAACCAACTCAACGACGGCCGCATGAAGCTGATTTTCATCTCTTTGAGGCGCCGTGCAACCCTCTAGGTAGTTTACGAAGGATCCCGAGTCCGCAATGATCAGAGTTCGCTCGAACTGCCCTGTTTCAGACGCGTTGATTCGGAAATATGTCGATAGATCGAGAGGGCACCGCACGCCCTTTGGGATATAAACAAAAGATCCATCGGTGAACACGGCGGCGTTCAAGGCACCAAAAAAGTTGTCACTGGTTGGAACCACAGATCCGAGATATTTTTTTACAAGCTCGGGATGTGTGTGAACAGCTTCCGAAATAGAACAAAAGACAACACCATGACGAGCCAGCTCGGCCTGATGAGTTGTTCCAACAGAAACCGAATCAAATACGGCGTCGACGGCAACGCCTGAAATTCGTTTTTGTTCTGAAAGAGGAATGCCAAGGCGCTCGAACGTTTTTAATAACTCCGGATCGAGTTCATCCAGCGATTGTTTTTTCTCGGGTGCTTTTTTGGGCGCCGAGTAATAGATAATATTTTGGTAATCGATTTTCGTATATTTCAGATCTGCCCACTCGGGCTCTTTCATCGTCAGCCAAAGCTTGTAGGCCTTAAGACGATAATCAAGCATCCACGCAGGTTCATTTTTTTTAGAGGATATGAGCCGAATCGTGTCCTCGCTCAAACCCTTCGCGATCGCATCGGTCTCGATGTCGGTCACAAAACCATGTTTATACTCGAGATCGGGCAGCTGTTGGCTCATTGCTCAAACCCCACGGCGCGATCGGCCCCTAAAGTCACAGCTGGCGGCTTCTGCGCGCTTCCGCCTCGGCCGGCTTCGATCAGTTCTGCCACGGACAGGTTTCGGTAGAATTCCGCCATTTTGCGATTGAGTAGTTGAATCGGAGAAACAATGTTGCACGTGTTTCGAAGGTCGCAGGCCCCCTCTTCGGCTTCGTGCAGACAACGGGCGACACCCAGCGGTCCAAGTATCATCTCGAGGAGATCGTAGAATGTAACACGATGAAGATCCTTACTGATGGCGTATCCGCCGTGGGCCCCTTGCTCAGAAACAAGGATCGACCGGTTTGCCAATGTTTGGAGAACGCGAGCTAAAACATCGTGAGGACAACCGTAGAGGCTCGACATTTCTTTGACTGTCGTAAGCTCACCAGGCGTTTTGGCGCGCATGTGCTTAAGTGCGATCAATGCGTACTCGACTTTTCGATGAATTCGGTTCATAATTTCGCTCCGAGATGAAAACTAATCGAAAACAGCATCAAGGGCAATTCATCTCGGTCTTTTTAAGTCTTATTTGGGATTTTTAAAACGGTACTGCGGTTTTCGTTTTCCTGAATTAGAATGGGGTCTTAGAACAGGTGAGCCAAAGTCTTCGTTCCATTTTCGTTGTCTTCTTCAGCCTGTTTACCGCCATTTCTGGGACGTGGTTATATCTGAATTCCAAGGCGAAAAATAAGCCGATTAAAACACCCTTTGAGCACAGCTTCACGACAACTGCTCACGAGGGTGGGCGCCGTCTCGTACTTCTGCGCGTTCAAACTCCTGCGGATGCCGCTCTTGCTGTCCGGAAAAACAATACGATCACTTCGGGACTTTGGCTGGATGTACATTTGGGTGGCGAAAATCAGCTGGTCGTTGCGCGCACAGATTTACTTCCGGGTGGCGCAATGAAAGGCAAACCGATTGAAATTTCGTCGCGAGCCGAATGTGAATCGGCAGGACTCTTCGAGCTCTCCGAGTTTTATCCCCACCTCAAGGCCGTTCCGGTCGTCTTAAATCTGATCAGTCGTCGGCCCGGTCTTTCGAACAAAATTCTCGAAATCTGGGGCGACGGTTCAAAGCCTCTTTCGCTCGACAATGTGGCCCTGCAAGCCGAAAGCGACGGCACACTGAAAGAGCTTCGCGAGGGTCAGCCGCGCGGTCTTTTTGGTTCCAGCCAATCGGCTCTCATTCAAATTGAGGTCCTGGCAAATTTTGGTCTCGAGGAGCTGGTCAACTTAAAGTCTGATTTGGTCATCTCTGATCAAGAGGAACGCCGTAGCGGCGCGATGGTGGTTCGAAAGCGAGCCGCAACTTTAGGTGAAGCGCATCGTCGCGGACTTCGGCGCTATGCAGGTCCTGCGCGCAGCCTCGAAAGCGCAAAAGAGCTCTTTGAAGCCAACTACGATGGCGTGCTTGTCGAGGGACGAGATGTTTTCGACGCACTCTTGAACCAAGAAAAGATCTAAAATTTCGCAGCGCTGTTTGATTCTCAGCGCTTTACAAGAATACGCTAATGCCAACATGTTCATGAAGGAGCTTCATCGTGGCAGCAGCGCCAAAAATCGCAGTTAAAACAGGAATTATCGACGGAGTGCTTGGGGCCGGCCCCGTTGTGCAAGGCTTGTTGTTTCTCATGATCGCTCTCAGCGTGATCTCTTGGGCCATCATTATTACAAAGCGCCGCCAGCTTTCACTCATGCAAACGGCGAACGAACTTTTCGTCGAGGCATTTTGGAAGTCTCAGTCGCTCGAGGACATGGGAGCTCGCGCGAAAGATTTTGAAAATTCAAATGTCGCCCGAGTTTTCACAGCGGCTTTTCAAGAGCTTCAACGAATCGCAGAGAAAACTCTGGGCGCCAACAGCGGCGATATCGGATCCAACGCGGGAACGCGCCTCACTGGGCTCGACAACCTTGAACGCACGTTGCGCAAGTCGACAGACTCTGAAATCGCAAAAGCCGAAGCGAATCTCAGCTTTCTTGCGACGGTCGGAAGTACAGCGCCTTTCATCGGTCTGCTTGGAACCGTCATTGGAATTATGACGTCCTTTCAAAACATTGCTTCTAGCGGATCAGCGAGCCTCGCGGTGGTGGCGCCGGGTATCTCGGAAGCTCTTTTCGCCACAGCTGTTGGTCTTTTTGCGGCGCTACCGGCAGTGGCTGGCTACAATTACTTTGTCGGCCGTGTGCGAAAGATCGAGATGGAAGTCGCAAGCTTCGGTTCCGACTTTTTGAACGTGGCTAAACGCAACTTCTTCAAAGAAAACTGATATGGGAATGTCTGGCGGAAGCTCAAATGGTGGTCGCGGCAGTCGTGCCGTTATGAGCGAAATCAATGTCACTCCGCTTGTCGACGTCATGTTGGTCTTGTTGATCATCTTCATGATCACAGCGCCCATGATGCAGCAAGGGCTTGAAATCGAACTTCCAGAAACGGCCGCTTCCGGAGTATCGACGTCCGAAGAGCCTTTTGTACTGGTGATTACAAAAGCTCGCAAAATTACTGTGGGCGGCACTCCGATTCCGACGGCGGATCTTCGCGTGCGTCTCACAGCAATTTTTGAAAAACGGCCCAATAAGCAGATTTACTTACAAGCCGACAAAAGCGTCGACTATGGCTTTGTCGCCGAGACGATGGCCGAGATTCGAGCGGCCGGTATTAGCAATATTGGTCTCGTAACTATGCCGAAGAGCCTCTAGGAAAATGGCCATGCAGGACGTGAGCGAAAGCACTGACATCAAAAGCGCGCTCGTCAAATCGGCGATCGCGCACGTCGTGCTGATTCTTATCCTCACTGTCCGCGCTTATATTTTTCCGACGGAACCCCTCAGGCTTGAGAGTGCGATTCGCGTCGATATTGTCGGACTTCCAGAAAAAGCCGCAGTCCTTCCGCCGATTGTAGAAACACCGATTCCCGAAACAGCGGCTACAGAAGCGACGACCAAAGATCTCCCTCCGCCCATTAAGGAAATCGCGAAAGAAGCTCCTAAAAAAACAGAACCCGTCGTACTGAAGCCGACGAAGCCCGATCCAAAACAGCAAAAGAAAGACCAGACGGCCGCATTGAAACGCCTTGAAGCAATGGCGCGTCTCGATCGTCAAGCTCGTGCCGAGGCGGCCAACAAAGCTCTCAAAGATGTCAAAGAGGCTCAGGCTGCTGTTCGCGGAAATCAACTTTCAAAAGGAAACTCACTTTCGGGTCTGACACGTCTCGATCACGCGAAGTATCTCGACGAGCTCGAAGCGAGAATCAAAAACCAGTGGCGACCACCCAAATTTTTGGCGACGGCGAAACTGCGAGTCCGCGTGGTTGTTTTGATCGACAGTCGCGGAAATATTTTGAAAAAGTCGATCGTTCAGTCCTCCGGCAACAATGTTTTCGACGAATCGGCACTGACTGCCATCGACGGCGCCCAGCCTTTGTCGGCACCGCCAGAATCGCTGCAAGGCATTCTTGAAAATCAGGGCGTTGAACTCGACCTCGAGCCCAGCGGATTCAGATAAAACGCCACGTTACCAACATCCTCGACTTTCGACTCAAACTGAAGTGACGAGGTCCCCCGATCTAAGCGACACTAACTGCGATATCGACAGCGCAAGGAGATGGCTATGAATCGCTTTTCACGTTTTGGACTGAGCCTCGTTTTTTCTGCAACAGCCCTGATGGGCACTTCAAAATCTATGGCTCAAGAGTCCGAAGCTTCGTCTGGCTCCTCGGGTGGCGCCTACATTCGAATCACTGATGCGAACTTTAAAAAGAGCCTTTTAGCTCTTCCGCCCTTTCAGTACAGCGGCGTTGCTGGCGGAAGTCCCGCTCATCTCAAAGTCGGTAAAGATCTTTTCGACGTTTTTAGAAATGATATGGAAACCAGTGGCTATTTTGAAATGATCAAGCCGGCCGCCTACGTCGAAGACGTCTCGAAGATGGGCCTTAAACCAACTCCACAGGAGGAGGGCGGCTTCAAATTTGAAAGTTGGAAACAAATAGGTACCGACTTCTTGATTCGAGTTGGATATCGCGTGAGCGGCAATGATTTGATTGTCGACACGTACACCTATTATGTCTCACAACAAAAACTTGTTCTCGGAAAGTCCTATAAGGCTAAAACCTCGGACGCGCGCACGATTGCTCACACCTTTGCCAATGATGTTTTGAAGGAACTCACAGGCAGCCGCGGCATGTTTCTTTCGCGAATCGTAACCTCGCGAAGCACACGGCCTGATCAAAAAGAAATATTCGTCATGGATTGGGATGGCGCCAATTCCAAACAAGTCACTTTTCACAAATCGATTGCTCAGTCGCCTTCATGGTCTTTTGATGGAAAAATGGTCGCCTATTCGGCGTTCGCCTACCACGCTAACGAGAAGCGCCGAAACCTTGATCTATTCACTTACGACACATCCACAGGCCGTCGCTTTCTTGTCTCGTACCGAAAAGGTATCAATTCAGGTTCGACGTTTGCTCCGACAAACCGACATATCCTTTTGACGATTTCGAACTCAGGGAATCCCGACCTCTACAAAATGTCGCTCGATGGAAAAACTTTGGAACGCATCACGAACGGGCCTCGAGGCGCTCTTAACGTCGAGGCCTCCGTAAGTCCTGACGGATCGAAAATAGCCTTCTCGTCCGACCGAAACGGCCGACCTCACATTTTCACGATGAATGCCAACGGAACTGGAATTAAACAGATCACAATTGCCGGCGAATACAATTCGTCTCCGCGGTGGTCGCCGGATGGCAAAAGACTGGTCTTCGCTGGATCTGACAAAGGGGCTTTCGATATCTTTACCGTCAATGCCGACGGATCCGACATGATCCGCCTGACATCGGCGAGAAAGCCGAATGGAAAAATGGCTGACAACGAAGATCCAAGTTACTCGCCCGATGGTCG
>LNFM01004201.1_pt1 | contig 34861 bp, 34 predicted proteins | sample 596031 | NCBI WGS metagenome assembly LNFM01 (sample SAMN04254537, study PRJNA301005) | activated carbon metagenome | isolation source: dual media filters at the Ann Arbor, Michigan drinking water treatment plant | place: USA: Ann Arbor
ATGGAGGTCTGGGTGAACGGCAAGCTCACCGGCCGCACGGCGCTGCGCATCGCCTATTTCACGCCGACGGTGCTGCCGATGATCGCGGTGGCGAACCTCTGGCTGTTCTTCTACACGCCGGATTATGGGCTGCTGGACCAGGTCACCGGCGCCCTGCTCGGCTGGGGGCCGACCAACTGGATCGGGCAGCGGGAGACCGCGCTGGGCGCGATGATCGCGATCGCCGTCTGGAAGGAAGCCGGCTTCTTCATGATCTTCTACCTGGCGGCGCTACAGGCGATTCCGCCCAATTTGTATGAGGCGGCCTCCATCGAGGGGGCGTCCCGCGCGCGGGTGTTCTTCCGCGTGACGCTGCCGCTGCTGGGGCCGACCACGCTGTTCATCGCGGTGAATGCGGTGATCAACGGCTTCCGGCTGGTGGACCACATCATCGTCATGACGCGCGGCGGGCCGGACAACGCCACGGCGCTGCTGCTGACGTATATCTATGACCTCGGCTTCCGCTTCTGGGACACGGCCTCAGCTTCCGCCGCGACGGTGGTGCTGCTGGTGATCCTGGCGCTGACGGCGGCGCTGCAATTCGTCTTCGCCGCCAAGCGGGTGCATTACCGATGAGCGCCACCAGCATGACCCAGGCGGCGGCCTCGACCCCTGCCCTGCCCCGGCTCGGCCGGCTGCTGGAGACCGCGGCCGCCTGGCTGCTGGCGCTGGTCTGGGTGGCGCCGCTGCTCTACGCCATCTGGGCCGCGATCCACCCGAGCGAATTTGCGACACGCTTCGAGCTGTTCGCGCCGCTGACCTTCGGCAACTTCGCCGCGGCCTGGGATGCCGCGCCCTTTGCGCGCTATTTCCTGAACACCTTTGTCCTCGTGACGATGGTGCTGGTCGCGCAGTTCGTGCTCTGCACCCTCGCCGCCTTTGCCTTCGCCCGCGCATCCTTCCCCGGCAGCGGCATCCTGTTCGCGCTGGTGCTGGTGCAGATGATGATCATGCCGGACATCCTGCTGGTGGAGAATTACCGCACGATGCGCGCGCTGGGGCTGGTGGATACCATCCTGGCCATCGGCCTGCCCTACATGGCCAGCGCCTTCGGCATCTTCCTGCTGCGGCAGACCTTCAAGCAGGTGCCGAAGGAGCTGGAGGAAGCGGCGCGGGTGGAAGGCTGCGGCACGCTGGGCATTCTGCTGCGCGTCTATGTGCCGCTGGCGAAGCCCACCTACCTGGCCTATGGGCTGACCAGCGTGTCCTACCACTGGAACAACTTCCTCTGGCCGCTGGTCATCACCAACAGCGTGGAGACGCGGCCGCTGACGGTGGGCTTGTCAGTGTTCGCCTCCACCGACCAGGGGATCGACTGGGGGATCATCAGCGCGGCGACGCTGATGACCTCCGCCCCCCTACTGCTCGGCTTCCTGCTGTTCCAGCGTCAGTTCGTGCAGTCCTTCATGCGGGCCGGAATCAAGTGAAGCCCATCAGGTGATTCGCGCCAGGTAGTCATGGCCCATCCGCGCATAGGTCAGCGGATGCGCGCGGGCCGGATCCTGCTCCGCCTCCACCACCAGCCAGCCCTCGTAATCGGGCAGGTTCGCGAAGACCGCCGGGTAGTCCACGCAGCCATCGCCGGGCACGGTGAAGACGCCTTCCAGCACGGCATCGAGGAAGGACAGGCCGCGCGCCTTCACATCGGCCATCACGGCCGGGCGGATATCCTTGCAATGCACATGCACCACCCGCGCGGCGTGGCGCGCGGCGGCACGCACCGGGTCACCGCCGGCGAAGGTCAGGTGGCCGGTGTCCAGCAGCAGGCCGACATCGCTTGTGCCTTCCATCAGCCGGTCCACCTCATCCTCCGCCTCGATCGCGGTGCCCATGTGGTGGTGATAGGCCATGGACAGGCCGCGCGCCTTCAGCCGGCGCGCCATCTCATCCAGCCGCGGCAGCAGCACATCCCATTGCGCGCGGGTCAGGATCGGCCGGCAGCACAGGGCGGTGGCCTTTTGGCCGTGCACGCTGCCTGTCACCTCGCAATGCACCATGGTGGTGCAGCCCAGGGCGGTGAGCAGCGCGATATGCGGCTCGGCTTCCGCCATCTCCGCCTCCACATCGCGTTCCAGCAGCCGCGAGCCGTACCAGCCGGAGACCAGCGCCAGGCCGTGCGCGTCCAGGATCGGCTTCAGCGCGGCCGGCTGGCGCGGAAACTTGTTGCCGAGCTCCACACCGGCAAAGCCGGCCAGCCTGGCTTCCGCCAGGCAGGTCTCGAGCGGGGTTTCCGCGCCGAGCTCCGGCATGTCGTCATTCGTCCAGGTCAGGGGATTGATCCCGAGCCGCACTTTCATCTGTGTCACGCTCCGCTGCCCCGCTTCCGCAGGGCGGTTTCATAGGTCTTCCGGGCGGCTTCCTGCGCGGCGCCGCGGGGCGCGGCACTCACCGGCACCTCCCACCAGGCGCCACCTTCCGCCGTGCTGATGGCCGGGTCCGTGTCGATCACCACCACGCTGGTGCGCTTGGCGGACAGCGCCTTGGGCAGGGCCGCCTCCAACTCCGCGACACTCCCGACCTTCACCGCCTGTGCGCCCAAGGCCCGTGCATGCGCCGCGAAATCCACGCGCGGCGCGGCGTCGGCCAGCAGGTTCAGGAAAGGCGCGCCGCCAGTGCCCTGTTGCAGCCGGCTGATGCAGCCGAAGCCGCGATTATCCAGCACCACGATGGTCAGCTTGGCGCCCAGCGCCACGCTGGTCGCGATTTCGCTGTTCATCATCAGGTAGCTGCCATCGCCTACCAGCACCACCACTTCGCGCTTCGGCGCCGCCAGTTTCGCGCCCAGCCCGCCGGCAATCTCATAGCCCATGCAGGAGAAGCCGTATTCCACGTGGTAGGAAGCGGCATCCGTCGCGCGCCACAGCTTGTGCAGCTCCCCCGGCAGCCCGCCGGCGGCGCAGACCACGATGCCATCCGCCGGCATCGCCCGGTTCACCGCGCCGAGCACCTGCGCATCCGAGGGCAGCCCCGCCTCGCGCGGCTTCGGCGCGGCGGTGATGCGCTCCACGCTGCGATGCCAGCGGCCCGTCGCCGTCACCGCCTTTTCCTGCCAGGGCCGCGGCGCATCCCAGCGGCCGAGACCGGCGCTCAGCGCCACCAGGCCGCGCAGCGCATCCGCCACCAGCGGCTGCGCGCCGTGTTTGCCGGCGTCGAAGCCGCCGACATTCAGGCCGATGATGCGCGCGCTGCCGAACAGGGCGCGGGATCCGGTGGTGAAATCCTGTAGCCGCGTGCCGACCGCCAGCACCACATCGGCCTTCTCCGCCAGGGCATTGGCCGCCGCGCTGCCGGTGACGCCGATGGCGCCGGCGTTGCGGGGGTGGTCCCAGGGCAGGCTGCCCTTGCCGGCCTGGGTTTCCGCCACCGGCACGGCGTGGCGATGCGCGAAATCGGCCAGCGCGGCCTCGGCGCCGGCATATTTCACGCCGCCGCCGGCCAGGATCAGCGGGCGCTTGGCGTCGCGCAGCAGCGCCACCGCCTCCGTCAATTCGTGCCGGTCCGGCTCCGGCGCGCGGGGGCGGTGCAGGCGCTTGCGGAAGAACGCCGTGGGCCAGTCGAAGGCCTCGGTCTGCACATCCTGCGGAAAGGCGAGCGTGACGGGGCCGCATTCCACCGGGTCCAGCAGCACCCGCAGCGCCGCCGGCAGCGCGGCCAGCAATTGTTCGGGCCGCATGATCCGGTCGAAATAGCGCGAGACCGGCCGGAAGCAGTCATTGGCGGAGGCGGTGCCGTCGCCGAAATGCTCCACCTGCTGCAACACCGGGTCCGGTTGCCGGCTGGCAAAAATGTCGCCGGGCAGGAACAGCACCGGCAGGCGGTTCACATGCGCCAGCGCCGCGGCGGTGACCATGTTGGTCGCCCCCGGCCCGATGGAGGTGGTGCAGGCCATCATCCGACGCCGCGCATGGGTCTTGGCGAAGGCGATGGCGGCATGGGCCATCGCCTGCTCGTTATGGGCGCGGAAGGCCGGCAGGGACTTGCCCATGGCCTGCAAGGCCGGGCCGAGTCCCGCCACATTGCCATGGCCGAAAATGGCCCAGACCCCGCCGAAGATCGGCACGGTCCGGCCCTCCAGCTCGGTCATCTGGGCGGCCAGGAAGCGCCAGGTGGCCTCGGCGGCGGTCAGGCGTATGGTGGCCATGGATTCAGGTCCTGGGCGTCATTGGCGGCGAGCCGGGGCAGAGTTACAGTTTGATGACAGTCCTCACAAGCGGACCGCCCAAAAGCCGCCCGCCAGGAAACACCATGCTGCATTTCGCACAATTCGGCGCCGGACGCATCGGCGCCATCCATGCCAATAGCCTGGCCGGCAGCGGCCTCGGCCGGCTGCGCCACGTGGTGGACGTGCATGCCCCCGCCGCCGAGGCCCTGGCCACCCGCTACGGCGCCCAGGTCTCCACCACGGAGGCCGCACTGGCGGACCCGCAGGTGGGCGCGGTGATCATCGCGAGTTCCACCGACACCCATGCGGATTTGATCATTGCCGCGGCCCGGGCCGGCAAGGCGATCTTCTGCGAAAAGCCGATCGACCTGTCCCTCGCCCGGGTGGATGCCTGCCTGGAAGCCGTGCAGGCCGCCGGCGTGCCCATGCTGATCGGCTTCAACCGCCGCTTCGACCCTGATTTTTCGGAACTGCACCGCCGAATCCAGGCTGGCGCGATCGGCGCGGTGGAGCAGGTGGTCATCACCAGCCGTGATCCCGGCCCGCCGCCAGTTTCGTATATCAAGGTCTCCGGCGGGCTGTTCCGGGACATGACGATCCATGATTTCGACATGGCGCGCTGGATGCTGGGCGAGGAACCCACCGAGGTCTTCGCCACCGGATCGAACCTGGTGGACCCCGGGATCGGCGCGGCGGGCGATATCGATTCGGCCATGGTGGTGCTGAAGACTGCGTCCGGCCGCCTGGCCACCATCAACAACAGCCGCCGCGCATCCTATGGCTATGACCAGCGGGTGGAGGTGCATGGCAGCCTCGGCCGGCTGATCGCGGGCAACCGCGTGGGCAGCACCGTGGAACAGGCGGATGCCCAGGCGGTGTCCACCGAGAAGCCGCTGCACTTCTTCCTGGAGCGCTACGCAATGGCCTATCGCGCCGAGATGCTGGCCTTCATCGAGGCGGTGACCAATGGCACGCCGATGCCCGTCGGCGCCGCGGATGGGCGCCAGGCGCTGGTGCTGGCCGATGCCGCCTTGCGGTCCATGGCGGAAGGCCGCGTGGTGCGGCTGTGAGGATCGCCCTGCCCGGCCGCCGCATCCTGGTAACGGGCGGCACCCAGGGCATTGGCGAGGGTGTGGCGCTGGCGGCCGCCGAGGCCGGGGCGGCGGCCATCTGCATCACGGGCCGCAACGCGGATCGCGGCGCGCAGGTGGTGGCGCGCCTGCGCGGGCTGGGGACTGCCGCGCATTTCGTCGCGGCGGATCTGGCGGATGCCGAGGCGACCACCGGCATCGTCGCTCAGGCCGAATCGGCGCTGGGGCTGATGGACGGGCTGGTGAACGCCGCCGGCCTGACCGACCGCGGCACGATCTTGGACACCGATGTGGCGCTGTGGGACCGGCTGTTCGCCGTGAACGCCCGCGCGCCCTTCCTGCTCACCCAGGCCTTTGCACGGCGCCTGGTGGCGGAGAAGCGGCCCGGTTCGATCGTCAACGTCATCACCATGTCGAGCCATGGCGGCCAGCCCTTCCTCACCGGCTACGCCGCCTCCAAGGGCGCGCTGGCGACACTCACGAAAAACACCGCCCACGGCCTGCGCGCGCATCGCATCCGGGTGAACGGCATCAATCTCGGCTGGGCCGACACGCCCGGCGAACACGCCATCCAGGCCAAGGACGGCAACCCGCCCGATTGGCGCGAGACGGCCGAACCGGCACAACCCTTCGGCCGACTGATCCGCCCCGCGGATGTGGCGGGGCTTGCCACCTACCTGCTGTCGGACGCGGCGGAAATGATGACCGGCGCGCTGATCGACTTCGACCAGAATGTCATGGGAGCCTATGAGTGACCGACCTCAAGCACCGCATGGCCGTGGCCGCCGCCATCGCGCAGGAGGCCGCGGCGCTGGCCTTCGCCATGCGCGCCAACGGCATGGCGGAGACCACCCTGAAGGGCGCGCAGGATTTCCTGACCGAAGCCGATGGCGCGACCGAAAGCTTCATCCGCGCCAAGCTGGCCCGGCATTTCCCGGGTGATGCGATCATCGGCGAGGAACAGGGCGGCGCGGTGATGGGCGATGGCCCGGTCTGGATTCTCGACCCGATCGACGGCACCTCCAACTTCTCGCGCGGCAGCGACCGCTGGTGCGTCTCGATCGGCATGGCGCTTGGTGGCCGTGCGGTTCTGGGTGCCATCGCCCGCTACGCGCCGGCCGAGATCTTCGTGGGCGCGGAGGGCTGCGGCGCCACGCTGAACGGCGTGCCGATCCACCCCGCCGCCACCACCGACATGCGCCGCGCCATCATCGAGGTGGGCTGGTCGAACCGGAAGCCGCTGGCGGATTTCCACCGCCTGGCGCAGGCCGCCATGGCAGAAGGCGCCGGGCTGCGCGTCGGCGGCTCCGGCACGCTCGGGCTGGTCGAGACGGCGGTCGGGCGGCTCGATGCCTATATCGAGCAGCACATCAATTCCTGGGATGCCTGCGCGGCGGTGGCCATCGCGCGGGAGGTCGGCTGCTGGATCAACGGTTTTGATAGCGGCGACTGGATCGCGGAGGGCAATCCCGTCGGCATCGGCGCGCCCGGCCTGGCCGCCGCGCTGGAATCGCTGATGAAGGCTTGAGCCCGGCCGCGTCGCGGCCTTAACTGGACTGTCACAAACAGAGTACCGGACCGGCGCCATAACGCCGGCCATCCCCACTGGAGGTTTGCCCGTCCATGTCCACCACCCGCCGCATGCTGGCCACCGGCTTTGCCGTGACCCTCACCGCCCTGCTGCCCACCGCCGCCAGCGCCCAAGGCAACCTGACCGTCTATTGCTCGGTGCAGGAGGAATGGTGCCGCCCGATGGTCCAGGCCTTCGAGCGTGCGACCGGCGTGCGCGTGGCCATGACGCGCAAATCCTCCGGCGAGACCATGACGCAGATCCGCGCCGAAGCCGCCAATCCGCGCGGCGATGTGTGGTGGGGCGGCACCGGCGACCCGCATATGCAGGCGGCTGAGGAGAACCTGACCGCCGAATACCGTTCGCCACGCATGTCGGAGCTGCACGACTGGGCGACGCGCCAGGCTGAACAGGCCCGCTTCCGCACCATAGGCATCTATGCCGGCGCGCTGGGGTTTTCCTACAACACGACGGAACTCACCCGCCGCCGGATCGCGGCGCCGACCTGCTGGGCGGATCTGGCGAAGCCGGAATTCCGCGGTGAGATCCAGGTCGCGGACCCCAACACCAGCGGCACCGCCTACACCATGCTGGCCACGCTGCTGCAGGTGATGGGAGAGGAACCGGCCTTCACCTACCTCCGCGCCCTGCATCGCAATGTGAACCAGTACACCCGATCCGGCGCCGCGCCGGCGCGTGCGGCGGCGACGGGGGAGACGCTGGTCGGCATCACCTTCCTGCATGATGCGGTGTCCCAGAAAATCAACGGCGCGCCGGTGGAAATCGTCGCCCCCTGCGAGGGCACGGGCTACGAGATCGGCTCCATGTCCATCATCCGCGGCGCGCGGAACATGGAAAACGCGCAGCGCTTCTATGACTGGGCGCTCAGCCCGGAGGCGCAGGCCATTGCCGGCCAGGCGAACTCCTTCCAGCTGCCGTCGAACCGCAACGCGCCGATCCCGCCGCAGGCGCCGCGCTTCGAGAATATCCGCCTGATCGACTATGATTTCGCGCGCTGGGGTTCGGCGGCGGAGCGTACCCGCGTGATCACGCGCTGGGAGCGTGAAGTGCGCGCCGGCGCCCGCTGATTTTTTCGGAAACGGGCCGGGACGATGTCCCGCCTGACCCTGGCCCGCGCCGCGCTGTTCTGCGCCGCGCTTGGCCTGTTCCTCGCCCCCTGGCATGGCCTGCAGGATGGCTTTTCGGAACTTGCCGCCTGGCCGGGCGGCAGCGCGGCGCCGCTGGTGGCGCTGCTGTTGGATGGCTCGCGCTGGTGGCTGGCGCCGGTGGCGCTGCTTCTGGCGCTGGCCGCCCCTGCCCTGCTGCGCGGCCGTGCCGGGGCCAGCCTGGCCTGGATCGGCGCCGGGCTGGTGCTGGCGGTGTTCGGCGCCGGCTACGCCATCGGGCTGAACGGGCTGCAATGGGGCTGGCTGGCGCCGCTGCTGGGCGCACCGCCGGCCCAGCCCTCCCTCGGCTGGGGGGCCTTCCTGGTGCTGGCCGGCGGCATCGGGCTGTTCGCGGCTGGCCAGGCGGCGCGCGGGCGATTCGGCGCGGATGCCTTCGTGGCCTTCCTGGTCTGCGGCTGCGGCTTCCTGCTGATCCTGTTCGTCTTCCTGCCGCTGGTGAACATGCTGTCCGCCGCCTTGTACGAGGATGGCAGGCTGGCACCCGCCGCCTTCGGCGCAAGGCTGGTGGCGCCGGAGGCCTGGAGCCTCGCCTGCCTCTCCACCCATGCCGGCTGCGGCGTGGTCTGGAACACGCTGCTGCTGGCGAGCCTGACGGCGGTGATCTCCACCCTGCTGGGCTTGGCCTTCGCGCTGCTCGCCGTGCGTGGCGGGGCGCGCGGGCCGATCAGCGCCGGCGCCTTCCGCGCCATGACCATCCTGCCGCTGATCACGCCCCCCTTCGTCGTCTCGCTCGCCCTGATCGTGTTGTTCGGCCGCACCGGCCTGGTCACCGGGCTGATGTGGGACTGGTTCGACATTCCGCGCAGCCGCTGGATCTACGGCCTGCCGGGCGTGCTGCTGGCGCAGGTGCTTGCGCAGGCGCCGATCGCCTTCCTGCTGCTGGACGGCGCGCTGCGGGCGATTTCCCCCAGCCTGGAGGAAGCCGCCAGCACCATGGGTGCGCGGCGCATGCGGGTGTTCCGCACCGTCACCTGGCCGCTGCTGAAGCCGGCACTGGCCGCTTCCTTCCTGCTGGCCTTCGTCGAGAGCCTGGCGGATTTCGGCAATCCGCTGGTGCTGGGTGGCGATTTCGATGTGCTGTCCACGCGCATCTTCTTCGCCATCGCCGGCGCGCGGCATGATCCGGGCCGCGCGGCGGCGCTCGCCTTGCTGCTGCTCGCCATCACCTTCGGCGCCTTCGCGTTGCAGGCGTGGTGGCTCGGCAAGCGGCGCTACACCACCGTGACCGGCAAGGGCGATAGCGGGCTGCCAGCCGCACTGCCCAAGGGGCTGAAGTTCACCTGTGCGGCGGTCGCCTGGCCCTGGATGATCTTCACCGGCGCGGTCTACGGCATCATCCTGATCGGCGGCTTCGTGCATGATATCGGGCGCGGCGATTTGTCCTTCACCTGGCGGCATCTTGGCACGGGTTTCGAAGTGGGCTGGTTTGACGGCCCGGCTTTCATCGGCAGTGCCTGGGACAGCCTGTTCACCACCATCCAGGTCGCGGCGATTTCCGCGCCACTCACGGCCGGCCTGGGCATCCTGCTGGCCTGGCTGATCGCGCGCCAGAATTTCCCCGGCCGGCGCGGGCTGGAATTCATGACCATGCTGTCCTTCGCCATCCCCGGCACGGTGGTTGGCGTGTCCTATATCATGGCCTTCAACGTGCCGCCGGTGGAGCTGACCGGCACGGCGCTGATCCTCGTCATCTGCTTCGTCTTCCGCAATTTGCCGGTCGGCGTGCGCGGCGGGATCGCGGCGCTGGCGCAGATCGACAAATCGCTGGACGAGGCTTCCGCCACCATGGGCGGCGGTGCCTTCCAGACGTTGCGCCGCGTCGTGCTGCCGCTGCTGCGGCCGGCGATCGTCACCGCGCTGGCCTATTCCTTCGTCACCGCGATGACGGCGGTGTCTGCCGTGATCTTCCTGGTCTCGGCGCGGCACAACCTGGCCACCGTCTATATCGTCGGCCGTGTGGAGGCTGGCGAAATGGCGCTGGCCATCGCCTATTCCACGGTCCTGATCGTCATCATGCTGGTGATGGTGCTGGGCATCGAGAAGCTGGTCGGCCGCGCCCGCCTCGGCCGCGGCAGTGCCGGCGCCCCACCCATCCGCACCGGAGCCTGAGCCCATGTCCGAAATCGCCATCAATTTCGAGCGGGTCACCAAGGCCTTCGGTCCCATGCGCGCGGTGGATGAGGTGTCCTTCAACCTGCCGCGTGGCGCGCTGGTGACGCTGCTCGGCCCTTCCGGCTGCGGCAAGACCACGACGCTGCGGCTCGTGGCGGGGCTCGAACTGCCGACCGGCGGACGCATCGAGATCGAGGGCCGCGACGTCACCGGCCTGTCCGCCGCCGAACGCCGCATCGCCATGGTGTTCCAATCCTATGCGCTGTTCCCGCATATGAATGTGCTGGAGAACGTCTCCTACGGCCTGCTGGTCAACGGCGCCCGCAAACCCTCCGCCGAGGCCGAGGCGAATGCCATGCTGAAGACGCTCGGGCTGGAAGGGCTGGGCCAGCGCCTGCCATCCGAACTCTCGGGCGGCCAGCAGCAGCGCGTGGCGGTGGCGCGCGCGCTCGTGCTGCGGCCGAAGGTGCTGCTGTTCGATGAGCCGCTGTCCAACCTCGATGCCCGTCTGCGACGCCGGGTGCGGGAGGATATTCGCGACCTGCAACGCAAGCTGGGCCTCTCGGTCGTCTATGTGACGCATGACCAGCAGGAGGCGCTGGCCGTCTCCGACCTGGTCTGCGTGATGCGCGCCGGCAAGATCGCGCAGATGGGCACGCCGGTGGAGCTCTATGACGACCCGGCCGATGCCTTCATCGCCGACTTCATGGGCGAGGCGAACGTACTGCCCGGCGAGGTTCTGGCACCGGGCCGCATCGCGCTGGGCGGCGTCGCTCTCGATGTGACGATGCGGGCGCATCCGCCCGGCCCGGCGCAGATCGCAGTGCGCCCCGAATCCATCCTGCCGCAGCCCGAGGGCGCCCCCGGCCTGCCCGGCCGCATCCAACGCGCCGCCTTCCTCGGCCAGACGCGGGAATATGAAGTGGAGACGGCCGCTGGTACGCTGTTCGTGGTGACGCCGGCGGCGAGCCCCGCCTTCGCGATGGGCGAGGCAGTTTCCTGCCGGCTGGACCGCGTGATTCCGCTGCGCGACGCGAAAGGCTGAGGCCCATGCAGATCGACTACTATTTGTCCCTCGGCAGCCCCTGGGCGCATCTCGGCGCGGCGCGGATCGAGGCGTTGGCAGCCCGCTACGGCGCCACCATCCGACCCTATGTGTGTGACTACCGGGAGACGATCTTCCCGGCCTCCGGCGGCCTGCCGCTGCCCAAGCGCAGCCCGCAGCGCCAGGCGTACCGGATGCAGGAGCTGCGGCGCTGGCGCGCGCATCTCGGCATCCCGATCAATCTGGTGCCGCAAAGCTACGACGAGGGTTTTGCCGCCGCCTGCGTCATCGCGGCGCGGGAGACGGCGGGCGATGTCGCCGCGCTACGCCTCGCCCACCGCCTGCTGAAGGCGCTGTGGGAGGAGGATCGCAACCCCGGCGAGCGGGAGACGCTGGCCGCGCTGGTCACCGATGCCGGGCTGGATGCGCCGGCCCTGCTAACCCTGGCGGAAGACCCGCGCTGGGCCGCGCTGCGCCAAGCCGACAGCGAAGCCGCACTCGCCCGCGGCGTCTTCGGCGCCCCCACCTATGTCATCGGCGAGGACATGTTCTGGGGGCAAGACCGGCTCGATTTTGTCGAGCGGCGGCTGGCTCAGCCGGCGTAGCGGGCCAGGGCCAGATCGCTGGCATCGATATCCGGCGCCTTGCCGCTCATCAGATCCGCCAGCACCCGGCCCGAGCCACAGGCCATGGTCCAGCCCAGGGTGCCATGGCCGGTATTCAGGAACAGATTCGGGAAGCGCGTGGCGCCGACCACCGGCGTGCCGTCCGGCGTCATCGGCCGCAGCCCGGTCCAGAAGCTGGCCTTGGCGACATCGCCGCCGCGCGGGAACAGGTCCGTCACCGTGTGCTCCAGCGTGCGCCGGCGCGGCCAACGCAGCGTGTCGGAGAAGCCGGCGATTTCCGCCGTGCCGCCGACGCGGATTCGGTCACCCAGGCGCGTCACCGCGATCTTGAAGGTCTCGTCCATCACGGTGGAAACCGGCGCACCCTCCGGGTCCGACACCGGCAGGGTCAGCGAATAGCCCTTCACCGGATAGACCGGCACATGCAGGCCGAGCGGCCGCAGCAGCTTCGGCGCGAAGCTGCCGAGTGCCACCACGTAGCGATCCGCCCTCACCTGGCCCTGGCTGGTGGCGATGGCCGTCACCAGGCCACCCTCGGTCTCGATGCCCTGGATGTCGATGCCGTAGCGGAACTTCACCCCCGCGACCTCGGCGAGCGCGGCCAGGCGCTGGGTGAACAGGAAGGCGTCGCCCGTCTCATCCCCCGGCAGGCGCAGCCCGCCGACATATTTTCCTTCGACGAAGCGCAGTGCCGGTTCCACGGCCGCGCAGCCGGCAGCGTCCAGCACCTCATAGGGAACCTGGAACTGGTCGAGCACCTTGGTGTCGTTCGGCACGGCGTCGAGCTGCTTCTGCGTGCGGAACAGCTGCAACGTGCCCTGTGTGCGCTGGTCGTATTCGATGCCGGTGGCGCCGCGCAGGTCGCGCAGGCAGTCCCGCGAATATTCGGCCAGCCGCACCATGCGCGACTTGTTCAGGTTGTAGGCGTCCTCGGTGCAATTCGCGAGCAGCCGGGCCATCCAGCCATACAGGCGCGTATCCAGCAGCGGCCAGACCACCAGCGGCCGGTGGTGCATCATCAGCCATTTCAGCGCCTTCACCGGAATGCCGGGGCCCGCCCAGGGTGCCGAATAGCCGGGCGAGACCTGGCCGGCATTGGCGAAGCTGGTCTCCATGCCCGGGGCCGGCTGGCGGTCCAGCACCGTCACCTCATGCCCCGCCTGGGCCAGGTACCAGGCGCTGGCCACACCCACCACGCCGCTGCCGAGCACGAGAACGCGCATCATCGTCATCCCTTGCGATTCGTGGAGCTTAGCCGGTGGAACCAGCGAATTTCATGCCGCATCGGCGCAGGATGGGTCGCCAAGGGCCGTTCCACGCAATATTCTGCGAAGAATTCGTGGAAACTGCCGATGGACGAAATCGACCGCGCGATCATCCGCGCCCTGCGCGCCGATGGCCGCATGCCGAATGCCGCGCTGGCCGCCACGGTGGGCCTCTCACCCTCCGCCTGCCTGCGCCGGCTGCGGCTGCTGGAAAGCCGTGGAATCATCCGCGGCTATACCGTGCTGGTGGACGAACCCTCCCCGGCTGGCGTGGTCACGGTGATCGTGCAGATCACCCTGGAACGGCAGACGGATGACCATCTGCGCCGCTTCGAGGATGCGGTGCGGCGTTGCCCCGAGGTCCGCGAATGCCATCTGATGACTGGCATCGCCGACTACCTGCTGCGGGTGGAAGCCCGCGACGCGGCGGATTACGAGCGCATCCACAAGGAGGCGCTGTCCCGCATGCCCGGCGTCTCCCGCATACAGTCGAGCTTCGCCATCCGCACCGTGATCCGCGGCGGCGGGTGACGGACTCCATCGCGGTTCCATCAATCTGGTGAATGGTCGCCATGCCGGCCCTGTGATGGCGAACCGGCAAGGGCCGGCCCACATCTGGCCCAACAGCGGCGCCACCCGTGCCGCTCGCCTGCAAGGACATTGTAATGACCACAACCCCCGACCTGTTCGGCCCCGTGAAGCTGGGCGGCCTGACCCTGCCGAACCGCATCGTCATGGCGCCGATGACCCGCAGCCGCGCCCCGGGCAACCTGCCGAACGCGCTGATGGCCGAATACTACGCGCAGCGCGCCTCCGCCGGCCTGATCATCACGGAAGGCACCACGCCCTCGGCCAATGGCCGCGGCTATATCGACATCCCCGGCCTCTATAGCGAGGCGCAGGTCGAAGGCTGGCGCGGCGTGGCGGAGGCGGTGCATGCCAAGGGCGGGCACATTTTCGCCCAGCTCATGCATGTCGGCCGCATCTCGCTGCCGGAATTCCAGGATGGCGCGGAGCCGGTGGCCCCCTCGGCCATCGCGGCCGCGGGCCAGATGTACACCCCCTCCGGCATGAAGCCGCTGGTCACCCCGCGGGCGGTGACCGAGGCGGAGATCGAGCAGCTGATCGAGGACTACGCCCAGGCCGCACGCAATGCGGTGGCCGCGGGGCTCGACGGCGTCGAGATCCATGCCGCGAATGGCTATCTGCCGGGCCAGTTCCTGGCGCCGAATGCCAATAAGCGGACGGATCGCTGGGGTGGTTCCGCCGAGAACCGCGCGCGCTTCCTGATCGCCATCACCGATGCCGCCGCCAAGGCGATCGGCGCGGCGCGCGTGGGCGTCCGCCTCAGCCCGGTCAATCCGTTCAACGACATCGACGATCCGGATGCGGAGGGCACCTATACGCCGGTGATCCAGGGGATCTCGGGCAAGGGGCTCGCCTATGTCCACTTCCTGGACACCAAGCCCGCCTTCGACGTGATCGGCCTGGCGCGCAAGCATTTCGACGGGCGGATCATCCTGAACGCCGGCTACGACAAGGCCCGCGCCCAGGCCGATATCGCCAGCGGCCGCGGCGACCTGATCGCCTTCGGCACCAGCTATATCAGCAATCCGGACCTGGTGGAGCGCCTGCACCGGGACGCGCCGTTGGCCGCCCCGGACCAGGCCACCTTCTACGGCGGCGATGCCAAGGGCTACACCGACTACCCGGCCCTGGCGGCGTAAGCCTTCACCACCCGATCGCCCTCGGCAGCCAGGTGGCCAGGCCGGGGGCGAAATAGACGATGGCGACGGCCAGGAACTGCATGGCGACGAAGGGGATCACGCCGCGGTAGATATGCCCGGTGGTGATCTCCGGCGGCGCCACGCTGCGCAGGAAGAACAGCGCCCAGCCGAAGGGCGGCGTCAGGAAGCTGGTCTGCAACATCACGCAGATCAGAGTCGCCAGCCACACCGGGTCCACGCCCGCATTGGCGAAGATCGGCAGGAACAGCGGCACGGCGATGTAGCTGATCTCGATCCATTCCAGGAAGAAGCCGAGCACGAAGACCAGGATCAGCATGAACCAGATGTCCGCGGCGACGCCGCCGGGCAGGAAGGCGAACAGATCCTCCACCAGCTGCTCACCGCGCAGGCCACGGAAGGACAGCGCAAAGACCTGGGCGCAGATCAGGATGAACATCATCATGGCGGTGATGCGCGCAGTGGATCGCAGCGTTTCCACCACCAGACCCCAGCTCAGCCGTCGTCCCACGGCACACACGATCAGCGCCCCGATGGCGCCCATCGCCGCCGCCTCGGTCGGCGCCGCGATGCCGGCGATGATGGACCCCAGCACCGCGCCGACAAGCCCGAGCGGCGGCGCGATCACGCGCAGCAGCTTGACCAGCAATTGCCGGGCGGAGGTCAGCGCGCGTTCCTCGGCCGGCACTGCGGGCACCATCTCCGGCCGGAAGATTCCGAGGGCCAGGAGGTACACGCAGTAGATCGCAGCCAGCATCATGCCGGGGAACACCGCGGCGGCGAACAGCGTGCCGACCGACAGGTTCATGATATCCGACAGCAGGATCAGGATCAGGCTGGGCGGGATGATCTGGCCGAGCGTGCCGGAGGCGCAGATGACGCCGCAGGAAAGCCCCGGATCGTAGCCGCGCTTCAGCAGGGCCGGCAGGGTCAGCAGGCCGAGCGTGACCACGGTGGCGCCGACGATGCCCGTGGTCGCCCCCATCAGGACGCCCACGAAGACGATGCCAAGGCCAAGCCCGCCGCGCAGCGCGCCGGACAGGCGCCCCACCACCTCCATCAAATCCTCCGCGAGGCGTGATTTCTCCAGCGCCACGCCCATGAAGACGAACAGCGGAATCGCCAGCAGCGAATAGCTGGTGACCACGCCATAGATGCGCGCCGGCAGCAGGTTGAACAGCATCGGCCCGAAGCCGAGCCAGCCGAAGGTGAAGCCGGTGACGGCCAGCGTCAGCGCCACCGGCAGGCCAAGCATCAGCAGCGCGAAGAACGCCACCAGCATGAGGATGGCGTAGATCTCGGTCAGGGGCATGATGATCTCAGCGGAGACGATGGATGGACCGCAGCGTCTCCGCCACGAATTGCAGCAGCAGCAGCGCGAAGCCCGCGGGGATGAAGGCCTTCAGGATGTAGCGCGCGGGGATGCCGCCCGGATTGGCGGATCCTTCGCCCTGGCCCCAGCTTTGCAGCACGTAGCGCCAGGAAAGCTGGATCACCAGCACACACACCACCATGCCCGCCACGCCGGCCAGCACATCGACCAGCGCCTTGTTGCGCTCCGAGAAGCCGGCATAGAGCACATCGACGCGCACATGTTCACCATGCCGCAGCGCATAGGCGGCACCGATCAACGCGATGGGCGACATCAGGTGCCACTCCAGCTCCTGCGCCCAGACGCTGCCGAGGGAAAAGCCGTAGCGCAGCAGCACGTTGCTGGCCATCACCAGCACCAGGGCGGCGACGGCCAGCGCGGAAATCTGGCCGATGCGATCAACGATAGTGTCGATCGCATCGGCCGTGCGGGCCAGGCGCGTCATCCGGCCGGGCGGATCTTGGTGTGGTAGGGGACCTCGCTATAGGTCGACCAGGCATCGAATTTCTGCTTGTAGGCCATGTAGCTGTCATGCACGCGCTTCGTCGTCGCATCCCGCGCCACGGCTTCCGCCAGCACCGCCTCGGTTTCCGTCCGCAGTCGCGCGACCACCGCATCCGGCAATTGCCGGGCGTCGACGCCCTGGTTCTTCACGAGGTCTTCCATCGCCTCCGCATTGTTCTTCTGGCACCAGGCCTCGGAGATCACATTGCAGGCAGCCACGGCGTTTTCCACGATGGCCTTGAGGTCCGCCGGCAGCCGTGCCCAGGCGGCCTTGTTGATGATGAGCTCGGAGGCCGTCGCCGTCTCATGCCAGCCGGTCGTGTGGTAGAACTTGGCCACGCGCTGCAAACCAAGCTGGCGGTCCAGATACGGCCCGACGAATTCGGCCGCATCGATCACGCCACGCTCCAGCGCCGGGAAGATCTCGCCACCCGGCAGCAGCCGCACATCGACGCCGAGCCGCTGGTACACGCGGCCGGCAAGCCCCGGGATGCGCATCTTGAGACCGCGGAAATCCTCCACCGTCTCGATCGGACGGCGGAACCAGCCGGTCATCTGCACGCCGGTATTGCCGCAGAGGAAGGGCACCAGGTTGAAGCGGTCGTATACCTCGCGCCACAGGTCGAGGCCGCCGCCATCATACATCCAGCCATTCAGCCCCTGGTAGTTCAGGCCGAAGGGCACGGCGGTGAAGTACTGCGCGGCGAAGGTCTTGCCGGTCCAGAAATAGGCGTTGGCGTAGTTCATCTCGACGATGCCGGCGGAGACGGCATCGAAGCCCTCCGCCGCCGGAACCAGCTCACCCGCGCCGAAGAACTGGATGCGGATGCGGTTGTTCGACATCCGCTGGATGCGGTCGATCAGGTCGCGGGCCGAACCCGGGCCGGTCGAATAGAAGGCGGCCTGCGGGCCGTAGAAGCTGGTCATGCGCCAGTTGAAGGTGGTCTGCGCGGTGGCCACCGCGGGGGCGGCCAGAATTCCGGCACCTCCGGCCGCGCTGGCGAACAGGTTGCGACGCTGCATCCGAAATCTCCCGTTCCTGGGCCGGGCCTGATGGGACCGCGGTTCGCGGGAACGGTTTGCAAACCTTGTGCCAGCATCGGAAGCTTGTCCGGCGCGGCATGCAATCTGCCATCCGCCCATTTGCCGGCCTTCCTGCACGGGGATAAGGCAGTGGCCAGGATTGGCGCCGCGCCCAACCCGTCCTAGCCTCCGCCCCCAGCAACCGAGAGAATCCCCGCATGTCCGACGCCGCCGAGCCCTTCGACCTTGTCCTGCGCGGTTCGGTCGTGCTGTCCGATCGCGTGCTGGCGGATGGCTATGTGGGCATCCGGGGTGAGACGATCGCAGCTCTCGGCGAGGGCGTGCCGCCGCCGGCGAAGGCCATGGCTGATCATCGCGGCCGGCTGATCCTGCCTGGCCTGGTCGATGGGCATATGCACACCTCCTCCTCCACCGGCTGGCCGGGGATCGAGAATGCGACGCGGACGGCGGCCGCCGGCGGCGTCACCACCGTCTGCGACATGCCCTATGACGTGCCCAATCCGGTGACCTCGGGCGCGATCTTCGCCGAGAAGGTGGAGTGGGTGAATCGCCTGGCGCATGTGGACGTCGCCCTCTACGGCACCATCAGGAAGTCAGGCGGCGCGGAGGATGTGGCGGCGATCGCGGAGGCCGGTGCCTCCGCTTTCAAGGTCTCGACCTATGAATACGACGCGCATCGCTTCCCGCGCCTCGATCACCCGACCATGCTGGCGGGCTTTGCGGAGATGGCGAAGACCGGGCTGATGGTCGCCGTGCACAATGAGGACCAGGAGCTGGTGATGAAATTGACGGAGGCCGCCAAGGCCGCCGGCAATACCAGCCCCATCTGGCATTGCCGCACCCGCCCGCCGCTGGCCGAAAGCATGGCGGATCTCGAGATTTTCGAGATGGCGCTGGAGACCGGCGCGCATGTGCATATCGCGCATTCCTCCATCGCGCGCGGCTTCGACCTGGCGAAGATCTATCGCGACATGGGCGCCAAGACCTCCGGCGAGGCCTGCATCCAGTATCTGTGCATGACGGAGGAAGATGTCGTGCGCCTGCAGGGCTACGGCAAATGCAACCCGCCCTTCCGCACGGCGGCGGAGGTGGAGCGCATGTGGGCCTCGCTGGCCGCGGGGACCATGGCCTATATCTCCACCGACCACGCGCCCTGGCCGCGCGCGCGCAAGGAATACAACGGCGACATCTTCCCCGTCGGCGCCGGCCTCACCGGGCTGCAGAGCTTCGCGCCGCTGATGTATACGCTGCTGGCCGAGCGCGGCCTGTCCCCCACGGTCATGGCGCGCATGTGTTCCGAGGAGCCGGCGCGCTACCATGGGCTCGACCCCAAGAAGGGCGGCATCCGCATCGGCGCGGATGCGGATTTCTGCGTGCTGGAGACCGGCGACTTCGTCTTCGACGAGCGCATCATCCAGGACCGCGAGGATTTCCGCTGGTCCGCCTATCACGGCCGGGCCATGAAGGCGCGCGTGGCGGCGACCATCCTGCGCGGCGCCGAGATCTGGAACGGCACCGAGGTGAAGGCGCGGCCCGGCGCCGGCCGCTTCGTGCCGCGCCAGCACAAGCGCAGCGCACTCGACGCATGAGCACGCAGGGCTACTACATCAAGCACCTCGCGGTGGATCTGCGGCTTGCCGTCGCGGAACATATCGCGGATGCGACGCTCGCCGCCGGACGCCAGGCGGCGCTGCTGCCGCTGACCGTGGTGGTGCTGGATGCGGGTGGCCATGTGGTGGTGCAGAAGCGCGAGGATGGCTCCGGCATCCTCCGCGCCGAGATCGCGCGCGGCAAGGCGCATGGCGCGCTCGGCATGGGCATCGGCAGCCGCGTGATCCGCGACCGGTTGAAGGACCGCCCCGCCTTCCAGTCGGCCATCGCATCAGCGAGCGAAGGGCGCTTCATTCCCGTGCCCGGCGGCGTGCTGATCTGCCGGGAGGATGGTGCCGTGATCGGCGCCGTCGGCGTCTCCGGCGATGCCTCGGACAAGGACGAATATGCGGCGATCGCGGGCATCCGCGCCGCCGGCCTGCTGCCCCACCCCGAAACCCCCGTGGAGAATTGGCGCGATGCCGGATTATAGCCTGACCCGCCGTGGCCTGATGGCCACGGGCGGTGCGCTGCTCGCCGCCCCGGCCCTCGCGCAGGATTTCCCGGCCCGGCCGATCCGCCTGGTCATCCCCTTCCCCGCCGGCGGCCCCACCGATGTCTATGCCCGCTTCTATGCGGAGCGCATGACGCGGGAACTGGGCCAGCCGGTTGTCACGGAAAATCGTGGCGGCGCCGGTGGCGCGATCGGCGCGATGGAGGTGGCGCGGTCCCGGCCGGATGGGCACACGCTGCTGTTCGGCACCGCATCGACCCATGCGCTGTACAACCTGGTGACGCGCCAGCCGCAATATGATGCGGCGAAGGATTTCCAGGCCGTCGCGACGCTGGGTGGCGGCCCGCTATGCTGGCTGGCCCACCCCTCCCGCCCCGCCACGCTGGCCGAATTCATGGCGGCGGCGCGCAGTGCCAATCCGCCGCTGGCCTATGGCTCGCCCGGCACCGGCACGCTGATGCATCTGGCGACCGAAATCCTGAAGCGCGAATCGGGCGATGTGCCGCTGAACCACATCCCCTATCGCGGCGCCGCGCCGGCGATGAACGACCTGATCGCCGGCACCCTGGCGCTGGCCGTGAACACGCTGGGCGCCGGCCTGCCGCTGCACCAGGGTGGCCGCGCGCGGATGCTCGCCGTCGCGTCCAATGCCCGCGCCCCGCAGGCGCCCGATGTGCCAACTGCCGCCGAGGCGCTGGGCCGGCCGGGCTTCACCGCGGTGCTCTGGCACGCCGTCTTCGCGCCGCCGGGCCTGCCCGCCCCGGTGCTGGCCCGCCTGTCCGCCGCCACCAATGCCGCGCTGGCGGATGCCGCCTTCCGCACCAGCCTGAACGCCGCCGGCATCGAGCCCGCGGCACCAGGCACGCCGGAAAGCGCCGCCGCCTATATCGCCGCGGAGGCCGCCCGCTACAGCCCGATCGTCGAGGCGATCCGGCCGGAGCTGGATGCGTGAAAGCCAACCGCCCGGAGCCGAAGGCGGATGAGGAAGCCCCGCCGAGCATCCTGCCGCAGGCCGTCATCATCGGCATCCTGGCCATGGTGGGCCTCGGCTTTGCCGTCTTCGAGGTGCTGGGCCTGCGTCCGGATGAACTCGGCGGGTTCTGGGCCCTTGCCGGCGGCGGGCTGGCGCTGATCATCATCCTGCGCATCGCCTTGCGGGCCTGAGGTGGTCCCCTGGCCGCGATCGGGCTACAGCGCGGTGCAGCACCCTACGGCAAGACCAGACCCGGCATGACTGCGAACCGCCCACCCGCCCAGCGCTGGATCAAGCGCCCGCCCCGCCCCTCCCGCACCAGCCTGCCCGGCCCGCCGCCGCGGGTCGGGCCGGGGATCAGCCATCTGCTGATGGCCATCGCCATGGGCATCGCCACCGGCATCGTCGGCGTGGTGCTGGCCCAGCTGGCCGGCGCGCGATCCGGCGTGCCGGGCTTCGCCGCCGGCTTCGGCTTCATCCTCGGCTTCATCGTGCTGTGGCGCGGCTTCGGCGGCACCAGGCAAGATATCAGGAACCTGTTCAAATGAGCCGCATCCTCACCTTGGCCGGCGCCCAGCTCGGCCCGACCCAGCGCGCCGACAGCCGCGCGCAGACGCTGGCGCGCCTTGTGGCGCTGCTGGAACAGGCAGCGGCCAGCGGCGCGAAGCTGGTGGTGTTCCCGGAACTGGCCTTCACCACCTTCTTCCCGCGCTGGCCGATGGACCGCGACGCGCCGGAGCTGATCGACAGCTTCGAGGCCGCGATGCCGAACCCGCAGGTCCAGCCGCTGTTCGACCGCGCGCGCGAATTGGGTGTGGGATTCTACATCGGCTATGCGGAGCTGACGCCGGACGGGCAGCGCTTCAATTCCGCCATCACGGTCGGCCCGGATGGGCAGATCCTGTTCAAGTACCGCAAGATCCACCTGCCTGGCTCGGATCATGTGAAGGACGGCCAGAAGTACCAGCAGCTCGAAAAGATGTATTTCGAGTATGGCGACATGGGCTTTCCCGTGACGCGCGGGCCGGAGGCCTGGGGCCGGCCGGTACTCGGCATGCTGGTCTGCAATGACCGCCGCTGGCCGGAGGGCTGGCGCTGCCTCGGCCTGCAGGGGGTGGAGCTGGTGATGGTCGGCTACAACTCCGCCGCCTATGACCCCAACGGCGGCGAGGGCGAGAGCGAGGCGCTGCGCACCTTCCACTCCATCCTGGCCGCGCAATCCAACGCCTATATGAACGCCACCTGGGCCATCGCCGTGGCGAAGGCAGGGGTGGAGGATGGCGCGGGGCTGATCGGCGGGTCCTGCATCGTGGACCCCAATGGCGTGGTGGTGGCGCAGGCCAAGACCACGGCGGATGAGGTGATCCTGGCCGAGATCGACCTCGACGCCTGCCACCAGGGCAAGGAGAAGATGTTCAATTTTGCGGCGCATCGCCGGCCGCAATGGTATGGTCGGATTGTCGAGCAGGTGGGCGTGGTGGCGCCCGAATAGGGCTGGCTCAGCGAAACGCCCAGCGCAGCGTCTGCCCCACGCCGAAGGTGCCGGCCCGCACCAGCGGCCAGGCCGCAACCGGCAGCCCGTGCAGCCGCCGCGCCCAGTCCGGCAGCAGGTCCAGCCCGGCCTGCGCGGTCAGCCGCTGCATGGAATCCGTCACCATCCCCTCCGCGCGGTTCGCCATCAGCAGCCGCGTCATCTCCCGCGTACGCGCATCGACCCGGAGTTGCGGCTGCATCGCCCGCAGCAGGCGCCGGGCTTCCAGCCGACTGCGCGGCACTGGCCCCGCGCCCAGCCCCTCGCCGATCTGCGCCATCTCGGCGAAGTAGCGGTCCTGGTCGGCCAGGCGCATGCGCGGCTCGGCATAGCGGATCCAGGCATCGAGGAAGCTCGTCGCCTCCGTCACATGCACCCAGGCGAGCAGGGCGGGGTCATTGGCGGAATAGGGCGTGCCATCCGGCAGGGTGCCGCGGATATGGCCGTGGATCTTGCGGACCCGGGCGATCGCGGCCTCCGCCTCCGCCCGGCCGCCATAGGTTGTGAGCGCAATGAAGCGCGCGGTGCGGCGCAGCCGGCCCGGCATGTCGTCACGGAAGCGTGAATGGTCCCACACCCCGGCCAGCACGGCCGGGTGCAGCATCTGCAGCATCAGCGCCGCGAAGCCGCCCACCATCATGGCGCCCACATCGCCATGCACCCGCCAGGCCACGGCCTGGGGGCCGAACAACCCATCCGGGCTGCGCGCCACCGGGCGTTCGCCGCGTGCGGTATCGTTGAACAGCGCGACCACCCGCGCCGCGATGGCCTGCTTCAGCGGCTGCGCCAGGGTTGCACCCAGGGAGGGCGCCCGGTTGGGACGAGGATATGCCATGCGATGCCAGATGTCGGACGGCCCGGCACGGCTGCAAGGCCGCGCGTCTTGACCAGGCAGCGCCGCCGCCGCAAGCCTGCGCTCCTCACGCCCGGAGAAGTGCCAGCATGTCGCGCCGCCTCGTCGTCGCCGCCGCCCAGATGGGTCCGATCCAGAAGGCCGAGGGCCGCGATGTCGCCGTCGCCCGCATGGTGCGGCTGATGGAAACCGCGCATCGCCGGGGTGCCGAGGTGGTGGTCTATCCCGAGCTCGCGCTGACCACCTTCTTCCCGCGCTGGTACCATGAGGACCTGGCCGAGGCGGACCACTGGTACGAGCACGCCCTGCCGTCGAACGAAACGGCGCCGCTATTCGACGCCGCGCGCCGCCTCGGCATGGCCTTCCACCTGGGCTATGCCGAGAAGACGCCGGATGGGCATCGCTACAATACGGCGGTCTTCGTGCAACCCTCCGGCGAGATCGTGCTGAAGTATCGCAAGGTCCACCTGCCCGGCCATGCGGAATACGACCCGGTCCGGACGGTGCAGCATCTGGAGAAGCGGTATTTCGAGCCGGGCGATCTGGGCTTCCCCGTGGTGCGCGCCCCGGTCGGCAGCGCCGGGCCGGTGAATGTCGGCATGTTGATCTGCAACGACCGGCGCTGGCCGGAAGCCTGGCGGGTGCTGGGGTTGCAGCAGGTGGAGCTGGTGATGCTCGGCTACAACACGCCCAGCCTGAACATGGAAAACCGGGGGTTCGAGGCGCATCACCTGCGCGTCGCCCATAGCCACCTCTCCATCCAGGCCGGCTGCTACCAGAATGCCTGCTTCGGCGTCGGCGTCGCCAAGGCGGGGACGGAGGATGGGCATGAGCTGTTCGGCCACTCCATCATCGTCAATCCGCAGGGCGAGATCATGGCCCAGGCGACCAGCTGGGATGATGAGGTGATCGTGGCCGATTGCGACCTCGGCATGTGCGAACTCGGCCGCAGCACGATCTTCAATTTCGCCCGGCATCGGCGCCCGGAACACTACGGCCGCATCACCAGCCAGATTGGCAGCGAAATGCCGCCGGTCTGGACGCCGAAAGGCTGATGCCGCCCGCCGCGACAAGGGCGCTGCCCCCCCCCCGGCTGGCTAAGGCGCCGGCCTCGCGTTACCTTCGCTTCCCTCCCCGCAAGGTCGTTTCCGCATGACTGAACCCACCACCTATCCCATCCTGTACCGCGTCACGGCCACGACGGAGCTGCGCGAGGGTCCGGGCCCGGACCAGAAGGCCATTCGCACGCTGCCGATCGACCAGGTGCTGGTGCTGGCGGGGGATGTCGCGGAGGGCTGGCTGCCGGTGCAGGCGCCGTCCGGTGAGAAGGGCTACGCCCCCTCCGGGCTGCTGCGCCGCCAGGTGGCCGGCGCCAAGGCCCCGCAGCACGTGACGGAAACCTTCCCCTGGCGGAACGTGGACCGCGTGAACCGGGAGCCGAAGATGCTGCACCCGGCCTTCCGCAACAAGGCGCTGCGCACCGTGGCGCGGCTGAACGCGGAAGGCATCCCCTTCGGCATCTATGAGGGCATGCGCGGCCCCTGGCGTCAGAACCACCTCTATGCCTCCGGCCGCAGCCGCACCGGGCGCATCCTGACCCCGGTCCGCGCCTTCGAGAGCCTGCACCAGTTTGGCCTGGCCGCGGATTTCGTGCTGGCGCTGGAAGGCCGCTGGTCCTGGGATGCGGATGAGGGCCAGGCCCGGATGTGGGACCGGCTGCATGCCGTGGGCGCCGATGAGGGCCTGGTCTCCAAGCCCGGCGAGATGCCGCATCTGGAGCTTGCGGATGTCGATATCGCCGACCTCCGCGCCGGCCGCCTGCCGCCGAACACCGACCCGGCCTGGACCACCGCCTATTCCTGGATGGTGCAGAGCTGGGACGGCAAGCCCTCCGGCCCGCCGCTGAAATAGCGCTGGATGGGCGGGGGGTTAGCTACCCCCGTCCACCTGCAGGATCTGGCCGGTGATCCAGCCCGCGAAGGGCGAGGCGAAGAACATTACGGCATGCGCCATATCCTCCGGCTCCCCCAGCCGGCGCATGGCGATGCGGTTCAGCATCGCCTTCTGGCCTTCCGCCCCGTAGCTTTCGAACTGCTTGATCGAGGCGGGGTTGGAGAGTGCGAAGCCCGGCGCCACCGAATTCACCGTGATGCCGTGCGGGCCGAATTCGCGCGACAACTGCCGCGTCAGCCCCACCAGCGCGTGCTTCGAGCTGCAATAGGCCTGGATGCCAGTGAGGCTCGCCTTCAGCCCGGCGCCGCTGCTGATGGTGATGATCCGCCCGGTCCCGGCCCGCTTCATTCCCGGCGCCACCGCCTTGGCCAGGTTGAAGGCGGCATGGGTGTTGATGTCGAAGATCGCGTGCCAGTCTTCCTCCGGCACCTCCTCGATCGGCCGCATCACCTGTCCGCGCACGCCGCCGGCATTGCAGACCAGCACGCCGATGGGCTGGCCGGTCGCCTGTTCGATGTCGCGGATCCAGCCGGCGGCGGCGCCCTTGGCCGTCAGGTCGAAGGCGGCGGTGGTGATGCTGCCCTCGGTCTCCGCCGTTTCCTTCAGCTCATCCGCCGAAAGATCGCAGGCAAAGACCTTTGCGCCGAGCTCGGCAAAACCGCGCGCGATGGCGCGGCCATAGCCGTGGCCGGCGCCGGTCACAGCGACCACCACGCCGTCATATCGGATGTTCATGCCATCAGCTCCGTGAGATTGGCGTCCGACATCGGGCGCGCGCCGGCTTCGCATTGGTGGATCATGGCAATCAGCCGCTCCAGCGTCGGGCAGGCCAGGCCATGGCTGCTGCCGATCGGTGGCACCGCGCCGATCTGCGCATCGGCGGGCGTCGCACGGCGGCGCACCCACAGATCGCGCCAGATGCCGGAATGGGTCTTGGCATTGGGGCGGTTGAAGGCCTCCATCGCGATCATGGAGGCACGCGCCGCGTCTTCCGTGCCGCCCGGTCCGAAGGCCCCCGGGTCGAATCCGTTGAAGCCGAGCGGCGTCACACCTTCCGCCCGCGCCACGGCAATCACCTCGCCACACAGGGCGCGGACCAGCGGCAGCAATTCGGTGCGCGCCAAGGTATCGGCGATGCCCTTCTCGGCCAGGCCCTGCGCGTAGAGCAGGCTGGAATAGGCCAGCTTACCCCAGAGATAGCCCCAGATATTTGCCGTCAGCACCGCATCCGGCTCGAAGGTCCCGGCCAGCAGCCTGTGCAGCGCGGCCACGCGCGGAGTCGCTTCGCCGTCCAGTTCGCCGACGACGACCGCGCCGCGATTGCCGTAGAGGATGCGGCCCGGCTCGATCCAGTCCGCACCGAAATTGACGAAGGCGCCGATGGTGCGATGCGCGCCGCAGACCTCCGCGATGACGCGCTCGCACAGCCCGTTCTGCAGGGACAGCACATAGCCATCCTCCGCCAGATGCGGCAGCAGTTGGCGGCAGGCGGCTTCCGTGTCGTGGGTCTTCACGGCCAGGAAGATGCGGCGGAACACGCCCTTCACTCCGCCGGGCAGGCTGGCCGGCGCGCTGACCTTCAGCTGCGCCACCGGGCCTTCGATCACCAGGCCGCGCGCCGGGTCCGCAATGGCGGCCACATGGTCCGGCACCACGTCGCAGAACACCACCGCATGGCGCGCGCGCACCAGATGGGCGCCGACCGTACCGCCGATGGCGCCTGCGCCCCAGATCAGGATCGGTCCATGATCCACCGCCTCCCGCGCCCCATTCCTGCCAGCCAAGCTGTATCCCTCTCTGCTGATGCCGGCCATGCGCGCGGTGCCCTTGCGCGGCGCGGTGCCACCTGACCACCCTGCACCCAGGCTAGACAGGACCAGCCCCGCGTCAATGCGCCCAGACAGAAGTGGTAACCTGAAGGGCGCGGCCTTGATGTCCGCCGCCGCCGTGCTGTTCGCGGCCGAGGTGCTGATGATCCGCTGGATGACCGCGCGCGGCATCCCGGTGGAGGTGCAGCTTTTCGCCCGCGCGCTCGGCCAGCTTCTGTGGGTCAGCCCGCGCATCGCGACCAGCGGGCTGGCCGTGTTCCGCACGCAGCGGCTGCCGATGCACATGCTGCGCGGCCTGTCGTCCCTGGTCTGCTGGGGGCTGTACTACTACTCCTTCACCCGGCTCGACATGGCGACGGGCACGGTGCTGTCCTTCACCAATGTCATGTTCACCACCCTGCTGGCCGCGCCGATCCTGGGGGAGCGCGTGGATCGCTGGCGCTGGTTCGGCACCATCGCGGGCCTGCTCGGCGTGGCCGTGATGCTGCGGCCGGGGGCGGAGGTGGATGCGCTCGGCGCCGCGGCCGCCATCGCCGCGGCGGTCGCCTGGTGCGGCATCACGCTCTCCTCCCGCAGCCTGACGCGCACGGACAGCACGTTGACGGTGCTCGCCTGGGTCGGCGTCTTCACCAGCCTCGGCGTGCTGCCGCTGGCGGTCATGGCCTGGGTGCCACTCGGCCTGTTCGAGTTGGGCCTGCTGCTGGTGGTCGCCACCGTCATGCCCGGCATCATCTTCCTGGTGACGGAGGCGCTGCGCCATGGCGAGGCGAGCGCCATCGCGCCCTTCCAGTACCTCCGCCTCGTGGTGGTGACGGCCGCCGGCTGGATCCTGTTCAACGAGGTGCCGGACCTGTTCGGCTGGATCGGCGCCGCCATCATCCTCTCGGGCGCCGTGGTCATCACCGTGGCGGAGGCGCGGCGGCGGTGAGAGACCGTTCGAAAAGGCCGGCGGCTGAGGAGCCGCAGGCGATTTTTCGGCCCGGCAAGGCGGGCGGCGCCGCCGATGCTGGTTGCATCGGCAAGCCGACCAACGCCGCAGGGGCGGAAAAGCGCCGCGGAACCGACCCGTCCGGCGTTTTCGAACGGTCTCTAAGCCCCTTCGCCATGGCCGCGCTGCTTTCGGTTGCCGCCGGCTTCGTCTTCAACCTGGAGACGACGCTGGTGAAGGCCATCGATGGTGTGCCACTCGCGACCCTGGTGCTGGCCCGCTCGCTCGGGCAACTCGGCTGGACGCTGCCGGCGCTGCTGCGCGACCCAACCCTGCCGCAAACCCGTGCACTGCCGATGCAGATCTTCCGCGGCCTGCTCTCGGTGGTGTCCTGGTACACCTACTATATCGCCTTCACCGGCCTGCCGCTGGCCACCGCCACCGTGCTGTCCTTCACCTCCGTGCTGTTCGTCACGGCACTGGCCGGACCGGTGCTGGGGGAGAAGGTCCGCTGGCGGCGGTGGAGCGCGACGCTGGTGGGCTTCGCCGGCGTCATCGCCATCGTCCGGCCCGGCGAGGCCGGCGCGGTGGCGCTGGACTGGCCGCTGGCGGCCGCGATGGCCTCCGCCATGATGGGCGCGGGGATCGTGCTGACCACCAAGACCCTGGCGCGGACGGAGCGCACCGGCACCATCATGTTCTGGATCGGCGTGGTGGCGGTGGCGGTGTCCCTGCCCGTGGCGCTGCCGGGCCTCGCCTGGCCGGGCTGGGGCAATTTCGGGCTGCTGTTGCTCTGCGCGGTCAGCGGGCCGCTCGGCATGCATCTCTGGATCAACGCGCTGCGCATGGTGGATGCCAGCGTGGTGGCGCCGATTTCCTATGTGCGGCTCGTCTTTGCCGCGGCGACCGGCGTGCTGCTGTTCGATGAGGTGCCGGATGCCTGGCTCGGCTTCGGCGCGGCGCTGATCGTGGGATCGGCGCTCTACATCACGCGGCGGGAAGCGCAGGTGGCGCGGCGCCGCGCGGCGCCGCTGGCCGCCAATGCCCAGGCCGCATTGCCGATTCAGCCGGCGATTCAACCGGCGAAGCCGCAGGCGGACAGCGCCGCATCCAGCGGCCCGGGCTCCAGCCCGAATTCCCGGTAGCCGAGGCGCAGATGCTGCACATACCAGCCCTCCGGCGGCCCGGCGCGCAGCCGCCGCCCGGCATAGATCCAGGCCGCGCCGCCTTCGGGCAGCGGCACCTCCAGCCGTTCATAGATGCCGAGCGCCGTGCCCTCGAACTTATCCAGGCTGCGCAGATGCGCAGGAGAAATGCGCCACAGGCCCACGGGCAGCAGGGCGCCCGCATCCGGCTCGATATCCGCGAAGCGCCGCAGCACCAGGCGCCAGCCGGGCAGCAGCGCGGTGCCCGCCGGCGCGGCGCCTTCACAGCGTTCGCGCATGCGGGCGGGATCGAGGTTGCTGCCATAGGCGGCATACAGAAGCGACATGGCGCGCAGGATTGTCGCGATGCGGCGCGGCCGGCAAGGTGCTGCGCATGATGCTGCTCCTGCAGGCCGCGCCGCTGCTGTTGCTGGTGGCGCTGCTGCTCTCCGGCCGCGCCGGTCCGGTGCCGGCGGTGCTCGCCGCGCTGGTGGCCGCGCTGCCCGCCGTGGTGGCGACGCTGGATGCGCCCACCCTGCCCTTCCTGGTGACGGAGACGCTGCGCGGCGCCTTCCTGGCGCTGAAGCCGATTGCCGTGGTGGTGGGCGGGTTGTTGTTCCACGCCGCCGTCTCCGGCCGCGGCGCCACGCCCGCCGACGCAGCGCCGGAGCCGCGCCGCATCTTCGTCGCCTGCCTGCTGATGGGCGGCTTCATGGAAAGCGTCACCGGCTTTGCCGTGGGCGCGGTCTTTGCCCTGTCCGCGCTGCGCGGCATGGGGCTGCGCGGCGCGCCGGCCGGCGCCATGGCGTTGCTGTCCCTGACGCTCGTGCCCTGGGGCGGGCTGGGTCCGGGCACCTCGCTGGGCGCGGCGCTGACCGGGCTGCCGGCGCAGGATGTGGCGGCGCTGACCGCCTGGCCGAACGCGGCTTGGCTGCTGCTGATGGGGCCGGTGTTGTGGCGGCTCTGTGCCGCCGCCGGGGTGGCCGTGCCGGGGCGGGAGAAGGCGGCGCAGATGGCGCTGCTGCTGGCAGTCGGCGGCATCCTGATCGCCTCCCACGCGCTGTTTGCCTTCGAGGTCGCGGGCATCCTCGCCACTGGCATCCCGCTGCTTTTCGCCCTGTGGCGGCTGGACCCGCCGCAGGGCGCGCAGGGCTGGGGCCAGGCCGGGCGGGCGATGGCGCCCTATCTGCTGCTGACGGGCGCGTTGCTGCTGGCGCGGTCCTGGACCGGCGCGCCGGCCTGGACGCCCTATGCCGATCTGCCGGGCTTTCCCATCACCCATGTCGCGGTGGTGCTGTGGCTGGTGGCGGGGGCCTTGCTGCTGCGCCGCGCCGATCCGGGCCCGCGCGCGCGGGCGGCCCTGCTGCGTGCGGTCCGGCCGGCGCAGGCGATGCTGCTGTATGTGGTGCTGGCGCGCTGGATGGCCGGCGCAGGCATCGCCGGCGCGCTGGCAACCGCGGCGGCGGAGGGGCTGGGGCCGGCCGCACCCTTCGCAGTGCCGGTGCTGGGCCTGGTGTCGGGCATCGTCACCGGCAGCAATGTCGGCTCCAACGCCGCGCTGATGCCGGTGCAGGCGGCGCTCGGCCAGGCCTCAGGCCTGGCGCCGCTGCTGGCCCCGGCGCTGCACAATTTCGCCGGCGCCGCGGGGGCCGGCATGTCCTTCGCCGTCTGCGCGATGATCTGCGGCCTGGCGGGCGATGGCGCGCGGCCGGCGCAGATCTGGCGGTTGCTGGCGCCCTCGCTGCTGGGCGTGGTGCTGGTCGGCTGGGCGATGGTGCTGCTGCTGGCTTGAAGCCCCCGCGGCGGGCGGCTACCTCGGCTGGCATGACCCTGCACACGCATTTCATCGGCGGCCGCGCCGTGGCCTCCGATGCCACCCTGCCCATCCTCAACCCCTCCGACGGTACCGAGATCGGCCGCATCGCCCGCGGCACGGCGCGGGAGGTGGATGCCGCCTGCCGCGCGGCGGATGCGGCGCTCGCCGGCCCCTGGGGCCGCATGCCCGCCGCCGAGCGTGGCCGGCTGCTGCTGAAGCTGGCGGAGCTGATCCGGCGGGACGGCGAGCGCCTCGCGGCGCTGGAGTCGCTCGATGTCGGCAAGCCGATCCGCCAGGCGCGGCAGGATGCCGCCGCCTGCGCCCGCTACTTCGAATTCTACGGCGGCGCGGCCGACAAGGTTCATGGCGAGACCATCCCCTCCGCCGAGGGCATCCTGGCGATGACGGTGTGGGAACCGCATGGCGTCACCGCCCATATCATCCCCTGGAACTACCCGATGCAGATCCTCGGCCGGTCGCTGGGCGGCGCGCTGGCCATGGGCAATGCGGCGGTGGTGAAGCCGGCGGAGGAAGCCTCGCTGACCACGCTCGCCATCGCCGAACTGGCGGCGGAGGCGGGTTTTCCGGACGGCGCGGTCAACGTGGTGACGGGTCTTGGCGAGGAAGCGGGCGCGGCGCTGACCGCGCATCCGCTGGTGGCGCATATCTCCTTCACCGGCAGCCCGGAGGTCGGCACGCTGATCCAGCGCGCGGCGGCGGAGCGGACCATTCCCGTGACGCTGGAGCTGGGCGGCAAAAGCCCGCAGATCGTCTTCGCCGACGCGGATCTCGACCAGGTGGTGCCCGCGGTGATGGGCGCCATCATCCAGAATGCCGGCCAGACCTGCTCCGCCGGGTCCCGCCTGCTGGTGCAGGAGGCGGTGCATGACCGGCTGCTTTCCGCCTTGGCCGACCGATTCGCCGCGCTGGAGGCCGGGCCGGCGGAGCGCGACCTGGACCTCGGGCCGCTGGTGACGCTGGCGCAGAAGCGGCGGGTGGAGGGGTTCCTCGACATCGCCCGGCGGGATGGCTTGCGCCATGCGGCCAGCGGGCGCCTGGCCTCCAATGCGCCGGAGGGCGGCTACTACGTGCCGCCCGTGCTGCTCGATGATGTCGATGCCGCGCATACTCTGGCGCAGGAGGAAATCTTCGGCCCCGTCCTGGTCGCCACGCGCTTCACCGATGAGGAGACGGCGCTGCGCATCGCCAATGGCACCGCCTATGGGTTGGTGGCGGGCGTCTGGACGCGGGACATGGGCCGCGGGTTGCGGCTGGCGCGCCACATCCGCGCGGGCCAGGTCTTTGTCAACAACTACGGCGCAGGCGGCGGCGTGGAACTGCCCTTCGGCGGGGTGAAGCGCAGCGGCCATGGGCGGGAGAAGGGATTTGCCGCGCTGCACGGCTTCGGCGCGCTGAAGACCATCGCCATCCGGCACGGCTGACGCGGTGGTAATCCTGCGGGCATCTTCGGCATGTCCGCAGGGTTGCCGCGTTGAAACTGGGGGAAATGGCCATCGCGCCATAGCCTGGACCCTGGGTTGAAACGGCCACGAAGCGTGCCGTGCCCGGAGGTTCGGCATGGATCAGGTGCTCGCCCAGGGACCGCAGTTCCTGGAAATTCTCTGGCTCAACATCATCCTGTCGGGCGACAATGCCGTGGTCATCGGCATGGCCGCGGCCGGCCTGCCCCCTGCCCTGCGCGGTCGAGCCGTGCTGTTCGGTATCCTCGCCGCCGCCTTCCTGCGCATCGTCTTCTCGCTTGGCGCCACCTGGCTGCTGGGGCTGTGGTGGGTCGAGATCGTGGGCGGCCTGGCGCTGCTCTACATCGCCTGGGGCTTCTGGAAGGAGCTGCGCCACCAGGCCGAGGAGCAGGAGGCCGGCCACGCCGTGCCGGACAAGACACTGATGCAGGCGCTGCGCCAGATCGTCATCGCCGATGTCTCGATGAGCCTGGACAATGTGCTGGCGGTGGCGGCCGTGGCGCGCAACAACATCACCATGCTGGTCATCGGCCTGACCGTTTCCATCCTGCTGATGGGGCTGCTGGGGGGTGCGCTGGCGAAGCTGCTCGATCGCTACCGGATCATCGCCTATGTCGGCCTGGCGCTGATCGCCTGGATCGGCGTGGAGCTGCTGTGGGAGGGGACGGCCGCAGCGAATGAGGCGCTGGCGCTGGGCCTGAAGCTGCCGCATGTCGCGGCGCCATAGCGGGCACCGCTTGGAGCTATCGGGCGGGCACCGCTTGGAGCTATTGGGCGGGCGCCGCTTGGAGCCATATGGCGGCACCGCTTGAAGCCATACGGCCGCTTCACCTATACGATGGGCCATCAAGGGACGCCGCCAAGGTGGCCCTGATCCTGGGGAGAGAGGCTTTGATGAAATTGTCCCGCCGGCTGGCACTTGCCGCCGCGATCGCCGTGCCGATGGCCGCACCGGCCCTGGCGCAGACGCAGATCACCATCCAGCACCCGCTGCCGCTGAACAGCCATTACGGCGCCGGCATCTCCGCGCTGAAGGAAGCCTTCGAGCGCGCCGCCGGCGCCCGCTACACCGTGGTGATCCAGCGCAACGACAATGAGCGCGAGGCGATCGAGAGCGTGCAGATCGGCACCATCGAATGTTCCCTCACCTCCACGGGCCCGGTTGGCAATTTCGTGCCGGAGACCCGCAACCTCGACGTGCCCTTCCTGTTCCGCGACACCGCCCATGCCCGCGGCGTGCTGGATAGCGAGATCGGCCAGACCATGCTCGGGCGCTTTTCCGCACGCGGGATGACCGGCGTGGTGTGGATGGAGAACGGCTTCCGCCACCTGACGAATTCGCGGCGGGAAGTGAACACGCCGGCCGATATCCGCGGGCTGAAGGTGCGCACCATGGAGAACCAGGTGCATATGCGCGCCTTCTCCACACTCGGCGCGCTGCCGACGCCGATGGCGTTCTCCGAGCTTGTGCCCGCCCTGCAGCAGGGCACGGTCGATGGGCAGGAAAACCCGATCCCGGTGATCGTGGCGAACAACCTGAACCAGGTGCAGCGCTTCCTGACGCTGACCGGCCACGTCTATTCGCCGGCCATCCTGATCTGCAACCCGGCGATGCTGGCGCGCATGACGGCCGCCGACCGTGCGGCCTTCATGGAAGCCGCCAAGGCCGGCGCCGCCGCCAACCGCGCGCGCGTCACCTCCGACGAGCAGTCGGGCGTGGAAGAACTGCGCCGCCGTGGCATGACGGTGGTGACGCAGGTGGATGCCGGCGCCTTCCAGACCGCGCTGGCCGCTGCCTTCACGGAGTATGAGCGCACGCTGGACGGCGCGCTGCTGCGCCGCATCCGCGACTGGCGCGCCAACTGAGCCACGCCTGAGGACCAGGCAGGACGGGGCGCGGGGAAAACCCGCGCCCCTCCCCTGGGATTGATGCATCCCTGGCAATGCATCTATACGCTTCGAGCATGCAGCACCGATCCAACGGCGCGCATTCCAGGGAGACTTCGTCCATGACACCGACACGCCGCGTGGCCCTTGCAGCCGCGCTCCTGCTGCCGTTCGCCCTGCCGCCGTCGGCGCAGGCGCAGACCCAGTTGACCGTCCAGCACGCCCTGCCGCTCGACAGCCACACCGGCGTCGGCGCCAACACCTTCAAGATGGCGCTGGAACGGCTGACCGGCGGGCGCTACCGCGTCAACACCCAGCGCAACGACAATGAGCGCGAGATGGTCGAGAGCGTGCAGATCGGCACCATCGACTGCACCTTCACCTCCACCGGTCCGGTCGGCAATTTCGTGCCGGAGGTGCGCATCTTCGACGTGCCCTTCCTGTTCCGCGACGCAACCCATGCGCGTGGCGTGCTGGACAGCGAGATCGGCCAGCAGGTCCTGTCCCGCTTCAACGCGCGCGGCCTGGTCGGCGTGGTCTGGATCGAGAACGGCTTCCGCAACCTGACCAATTCGCGGCGCGAGGTGAACACGCCCGCC